>Ga0335080_10006276_pt1 | contig 12277 bp, 14 predicted proteins | sample Lox_Sample_34_FD_206720 | JGI IMG/M metagenome (GOLD analysis project Ga0335080, IMG submission 206720) | Soil microbial communities from Loxahatchee National Wildlife Refuge, Florida, United States - Lox_Sample_3.4 | ecosystem: Environmental > Terrestrial > Soil > Wetlands | place: USA...
CCCGCAGCTCAAGCGACTGGCGGAGCGCGTCGAGCGCCGGACGAAACAGATGCCGCTCCGACAGTGCGCGACCGAGGACGGCAAGCGCGTCCGCCTCGTCCTGGGCGTTGCCGGCGCGCTGATAGGCGATATAGGCCGCGGTCGAGGCGCGCTCGAGGAAGAAGGTCTGCTCGCTCGATGTTTGCGGCTTGATCAGGAAGATGGTACGGGCGAGCTTAAGCCAATTTGCGCTGTCGTCGGGCGAAGTCGCCACGATCTGGCCGAGGCTTTGCAGGCCCGAGCGGAAATCGTTGCGCTTGAAGGCGGCATCGGCGTCGTTACGGAGCGTAGCGCTCGACTTGGCGACGGGGCCCGCCTCGCTCTTGATCTGGGCCTCCAGCTTGATTGCGGCATCCGCGAGATCGTCGCGCCTGAAGGCCTTGTCGGCGGCCTGCGCCGACACCAGGCCAAGCGCCAGCGTGGCGCACAAAGCTGCGGCGCGAACCAAACCGATCATGGGAAAGCTCCTTCCGCGGACGACCGCCGCACGGACACATAGGAATTGCGAAAAGGTGACGGGCTGATGGCGGCGGTGCGGGAACGGCCAAAACGAAGGTAGCAAAACGTCGCATCCGGCATGACGCGCAAGCCAAGGCTCAAATTTCGCGCCGACGGGCGTGGCGGCGCAGCATGTATCTTATGGCGGCCAAGATGAACGGCAGCCGACTATTTGTCGGTCAGCTACGGAAAATGGTTCGGACAAAGCTTCCCCGGAAAGCAGATTTTTCATATTGGCGGTGTTATGTAGATGAACGGCGCGGTCGCCATGGGCGGCCGTGCCCTCACAAGACGGTCCCGTAGCTCAACTGGATAGAGTAGCGGATTTCTACTCCGCGGGTTGCAGGTTCGAGTCCTGCCGGGATCGCCACCCTCGATTTGTCCAGCTCAGCAGCGGCGATTCGCCGTTCGTCCACGAAAATTCCAAGCCCTCGGCAATGCCCGGAACAAACCGCCGACCGCCGCGTTCGTTGTCGAGACATTCAGACGCGGCGGTTCTCATGCCCTACACCAGACCCTACAGACGCTTTTACCTGACACCCCCGGCGATCCCGACGTTCGTCATTTCGCTTTTGCTGGCGGTCGTCGCGGTTCTGGCCGTCTACGGTCACTTCACGCTGCTGCACGGCGTCAGCGCTTTCCTGATTCTGCTGATTGCCTATGTCGTTCTGCTATTGGGCAACTTGTTGCGCGGCGTCTAGGCGCGTCGCGTGGCAGGAGGCTCCCGCCCGGTCTAGTCGCCCAAAAAGCCCAGCAGATAAATAAGACCTATGAGCGCGAGCGCAGGTCCCAAGAGAAATAGCAGGCCCATCTCTCTCTCGAAGGGCTTGGAATGAGCGGGCGGTCTATCGGCCGGCTTATTGGATTCGAAAAGCGACATCGTATCCTCCCCGCTTCATGTGTTTCTTCACATTTGCTTTGCGCCTGGCCTCGAAAGGCCATGGCTGCTCGAATTTCTACTCCACCATGACCCAGCAGGCTCGCAAGTAACAGCAAAAGTCCCACAAACGGGCAACACACAGTCCACCAGCGCAGTGACTCGGCGGACCGCACGCGGCCATCGCAGCAAACAGGACGACGCCCACAACAATCAGAATACGCGATCGCAGGGGAATAAAGCGCCAATCAATCCCATTGTCGTCGTTCATGACTGTGGGCTCCCTCACAAGCCGCACCCGCCCCGAAAGGCCGCATCAAAAGCTCGCCTTGTCCAAGAATTGGGCCAGCCAGAAGAGCACGACAACCATCGCCAGCACGATGAAAAACAAGACCCATTCCAAAGGGCGACGCTTCTTGAACATAGGCGTTAGGCCTTCATGCGGCCGCGGGGCGTTCTTCATGCACGGAGTAAACTTGATCCACCTCAGCGGCCTTTATTGTTCATAAAACAGTCATTGCAAAGCGGTTCTTGGAGATAACAAGGCACTGTTACCTGACATTTGAAACGAAGATTCAATTCAGGTGGAACAACTTAACGTCGGGTCCTTTTCGGGGTACCTGCCCGGGAGTACCGAATTGGGGTTCCTCTGGCGACGCTCCCGTCGGCTCGACACACCCGCGACACACCGGAATGCTATTCTTTCAGTCAAAATGCAGCGAGGAACACCATGGCCGACGACGATTCCGAAGTCCTGATGAATGCGCGCAGAGTCCTCGTCGAGATGCGTCAAAACTGGGCGAAGGCCATTGCCGCTGGCTATAACCGGGGAGAGACGGAAGGAGCGATGACGGCCCTCATCGAGGCTCATCAGGCAATCGAGGTGATCGACGCCGCGATTGAGGAATTGGACGAAGAAGAGTGAAAAGGCCGCCGCGAGGGCGGGCTTCTCTACTCTTTGCTTGCCGTCAATTGGGCGTAGCCTCGATCACATCCCCTGGCGTATTCCATGCGGCTCGTTGTGGGGAGCAGCTAAGTCGGATCCGACAAATGCGTCGGGCCAGCCCAGAAAATCCGCCCCAGAGTCCGCCGTCGAATATCCCCCAAGAGCGCTTCCCTAACTGATCGCGCCACCAAATCCTCGATACCGGCCGCGCTGCCGATCACACCGGCAAACACGATATCGTCGCGTCCGAGTTCAGCCGTGAGTTTTGGCGCGTCCCTTGCGCCATGCATGCCCTCGCCGGAAAACAGTCCAACCACGACGGCGGGACCGTCGATGGATGCCGCTGTCTCGCCAAGGAAGGGCCTCTCCTCCAACAGCGCGAATCGCACTTCTCGGAAGGCTGCGCGCCGCTCGACCTCGCGCGCGACCTGTTTGGTGGCCTGGCGAGAGGCCGGGTTGCGCCGCGATCCATGCGCCAGGAAGATGAGGCTGCATGCGCGCGGTGCCAATCCGCGCGCGGCCGCAGCCTTTCTGGCAAACGCGATTACAAGGTCCGGCAATCCCGGATCAAGGCCAAGCGGCGGCAGGACTTGAATCGTGCAGTGCTGCCGATCGACAGCGTCGAGCACCTGCACGAGTCGGTCGCGCGTGAAATATCCGCTGGAGGCAAACAGCGGATAGACAATGATGCGCCGCGCCGCGAGGCCTGCGATCGCATCGCTGATGGACGGCACACCGTTGACGAAGCCAACCGCGATCTCCGATACCAGGCCGCGTTCGGTTAGCGCGCGCGCTATCCGAAACACGCCCTCGTTGTCGGCGCCCGGCCGCCTTTCGCCGTGGGCTGCGAGCAGCAGGGCCGTATCAGCAACAGCGTCACGCCTGTTCAATGGCTGGTCCCGTCGGAAAACGTGATCTTGTTCCAAACATTGTATTTGCCCGAGGGGCGCGACATCGCCATGCGCTTGATCTCGGCAAAGGTGGCCGCATCGTAGACCACCAAGGCTCCCTGATCTTCCCAGATCGAAACCAGGGCATGGCGGCCGTCCTTGTCGAACTCGACATGGGCCGCTGTCTTGCCTGGCTCAGGGGTCACGCTGCGGACCACTTCAAGCGTTCGCTTGTCGATGATCGAAAGCGTGTCCTTCTTCGCTCCCATCATGCTGTCGGTCCACGCGTAAGGCGTGTTCTCGTGGCTGCGCATGAAGAAGCCCGGGCCGGGCGTATCGATGGTCTTGACCAGGGACCAGTCCGGCATGTCGAGCACGCTGATCTTGCCTTCCTTCAGGAGCGGGGTCGCCATGACCGCACGGCCGTTCCAGCTCCAGGAGATCCCCGAGCCGAGATGCGGCAGGCCCGGCAAATCCAGCTGCTTGATGTCGCGCCCGACGGTGAGATTGACGACAACCGCCCTGCCCTCGCGGGCCGAGCCGATCAGGTTGCGATACGGCGGATCGAAGAAGAAGTCATCCAGCGGTTCGGGCACCTCGATGCGCCGCAGGGCAAACAGGCCTTGCGACGATGGCAGGGCCTCGATCATGCCCTTCTCATGCGAATGCACGAACCCGGCAAAGACCGGCGGCGCGTTCGGATCGGTCGCGACTTCCCAGATCTCCGGGACGTCCTTCAGTGCGGCGATAAAGCTATTGCGCGGCGGCGCCTGGTACACGGCCGAGACCCGAGAGGAGTTGCCATGCTTGTCCCTGGCTTCGAAAATCTTCTCGATCGACAAATCGTCGGTCGAGAGAATCACAAGCGTATGGGGCAAATAGTTCGCAACCGCGATGTGCTTGCCGTCGCGGGAGATCGCGATATTGCGGGAGTTGATGCCCGCGCGCACCTCGGTCAGCATGGTCAGCGACCACAAGTCGTATTTGCTGACCCATCCGTCGCGCGACATGAAGAACACGTAACGTCCATCCGGTGTGAATTTCGGGCCGCCATGCAGGGCAAAGCGCGTCGGAAAGCGCGCCAGCGGCTCGAAGCGGTCACCGTCGAGGATGGTCGCGTGGTGGTCACCCGCCTCGACGACGACGAACAGGTTCATCGGATCGGCATCGTAGCGCGGCCGGTCAAGCGTCGGTGCGGAGGCATGAACGACGCGGCTGGCGTCGATCTCCTGCGCGGTCCAGACCGGCACGGACGGCAACGGCGCGGAGATATAGGCGGCAAGTGCGGCGATCTCCTCCCTGGTGAGCTTCGCGGCAAAGCCCGGCATCTGCGTGGCGGCGCGGCCATCGGCAATCACGGAGGCGGCCTTCGCGCCCATCATGCGGCCGAGGTTTTCCGGCAGCAACGCCGGTCCGAGCCGACCCAGCCGGTCTGCGCCGTGACATTCGGCGCAATTGTCGGCGAAGAGTTTTGCGGCATCCGGTTCGGCGAATGCCTGAAAAGGCGATCCCGCCAGCGCAACGGCGATGCAGATCGTTTCAAATAGCGAGCGGCGCTTCATGGCGTGCTCCGCGGTAGACGCAGGTCTTCACCCGTTCTCCTGGCTCAGTGAGGCCGATTTCCGCATCGGTGAGGTAGCAGCCGGGATCCTCGGCCCAGGGATCGCCAGTGATCCGCAGCGCGCGCACCCGCGTATTGCCGTTGCAGATGTCGAAATAGGCGCAAGCGCCGCAGCGGCCGCCGACCACGCGGGGCTTTCGCTTCAGGCCCGCCATGATCGGATCGGACAGGTCGGACCAGATTTCGGAGAACGGGCGCGCTTTCACATTGCCGAGGCTATAGTGCCACCACATCGTGTCCGGATGCACGTTGCCGAGATTGTCGATGTTGGCGACGTTGACACCCGAGGAGTTGCCGCCCCAGCGGACCAGCCTTGCCCGCAATCCTTCCATGGCGTGCGGCACGTTCCGTTCGGCCCAGTGCAGGAGGTAAACCGCGTCCGCGTCGTTGTTTCCGGTGACGACCTCCATCTCGCTCCCGCTTTTGATCCAGCGCCAGGCGCGATCGATCACCATGTCCATGGCTTGGCGCGTCGTTTGCCAGGCCGCATCGTCACCGCGGTTCTTGTTGCCGCGCCCGGCATAGACGAGGTGCGACAAATAGAATTTCGGAAAGCCCTCTGCTTCGACGAGATCGAGCAGTCGCGGCAATTCCGCCGCATTGTCCTCCGTCATCGTGAAGCGCACGCCGACCTTGATGCCGCGGTCGCGCAACAGCCGCAACCCGTTCAACGCCTCCTGATAAGCGCCCTGCTTGCGACGAAATCGGTCGTGGGTCTCACCAATGCCGTCAAGGGAAATGCCGACATAGTCATAGCCGATGTCTCGGATGCGATCGGCGATTGCGGCATCGACCAGGGTGCCGTTGCTGGAGAGGCCGACATAAAATCGCATCGCCTTGGCGCGCGAGGAAATCTCGAAGATGTCGCGCCGCATCAGCGGTTCGCCGCCGGACAGGATCAATACCGGCACGCGAAAGGCCTTCAGATCGTCCATGACGCGAAAGACCTCAGCCGTCGACAGCTCATTGGGAAAGTCGACATCGCCCGAAATCGAATAGCAATGCTTGCACGTCAGGTTGCAGCGGCGGATCAGGTTCCAGATCACGACCGGCCCCGGCAGTTGCCGGACCGGACCGGTCGGCGGCGGTTCATCCAGTTCGCGCAAATACTGACTCAGGCGGAACATGACTGTCTCCGTTGGTCACGCGGCAATGCGCAGACCGGTCTTCTTCAGGATCCGGGTGGAAAACAGCACATCATGCGCGCGGGCCGCGGAACCGATCAGCGCCGCGAGCTCAGCGACCTTGTCCCCGACCTCGCCCCGGCTTCTGCCATGCACCATGGCGAACAGGTTGTACGGCCAGAGCGGCAGGTGACGCGGGCGTTCGTAGCAATGCGTGACGAAGTCGAGCGCGCCAACCTTGGCCCCGATGCCGGCAACGGCCTCGTCTGCTACATCCCACACCGACATGCCATTGGCGGTGAAGCCGAGCGCATAATGGTTGGGGATCGCGCCGATACGGCGGATCGCGCCATTCGCAAGCAGAGCTTTGAGACGCGCAATCACGCAGGCTTCATCCACGCCGATCTCATCGGCAAGCGCACGATAGGGCGCCCACGCGAGGGGGAGTCCAGCCTGCGTGGCGGCAATCAGCCTGCGGTCGATTGCGTCAAGCATGCTCATACCTCCACACGGAAGCCGACGAAGAATTCGCGCGTCTTGGGCATCGCATAGACCGCAAGGCCGGTTTCCCGTTCGATTTCCCCGATCACCTCATCGATCCGCCCGGGCTTTTCGGCCGCTACGACGAACCACATGTTGAGCGCATGGCTGCGCTCATAATTGTGAGCCACTTCGGGATGGGCATTGACCTGTTCGCTCACCTCATCGAACCGCTCGGGCGGAACCGCGATGGCGGCCAGACAAACGCCGCCGCCGAGCAGTTCGGCATTCCACAGCGGTCCGAAGCGGCTCAATTGTCCCGCTTCGAGCAGGTCGCCGACACCTTCAATCAATTCGCCTTCGCTGAGACCAAGCCTGGCGCTTGCATCGCGAAACGGCCGATGCGTCAGGGGAAAGCCTCCCTGCAGGCCGTTGATGATCGCCCTCCCCGTCGGATCGACAAACGGCATCAGTTCATCCCTCCCCGCGCCGAAAACACCGCGCCGCGCTGCTTGAAGCAGCGTTTCGAGAACAGGACGGCCTGCTTCTTGAGTCCCGTATCGGCTTGCAGATTTATCTCGTCGATCACGGCATAGGCATCGCCGCGCGATTTCGCATGCACCATGCAGAAGATGTTGTAGGGCCAGATCGGCGGACGCCGCGGTCTGCGATAACAAAGTGTGACGTGCGGATGGCGGGCAAACATCGCGACAACGGTATCGACCATGTCGTCCGGAACGTCCCACACTGCCATCGCATTGGCCCTGTAGCCGAGCTTGTCGTGACGCACGACGCAGCCGAAGCGTGTCACGATCCCGGAGGCGACGAGATGTTCCAGCCGGGCGATGATGTCGCTCTCATGCAGTTGCAGGTCTTCCGCCACGGACTGATAGGGCCGCTCGACCAGCGGCAGCCCATCCTCGATCGCGGCGAGGATGTTGCGGTCCCGCGCCTGCGGAGAGTAATCGGTGAGGCCGCAACTTGCCGAGCGTCGCCGCTGTGCCGCTCCTTGAAGCGGAAAACCAAGACCGAGATGATAGGCTTGCAGCATCGGAAGATCGATGACGTCAAGCGCCGTCCGCTCCTCGATCCGCCGGATCGTCGAGGCGATGGCTTTCTTGTCGGCGCCCGCAATCACGAACCAGAGGTTCAGGCGATGTTCGCGCTCGTAATTGTGGGTGACGAGCGGCTCCTGGCTGACGAGGCCGGCGACCTCCTCCAGCCTCTCCGGCGGGACCTCCAATGCAGCCAAGGTGCTGGCGCCCATGCTATTGGGCCGGACCACCGCTCCGATGCGAGATATCACCTTGCGATTGCGCATGCTCTGGAAGATGCGGATGGTCTCGTCCTGCTTCAGCGCTGCCGAGCGAGCCACGATCTCGAATGGCCGCTCGACCAGCGGGAAATCGTGCTGCCAGCGATCGATCAAGGCCAGTTCAAGCGGGCTCGGCGTCATTGTCCAATCCTCGTCGCGCGTGCGGTGAAGAAGATTCCGGACGGCTTTTGCGCCGCGATTTCCGCCTTTTTCGCAAACGTCGCGGCGTCATAGACATCGACGCGATCGGCGTCGCGCACCGAGACCCAGACCTCGTTGCCCCGCGGCGTGAACTCCATGTGGAGGACCGCAGGTCCCGGCGCGAAACGGCGGATGACCTTGAGGCTCTCCGTGTCGATGATCTCGATGGTATCGTTGAGCGGATGCGCAAAATTGACCCAGACGTGGCGGCCGTCCGGCCGCGCCACCGCAAACACCGGCTGGCCGTAGGTCGCGACCCGTCCGGCCTCCGCAAAGCTGCGCAGATCGACCGCGATCAATTCGTGATGGCCGACTGCCGGGAGCAGGAGCTTGTCGCCGACGGCAGCCCAGCCCTCGAGGTGCGGCATCTTGTAAACCGGCAACGCCTCCTCGCCGCGGCCGTAGCCGTTGAGAATACGCTCGGCTTTCAACGGCGATTGCCAGGTGTCGACATGCACGACGCCATCCTCGCCGAACAAGCCGGCCAGATAGTGCCTGCCATCCGGCGTGACATTGCCGTCGTAAGGCAGCTTGCCGACGCCGGTCAGCTTGGTGACCGCCGGCGTCTCCGGCGCCGAAAGATCCGCAACCCAGATCTCGCCGGCGTCATAGAGCGCAAAGGCAAACCGCCGCGCCGGAAGATCGACGAGGCCGAGCGCCTTCGAAGCTTTTCCGTCCGCGCCGATCGCTGGGATGCTGGCGATCGCGTCAAGCGTCTGGGCGTCGAAGATGCGCACCCCGCCCGGCTCGTAGTTGGAAACCGCGATCAGTTCGCCGTCATCGGAAATCGCGCCACCGATCGAATTTCCCGCCTGAACCACACGCTTCGCTATTGTCGCGGTGAGCAGATCCACCTTCGTAAGCCCGCCATCGCGTCCGAACACGTAGGCGTAGCGCTGATCCGGCGAGAACACCGCCGACGCATGTGACAGATCGCCAAGTCCCTCCACCCGGCCAAGCGCCTTGCGGCTGGTGGTATCGACGATCAGAACCGAGCCCGTTGCGCGCTCGACCACGAGCCCAAGATTGCCGGTGCCGCGCAAGCCGTCGGCGTGCGCGAGCGCAGGCAGCACAAACAGGAGCGCCAACAGGAGTCGCGCAGCCATGGTCATGGCATATTTCCTTGCTGAAGCCGGTCGACGATCCAGCGCGCATCCGCCTCGCTGATCAGCGGCCGCCACGGCGGCATTGGGGTGCCCGGCACGCCATCGAGAATGATGCTCACAAGCTGCTCGCTGCTCCACGCGCGCAAATGCTCTGCCGTCAACGGCTTGCCGAGCCCGCCCTTCAAGGTGAGCCCGTGGCAGGAACCGCAATCCTGCCGGACCAGACTGGACAATCTCGTAGCATCGGGCGCGACGTCGCCCGCGGAGGCTGAAGCCATCGCGGCGATGAAGATGAGCGCAGCGTTACGCCACAATCGCGATCGCATCGCCATCCGCCGCATTGTTCCGCTCCATGGCGATGGCAACGACCCGGCCGATAATGAACAGCACCGGACTGCCAAAAACCGCCTCGCGCAGTGCTCCGACCACCGCGTCCAGGCGCGTGCATAGTCGCCGCTCCTGCGCCGTCGTGCCCTGACACACCGCAAGAACCGGCGTGTCCACCGGCAATCCCCGCGCCATCAAATTGTTGACGATGTCCTCGATATTGGCGAGCCCCATATAGACGACGAGCGTGGTGTCGGGATCGGCGAGCCCGTCCCAGTCGAGGTGAAGCGGCTCGTTGGCCTTGCAATGCCCGGTGACAAACCGTACGCCGCTGGCGAGCCCGCGATGCGTCAGTGGAATGCGCGCGGACGCTGCGCAGCCCTGCGCCGCGGTGATGCCTGGAATGACCTCATAGGGTATGCCGGCGGCCTCCAGTTCGGCCGCTTCCTCCGAGCCGCGGCCGAAGATGAAGGGATCGCCGCCCTTGAGCCGCACCACGGTGCGGCCGGCGCGGCTGAGGCGGATCAGGATGTCGTTGATCTCGGCTTGCGGCACCGGATGGAAGTTTGCGCGTTTGCCGACATTGATCCGCGTGACGCCGTCGCGGATCGTGGCCAGCACGCTTTGCGGCACCAGGCGGTCGTAGACGATCGCATCCGCCTCGCCGATGGCGCGCACCGCCTTCACGGTGAGGAGCTCCGGATCGCCCGGACCCGCCCCGACGAGATAGACCTTTCCGGCACCCATCACCGCTCCAGCCGTTTCACTCATGATCGGATCGGCATGGCGCGGCAGGCCCGCGCCATGCATCAAGCAGCTCAATAGATGTCGTTCCGCGTGTTGTAGACGTTGAACTTTCCGGTCGGCGTGATCAGCCGCTTGTCGCGGATGACGCTCTTCATCGTCAGCGTCTTGTCATCGACCACGACGATCGCCGACTCCTGTGCCTTGTTGTTCCACACGGAGAACCAGATTTCGGTCCCGTCCTTGTTGAACTCGCCCTGCACCACGCGCCGCGCGCCTTCGGAAATCCCCGACCACTGACCGATCGGAAGAACCTTGTACTCAGGCTTCTCCTTTGCGAGGTCCTTGATCTTGAATACCGCCACCGAGGAAGAAATCTCGGCATCGGTATTGAGCGGCGTGTCGACATAAAGGTTTTCCGATTTCGGATGCGTCTTGATGAAGAGCGACCCGCCGCCCTGACCGTCGACGGTCTGCACAACCTTCCAGGCATATTCCCTGTGCTTGTCGGGATCGGTGCCGATGAAGGAAATGGTCTCGTTGCCGAGATGGCTGGTGGCCCAGACCGGCCCATATTTGGGGTGGACGAAATTGGCGCCGCGTCCCGGATGCGGCGTCTGGCCTCCCGAATTGATCACACCGACCAGCTTGTCTTCCTTGGTGTCGATGATCGCGATTCGATGACGTGCGTTCGCCGCGACCAGGAAATAGCGGCCGGTCTTGTCAAAGCCGCCGTCATGCAGGAAGCGCTCGGCCTCGATCGCGGTCGTCTTCAAGTTTTTGACGTCCTGATAGTTGACCAAGAGCGTCTGACCGGTCTCCTTGACGTTGACGACGAACTCCGGCTTGTAGTGCGAGGCCACGATGGATGCGACGCGCGGCTCGGGATGATATTCCTGCGTGTCGTAGGTCATGCCGCGCGTCGAGACGACCTTGAGCGGCTCGAGCGTGGCGCCATCCATCAGCACATATTGGGGCGGCCAATAGGCACCGGCGATTGCATATTTGTCCTCATAGCCTTTGAACTTCGACGTCTCGACCGAGCGCGCCTCGGTGCCGACCTTCAGCTCGGCGACCGTCTGCGGAGGGTCCATCCAGAGATCAATCACGTTGAGCTTCGCATCACGCCCAATGATGTAGAGGTAACGTCCCGAAGCCGACATGCGCGAGATGTGCACGGCATAGCCGGAATTCAGGATGTATTCGATCTTCTTGGTGTCGCCGTCGATCAGGGCAACTTCGCCGGCATCGCGCAGCGTCACCGAAAACAGATTGTCGATGTCGAGCTTGTTCATCTTCCTGGTCGGGCGCTGCGCGACCGGCACCAGCACCTTCCAGCTCTCCTTGATCTCCTTGAGGCCGAACTCCGGCGGCTGCGCCGGTTCGTTGAGGAGATAGCGCGCCATCAGCGCGACTTCGTTTTCCGAGAGCTGGCCCGAGCTTCCCCAGTTCGGCATGCCTCCGGGCGAACCATAGGTGATGAAATCGCGCAGATATTCGTAGCCGAGCTTTTTCGTCAGATCGGGCGTCAGCGGCTTGCCGGTCGCGCCCTTGCGCAACACGCCGTGACATCCCGCGCAACGCTCGAAGTAGATCCGGTTCGCCTGGTCGAACTCAGCCTTGGTGAGATTCGGGTCGCCCGGCTTGGTGCCCGGCTGCTCGGTCGGCTTCTCGCCGAGCACGTCGAGGCTCGGCTGATATTGGCCGCCCGGGGTCGTCTTGTGCTGTTCGATGTCGGCGGGCTTTGGCGCCGCCGGCTGCGCCTGCGCGTATGCTGTCCCCCCTGTCGCCATATAGAATCCGCTCGCGACGGCGATGCCGCCCGTGAGCATTGCAAGCACGACCGCGCGACTCCGCATCGCATCCCTCCAGCATGAGACTCCGTAGACCGGCTTATGCCGCGAAGCACGCTTGCTTGCCTTGACCGCGGTTAAGTAGCGACTTGACCTATCTCAATGCAGCGGAAGCAAGACGCTGCCTGATCCGCCCATGCAAGGCACTGTCCGGCGGGCTGGATTTTTCGCGATACGCGGGCTGCTGCGGCTTCTCGCAATCGTCATCCTGACGGCTGGCGCGGCGCAGGCGGCCGATCTCACGATTGCCTCCCAA
>Ga0335080_10006277_pt1 | contig 12276 bp, 8 predicted proteins | sample Lox_Sample_34_FD_206720 | JGI IMG/M metagenome (GOLD analysis project Ga0335080, IMG submission 206720) | Soil microbial communities from Loxahatchee National Wildlife Refuge, Florida, United States - Lox_Sample_3.4 | ecosystem: Environmental > Terrestrial > Soil > Wetlands | place: USA: Florida...
TACAACCCCATGGGCTACGGCGCCGAGGGGATGAAGTACCGCTTCCAGTGGAACTTTCCGATGGCATTCTCGCCGCACGATCCGAAGACGCTCTACATTGGCGGCAACGTGCTCATGAAGACTACCAACGAGGGCCAAAGCTGGGAAATCATCAGCCACGACTTAACTCGAAACGATAAGTCGAAGCTAGGGACCTCTGGTGGACCTATTACTCAGGATAACACCAGCATCGAATATTACTGCACCATATTTACACTGATCGAATCGCCAGTTACGAAGGGCGTGATCTGGACCGGGTCCGACGACGGCCTCGTCCAACTGACCCGCGACGGCGGAAAGACGTGGGCGAATGTCACGCCGAAGGACATGCCGGAGTGGATCCAGATCAACTCCATCGACGCCTCACCGCACGATGCCGGCACGGCATTTGTCGCCGCCACAATGTATAAGTCGGATGACTTCCGGCCGTATCTCTACAAAACCACAGATTACGGCAAGACCTGGACCAAGATCGTGAATGGTATTGCGGCCAATCATTTCACGCGCGTAATTCGCGAGGACCCGAACCACAAGGGTCTGCTGGTGGCCGGGACGGAATTCGGACTTTATATCTCCCACGACGACGGCGTGAACTGGAAATCCTTCCAGCTCAACCTGCCCGTCGCCTCGATCACCGACCTGGCCTTCCACAAGCGCGAGCGTGAACTCGTAGTCGCAACTCAGGGTCGTGCGTTCTATGTGCTCGATGATGTACCGCTGATTTACCAAATGACCGACAGCGTATCGGCCGAGGATGTCCACCTGTTCAAGCCGAAGGACGCCTACCGCTTCGGCGCGGGCGGCCGCGGCGGCGGTGGGAATCGCAGCGCTGGACCTGCCATCGGCGAGAATCCGCCCGCGGGCGTAGTGGTGAACTACTGGCTGAAGGCTCGTCCGCAAGGCGAAGTCGTCCTCGAATTCGTGGACGGTTCGGGCAAGCTCGTCAAGAAATACTCCAGCAAGGAACCGCCGCGACCTCCCGCTCCGCCGATGGTCGAAGAAGAAGAGGGCCCCCGACCCGCTCCAGAACCGCGGCTCTCGGCTCAACAAGGCATGAACCGTTTCGCCTGGAACCTGCGCTACCCCGATGCGACCTCCTTCCCTGGCATGATCCTCTGGGCGGCCAATGTGAACGGCCCGCGTGTGTCGCCGGGAACGTATCAGGTGCGGCTCACCGTGGACGGCAAGACGCAGCAGCAAAACTTCGAGGTGAAGAAGGACCCGCGGCTTCAGACCACTCAGGAGGAGTTCAACAGTCAGTTAACGCTGGCCCTTCAGATCCGCGACAAGCTTTCGGAAACCAACGAGGGCGTCGTCAAAATCCGCGAGATCCGCAAACAACTCGAGCCTTTCGCCACACGCGATGACAAGCGCGTCGCGACGGCCGCGCAGGACCTGATCAAGAAGCTGACCGCGGTCGAAGAGGAGTTGTATCAAACCAAGAACCGCGCCAGCGAGGATCCGCTGAACTATCCCATCAAGCTCAATAACAAGCTGGCCGTGCTGCTCGGAGTAGTCACGTCATCCGACAATCAGCCCACCGCGCAGTCCAACCAGGTGTACGAAGACCTGGCCACCAAGGCCAACGCCCAACTGCGCACCCTAAACGCTCTGCTGACCACTGACCTTGCAGCGTTCAACAAGCTCGTGCACGATGCCAATGCGCCCGCGGTGATGGCGCCGGCGAAAGCGGGGTCAGGAGGGAACTAGAGCCTACTCCTCCTCGTCCTCCTCGTCTTCGTCCGAGTCGTCCGAGAAACCCTCGGCCATGGCGAGCGCGTCTTCGGCCGCTTCGGCGATCTCCTCGTCTCTGGATTCGACAAAGCCTGCCAGGATCGTCTGCGCCTCTTCAGGGCGGATCGTGGCAGACGCCTCAATAGCCGCCAGAAGCAGCCGCTTGTCTTTCGACGGCGGCTTTAGAAACGAGCGGACTTTCGGCCAGGCCGCCCCAACCTCGTGCTCGCCCGCTGCCAAAATCGCCTCGTACCGGATCTCCGAATTCGGGCTGTCCAGCAGCTTCAGGATCTCCTCCTCGAAGTCGGGAATCCAGCGCATGCAAAATGCCGCCGTCAACTTCCATTCTTCATCGTCGCTGGAATAGGCGGCTCGGACCGCATTCTCGTGCCAATCGTCGGGGGAGCGCACCGACGCCTCCAGCACGCGGCGGCGCACCTCCTTGGGTGCGCTCGTGTCTTCGTAGACCTGCCGCAGCGTCTCCTTGATCCGGCCGTACATCTCTTCCGAGATCGGAACATCCGCCCAATCCCCGTCCCCGGCGTCCTCGGTGTCCGCGGCTTCCAGCGCCGGCCCCAGCGAGATTGCGGCGCGGGCGCGGAGTTCGGCTGGCTGATCGACGCCGCGCACGAAACCGAGCAACACCTCGGCCATCTGGTCATCCATCACCACCAGGTTGCCCGCCAGTTCCGCGGCGGTCGTTTTGTCGGAAGCCGGGCTCTTCGGATCCCGAAGCACTTCCTGGAGTTTCCGGCCTGCGCCCCGAGGCCATTCCCAGGGCTCTGTGTTCTCGAGATCCTGTAGTGTCACGATGCCTCCTTCAGTAAGCCTTGGCGATCACCACGCGCTTATCCACGGGCTCGCCCGTGATGATGCACTTCCCCGCCCCGTCGAATTCATCCACCAACGGAATGTTGCGCACCGTCGCCTTGAATTCCTTGAGCCGCGCGTCATTCTCCGGATCGTCCTTCAGGTGCGCCATCACGAACTTGCCGCCGCCGCGCTCGGCGCTCGCGTCTCTCAGGATCTCCTCTACCTCACTCAGCGAGTTCGCCAGCACAGTGCCTTCCTTCATACGACACTTGGCGGCATTATAGAGGTCCTTTTGCATCGTGTCGAGCGTCGCCGGCAGCCGCGCGCCCAGTTCGGACTGGCTGATCACTTCCTTCGTTCCCGTGTCGCGCCGCTTCATCACGATCTTGCCGGATGCGATGTCGCGCGGCCCGAGTTCCAGCACCGTAGGCACGCCGCGCCGCTCCCAATGGAAGAACTTCGCGCCGGGCGTCTGCCCTTCCCGATCATCCAGCTTGGCGCCGACCTCCTTGGCGATGCGAGCAGCCGTCTCGAGCACCTGCGCGCGCTCTTCGTCCTTGCGATAGATCGGCACGAGCACCGTCTTCACGGGCGCGACCCTGGGCGGCAGCACCAGGCCCTTATCGTCCGAGTGGGTCATGATCAGCCCGCCGACTAACCGCGTGCTCACGCCCCAGCTCGTCTGCCAAACATAATCGAGCTGGCCTTCCTTGTTCTGGAATCGAACATCGAACGCTTTGCCGAAGTTTTGACCCAAGTCGTGGCTGGTGCCCGCCTGGAGCGCGAGGCCGTTCTGCATCATGGCCTCGATCGAATAGCTGCTCAGAGCGCCGGCGAATTTCTCGGCTCGCGTCTTAACGCCTTTGATCACCGGCATGGCCGCCACGTCCTCGGCCACTTCTGCATAGACGCCGAGCATCCGCAGCACCTCTTCGAGCGCCTCTTCGTGCGTCGAGTGCGCCGTGTGCCCTTCCTGCCAGAGGAATTCCGTGGTCCGCAGGAACATCCGCGTGCGCAGCTCCCAACGCACGATGTTGCACCACTGGTTCATCAGCACCGGCAGGTCGCGCCAGCTCTGGATCCACTTGCTGAAGAAGTGCCCGATGATGGTTTCCGAGGTCGGGCGGATGACGTACGGCTCTTCCAGTTCCTTGCCGCCGGCTACCGTCACCACGGCCAGCTCTGGCGAGAAGCCCTCCACGTGCTCGGCCTCTTTGTGAAGAAAGCTCTGCGGGATCAGCAGCGGAAAATACGCGTTCTGGTGACCGGTAGCCTTGAAGCGGTTGTCCAACTCGCGCTGGAGCACCTCCCAAACGGCGTAGCCGTTGGGCTTGATCACCATGCAGCCCTTGACGATTTCGGCGGGCTCGGCCATATCGCCCTGGAGCACTACATCTTGATACCAGGTGGCGAAGTCCTGGCTTCGGGAAGTAATCGGAGATTCAGCCATATTCTGGGGTGAACTCCCAGATTAGCTGATTTACCGGGTCCCCTTCAGGATATCGATGTTGCTGTTTTGCCCTACCAGTCGCAATTCGCAGCCTCCCCCGCCGATTCTGCCGGTTACGGCGTCCTTGGACAACTCTCCACCGACGGTCATCTCCTGATCGGAATGAATGTGCCCGAACGACGTGCGCGCGTTCAGGTTGTAACCGGCGCCCTGCGGCAGCGTGAGCTTGATGGGCCCAAAGCTGGTTGAAAGCGTCAGCGGCTCGCAGCGTTGCCCACGTTTCACGCTCACTGTGACGGAGTTGTTGTTGCCTTCCACCGTGATCGGCCCGGCTGCCTCGGCGATCGTCACGCCGTTGAAGCTGGTCCGCGCGTAGATCTCGCCGCCGATGTCGGTGAGCCGGATGAAGCTGTTGTTGGCCGTAGCGCGTGCGCCGCCCTTCACCGAGCGCAGGTCCACTCCGCCGAAGGAGGTCTCTACAGTGGCCGATTCGCCGATGTTCTCGGCCGTGATAGTCGAGTTCTGGGCATGGATTGTGAGCGCCCTGCCGATTCGTGTCGCCCGGATGTTCGCGAACGTGGTGTGCAGGTTCGCCGTCCCCGCAATGCCGCGCGCCTCGAGCTCGCTGTTTTGGCCGTTCACCGTCACATCGGCCTTCGCGTCCCAAACGCGAATCGGCGCGAACGATCCCGTAACCGACACGGGCGCGCCCGCATTCTCGACGTGAATGCTGCAATTGTTGCTGTTCACGGTCACACCGCGCCCGACGTTAATGATTCGAACGTCCGCGAATCGATTGCTGACATCGACTGCGCCCGTCACGTCAGTCACATTCACCCGGCTGTTTGTGTTCCTGACCGAGACGTCACCGTCATTCCCCCGCACCTCGACATCCCCAAAAGCGTTTTCGATCCGCTGCCGTCCGCGGCCGCCAGTCAGGTTTACCGGAGCATTCCTGTTAGTGATGATGGCTGGCCCGTGGACGTCTGCGACTGCCACAAACCCAAAGCTATTGTGGACTTCGACGGGAGCATTCTCGGGAATCGCGATGTTGTACTCGACGGTCATGGAGATGTTCCGCCTCCACGGACCCCAGTCGTGCTGCTCCGGATACACGGTACGCACAGAAACACCGCCCACGTCATCCACGCGGATTTGAATTCGGTCCGCACAGTCCTTAGCCTGGTCGGCGGTATCGGCGGAACAGCGGATCGATGCGATGATGTCCACCTGGTTCTGCGAGTGAGCGCGGATCCTGATTCCGCCCATCGAATTCTCGATGCGGAACGTTCGTCCGGAAGAGAGCTGCGCCGTCTTCTGAAACTGCCGGGTGTATTGCTCGCGCGCCATAAGCGTGGTCGCGCAGCCCGCGATAAGTATGAGATTAATTGCGTTTCGCATTTTGCAGCCAGTCCTGCAGCGTCTTCTGTTTCTCGCGATAAAGCGAGGCGAGCTGCGCCTGCAGGTACGCGTTGTACTGATTACTCGCTACAGTAGCCTTGAGTTCTTCGATTTCCGAATCTAACAGCAGCAACTTCTCGCGATACGCGGCGGCTAACGGCGAAGGCGACTGTTCCAGTCCTGGACCGGCGACAGCCGAGAGCTTGTCTATCGACTTCGCATAGGCCGCCTCGGCCTGCTGTACTTCCTTCAGCGCGTCATCCGTGAGGAAATCGTGTCCCGGAGACGTGGTTTTCCACGGCCGCAGCAGGAAAAGCGCGATCGCCATAACCGCGGCCGCCGCCAGCGCCCAGCGTCCCCATCGAAACCAGGGGCTCGGCGCTGGCCTAGCCGCGATATCGGCGCGGATCTCCGCCCGAATGCGCGGCCACAGTCCCGGGCTCTCCCATTCCTCATGCAACCCCGGCGCGGCTTGCGAGATTTGCTCCCAGAGATACAATTCGCGAGCACACCGCGGGCATCGGTCGGCGTGGGCGCGCGCATCCGGCATCAGTTCCGGCGATTGCAGCGCGCGTTCCAGGTCTTCGCACTGGAAGATCATGACCGCACCTCCGAGAGCATCCGCTTCAGTTCCCGTTTCGCCTCGAACAGCCACGCCCGGCAGGTACCCTCGGGCGTTTCCAGGATCGACGCGATTTCGGAATGACGCATACCCTCAACCTCAAACAGCAGGAATACCAGCCGGTGGCGCACGTTGATCCGCATGAGGGCCTGGCGTAGCGCCACGGCCAACGTAGGCTCGCCCTCCACCTGCCGTTCCGGCGTCGGGTTCTCCTCCGGATCCGCCTCCCGCTGGCGCTTCCGCTGGACGTCGTAACAGACATTGATCAGGATGCGGCAAAGCCACGTCCCGATCGCCGACTGCCCATGAAACCCGTCGATAGCCCGATATAACTTCAGAAACGCCTCCTGCACCGCATCCTCGGCGTCCTGCCGGTTGCGGGTCATATGGAATGCGATGCTTTTCAGCCGCGGGGCGTGCGCCTGGTAGACCTGCTCGAACGCGCGCACGTCGCGGCGGCGGCAGGCGGCCAGCAGGTCTGCGTCGCTCTCAAAGGCCTCGATGTTCATGCCGGGAGTCAGCGTCAGTTGGCTAACCCCCACCATTGTCACCGGTTTCCATTTCCGCTATTTGGACGGAGGACGCGGGGCGTTTGTTGGATAATGTTCGAAATGATGGCGCTGTCGAATTCTAGGTGGTGGAAATGGACCAGCGGTCGGTGACGATGACCAGCCGCGGATCACGGTAACCAGCCGCGACGGGACGACAACCCTCTACGGCCCCGGCCCGACCATTTCCCCTAACTTCCTTCGGCGGCGACTCCCTGTCCGTCGATGAAATCTTCGCCTGACCGCTACTTCTGCAAGAAGAAATTTCCCACAAACATCGCATCGATGCCTGACGAGTAGAAGCTCCGGACGGCATCGCGAGGCGTGCACACTAGGGGCTCGCCGAACAGGTTGAAGGACGTGTTGTAGAGCACCGGCAGCCCGGTAGCAGCACCGGCGGCGTGCAACAGCTTCCAGTAAAGCGGGTTTTCCTCGCGCTCGACCGAGTGTACGCGCACCCAGTCGCCGACCAGAATCGCGGCCGCGAAGCGGTCGCGGTGCTCGGGGCGGACCCGGCCCACGGTAGCCAGATATTTGGCGTTCGGACCCACCGCGAAGTAGTCGCCGATCAACTCGGCCGGCGCGGACGCAGCGAATTTGCGGAAGGGCTCGCGGTGCTTGATGTATTGGTTGAGGTTCTCGGCGGCGTACGGGTCAAGTGGCGAAGCGAGAATGCTGCGGTTACCGAGCGCCCGCGCGCCGAACTCCATTCGGCCGTGCATCCAGGCCACGATGCGGTTGTCGCTCAATTGCTCCACGGCGGTCGAGATCACCTCTTCTTCGGTCAGCAGGTAACGGAACCGCAGCTTGCAGTTTTCGAGCACCTGCTTGATCTCCTGCGACGCGAAGGAGGGCCCCAGGCAAAGCGTTTCGAGCCGGACCCGCGTTTCCTGCCCAGCCACGCCGTGCCAGGCGTCGAGCGCTGCTCCAATGGCCGTGCCGGCGTTCCCTGCAGCCGGCTGCACGAAGACATTTTCATATTCCGAATCGTCCTCGAGAGCTGACACGAGCATCGCATTGAGTCCCAATCCGCCCGCCAGGCACAGGTTGCGTCCGTTTCCGGCAATGACAGACACCGCTGCTTCAATCGCCATCTGCGCGCCCGTCGCGATATGCGGCCGCATGGCCTCTGGTATTGGCGCGCCGTCGGCCAGACCCAGCTGTTCGTAAAAGCGTGGTCCAAACCCGCCGGAACTCAGACGCTCAGTGCTGAAGAAGGACCGGTCGATCGACGGTCCGGCATCTCCCAGGCGCAGGATGGCGTGGAAGAGACCGGAATACCGGTTGTCGCCGCAGACCGAGAGCCACTGCACCTTGTGCTCGTCCAGATTCGCGTGGAAGCCGAGCAATTCGGTGACGCGGCCGTAGAGTTCCGCGAGCGAATCCGGAACGTACAACTCCTGCTCGAGAGCCATCTGCGACCCCCGTCCGCGCCAGCGGGAGCCGCAGCGCAAATCGCCGCCGCGATCGAGCACCAGGACAGTGGCTTCGTCGAACGGCGAGAGGAAGAACGCGGAAGCAGCATGCGCGCGGTGATGTTCCACCACCGTGACGCGGCGGGCGTGCGGAAATCTCGCCCGCAGCTTCAGATGGAGATCGCGGTCGGCGATGGGGCGTGCCACAGCAACGATGTCCACCTGTTCATCTTTGGCGCCGGCAAGCTCGAGGCACGTAGCAATGGATTCGACCGGCATCTCGCCGCCCGTGCTCCAGTGCGCGCGCCGGCGGGCGAGCTTGGATTCCTCCACCGCGGCGACCAGATGGCCGTCCTTAAGGACCGCGCTGGCGGCGTCGCCCTCGATACCGCCGATGCCGAGAATGATCACCCTTTGCTCCCCGCAGCCTTCTTTTCGATCTTCGCCCAGGTGTCTTTCAATGCCAGCGTTCGGTTGAAGACCAGCGCTCCGGGTTTGGAATCGGGATCCACGCAGAAATAGCCGAGCCGTTCGAATTGGAAACGGGAGCCCGCGGGAGCAGCGGCCACGCTCGGCTCTAGTTTGCAGCCGGTCAGAAGCTCCAGTGAGTTGGGATTCAAGTTGACGGTGAAATCTCGCCCGTCCGGAACTTCGCCCGGATTTTCGCGCGTAAACAGCTTGTCGTAGACGCGAACCTCTGCGTCCAGCGCATGCCCCGCCGAGACCCAATGGATGGTCGACTTTACCTTGCGGCCGTCCGGCGCGTTGCCGCCGTGCGTGGCGGGATCATACGTGCAGCGCACTTCGACCACCTCACCCTTGTCGTCCTTCACCACACCCGTGCACGTGATGAAGTACCCGTAACGCAGGCGCACCTCGCGTCCGGGCGACAAACGGTAGTATTGCTTGGGCGGATTCTCGCGGAAATCGTCCTGCTCGATATACAGCACGCGCGAAAACGGAACCTGGCGCGTTCCTGCGGACGGATCTTCGGGGTTGTTGACCGCTTCCATCTGTTCAACCTGCCCCTCAGGGTAGTTTTCAATCACCACCCGGAGCGGCCGTAGCACCGCCATGACCCGTGCGGCATGCTTGTTCAGATCTTCGCGGACATGGTGCTCGAGCAATTCGAGCTCGACAGTGCCGTTGGTCTTCGAAACACCGATTGAGGCGCAGAACGTTCGCAGCGCTTCCGGCGTAAAGCCGCGGCGCCGAATGCCTGAAAGCGTCGGCATGCGCGGATCGTCCCAACCGTGCACGTGGCCCTGCTCAACCAGTTGCAGCAGCTTGCGCTTGCTGAGCAGGGTGTAAGTAATGTTGAGCCGGTCGAATTCGATCTGCTGCGGATGGTAAATGCCGAGCTGCTCCACATACCAGTCGTAGAGAGGGCGGTGATCCTCGAACTCCAGCGTGCAGATGGAATGTGTGATGCGTTCGACCGAATCGGACTGACCGTGCGCGAAGTCGTACATGGGGTAGATGCACCACTCGTCGCCCGTGCGGTGATGCGAGGCGTGCAGGATGCGGTACATCACCGGATCGCGCATGTTGAGATTCTTCGACGCCATGTCGATTTTGGCGCGCAGAGTTCGCGCTCCATCGGGGAACTCGCCGGCTTTCATGCGCTGAAACAAATCCAGGTTTTCTTCCACCGAGCGGTTGCGATAGGGGCTCTCTTTGCCGGGTTCGGTGAGCGTGCCGCGGTACTGGCGCACTTCATCCGCGGTGAGGTCACAGACGTAAGCCTTGCCGGAGCGGATCAATTGCAGCGCCCACTCGTAGAGCTGGCCGAAATAATCCGAGGCGTAGAACAGGCGGTCTTCCCAGTCATAGCCGAGCCAGCGGACGGTGTCCATGATGGAATCGACATACTCCTGCTCTTCCTTCTCGGGATTGGTGTCGTCGAAGCGCAGGTTGGTTTTCCCGCCGAACTCCGCGGCAAGACCGAAGTTCAGCCAAATGGACTTCGCGTGGCCGATGTGCAAATAGCCGTTGGGCTCGGGTGGAAAGCGCGTGTGCACGCGGCCGTCATACTTGTTGGTCTTCAGGTCGTCCACGATGATGTCGCGGATGAAATTCGATGGACCTGCGGGGGTCATATGCTCCTGTGCTCCGTTGGTTTACCGCTGGGTCAGCTTTTCGATCGCTTGGTGGATACGCTTGAGGCAGGTATCCCGGCCCAGAACTTCCAGCGTACCAAACAGCGGAGGCGCAGTTTTGCGCCCGCAGACCGCGACGCGAACGGGCTCGAACATCTGGCCCGCCTTGACGCCCAGTTTCGCCGCGTCCGCACGCAGGGCCGCGTCAAGCGCGTCGTGTTCGAAGGGGCATTTCTCCAGAGTCCCGGCGGCGGTCTGCAACACCTGGATCGCCTGGTCGGGAGTGCCTTTCTTCGGGATCAACTCAGCCGCATCATAGGGCGCCAGCTCGGCGGCGAAGAAGAAATCGGCGACCGTAAGCACGTCGCGCAGCAGCTTCATACGCTCGCGGATGAGCGGCGTGATGCGGATCATGCGGGGCAGGTCCACCGCGTCGCGGACGAACGGCATGAGCCGCCCGGCGAGTTCCTCGACCGGCAGCGCGCGAATGTGCTCCGCATTCAGCCAGACCGCTTTGGGATCGAACGGATCTTCTTCAGTGAAGTTGACTACAGCGTTGCTGCGGTTTACTCCGTCCAGCGAGAACAATGTGACCAACTGGTCGCGGCTGAGTTGCTCGAGATCGTTCTTGGGCGACCAGCCCAGCAGGCAAAGGAAGTTGACGAATGCATGCGGCAGAAATCCGGCGTCGCGGTACGTGGTCACGCTGACGACCGGGCCGTGACGGCGCTTCGACAGCTTGGTTCCGTCCGGCGCTACCAGCAACGGCAAGTGGGCAAACTGGGGCGGCGGGGCGCCGGCGGCTTCAAAGATCAGCACGTGTTTGAACGTGTTGGTGAGGTGATCCTGGCCGCGAATGATGTGGCTGATCCGCAGGTCCGCATCGTCCGCGCAGGAGGCCAGGTGATACGTTGGCATACTGTCGCTGCGCAGCAGGGCGAAGTCCTCGATGTCCGCGGTGGCTTTCGACTGCGGACCGTAGACGGAATCGGTGAACTCCACGCTGGAACGCGTCTCGCGCGGGACTCGAAAACGCAACGCGAACGGCTCGCCCGCGGCGGCGCGGCGGTCGCTCTCTTCGCGAGAGATTTCGCGCATTCCGGTATTAAACAACCAGGTTCCATGCGCACCCGATCGTTCGGCCTCAGCCTCATCGCGAGGCGTGAAGTCGCGATAGGCGAGCCCTTTGTGAAAAACCGCATCCGCCATGGCGCGGTGAAGGTTCAAACGTTCCGATTGTCTGTACTCCTCGTCCCAACCGAGGTCGAGCCAGCGCAGTCCTTCGTAGATCGAATTGAGCGAAGTCTCGGTATTTCGCTCCAAATCGGTGTCGTCGATGCGCAGGATCATGGTCCCGCCCTGCCGACGTGCGAAAAGCCAGTTAAAGATGAAGGTGCGGGCGCTGCCGATATGCAGAAAGCCGGTGGGCGACGGGGCGAATCGGACCCGAATCATGGAAACGCCAGTATAATCCACATGCTCATGTAAATCCTGCAGGTGCGTTGCGTGTAAGGCCTACGCCGAATTGCCAGGTTTGGTGCGGGAACACACCAGACCAGGGCGTTTGGGCGGCTGTGGCAACCTCATTGCAACTGATAATGGTAGTTGAAGTGGCGCGAACCGGTGGGCCGAAACGGTTCTTTTAGAACCGACGGCGGTCCACCGGTTTTTAGTTTGTCTGCCAGCTAAAACCGCATAAGGTTTTCCGCCTGTTCATCCGATAAGTACGTAGGGTTTGCTTGCAAGGTTGAACCCCTACGTTCATGAGCAAAAGAGGCGGTCCGTTTCGCTTATTTTTTGGAATGCTGCTGATGGGGGCCACGTCTGCATGGACAGAGGGCCTGGAATCGTGGCGGTCCTGGGGGATCAGCGATGGCCTCTCTGAATCGTTCTCGGGCGAAATTGCGATTGGGCCGGACGCGAGGGTCTGGGTTCGCCATGGACGCGTGGGCAGCGTGACGGTTCTCGACGGGTATAACGCGATCCGGTTACCTGCTCCCAAGAATCTGGAGCGGGCGTTCTGCTTCCTCAGCAATGACACGTTTGTCGTGAATGACGACAGCAACAGTATCCACGAGTTCAACGGACGCGATTGGATCGCGCATAAGATCCTGACTTCAGCCGCTGTGACAGTTGGCAAGAGGCAGTTGATCCT
>Ga0335080_10006278_pt1 | contig 12275 bp, 12 predicted proteins | sample Lox_Sample_34_FD_206720 | JGI IMG/M metagenome (GOLD analysis project Ga0335080, IMG submission 206720) | Soil microbial communities from Loxahatchee National Wildlife Refuge, Florida, United States - Lox_Sample_3.4 | ecosystem: Environmental > Terrestrial > Soil > Wetlands | place: USA...
GATGCTCGGCTCGAAACAGGACGGCGTCTTCCGCGTGATGTCGTTCGGAATCTCGTCGAGCGTCATGCCGACGGCGAGCTTGGCCGCGATTTTCGCGATTGGAAATCCAGTGGCTTTGCTGGCCAGAGCGGAGCTGCGCGAGACCCGCGGGTTCATCTCGATCACCACCATGCGGCCGGTCTCGGGATCGACGGCGAACTGAATGTTGGAGCCGCCGGTCTCAACACCCACCGCGCGGATGATCGCCGCGGCCGCGTCACGCATGCGCTGGTATTCCTTGTCCGTAAGAGTCTGCGCGGGCGCGACCGTGATCGAATCGCCGGTGTGAATGCCCATCGGATCGACATTCTCGATCGAGCAGATCACGACGAAGTTGTCGCGGAAATCGCGCATCACTTCGAGCTCGAACTCCTTCCAGCCGATCACGGATTCTTCGATCAGGGCCTGGTGAACCGGGCTCGCGTCCAGGGCGCGCGCGATGGCGTCGCCGAATTCCTCGTGGTTGTAGGCGATCGATCCGCCCGTGCCGCCCAGCGTGAACGACGGGCGGATCACGACCGGATAGCCCATCGCGTCAGCCAGGCGAATCGCTTCGGGGATGCTGGTGACGACGGCGGAGTTCGGGACTTCGAGGCCGACCTTGCGGCACACGTCCTTGAAGAGCAGGCGGTCTTCCGCAATCTTGATGGCGTCGAGCTGTGCGCCGATCAGCTTCACGCCGTATTTTGCGAGGATGCCGGACTCCGCGAGATCGACGGCGAGGTTGAGACCCGTCTGGCCGCCGACCGTCGGCAGCACGGCGTCGGGCCGCTCGGCGGCAATGATGGCTTCGAGATACTCCTGGGAGAGCGGCTCGATGTAGGTGCGGTTGGCGACCTCGGGATCGGTCATGATCGTCGCGGGATTCGAATTGACGAGGATGACGTCGTAACCTTCCGAGCGGAGCGCCTTGCACGCTTGCGTGCCGGAGTAATCGAATTCGCAGGCCTGGCCGATGACGATCGGCCCCGAGCCGATGATCATGATTTTCTTGATGTCAGTGCGCTTAGGCATGAACTATTCGCGATACCTCATTAAACGCCTGCCTTCATCAGCGCGATGAAATCGCCGAAGAGGTAGCGCGCGTCGTGCGGACCCGGAGAAGCTTCCGGATGATACTGCACGCTGAAGAGCGGCAGCGAGCGGTGGCGCAGACCTTCGTTCGTGTGATCGTTCAGATTCAGGTGCGTGATCTCGACGTCGCTCGACGGAAGCGAATCCGGATCGACGCAGAATCCGTGATTCTGCGCGGTGATCTCGACTTTTCCGGTCAGCAAGTTTTTCACCGGATGATTCGAGCCGTGATGCCCGAATTTCAGTTTGAACGTGCGCCCGCCGAGCGCGAGCCCGCACAGTTGATGTCCGAGGCAGATGCCGAAGATCGGGACGCGTCCGAGCAGTTTGCGAATGCTCGCGATCGCGTACGTGATCGGCTCGGGATCGCCGGGCCCATTCGACAAGAAGACGCCGTCCGGTTTGAGCGCGAGAACGTCTTCGGCGGACGTGTTCGCGGGCACGACGGTGACGCGGCAGCCGTGATCCACGAGCAGACGCAGAATATTTTGCTTGATGCCGAAATCGTATGCGACCACGCGATAGCGAGGAGCCTCCTGCGAAGACGAGGCTGAAGCTTTCTTGCGCGGCTGGCCGTTCGAGCCGTTGGCCCCGGCCGCCACGGCCAGCGGTTGGGCGAGCTCGATCGATCCCTGCGCCCAATCGTATTTTTCAGTCACGGTGACGCGGCTCGCGAGCTCCTGCCCCGCCATGGTCGGCAGAGCGCGCGCCTCGGCGATCAGTTGTTCAGCGGGTGTGTCATCCGTCGCGACGACGCCGCGCAGCGCGCCCACGGTGCGCAGATGCAACACCAGCGCGCGTGTGTCGATGTCCCAGATCGCGGGCACGCCGTGGCGATCGAGATATTTGTGCGCGGTCTCGGTGGAACGCCAATTCGAAGAAAGAGAGGAGAATTCGCGAACGATGAGGCTTTCGATGTATGGCTTGCCGGACTCTTCGTCTTCCGCGTTCGCGCCGACGTTGCCGATATGCGGATACGTCAGGCACACGACCTGTCCGGCGTAGCTCGGATCGGTGAAAACTTCCTGATAGCCAGTAAGGCTAGTATTGAAAACGACTTCGCCACCACGGCGGGTGCGAGCGCCCGCCGCGCGTCCGCTAAAGACTCTTCCGTCCTCGAGCGCGAGAGTCGCGCGTCCTGCGAGGGCCTCGATCAGTGTGTCCTCCAGAGGATGTCATTTCGATGCCGCGTTTACCGTGGAAGTAGGACTCAGAGAGCCAAAATGATCCACCGGCCAATAGGCGAAGACGGCCTTGCCGTAGATGAACTGGCGCTGCACGGGGCCGAACATGCGCGAATCGTTGGAGCTGTCGCGATGGTCGCCCATGACGAAATAGCAGTCCGCAGGAATCCGGCGCGCGGCCAGATTCGAGCCGTCCAAATAGCCGGCCGGCACGTATTGGTCTGCGAGCTCCCGGCCGTCGATATACACGTGGCCCGTGCGAATCTCGACCATTTCTCCCGGCAATCCAACGACCCGCTTGATGAACGATTTCTGCCGGTCGAGAGGATACCAGAAGACGACGACGTCGCCACGCTCAATCGGCTCGAAGCGGTAGACGAATTTGTTGATGAAGATGCGCTCCTGATCGGACAGGAGCGGGTACATGCTGGTGCCCTCGACCTTCACCGGCTGGTAGAGAAAAACCATCACGACGATCGCCAGGCCGAGCAAGATGGCGAGATCGCGAGTCCAACTGCGCAATTCGCGCCGCAAAGGAGGAATAGAAGCGGTCTCAGGCGGGATCGGCGAGCCGGTTTGAGGACCTTCCTGCATGCTTCACCTACACATTTATATCACGCGGTGCCGGGAGAGGCAAAGCGCGCCGGACCGCCGGAGTCTCAACCGCCAAGCGCGTAAGCGAGGATCGCCATCGAAGCGAGAACCGCCGTCTCCGTGCGCAGGATGTTTTCGCCGAGCGAGGCTTCCGCGAATTTTGCGGCGCGAGCTGCGGCGAGTTCATCATCGGTCCACCCTCCTTCGGGACCGATCGCGAGCGCGGCGGCCGCCGCAGCGGAGCGTGTGCCGAGAATTTCGCGAAAGGACGGCGCGTCACGGCGCTCGGAAAGAATCACTTTCACGTCGGCGCGGCATTCGGCGAAGGCCTGCGCGGGCGTCGAAAACTGCCGCAGCACGGGAGGCCGAAGGCGGCGCGATTGCTGAGCCGATTCGAGGAGAATTCGCTCCCAGCGCTCGCGCCGCTTCCCTGCCGCGGCAATGAGCGGCTTATCCGTTCGTGCGGCTGCAAGAGGAACTACGTTGGTCGCGCCGAGCTCGGTCGCTTTTTCAAGGCACCATTCGAGGCGATCGAATTTCACGATCGAGAGAAGCAGATCGATCTGCAACCGCGGCACAGCGGCCGGAATCGGCTCGACCAGAGAGAACTCGATGCGGTTTTCGCCGCGCTTGGATAGCGCCACGCGCTCCACTCGCCCGAGCCAGACGCGCTGGCCATCGCTCAATTCGTAGAGTTGGCCCTGCCCGGCGCGGAGCACCCGGCCCAGATGTTCGGCTGCGTCTCCGCTGAGAACGGCGGAACCGGCCTCAAAGTGATCCACGAAAAAGCGGCGACGCATCGGCGAATCTTACGCGGAAACAGGCGGGGCGCAAAATGGCGCCGGCTAGCCGAAGATGTCTTTGACTTTATCGAAGAAGCTCGAGGAGCGCTCGGCTGGCTTGTTTTCGACTTGCATGGTCTGGCCAAGCTGCTCGAGGACGCGGCGTTGTTCGCGTGAAACCTTCGATGGAACGACCACGCGGATATTGACGTAGAGGTCGCCGCGGCCTCCGTGTGGATTCGGCAAACCCTTGCCGCGCTGGCGGAAGATCTGTCCCGACTGCGTGCCCTCCGGAACTTCGAAATCGACATCGCCCTGCAGCGTCGGAATCTGAATCGTGGCTCCGAGCGCCGCCTGCGAAAAGCTGACCGGAATCGTGCAGTAAAGATCGGAGCCGCGCCGTTCGAAGAACGGGTGCTCTTTCACTTCAAGGAAGATGTACAAATCGCCCGAGGGACCACCGTTGGTGCCGGGTTCGCCCTGGCCGGCCATGCGAAGGCGCGTGCCCGAATCGACGCCGGCCGGAATTCCCACTTCGAGCGTGCGTTCGCGCTCCAGGCGTCCCTGACCGCGGCAGGACACGCAGACTTCGCGGACCACCTGGCCCGCGCCTTGGCATGCCGGGCACGTGCGCGTAATCGAGAAGAATCCCTGTTGATAGACCATCTGCCCGCGGCCGCCGCAGTTCCGGCAAGTGACCATGCCGCTGCCGGGCTTTGCTCCGGTGCCTTTGCAAGTCTCGCAATTTTCGTGGCGGGAGATGGTGATCTTCGACGCGACGCCCGTCGCCGCCTCTTCGAACGTCAGCGACATGTCGTAGCGCAGGTCGGCCCCGCGCTGACCTCGGGGACCACGGCCTCCGCGGCGGCCGCCGCCAAACGCTTGATCGAATCCGAAAAGATCGCCGAAGATGTCCTGAAACTCTTCGAAGATCGTGGAGTTGAAGCCGCTGCCCTCGAAACCGCGCCCACCCAGTCCGGCATGGCCGTAGCGGTCGTAGGCCGCGCGCTTCTGCGGATCGGAAAGAACGCTGTAGGCCTCCGAAGCGACGCGGAAATTGTGTTCGGCTTCTTCCTTGTTATCCGGATTCCGATCCGGATGCCATTTGAGCGCAGCTTTGCGATACGCCGACTTGATCTGGTCGGCGGACGCGTCGCGGGAAACTGCGAGAACTTCGTAATAGTCCTGCTGCTTGCCGTTGGCCATTCTGGTGTTTTCGTGTTCGAGCCAGTGCGCCCGGATCCGAGCTCCGCCTGGCGCGGCTAGTTTTCCCGGCGAGACTTATGCGCCGATTGCTCCTCGGGCGCGGCGGCCACGCGAACCATGGCCGGCCTCAGAACGCGCTCATGAAAGACGTAGCCCGGCTGCAATTCGTCGATCACGATTCCATCCGCGTGTTCGGTCGTCTCCACGCGCTGGATCGCGTGGTGAAAATGCGGGTTGAAATCCTGCCCCAGGGATTCGATGCGCACCAGGCCCTGCTTGGCGAGGGTTTCCCAGAGCTGGCGCCGAATCAGCTCGAAGCCCTTTCGATATTCGACGTACGCGGCATCGGAGGTTCCCGCGAGGGCGCGATCCAGTGCATCGAGCACCGGCAAGAGGTGCTCGATCAACGATTCGACGCCGCGATGGCGCTCGTGGTGGCGCTCCTTTTCGACGCGCTTGCGATAGTTTTCGAAATCCGCCTGGCGCCGGACGAGCGTATCCATCAGCTCCTGCTTTTCGCTCTGGAGCTTCTGCACTTGCTCGGCCAAGGAGGCTGCATTCAGACCCTGGTCGGCGGGGGGATCGGCCGGCCGCTCCTGTTCGAGCGCTGCGTCCTTTTCACGATGACCGTGGGAAGCCATGAATCCTAGTTTCCTGTCTCGTTTTCGGAGAAGAACTGCGCCATGAAAGCCACGGCGGTGATGACACGTTCGTAGTGCATGCGCATCGGAGCGAGTATGCCCAGAGTTCCCTGCGCCTGATCTTTCAGCGAGTAGGAAGCGGAGACCAGCGCGAGATGTTTTCCCGCGGCGGACATCTTGTCGAGGCCGAGCTCCACGTGAACCGGCTCGGGCGCTTCGATGCATCCGCTCAACAGCCCGATCAAGCGGTCCTTTTCTTCAATCGCCTCAAGCAACTCGCGCAACTGATCCTGGCTCGTGAACTGGACCGAGGAGGCGATCTGCGCCGCGCCCTCCACGTAGACTCTGCGCTCGGCGCTGTCTCCGAGGACGGAGGGATCGCAGAGCAGCAGGGCGTCGTTGGCGAGGCGGCCGTACTGTTCGCGGTCGTGCTCCACCTGCATCCGCAAATCGGCGCGCATCGCTTCGAGCGTCCAGCCGACGTAGTGGCGGTTCAGATAGATGGCGAAGCGATCCAGATCTTCCTGGCGGAACGCCCGCTCGGGGCGAATCAGTTTGTCGCGCGTCACGCCGCCCGTGGTGACCAGAACGACGAGGACGCCGTGATCGGGCACGAGCAAGAATCGAAGATGCTCGACGACGCTGCTGGCCAGCGGCGGCGAAATGAAGATACCCAAGCCTCGCGAAACGGCGGCGAGGACATGGCTCGCGCGCTCCATCACGGCTTCGGGCGTTTGCGCGGCGGCGAGCTCGCGCCGGATCCACTGGCGATCTTCGGGACTGGCGGTCGCCTGCGCGGCCACCTGCTCGACGAAGAAGCGATACGCGGCAGCCGTGGGCACGCGTCCGGCGGAGGTGTGCGGCTGGTAGAGATAGCCCTCTTCCTCCAGGTCCGCCATCACGTTGCGGACCGTGGCGGGGCTAAGCGGCTCGATGTGCCGCTGCGCCACGGTGCGCGAGGAGACCGGCTCGCCCGTTTCGATATAAGCGCGCACCACGCCCGTCAAAATTTGCTGGTGGCGCCGCTGCTGCAAGACCGTGGAGCTCATAGTTCGCCCGAAAATCCCTGTCAGAAAATTCTAAACGCGGTGGCGGACGGCGTCAACTCGACCAGAAAGCATGCTGCGCGAGGAAGGAACACCGAGACGGAGCGCCGAAAACAATACCGGGCACAACCCGTTGGGATTGTGCCCGGCGAAGCCCCGGAGAAAAATCGAAAAGTCAGTCAGGCAGAGCCGTTGTGGGCGGCATCTGCAGCCTGGCCTTCGCGAGTGCGCGTACGATGTTCGTTTCGACTGCCTGTTCAGAGGTGTTGCGCACCGTGGCCAGCTCGCTTACAAGGAGATACTTCGCGCGCTCGAGCATCTTCTTTTCGCGGAATGAGAGTGGTTTGGTCCGGCTGAGCGCGACGAGGCCCTTCAGAACTGCGGCAACTTCCATCAGAGACCCTGTGCGCATCCGGTCTGAATTTTCCTTGAAGCGATGTTTCCAATCGTGGTGGGAAGCCGAGCGGCCCTTTTCGAGATACGAAAGAACAGCGCCTGCTTCGTTGGATCGGATGACGGGACGCAAGCCAACATTTTCGATATTTGTTTGCGGCACCATCACTTTCAAGCCACTCGAAAGAATCCGCAGCATGTAGAAACGTTCCGAGCGACCGTTTACGTAACCGTAGCTAATCTGTTCGATGAGCCCTACACCGTGGTTCGGATACACGACCTTCTCGCCTAGCTTGAAGTCCATGAGTGGAAGTTCCCTCCCCCGAACTACATAAAAAAAGTTTAGGCTTACGTCAACCAGCCGTCAAGTTTTTCCGGAAAATTCATCGAGGTTCAAAGCTTGAGAAACGGCGTTTTTCGGGGTGTTTGGCCCGGCAATTGCCCTATAATCGCGCACGTGCTGATCTTCGCTTTGGATACATCTTCGCCTTCCGGTAGCCTTGCCGTACTGCGCGACGACAAACTGATCGGAACCGTCTCCACCTGCACAGGCGAAATCCATTCTTCGCGCGTTTTTCGCCAACTCGATTTCTTGCTGCGCGAGCTTTCCCTGAAGCTCGACGAGTTCGATCTGTTCGCGGTAACGGTCGGACCGGGTTCGTTCACGGGCCTGCGCGTTGGACTCGCGGCCGTGAAAGGCTGGTCCGAGGTATATCGCAAGCCAATTGCAGCGGTTAGCAGCCTCGAGGCTGTGGCGGCGCAGGCTCGTTCGCCCGCTTCAATGCTCGTGCCAGTGCTGGACGCGCGACGAGGCCAGGTCTATTTCGCCACGTATCAACGCAGCGCCGCTGAGCCTGATGAACTCAGCCTCGAAGGGGATGAAAGAGTCGGGACCGCGGCGGAAATGTGGGAAACGATCGAGGCAGCGCGCGGTAATCGCGAATGTGTGATCGTAACCCCAGTACCAGAACTACTATCGAAGAAATCGTCTCTTTCTGAGACGAATCGCGGCGGCGCCGCAGCGATTCGAATGGAGCCGGCTTCGGATGTTCTGGCGCCGTACGTGGCGCGCGTGGGTCGGCGACGAGCCGAGCAGGGACGGCTCGCCGATTCGCTCACGCTCGATGCGAATTACGTGCGGCGCAGCGACGCCGAACTGCACTGGAAGGCGCCTGCAGGATCTTGATTCGCCCGATTGATGCGCGCGACGTGGAAGCGATCCTCGGCATCCAGTCGGCGTGTCCGGAAATCGCGCAATGGACCGCGTGGGACTACGGGCGAGTGGCGCGCGGTGAGATGGCGGGCTGGGTCGCGGAAGAGAACGATTCCATACTGGGGTTTCTCGTCGCGAGGCGGATCGTTGCAGACCTCGAGGTGCTGAACTTCGCGGTGAGAGCGGAGGCGCGTACGCGCGGGATCGGCGCGGCGCTGCTCGAACAGGCGTTCGTTTGGGGAAGAAGCTTCGCGGCGGAGAAGGTTCTGCTCGAAGTCCGCGCGTCGAATCTGGCCGCGTTGCGATTCTACGAGCGGCACGGATTCGAAGTGGCGGGCCGGCGGAAACAATACTATTCCGCCCCGATCGAGGATGCTCTGGTGCTGATGGCCCCGCTAAAGTAGAGCGTAAGGATTGCTGCTAGAATGGCCGCGTGAAAACGTTCGACATTGCGATTGTCGGGGCGGGCGTGATCGGCGCGTCCGCGGCATTCGAGCTGGCCGGCGAAAAGCTGCGTGTCGCCGTGTTCGATCGGCAGGAGCCGGGACGCGAAGCGTCCTGGGCGGCCGCCGGCATGCTCTCTCCCGCGCCGGATTCTCCCCGCGATATTCCGCTCGCACCGCTCGGCCGGGAAAGCCTCAAACTCTATCCGGAATTCGTTGCAGCGATTGAAGAAGGATCGTGCCGACCAACCGGGTATTCGCGCGAGGGTACGTTCGAAGTATTCGCGGGGCCGGAAGCCGAAGCAGAGCGCGACCGAAGAGTGGAAGAATGCAGGCGGCTCGGCATTGCAGCCGAATCAGTGCCCATGGAAACAGGGCGAAGCCGTGAGCGCGGCATTGGACCGGCGGCACGGGCCGCGATGTGCCTGCAGGATGAGGGTACGGTCGAGCCTCGGCTGCTGACGGATGCGGTGGTAGCGGCCGCGGGGAATCGAGGCGCGGCGTTTCACGCAAATTGCGAAGTCACCAGCTTGTTGGTGGAAGGCGAGCGATGCACCGGCCTTGTTGCCGGAGGGGAAAGGATCGCAGCCGGCAAGGTCGTGCTCGCGGCCGGCTGCTTCTCAGCTGGCATCGGGAGCGAATCCGAAATCGTCCGGCAATATGCCCCGACTCGGCCAGTGCGCGGGCAGATGATGGCGTTGCGGCCGGACCGGCCTTTGCTCGAACACGTTCTGCGCTCGACAAAAGGATACCTGGTTCCGCGACGTGACGGCCGCATCATCGCAGGAAGCACATCGGAAGAGGCGGGCTTCGAAAAACGCGTCACGCCGGGTGGATTGCGGAAGATTCTCGACAACGCGCTCGAACTGCTGCCGGAATTGGCCGGAGCCGAAATTGTGGAAACGTGGTCGGGACTGCGCCCGGGCACGCCGGACGATCTCCCCATCATCGGGCCCACCGACGTCGACGGCCTGATCGTCGCAACCGGTCACTATCGAAACGGAATCCTGCTTGCAGCCGTCACGGCGAGGCTGGTTCGCGAATGGGTGACGGCAGGGCGCACGTCATTCGATGCGGCGCCATTTTCGCCGCTACGATTCGGCGCGCGTAAATTGCGGGCGCAGCACGCGCGGTAGCGATTGCGCGAAGAAGTGCGGCGATGATTGAAATGTCCTGCCGTGCCAAGGCGATTGTCACGCTGATCGTCATCGCGCCGATCCTGACGGAAATTGTCTCCGGCAATACGCCGCTTCACGCGCTCTTTCATCCCGCCACTTCCCTGTTTCTGATCGCCGCATACAGTCTTCCGCTGCTGGCCATTCGAGAGACGTCAATCCGGTGGCGGCTCCGCCCGACAGGCGTATTCGTGCTCGGGCTGGCCTACGGAATTCTCAACGAAGGGCTGCTGGCGCAAACCTTGCTGCGGCGGGAGAACGTGCCGATTTCCACGTTCGATCACTACGCCTACGCAGCTGGCATCAACTTCTCGTGGGCGGCCGTGATCGTGCCTTGGCATGCGCTGATGGCCGTCTGTTTTCCGCTGGCGCTGCTGGCCGCGTGGTTCCCGGCATGCGCGGGGGCGCGATGGCTGAATCGAGCGGCGTTCGCGATCGCGCTGACGATTCTTGGGTTGGGTATCTGCTTTGTCGCACTGGCGCGCCAGCCCCACGTCCAGATGCGCATCTTCCTTCTGGCAATTGTCCTGCTGATCGGAGCCGCCAGGATTTTTCGAGAGCGGAGGCCCGGCGACTGGTGGCGTCCGTCGCGCCGCACCGCCGCGTTCGTTCTGGGATTCGTCTTCTACACCGTGTTCTTCCTTGGCGCCATCTTGCTGGCCGCTGTGCGCCCGCCGACTGCGATCTTTTTCATCGCCGTCGCCGGGCTGCTAGCGGGATTTGGCTGGCTCGCACGCCGCAATCAACTGGACGTGCCGCCGGAGTCCGCGCATGTGGCGCTCGGCAGTTATCTCGTCGCGTCGCTCTTCAGCATCGCGGGAGGAATTGCGCACCACTCCATCGAGGCGATCGTGGTGGGAACGCTGCTGGCATGCACCTTCGCCTGGCTGGCGAGCGTGCCGAAGGTCTTCGTAACGATGTAAGCGGGCTAGAAAGGTATCGGGTGCCGATTCTCGCGTTCCGACGGTCCCGCGAGCGTGGACGCCTGCCCTGGGCTGGTGAACTGCACTTTGTCCGCGTCCAGGAAGATCGGGCGGTCGATCACCGCCTCGATCGTCGACCCGCGCGGCAACTCCGCGTCCGGCCCGCGCGTCAGCAAGACCGCGCCGAGCCCTGCAAGCGCGCCCACTCCCGCGCCGATTCCCGCGCCGCGACCGACGTTGCCCGAAGCGGCGCCGACGCCTGCCCCGACTCCCGTGCCGGCTTCCGTCGTCCGAATGACGGTGCCGAGATCGGAACCCTTGTTCGAATCGCCGACGATTTTTCCTTCGTTGTTCACGGTTTCGTTGCCGCCGCTGCTGGCGCCGCTCGGCGTCGCGTTCAGATTCACAATGTAAGCATTGGGCAAGACCATCGTCGTCAGGCGAATCATCAGCTCTCCGCGACCCTTGACGCGGCCCGGGCGCTTCGATTCGCTGATCTCGCCGCTCACGTACGAACCGGCGGGAATCACGACCTTGCCATCGACCATCACCGGGAACAGAGTCTCGAAGTACACCGGGTCGCCGGCGCGCGCGCTGCGCGTCGAAATGCCGTTGTGCAAGACGAGCGGAAGATGCGTGCCCGAAGGAACCTCAACTTGAGCCACCTTTCCCGCAGGCGACGTCGGCGGCTGCGGAGCGGCCTGTGCCGCTGGCGCCGGCGCTGCCGCGCTCTGGGGCGCGGGTTGCGCTGCCGGAGGAGTGACGGGCCCGTCCTGCGTCCACGCAGGGGCCGTCCATGCCAGTGCGAGGCAAAGAGCAACCGCGATCCGCGGGTTCCAGAGCTGATGATTCATGAATTCACCCTCGTGCTTCTTCGCTAACGGATGCGTGCCCCATGGCCGGAGATGCCTGGAGAGTAACGCCAACACGCTATTGCCGCCAGCTATTTCGGGCCGTCCGAAACGCGGGGATGTACGACTAGGGCACGGTCACAAGGCGTGGAACGCCGCCCGGCGGCGCTGGCCTTCTATAATTTCTGTGGGACCCTCCAGGCGATCGTTTGAGGTTGACTTCCGTTGCGCGCATCTCTACGCACTAAGACACTTGTCATCGTGTTGGCCGCGCTGATCGGTCTGGTCGGCGGCCTATACGTGCTATCCCGGGCCGTTCTGATGAAGGGCTTCGCGCGGCTGGAGGGCGACTTCGCGGAACAGAACCTGGCGCGGGCCACCAGCGCGCTGACGAACGAAGTCGAAACTCTGCAGCACAACACAGAGCAATACGCCGACTCGGATCCGACGTACGCCTCCCTGCGTAGCCGCGACCCCGAGAAAGTCCGGAGGCAATTCCCCAGCCGCACGTTCGAGCAGCTTCGCGTGAACTTCATCGTGGTCCTCGACAGCAAGGGGCGGCGGGTGTTCGCCGACGGATTCAACCTGGCTGCGATGGAGCGCAGGGCGGTGCCCGGCGATCTCTACGACCAACTTCGGCCAGGCTCGATGCTGCTCGGCGGTGCGCAGGCGGCGACGGACGTCAGCGGCATCGTGATGCTCGCATCGGGT
>Ga0335080_10006279_pt1 | contig 12275 bp, 14 predicted proteins | sample Lox_Sample_34_FD_206720 | JGI IMG/M metagenome (GOLD analysis project Ga0335080, IMG submission 206720) | Soil microbial communities from Loxahatchee National Wildlife Refuge, Florida, United States - Lox_Sample_3.4 | ecosystem: Environmental > Terrestrial > Soil > Wetlands | place: USA...
TTCGCCGGAGCTCAGCGCAAAGGCGGCGCACCGGCCACGCCGCGACTGGGAGCCGAATGATGCCGCGGCGACGGAGGAGATCGCCGCAGCGCTCCAGGAAGAGGTGGCACTCCCGACCGGCGGCCATCTGCTGTTCGAGCCGGTCCGCACCCTGACGGCGATCGACGTGAACAGCGGCAGCGCCAGCGAACGGCGCGGCGACGATCGCGGCGGGATGGGCGAGACCGCGCTCAGCGTCAACCTCGCGGCCGCGCAGGAGATTCCGATCCAGCTCGCCTTGCGCAACCTCGGCGGCGTGATCGTCATCGACTTCATCGACATCGAGAACCGCGGCAAGCGCGACCGCGTCGTCGAGGCGCTGCGCGAATCGGTGATCGTGGATCCGGCGATCGACTGGGTCGGCAACATGTCGCGCCTCGGCCTCGTCGAGTTGAAGCGTCGTCGCTCCGGCCCCACCTTGGCCGAGATGTGGAAGCCGAGTGCGCCGTGAGCGGCAAGGGCCCGAAATGCCCGATCTGCGGCAAGCCCGTGGCGGTGGAGTTCCGGCCGTTCTGCTCCGCGCGCTGCAAGCAGGTCGACCTCAACCGCTGGCTCAGCGAGACGTACCGCGTTCCCGAGCGGCCCGCCGACGACACCGAGGACCGGCCGCCCGGCATTGTGGACGACGACGGATAACCTGTTGGTTTTGCATATTATTAATACCCTGGTCCAAGCCGGGGCCGGGCCGACGGCAAGGCTGGACAAGGACGGTCATATTCACTAAAAAGCCGCGATCCGCGTCGGGGCGCACCAACTCCAGTCCCGACCTTCCCCCGGATGCCCAGGTAGCTCAGTTGGTAGAGCACGTGACTGAAAATCACGGTGTCGGTGGTTCAATTCCGCCCCTGGGCACCACTACGTCTCCCATTATTCGATTCCCTGGCTTATTTGCTTCGGATTGGCCCACCGCGGGTACCGCGGTCGAAATGGGACATTCTCGGCGTGGGATGCCGCCTCCGTTCACCGTGCGAGTGGCTTCTTTGACTCGGACGCCGGTCGGGGGTCGAATGGCCCGGATAGCAAACGCGGGGATTAAGGGGCAGCCCGACACATGCAGCGAAAGACGGTGAGGAGCATACTGGCAGCATGTGTCCTGTACGGCTGTGCAAATTCCAATCCTGACGCGCGGGCCAGCTCCGACCCGAATGTCCAGTCGGTGCTTAAGGGGTGGCAGAAGTGCGCCTTGTTCTCGGCATTGAACGAAGCCGCGACGGATAAATCTGCAGAGGCCGGAGCCGATGCCGCGATGGCCCTTTGCCACGACGAGGAGGGCCGGTATGTGAAGGCATTGATCGGCGCGCACGCCACACCCGAAGGCGCGGCGCAGATCGAACGCCAGAAGTTCGAAGATATTCGCGGGCAGATGATTGCAGAGATTCTCGGCTGGCGAAACCGGTAGTGATTCTGACGCGGCGGCCGGAACGGCTGCCGAGTTCAGGAATTTCTGAAGTGGGCCGTCATTTCCCTGAGGGAGAAGCCGATGCTTCCGAGAGCGAAGGCCGAGAATCCGATCGACCCCGAGAAGCTGGTCGACGAGGCGATCGAGGAGACCTTCCCTGCCAGCGATCCGATCTCGCCGGGCGTCGGTCCCGGTGAGCCGATGCCCAATCCCGGCGATGCCGCATTGAGGCGGAAGAAGCCGAAATCGATCAGCTCTAAATAGGCGACCTACCGCCGCGACCGGGCTCGGTCAGCGTCGTGTGCACCGTGCCGTCGATGGTGACGTAGACCTCGCCGCGATCGGTCGGGACGGCGCAGAGCGGCTGCAGTGGGCTCATCGTCTCGCGACATGGCTTCCAGACCAGGTGCGGGGGACCGGACACGGTAAAGCGCTCGGCGACCCTTGCTTGCGCATCGGCAGGGGACATCAGCAGAGACGGCAGCGGCGTGGGCAGGGCTGCCGCCGTGGTCATCTCTCCGCTCTCGGCATCGACCTGGACGACCAGCACGACACCGCCGGATCGCTCCCAGGGCACGAGATAATAGGCTCGGCCCGGTACATCCAGACGTCTTACCAGGAGCGGCGCGCCGGCGACGGCCATCGCCGCCGCCGAAATCACGGCTTCATGCCCCGGCCCGCGCAGGCGTTCCACGGCTGCGCGGGCTGCGTGCGCGGCTTCCGCGGCGCCGATCACGGAGCATGCGGGGCACGCTTACACGCCGCGCCCCGAAGTGAGCTGAGTGAACACATGGCCGTCGATCCGGACATAGAGCGAGTATCCGCCGATCACTATATGGTGGAACGGCAGATGCGGCGACCAGGATTGTCGGCAGGGCTTCCAGACGAGCGTTGACGGGACGCAATAGGTATCCGGGAAGACCTTGAAGCGGCCGCGCTCCTCGGGCAGTTCGAAGGCATGGCCGTCGATCAACCGCGCGATCGCCTGGCGAGCGGCTTGCCCCGTCGCCGGGCTGAGCCAGTTCTCCGCAGGCTTCGGCAGCAGGCGCACGCTCTTGAAGGTGCCGAATCGAGCATCGACGTCGATGGTCGCGGAGATGCGCCCATCGGTCTCCCAGGGGACGATGTAGTAGAACTCTCCCGGCCGGTCGAGCCGTTGCACCAGGACCGGCCGACCCATGGCGCCTTTAGCCGAGAGGATCTTGGCGCGATCGTCTTCGACGACGCGGAATTCCTCCAGGCCGCGCCGCGCGAGATCGGCCGCGGTGTCGGCGGCGAGGATGGTCCGCCCGTCGGCGTGGATGCGCACCTCGCGGGCGCGCGGCAGCTCGATTGTCGGCGGCGTCGGATCGCAGACGCTGACCCACTGCGTGGCGCCGCCCGGCGCATCATAGGCACAGCCGTTGAAGCGATTGGTCTGCCATTCGGAATAGGTGACGAATTCGTTCGCTACGCCGTGCGAGCCTCCCGAGCCGCAGGTGTCAGCATCGTCGTGGGACGAGAGCGAAGAGTCCCAGACCGGGTTGTTCAGCCAGAAGCCTTCCACGACGTAGGTCCCGCCGTTCGGATCGACGTCGGTCTGCACGCCGCAGACGACGTTCCAATGGGCGCAGTTATAGACCAGCACGGCCGGCGACACTTTGTAGTGACGCAGCGTGAAGACCACATGGCGCGTGCCCTCGGATTCGGTGGTCGGCTTGTAGACTACGAAGAAGTTCGGCAGGAAAGACGCCGGTCGTCGTGCGTTCAACGTGTAGCAGAGGCCATAGGGGTCGGTGTACCAGCTCGAATTGGCGTTGTGGTTGTGGTTGGAGGTGTAGAGGTCGTCCTGATCGAGCGACGCGTAGGGTACGCCGATCTCGTGCAGGATCATCATCGCGCACGCGGCGCCGCAGTAGTAGGACGTATCTTGCGTGTGATAGTGGTCTCCGGTGTTGTAACTCCAGCTCATAACGGTGCCCTCCAGGATGTCATGTGGGATGACGCGTGGGCCGGATGCGTGGGTGCGGCGGTGCAGCCGCTCACCAGATCGAGCGAATGCTCGACGTCCCACTATCGCTCAGTCACGAGGTCCGATGTATCGGGAACGGATCGAAGTATGATGAAGATCACGACGCCTGCGACGGGCATCCACCCGCCTGTCATCAAAGTGCGGTAGCATTTCGGCGGGAAGTCCCACGTATGTGTCGTTGGCGCCACCACTCGTGAATTCAATGCCCACTGTTCTTCTGACGCCCGCCGCCATGCCGCGCCTCGGCATGGTCGATGCGCGGTTCCAGTCCTACAATGTCGAGATGGTCGAGGTGACCGGTGGCCGGTTCTGGGCACCCTACGCCGCGATCGTCGAAGGCGAGGATCGCTATCAGTATCGTTCGCCCATCGATCTCGGAAATCCAAAGCTGCGCATGTTGGCGGCGGCCCTCGGGCCGGCCTATGTCCGGGTCAGCGGGACCTGGGCGAACCATACCTATTTCTCGGATTCCGATCCGGCGCCCTCGGCGCCGCCTCCCGGATTCACCGGCGTGCTGAAACATCAGCAATGGCGAGGCGTGGTTGATTTTGCGCGCGCCGTCGACGCCCGGATCTTAGTCTCGATGGCCGTCAGCGCCGGGACGCGCGATGCCGCCGAGCGTTGGCTACCCGATCAGGCGCGGCGGTTGTTCGCCTTCACCAAGTCGATTGGGGCGACGATCGACGCTGTCGAATTCATGAACGAACCGAATGCGGCGGAAATCGGCGGTGCGCCGAAGGGCTATGACGCGGATGCCTATGCCCGCGACTTCAACGCATTCCAGGAGCTGGTGCGGGAGGTTTCGCCGCAGACCTTGGTGCTTGGCCCGGGCTCGATCGGCGACAAGCCGGGAAGCACGGAGCCGCTCGCTGCCGAGCGACTGCTGGCGGGGACTTCGGCCGGAGTTGATGCGCTCGCCTATCACTTCTATGGCGCTGCGTCGCGGCGGTGTTCCGGCGATACCTGGTGGCCGCAGACACGGCCGCAGGATGCGCTCAGCGAAGACTGGCTCGGTCGAACCGGGCAGAGCTTCGCGGTCTATCGCGCGCTGCGCGACACTTTCCTGCCGGGAAAGCCGATCTGGCTGACCGAGACCGCCGACACGGTCTGCGGCGGGAATCCTTGGGCTTCGACCTTTCTCGATACCTTCCGCTATCTCGACCAGCTCGGCCGGCTGGCGCAGTCCGGTGTGCAAGTGGTCATGCACAATACGCTGGCGGCCAGCGACTACGGCATGCTGGACGAGAAGACCTTCGAGCCGCGGCCGAACTACTGGGCCGCATGGCTCTGGCGCAAGCTGATGGGAGAAACGGTGCTCGATCCCGGCGTGCCGATCGCGCCGGGCCTCCACGTCTATGCGCACGGCCGTCGCGACGCTGCCGGCGGCATCGCCCTGATGGCGCTCAACACCGATCGCCAGGTGGAGCGGGTGGTGACACTGCCGGTGCCGAGCCAGCGCTACACCCTGTCGGCGGACGATCTCCAGACTGCCAAGGTCAAGCTGAACGGAACGCTGCTGCGGCTCGGCTCCGGGGGAGTGATGCCTGCGCTGTCGGGCATCGAGACGCCGCCGGGGCCGGTGACCTTGGCGCCCGCGACAATCACCTTCCTGACCACGGGGAGACTTTAGCCCTACAGCAACGTCGGCTGTTCCGGCGGATAGGTGATGCTCGTTCCTTCGACGCGGGCGAAGCCGGTGAGGGCGTGGATGCGACTGTCGGTCTCGCTCAGGATTTCGACGGCCGGGATGCCGCGCACGGTGAGGGCATCGGCCACCAGCGAGCGGTGACAGCGCCACGGCATCGCCTCGGCGCACATGATCGCGGTGCGCTTGCTCTGGCCGAGGTCGATCAACTGCTCCAGCCCTGCGCGAAAGCTCTCGGTCTGCATGTAATCGGCGTAGCCGCGAAAGCCCTCGTTGCGCCAGCCTCCATTGGGCGAATCCTTGCGTGGATGCCGGAGACCTCCGAGCGCTTGCAGTGGCACATAATCGATGCCGACGGCCTGCAATGACGCCGCGAGCTCCTTGTCGTTGTATTGCGGGTTGCGGCGGGAGCGGGGCACGGTGCGCACGTCGGCGAGGCGATCGATGCCGTAGGCCTGCAGCAGCGCGATGAAGCGCTCGATCGGGTGGGTCGAATGGCCGACGGTGAAGATCGCGCCGGCAGGCCACTTGCCGGACTGTGATCGGGCCTGATTGTTCACGATGCCTCGCAGGTCGAACAGGTGCTGGGTCAATCCAAGGATCATGCATTCCGTTGCTGAGCAGCAGCCGAATTCGCCGATCCATGGTCGGCGCTTCCCAGTGACGAAGTTGGCCTCAAGAGCTCATTCTTGACGCACACGATAGTGTGAGTTATTGTGCTCCGATCTCACGCAGAGCAAGGAGGACGGTTGATGAGCACGCCCGACTCACTTCGGCTGAGGGCCGAAGCCGCGCGGCTCGCCTTGAAGGATTTCCAGGCGGATGCGGAGAAAGTGGCGAGATATCACGGCGGCAACATCGAGCTCCGCCGCTATGTGGACGGACTGCACGCGATCATCGCAGCCGATGACGGCGGTACTCCGTCAGACGAGCAGCAGGAGCGCAACGCTCAGCTCCAGGAGCAGCGCGCCAACGACTTCGCCAATGCCTCGAAGATCCGGACTACCCAGGATATGGCGGCGTTGGACGATGCAGCGGAAGGAGCGGGCGCATGAAACTGCTGGGGACCTTGCGCGACCCGGTCGCACCCGAGAGCCTGGACGCGCGGATCCCCGCCCTCACCACGCGTCTCGCCGAGCTCGATCGCGATCGCGGCTTGTTGAGCCTGGCCGCCGTGGAAGGCGATGCCGCAGCAGAGAAGGTACTTTCCAAGCTCGACAAGGATCGCATGGCGCTTGCCGCAGAGCTCGACCGCCTGCGGAGCGCGCAACTTCACGCGGCCGACCGCGCCAGGCTGGAGGCCGATGATGCCGCCGCTCGCGCGCGGGACGCCCGGTTGGCGGAGATCCGCGCCGAGGCCGTGGCGTTGCGTGACAAGGTCGAGGCGATCGACGAGCTGGTCGAACGCCTCGCCGATGCCCTGCTCGCCTTGAAGCAAGGCCAGAATGCGATGTCGCTTGCATGCGGGGGTATCCCGGCCAACGGTCCCCTGGCCAGTTTCGCCAATCGCCTGCCGGTGAACATCTGCACCGCGCTGGCCTTCCGCGGCTTCCATTTCCAGAGCGACCCCTTCGCCGTGCGCGACGCGGACGGCAGGCCGGATCTCGAGGCGCTGAAGTTGACTCCGCACTATCCCGGCGCGGACTACTTCGCAGCGCTGGTTGCGAACAACGCCTGAAGCATGTCCGGTTCATCGGTGGTGATCTGGTCGACTTTCAGCGCAACCAGACGCCACAAGCTTTCCGCGGCGCGCGAATGGCGCGGGTTCAAGGTCCAGGCGTCGACGGCCTTGCCGGCGTCGTGGAAAGGCGCCACGAGATCGACGCCCTGTTCCTCGGCGGCGAGGATGATCGGATAGTCGAGATAGATCATCTCGGCTTCGGGCGCGGTGCGGAGTGCGTCGGAAGCGAAGGCGCGGAAGTCCTCGGGCTTGCGTAGCCGGGCCAGGGTGTCGTCGTCGCAAGGATCGAAGCCCCGGCTGAGGCCGGGCACGGAATCGGCGAGGCGGCAGACCGCGCGCCAGTCGCCGCCGCTGAGAATGAAGCGGTGGGCGACCGAAGCGAGGGTGCGGCGGAAATTGGCGACGATCAGGTCGTCGATCATCGCGTCGTCCTCCTTGAGGTCGAGTTGGATCAGGCCACCCGCCGTCCCACCGTAGCGTGCCAGCTCCACCAGGTCCTCCAGCAGGATCAAACGCTCCTGTGTCGGCACGCCATTGTCGTCGCGCAGCGACAGGCTCCTGAGTGTCCGCATGTCGATGTTGATCACGGCGCCAGTGCCGGTCGTCTCCCGCTCGAGGGTCGCATCGTGCAGGCACACGAAACTGTGATCGGCATGGCGGCGGAGATCGACCTCCATGGCGGCGCCGAGGGCCATGCCCTCCTGCAAGCGCCGCGGCGTGAAGACCACGTCGCTGCCGGTCCGCTTCAGCCGGTGCCATTTCAGGCGCACGCGATGCCCCGGGGTCTCGATGGCAACGCCTTCTGCCGGCGTGATTTCCGTACCGAGCGAGGCGGGCAGGGCAGACGGCATGTCGATGAGGGCTTCGGTCATTTCGCTGCTTTCAATGCAATCCGGAATCGTCGCGTCATTGCTGCGGCCCGCTGCATAGCATTGCCTGCGTGACGTGCGTGTGTCCGCCATGTTGGGAATCGAATCGCCGTCCCGTCACCGAGCCTTCCGGCAAGCGTCATCGCAGCGTCACGGGCGGAATCTAACGCTTGGCCCTCGCCACAGCCTCCTGGAGTCACGCGCGATGCCCAATCTCTTGGAACGATCCAACTCCGAGCTTTCCCGCCGCCTCTTCCTGCAGGGCACCGCAGCGACGGTCGCGGGCTCGATCACCCTCAGCGGCAGCTCCGTGCTGGCGCTGGCCGATGCGACGGTCATCAATGTCATCAGCGACGGCGACACCAACATCACCGACTGGTGGGCCAACACGCTGAAGCCGCTGTTCGAGGCGGCCAATCCCGGCTATTCGCTGAACGTCGTCATCACTCGCGCCGACGGCGGCAACGAGGTCGTCGCCCAGCGCGTGGTCGCCGCCAAGCAGGCGAATGCCGATCCGAAGGTGGACTACTTCGAGGAGTTCGACCCGCGCAACGTGCCGGGCTCGGCCGAATCCGGCGCCTTCCTGAAGCTTGATGCGAAGATGATCCCGAACCTCGCCATGACCCCGGCGAAGGCGCTGGAGACGCCGTATCTCATTCCCTATCGCGGCAGCCAGGTGCTGCTGGCCTATGACAGCGCCAAGGTCATGACCGCGCCGAAGACCTGGCCGGATCTCGTCACCTGGATCAAGGCCAACCCAGGCCAGTTCATCTATGGCCGTCCGGACAAGGGCGGCTCCGGCAAGAACTTCGTGGTGCGTGCGATCCACGAGGCCAACAGCCGCGATCCCTCGGTCTTCACCACCGACAACTTCAACGCCGACGAGGCGAAGAAGCGCTTCGATCCGGCCTGGAAGATCCTCAGCGACCTCCAGCCCTCGCTCTACGACAAGGGCGCCTATCCGGCCGGCAACAACCCGACGCTGCAGCTCTATGCCAGCGGTGCCGTCTCGATGATCACCGCCTGGTCCGACATGGCGCTCCAGGGCATCTCCCAGGGCGTGCTGCCGCCGACCACCAAGCTGGTGCAGCTGACCGACCTCGGCTTCTGCGGTGGCTATGCCTGGTCGTCGATCCCCTCGACCACGACGCACCAGGACGGCGCGCTGAAGCTCGCCAACTTCATGCTGACGCCGGACATTCAGGCCAAGATGATCGCCGACTTCGGCGCCTTCCCCGGCATCGAGTGGAGCCATCTCGCGCCGGATCTGGCCGAGAAGTACAAGGACATCATCGCGACCTCGGTGCCGTACTTCCCCGAGGGCCAGTGGACCGCCGCACTGAACGACGGCTGGTACGCCAACGTCGCGACCACGCTCGCCCGCGGCTAGTGACCATCGCCCGGTTCGACCGGCCGGCGACCCCGAGTGCCGCAGGCACCCGGGGTTTCCGCCGGGGTTTGCAGTTTCTCCGGCAGCCGTCCTGGCGCGGCCTTCTGCTGGTGACGCCAGCGCTGCTGACCATGTCGGTGTTCGTGATCGTGCCCGCCGTGGTCTCGGTCGGCGGCACCTTCTTCGCCGCAGACGGGGCCTTGAGCCTTGCCAACTATCGCGACTTCTTCGGCAACCCGCAGAGTGTCGGCAACCTCACCTTCACGGTCGAGGTGACGCTGACCACGCTGATCTGGCTGCTGGTGGTCGGGCTGGCGATCGCGCTCTACCTGCGCTTCTCGCGAAGCCGGCTGGTAGCGGCGATCCAGGTGCTGGCGCTCTTTCCCCTGTTCGTGCCAGGCATCATCGCCTCCTTCGCGCTCATCCGCTTTCTCGGCCCGACCGGATGGCTGCCGACCGCGCTGAAGGCCGTCGGGATCGACGCCTACCAGACGCCCTATCTCCACGCCGGCGGCGCCATCATCGGCTTGATCTGGCAGGAGCTGCCGATGACCGTGCTGCTGCTGACGGCCGGCCTGGCGCAGGTCAACAACCGGGCGATCGAGGCGGCCCGCGACGTCGGCGCCGGGTTCGCGACCACCCTCATCCACATCGTGTTGCCGCAGGTCTTCCGCTCGATCGTAGTCGCCGCCTGCCTCGGCGCGCTCGACATCTTCGGCTCCTTCACCGTGCCCTACATCCTCGGGCCGGCGGCGCCGCAGATGATGGCGATCTACATGCAACGCACCTTCAACGAGCTGCACCGCCCCGGCGCGGCGGAGACCCAGGCGGCGGTGACGTTCATGGTCTGCATCGTGATCGGCGCGCTCTACACCGCCTTCGTGTTCCGTGATTCCGCGAACAACACGGAGCCGGCGAAGTGAGCGGCCCGGTGGCCACGCTACGGAAAAACGGAGATGTGCTGACCGGCAGTCTCCTGCTGGGCGCGCTGGTCCTGTTCATCGCCATGCCCCTGGTTGGCGTCCTCATCTGGGCCTTTGCCGAGCAGTGGCGGTCGCCAGCGCTGTTGCCGACTGCCTGGGGGCTCAAGTTCTGGCATCTGCTGCTCGGCCGGGCCGATGTGCAGTCGTCTTTCCCATTGTCGCTGATCCTGGCCTCGATCGTGACGGCGCTGGCCGCCGTGCTCTGTCTTCCGGCGGCCTATGCTTTCGCTCGGACCGACTTTCCCGGGCGCCGGGCGATGCTGCTCTCGGCGATCACGGTTCATGCCTTTCCGCGCTTCCCGCTCTATGTCTCGATCGCGGTGATCTTTCTCTCGCTCGGCCTGATCGGGACGGCGACCGCGGTCGTCATCGTGCAGCTCGTCTTCTCCATGCTCTACCTGATCTGGATCCCGACCGCGGCCTTCCGCGGCGTGGATCGGCGGCTGGAGGAGGCGGCGCGGGATGTGGGCGCGTCGCACCTGACCGTGCTCCTCAGGATCACCCTGCCGCAGGTGGCGCCCGCCCTCGGCGCCGCCCTGCTGCTGACCTTCGTGAATGCATTCTATGAGGTGGAGGGCGCGCTGCTGGTCGGCATCCCCGACATCCGCACCCTGCCCATCGTCATGCTGTCGCTGATCACCGGCCAGGTGATCGTGCAATACGGCGCGGTGCTGTCGGTGATGCTGTGGGTGCCGTCGGTGATGCTGCTGATCTTCGCGCGACGCATGTTCGACAGCCGCACCTTCGCGGCCGGCCTCAGCGTTTAAAGAATAGGAGAGGCGGATGGCGACACTCTCGCTGCAATCGGTGACGCGGAAGTTCGGTGCGGTGGCCGCGGTCCACGACCTCACGCTCGACGTGGCCGACGGCGAGTTCGTCTGCCTGCTGGGGCCTTCCGGCTGCGGCAAGTCCACGGCCTTGCGGCTGGTCGGCGGGTTCGAGGAGCCGGACGGCGGCGACATCCTGATCGACGGCGCCTCGACCGTTTCCGTTCCGCCCAACCGCCGCGCGACCGGCATGGTGTTCCAGAGCCACGCGCTCTGGTCGCACATGACGGTCTTCGGCAACATCGCCTTCGGCCTGAAGCTGCGGAAGCTGCCCGCCCACACGATCCGGCGCAAGGTCGCCGACGTGCTGACGCTGCTGAGCCTGGAAGGGTTGGAGCGGCGCTATCCGCGCCAGCTCTCCGGCGGCCAGCAGCAGCGCGTGGCGCTGGCGCGGAGCCTGGTGCTGGAGCCGAAGATCCTGCTGCTGGACGAGCCGTTCTCTGCTTTGGATGCGCATCTCCGGGTACGCCTCCGCGAGGAGCTGAAGGCGATCCAGCGACGGCTGCGCCAGACCACGGTCTTCGTCACCCACGACCAGGAGGAGGCGCTGACCCTGGCCGACCGGATCGCCGTCATGAACCAGGGTGCGATCGAGCAGATCGGCACGCCCGGCGGGGTCTATGAGCGGCCGGAGACTCTGTTCGTCGCCGGCTTCATCGGCACCATGAACGTCATGCCCGCCAGCATCGACGGCGAGGGGCTCAACGCCGGGCCGTTCCACCTCGCTCTCGGCGAGCGCAGGCCCGATCTGCCGGCTGCGGGCCGGCTCGATCTCGGCGCCCGGCCCGAGGATATCGAGATCGTGGCACCCGACGAGGCCGATGCGCCGGGGCTGGTCGAGCAGGTCATCGATCTCGGTCCCGTGCGCCAGGTGCTGGTCGCCTGCGACGGCGGGCGGCGCTTGAAGGCGCAGGTCGGGCGCCAGGCGCCGGTGACGCTGGGGCAGGGGGTCGGGCTCCGCCTGCAGCGCGGCCTGATCTACTCCGACGGCGCCCGGCCTGTCGAGATCGAGCCCCATGAGATGGCGTCGGTCCTGCCGTTCCGCCGCTTCGCCGGCCGGCGCCGTGTCGACGAGGCGCGGCACTAGTGCATTTGGAGCTGGATCGGCCCGACTGGTCGGCGGCCCCCTCCGAGCGCGTGGTCGAGCGCCTGACCGAGGTCCCCTTGGCCTGGCGCGAAGCGGCTTGGGCCGGGCCCAAAGACCGCGCGACGCATCGCCGTCACTTCGACCAGCTCCCGGCCCTGCGCGAGATCGAACGCGGCGGCGCTCCGGCGGCGCGAGAGGAAGCGTGCGGCGGCGTCCGCGTGCTCTTCTGGAACGTTGAGCGCCTGCGCCACAAGACGGCGATCGAGGCCACGCTCCGCACGGAGGCTCCCGATGTCGCCTTGCTCTGCGAGATCGATCGCGGCATGGCGCGCACGGGAAACATC
>Ga0335080_10006280_pt1 | contig 12274 bp, 9 predicted proteins | sample Lox_Sample_34_FD_206720 | JGI IMG/M metagenome (GOLD analysis project Ga0335080, IMG submission 206720) | Soil microbial communities from Loxahatchee National Wildlife Refuge, Florida, United States - Lox_Sample_3.4 | ecosystem: Environmental > Terrestrial > Soil > Wetlands | place: USA: Florida...
GGATCGCTACTCAGCACGACGGCCGGAATCGCCAACACCACAACGCCGCAGCTCTACCAAAACCTGCGCGAAGGAAACTTCACCTACCAGTTCACCGTTCCGAACGGATCGCACACTGTGGTACTGAAGTTCGCCGAAATCTACTACACCACGGCTGGAAGCCGGTCGTTCAACGTTCTGATCAACGGCCAGGCGGTCTTGAGCAATTTCGATATTGTGGCCGCGGCCGGTGGAGCGTCCAGGGCGATCGATCAGGCCTTCCCGGTCAACGTAACCGGAGGCCAGATCACGATCCAGTTCGTCTCCGTCGTGCATGACGCGCAGGTCAGCGCTATTCAGATCCAATAGCGCGTCCTTGCTCCTCCGGGCGCTTCGAACCTGTCGGAGCGCCCGGTTTTTATGTCAGTTATTTCATGTGGCTTCGGCCAAATGGAGCATTCGGCGCCACGACTGTGCGCCATGGAGCGCAATCGCAAAATTCACCGAGGAACTCCAATCCCTTAGTTGGGCGCGCGGCATACGAAACAACTCATCCAAGCGGTGAATTACCGCCGCACTCAGAGCGCAGTGGTAACCCGCATTGCGGGCCAGCGCCTCGATGCGGTGGTCGTGATCGCCAAACGGATACGAAAGGCTCACGCACTCGGATTGGAGGATGTCTTCGAGGCGTTCCTTGGATTGCTGCAATTCCAGCTCGACGATATCCGAAGACAGTTGCGTTAAGGCTGGATGAGTTACCGTGTGCGAGCCAAACCCGATGCCGGCGGCGTGCATCTCGCGGATCATGTCGCTGGTCAAGCTATATGAGCCGCCAATGAGTTGGGTAGTAACGAATACCGTCGCGGTGCATCCGTATCGCTGGAGGATCGGGTAGGCGATGGTGTAGTTGTCGCGGTATCCGTCATCGAACGTCAGCGCCAGCGTGGGAGCATCGTTCCGGGTTCCAGCCTGAATTTCCCGGACCAGTTGTTCGATGGTTACGGTCCTGGCCCGGGGAGCCAGCCATTGGACGAAATCGTGAAACACACTCAGCCGATGCGTGGGCGCCGGAACCGAGCGGATGACAGACGGAGGGTTGTCACTGATGCTGTGAAACATCAAAATGACCGGCGAGGGTGCGTCACTTCCCAGCTTGAACGGCAACGCCGCCACATCGATCCAGGCTCCGAGGCGCTGCCGGATCATTTTGCCGCCTCCGGCGATTCCGTCCGCTCGAGCCACGACTCGCGCCAGAAGAAGTAGCAGGACCGATCGCACGACATCCCCACGCCGTTGCACATCGAGTTTTCCAGCAGAACCGTGTTTTTGACACGCCGCAATTCTCCGGTGGACTCTACGATCATCCGTTCCAGCCGCTTATGCACGCGAAAGCGCCTTCCGCAGTGTGCCGCCATCTCGGGCATGAATAACAGTCCGCGTTGTCGTCCGGAGGAATCCAGCGTCGCGCGGATTTCGGACTCGTCCTTCACCTGAACCCATTCGCCCGGTTGGAGCCGCAGCCTGTCTGCCTGGCTTGAGCCGCCTGCCGGTTTCGCTAATGGCTTCCACAGCCCCCTTTTCCTGAGAATCATCCGCCCGATGCTGCCCAGCGTTCCCCACAGCCCATCCCGCCACAGGCTCCATTTGAGACGATATGCGGCGGTCATCGGAAATCCGACTCGGCTGGATGCAGAGAAGAGGTTCTGATTCTGACACGATGCATTCGACATGGTGAACTCCTCAGCGGTGCAGACGAGCAACGGCCGATTTGAGAACGGGAGAAAGGCGGCGCACCGCCGGCACGACGGCCTTTAGCCACACCGCGAACGTGAGCGGTCGCAACACCCACGTTACAGGCGCGGCAAACGACCGCACTTGGGGAGAGAACTGGCTCTTGAAGAAGGCCACAGTTTCCGGCCCGCCGCCAAAGTTGTATTCGCCGGCGCCCATCCGGAATAACTCGCGCATGCTGTGCCAGTGCAGCAGCACCGCAGGGCTTGCCGCGCCACGCAATCCCCCCAGATCCAGAGCGGCAAGGATGCAATGCGCCGCCCGCCCATCCAGACAGACCAGGCTCCCGGCTACCGCACGGCCGTCCAGGTACACGCCGTAAACCCATGCGGAATGGCTACTCTTCGCGAGCCGGACCATGTCGCAGTACGCCTCACGCGAACGGTACAATCGAAAACCCTTCCGCTGCGAACATCCTTCGAAGAGAGGCCACAGGTCGTACAGCGCCTGCGGGTCGTCGAACCTTCGGATTTCGTACCTCGCCTCGCCGGCGCGGCGAAGTTTCCGCCTCGCCTCCCGATCGAATCCGGCGAGCATCGAGACATCGTCTTGCTTCTGCTGGACGAACAGTTCGTCATATGCATCCGGATAGAACGGAAACGCATCCGAGCGGAGCGAAGGATGCGCGGCGGCGAGCCGGTCGAGCAAGGTACTGTCCGGGTGTGTGAAGCGTATGAGGATATAACCGTGCGCACAAGCCCAGACTTGCAGCGCCTCGATTGCTTCGGCCGCGAGCGGCCTCGCTCCAAGCGAAATCGGTCCACGAATCACCAGGCCAATGCGTGCGCGTGGTGGTCCCACAGTCAGGATGCAGGCATAGCCCAGCGGGTCTTCGGAGTTCGGCCACACCACGTATCGTGGTTGGAGATAAACACGGCGGTGCGGTTCGTTCCAATATGGATACTGCTGGAGCGGTGCACCGCACATTCGAAGGCGTCCATTCCAATCGTCCAGTTGATCGCTCGGGATCTCCCGCCACGCAGCCTTCGCGGCGCTTACTCCTGCGACGGCTGTCTCCATCACTCCACTGACCGCGCGCGCCTCCGGCATGATCATTTCAACTCCTCTGCAGTCCCTCGACTATTTCCAGCAGCCGGTCGCAATACCGGGCGTGGGAAAAATTCTCCGCCCGGCGCGCCGCCCTTTTGCCCATAAGCTCCGCGTATGAGGGATCCGTATAAACTCGCAGGATCGCGTCTCGCAACGCGGCTTCATCTCCCGGCGCCACGACGATGCCATCCACGCCGTTCTCGATGTATTCGTCGGCTCCGCAATCGTCGGCCACAATCACCGGCTTGCCCATCGTCATCGCATTCAGATATGTTTGCTGGCCTCCGGAATGTAATAGTCCGCTTTCCAGAGGTACGACCACCACGCGCGAACCCGCGATCAGTCGCTGAAATTCTTCGTGGCTGACGGTGACGATCTCGACGTTGGGCGGGATTTCCAAACCCTCGAAGTACACGCGCAGGCGTGCGGCGATAATAACGCGATACGGAAGATCGCGAACCACGTTGATGAGCAACCGGTAGTCGCGTGTGTAGTCGCCGCCGGAGAAGATATAGTCGCCCCTGCTGATCGGGCGGTCGGCGTTGGCGGTGGCGTAATAAGGAAGATACGCCAATTTCTCTTCGGGAATCCGCCACCGCGTTCGATACAGCTCGCGCTGCCTGAAGGACTGGACCACGAACCGGTCCACCGCCCAGCACAGGACGTGATACTCGCAGGCCCGTAGCCTCCTGACAAGTCCCCCCCGCGGGAAGTTCCAATGTGTGTAGATCATGACGTGCGGCGCGCGCTTGCGCCGGAACACCAACTGCAACAGGGCGAGGAAGACCGCGCAGTGTTCGTACCCCGTGACCACTGCGCGGCAGGACCGGCTGTCACGGAAGAGCCGCCACCCCCAGACGAAATCGCGCCATCGCCACAGTTCCCGCGCGGGATTCCAACTTCTTTCCAGATCCTCGCGCCATCCGGCTGGAAATCGGGTTGTCTTCAGGAACGCCGGGACATCTCCCTTTCGATAATTGGCGGCGATGCTCGATTGCGTGAGAAGCGTCGTGGGCGCCTCGGTCTCCTGCCGGCCGGTGCTGATGTGACTCTCATGATCCCCGTGCGGCAGCGCCCAGCCGCGCAGGAGCGGCGGCAGGACTCGGCGGGCGAGCGCCGCGTAAAACAGCAAGGCGCATCCGCCCGCAATCAGCTCGGGTATCAATCCGAGATGCCGGCTGGTCAACCACGCTAGCGCTATCACCAGGCACGCCTGCAGACTGGGCCCCAGCGACGATGCCAGATCACGTGGGCCGGTCGCGAGAAGGCGGGACGCCATGCGCCATTGATAGGTAAGCGCGGCAACGGCGGAAACCGAAGAACTGACGGCCGCTCCGACGATCCCGAAACGCAGGGTCAAGGGAACGATCGCCGCCGCCAGAAGAACGAATTTCAGAACGGAAGAGCGGAACTGAAGGTGTGGGTTGCCGGTCGACAGAAAGACGGGAATCATCACTCCGCTCATGCTCTTGGCGGCGCCGGCCCACGCAAGAAGTTGCACACAGGGAATGATGGCCAGCCATTTGGGACCGAGCACCAGCGGCACCAGGGAACCGGCGAACATACATACCGCGAGGCTCATCGGCAACACGATGAATGTGACCAGCAGTAGCGCAGAGTGGAACGCGCGCCGCCGTTCCGCCGCCCGGTCGATCTTCGACAATGTCGAAAACAGAATCGTGTGGGTCTGCATGCCCAGCAGCGCAAGCGGCGCCACCACCATCTGGCTCGACATTTGGTACAAACCCAGGCTCAGAGCGCCGAGCACCCGGCCTACGATCACGCTGTCTGTGTAAAGATCGAAGAACGCGAAGACGTTTGAGCCGTAAACCCATCGGCCGAAGCGCGTCATTTCCCGAACCCGGTCCCAGTCCAGCCGCAAGTGCGGACGATAGGGCTGGATGCGATAGGACATCCAGGTTTCGACGGCGCGCGCCAGGATCAAAGAACCCACCAGGGCCCAGGCGCTTCGATACATGGCGGCAAACACTATGGCGAACACCAATCCCGCCGCCGTGCCGCTGGCCCGCAGATACACGTCGTTCCGGAAATGCAGTTCCTTGCGGAAGTAGATCACGGCCGGGTTGGCGGGAGCATAGAACAGGATCTCCAGACCAACTGCCCTGATGATCGGGACGGCATGAGGTGACGCGAAGAACTGCGCCCCAATGGGGGCGAGGACAAACAACAAGCCAGCTTGCAGGACACAGCGGATGATCTGTACTGTCCAGGCCGAATCGAGGTAGGGGCGAATGTCGCCCCGGCGCTGGATGAGCGCGGAGTCGAAACCGGTCTGGCTGAAATACGCGAGCCACCCGGCCAATACCATGGCTACACCGAAGACTCCGAAATCCGACGGGTGCAGCAGGTGGGCCAGAATGACGATTTTCAGAAAGCCCGCGAGGCGGTTGAAGCCCTCGCCCAGGATGAGCCAGGCGCCGCCGCGCGTGGCGCGCTCGATCAAAGTGCCATCGCGGGACATCATCCATCGCACGGGTCGCGCGATCCGGGTTGCGGCCGGCGCGGTCGTCATAGCAAACCGCCTGCTCCAGATCTGAACAACGCGTCCTGGGCGAAGGGGAGCGCTCTACGCCAGTCGCGAATGGCTTCCTGATAGAGCCGTTCAAAAGCCTGCGCCCGCAGTTCCCAATCGTAATTGGCGACCACGGACTCGCGCGCAGCAGCTCCCATTCTCCATGCTGCTTCGGGATTGCGGAGTAAGCTCACCACGATCGCAGCGAAGTCGCTCGGTTCATATGCCGCAATGGCTCGCTCGGCGCATTCCGGCTCGAGGCCCTCGAGTGCAGCCCGGTAGCAGACCACCGGCAGGCCCATAGCCATTGCCTCCAGGACCTTGTTCTTCACCCCGGTCCCATTCCGGAGCGGGCAAGCATAGACCACGGAATGGTCCAGGACCGTGCGGATATCCGGCAGGTCGCGCTGTAATTCGACGCCCGGTTCCGCGGCGAGCGCATACACTTCCCGGCCCGCTGCCGCCCCTGCCAAATGGAGGACTGCATTTGGCGCGTCGCGCCGGACCAGTGGGAGAATCTTTCGAGCCAGTTCTTCGGCGGCTTCGATATTAGGCGGATACGAGAGATTGCCGTGGAACACCATGGAAGCCGGCCGCTTCAAAAGGTCAGTGGAACGGTAATACTCTGTGTCGATGCCAATGTTGATCGTCGAGACGTTGCACTCCGGGCACGTCGCGCAAACAGCGCAACGGTCGGCCTCGCTCACGACGACACACCGGTCGAATCGCCGATATACGAGCCGCTCGTAGCGTGCCTGGAAGAGTTCGAGCGCCCGATAAAACGCCCAGTCGCGCCAGCTCGCCGCGCATCGAATCAGGGCGCGCCCGCGCAACAGCCCGGAATCGTGAAGCGATAGGATGGCCGGCCCGGGCAAGCCGAAGGGCAGAGTGCCGGCCACGTACGAACCCTCGACATGGATCACATCCCACGGCAATGGCGTAGTTAGCCTGTCGAATAGAGCCCGCACGGGGCCCCGTCCGCGAGCGGAAATACCGAACCCCATGCCGAGCAGGCTGATGGCGCGAGTGAACGCGTTTCGAGTTTCCGGCTCAACGAGAGTGACCGAGGCGCAGTGCTCTCGCGCCCATTCCAGAGGCTCCCGGTTCACCCCATCGCCGACCGCGATCAGGTCTATCGTGTGCCGGCGCGAGAGCCGCCGGAGGATGTTCGCCGTGTAGACGCGATAGCCATCCGTCGCCGGCAAATACGGAACCGCCTGCATGATCATGCCGATTTTCATTGACCGATCCCCGACGAAACAGGCCGCGGCCTCATCGGACGTGGTTGCGATCTGCGTCCGCCCGGGATCGCATAGCTCAACGCCTCCGACTGAATCGTGTCGAAGACCTCCTGGTTCATGAGTCGGACATAACTGAGGAAGTCGCCGTAGTCCCGTTCCTCACCGCCCACGACGTAGCCCCAGTCATCCAGACTTCCAGCGCGGCGCGCCTCTTTGCCGTCGTACGCGTTGTCCAGCATCGAGACCAGGCCGAAGTTCATTTGTTCCGAAAACGTGTCCAGCCATGCCCAATAGGTGAAGCCGACGTAAGGTTTGGATCCCGTGGGTCCGGCGAACCCGTTCAGTAGCGCTTGCACATCGTCGCGGAACTTGCGGCCGCGCGCATCCTGAGTAGGCAGCGTCCAACTCGCGGATTCCGGCTTGTAGCGCCAGCGCCCCGAATCGGGATTCGCGACCATGCCTTCCCAGATCACCAGCGGGACATCGCCCGCCCAGCGCGTTGTGAAGTCGAGCTGGGCCTGGCTGCCGTCGGTTCCGCCCGTGCTGATGACGTCCAGATACTCACCAGCCGCCTTCAATATCGGGCCCCGCGCGGGCGACCGCCATCCTCCCAGGTTAGTCGGCCCGAAATAGAGGATGCCGGGGGCCGCGGCCTCGATCGCGTCCCCATTCGCTTGGAAATATCGGGCTGCCAGTTCATAGAGGAAGCCATCGAGGTCAGCGCGGATATTGGTCGCCATCCCGGTAAGACCCGATGAATCCAACCGCGCGCCCAACCATGCATGCGAGGCCCGCCCGTTCTCGTCCATCAGTCCGCGGCCCGCCGGCCAGCCGCCGTCGGAATCGAAGCTCGTGTAATTGGATCCCCACGCCTGGTTAAGGGCTTGAATGTTTCCGTACTTCCTTGCCAGCCAGTTCCGAAGCTCGGACTTGGCGTGGACGGCGGCGTCTGCGTATGGCAGGTTGGCGGGTGAGGAATAAGGATTGGCGGTTTGCGTGGGCGCGGTGATCAGGGTGATCAAGCCCAGGTGAGGCGAATCCTTGCCTGGAGGATCGGTGGGGAAATCCACTCCCGGTCCGAAGCCGTATACGTCGTCGGTATCGTCGCTGAAGGCGCCGATCAGATACGGCGACCGGCGAAGTTGCTGCATGGCCCAGTCGCTTGAATACCAGCCGGGAAGAAAAGTCGCGTATTTGGGATCGAAGACGTCGGGGAAGTTCCGTCCAATCGAAAGCACCGCGGGATCGAGGCCGCGGTACAGGTTCTTGCACGACCCGTCATTCAGGCAGTTACTCGCCGGGTGATATCCGATATGGACCACCGGAAGTTTCACCGGCTGCTGCTGCCGCGGCCATAGGGTGCTCTCGGCGGTGGGCCACACCATGCGATAACAATAAGGACCGAGCGTGTTGAACCCCCACGACAGCAGGCGCCGGTTGGCCTGGGCCCACGCGTTATCGCTGTTTCCATACTTCTTTAATATGCGGGCCGAGTAACTGGAGCCGAGTTCGTCGGTATGGTCATCGCCGCCGACTGCATAGACGCCGAGCATCCAAAACGCATGACCCTCCGGCGTGGCGAGCACCCACCGGTTTCCCAGCTTCACCGTGTGCCAGGACCCCACAGCGGTCGTGACCCGCACCCCGACTCCCCGATACACATCTGGGGCGGATGGCGCCTGTGCGGACGAACTTGCGCGTTGTGGCGATTCGGGTTTCGCCTGCGGCGCACAAGAGCCGGCCCAACAGATCAGAAGCGCCGCGGCAAAATTCGCACCTGCGCCGCTTCGGATCGAAGATCGAAACTTGAGGCTCATGCTTGTACCTCCAATGGTTGGGCCGCTTTGCGCTCCGCAGCGGCCGCCTGCAAGCGCTGGACAGTCAGCGCAGGCATGGTCGCGGACAGAAAGATCGTCAGCCATAAGAGTTTTTGATATTGGCCCGACACGAAGAAGAGAGCAACCGCAGCGGCGATGAGTCCCGCCTGCAGTCCCAGCGCCGATACACGCAGCAGTCTGAAATCGTGACGGGTGGCAGCGCGGCCCACCCGCTCCAGGCTGCGGAACGAGCACACCAGCACCCCGAGGAAGGCGATCAGCGCAGGGATGCCCGCTTCGGCGGCCAGTTCAACATAACTGTTATGCGCGACCTTGGCTTCTTCCGTGGCGAGATCCCCGTACCGCGTCACAGTCCCTTTGAATCGGCCCAGACCTATGCCGAACAGTGGCGAGTCCGCCGTCATTCGCAGTCCGGCCTTCCACAGCGTGAGGCGCAGTTCCGACGATTGGAGGTCGCCTGCGCTTGGATCGAGCAGCCGATGGAGCGAACCGGCGCGCAGCAGGAGTCCCGCCGGGGTGGCAATGAGCAGCAGGATTACGCAATTCCGCATCGGCTGACGCGATCGCACAGCCAGGAAGACCATTTGCGTAACGAGGCCCAGCAGGGCGCCCCTCGACGACGCCATCATCAGCGCCGCAAACGTGATTGCCAGCGAGCCGCCGCAAAACACTCGCATCAGCGGTGCGCGGCTTTCCATCGCCAGGCAAAACGCCAGGGGAAGACACAACAGCGCCGAGATCGAAAAGTAGTTTGGATCGCCAGTGACCCAACCCGGGCGAAAGCCTTGAACTATTGCATGGAATTTTTGCCACTCACGACATACATACGCGGAGGCAAGCGCTACTGACCCGATACTCACCAGCAGGGCCGCGCGGAGACGATCGAGCGTATCTACGAGTGTCTTGGTTAAGAACAGCAGCAGCACAAAGGAGACGAAACTCAGAAACGGACTCAGACGCCACCTGGTTTTGTCGCCGTATAGGATCCAGGAAACACTGCTCCAGAGCGCCAAGAAAACAAACCAGCGAGCCTGCGCCGACCTCAGCACCGCCGGCCGCCGACCGGATTGCAGCATGTGGAACACGGCATAGAGCAGGCACCCGACGCCCAGATACTTCACCACCGTGAGATCGCCGATGAACTTCCCCCACAGCGGGTGGCGGGTGAGCGGCATGACCGAGATCAGCAGATAGAAGAGGATCATGGCCGCACCCAACTCTCGCGAATCTGATGAACCGCACGGCCCCACCAGCCCCGTATGCGGGACTGCAGCTGAAACCACAGAGCGTATCCCCCGCGAGCGGCTTCCATTCCGGGCAGGTAGCTCTTGTGCCAGCGCCGAACGGTCTCGAGCTTACCGCTGAATTTTTTCTTGAAACGGCCGTAGCCGCACATGTCGTAGCACGTGAGCCCGCGCTCGGCGGCGATCCTCATCGCGCTCCAGTGCAACAGGTCATTGGGCCGCATCTCGCGCCCTTGTTGCCAACTGGCGCCGCCCCAGAAATACACCGTTCGGTCGTCATGTGGGAACAGTCCGACCGCAAGCGCCTCCTGGTCGGGTCCAACAATCCGAAGCGCGAACAGAAGGCCGGCCCGACCTAGTGTCGTGACCAGCAGGCGTGGGCATTGCCGCGGATAGCTCGGGACCAGACCCTTATTCCTCATCAAATCCAAGTAACGGTCGTAGAATTCGTCGGCTGCGCTTTCATCCGTCGTCATCTCCACTCTCAGCCCCGACTTGATGGCCCGGCGAACACTTTTGCGGCAGTCTGGCTGAAGCCTGTCCCACATTTCGGCCTCACTCGAAAGTGGGACCTCGTAGGTCCAGCTCGTGACCGGCCGATAGCCCGCGCCTTCGATGCTTTCGCGCGCGAGGACGCGGCCCTCTACTTCCACAAGGCTGAAGCGCTCCCGCCGCGCAAGATCATCGAGTGATTCCAGAAACATACCAGCGTCGAACTCCGGCCCGGCGACCGGACCCATGTAGTTCGTTCCCCAGCCTTTCAACGGGCTTGCCAGTATGCGGAACGGCCCTTTCCGGACCACCCCTGCGCACAGGTAGCCTTGAGTGCTACCGCTGCCCCGAATGGCCCATTTCCGAATCTGGACTCCGCGGCTGGCCTGCAGATAGTCCAGCCATGCCTGGCGATGAAATAGTTCCCGCGTGGGATATGCGGCAGTCAACTCGTCCCATCGTTCCCCGTCGGCCTGAGACAGAGATTCGAGTGTGTATCGAAGCGCCATGTCATGCCTCAGCCCGCGCCGGTTCGCAACTTGCGGACGCTGCGCAGACGCTCAACAGAGTTCGGCAGCATGCCGCGCGCAACGCGTCGATCCCATAGGCTGCAGCGACGCGCCGGCGCGCCGCGCTGCCGAGTGCACGACGTCGCGGCGCGTCTTCCAGGAGCGATACCACCGCATCCGCAAACGCTTCGGCGCCATCGGCCAGGAGAATTTCCTCGCCATCGGCAAAGGCCAAACCCTCCGCACCTATGGAAGTGGAAACGACGGGTCTTGCCATCGCCGCCGCCTCCATGATTTTGAGCCGCGTCCCGCTGCCGATCCGGAGCGGGACGATGGAGATGGTGCTGCGGGCGATTTCCGGACGGATATCCGGAAGCCATCCTGTAAAATCCACCATCCCTGATGGATCGAGTCGTCGGACGAAATCCTCCGAAGGACGTTCACCCGTGATCCGCAGCCGGACTTTCGAAGCACGGCTCAGAATCCTCGGCAGAACTTGCGCAACAAAATACTGCATCGCATCCCGGTTCGGATGCCACGCCATCGATCCGCAGAACAACAGTGTGCGTTGGTCATACTCCGGCTGGGGAGAATAAGAATCGACATCGATGGCATTGGGGACCACCGATATCCTGGCGCCCGGCGAAAGCCGTGCTGCTAATTTTGCGTCGGACTCCGAGCACACGATCACGCTGTCCGCAGCGCCGCAAGCCCACGATTCGTAATGTCGGAGCTTCATGCATTCGATCCGTCCGTACGCCTGCACGGCCGGGTTCCTCTGCCAGGCGAGGTACTGGCTGAGAATCACGTGGACGAAGTCGTGCTTGTTCAACACCAACGGGACAGGCAGGCGCGGTGGAAAGTTCTGTATCAGGTAGATGTCGTCGCAAATGGCCAAATCGTATTTGCCATCGTCCACCGCCTCAGATATTGCCGCTGTCAATTGCGGCGACCGGTACTTCATTGCGCCGTGCGGCCGCGGAGAAACCAACGTCGCCGCCCGAGCCATATAATCGGCCCATCCGCGCCGCGCCGCTATTGGAGCCCTCAACAGCCGAATCTCGCGGGTCAAGCTGTGCAGACTTTCGATGTTCGTCGCGCTCCCGTCATCAAGAGTCAGCAGCGTGATCTCGTGACCTTCCGCCTTCAGGGCTTGAAGGATGGCGCGATTCCGAAGTCGCTGGCCATGCATCGGCGGAGACGGCGGCGCGAGAGTCGTAAACAGAATTCTCATCGGTCCGCCCCCTGAATGAGGTGCAGTTGCCGCAACGCCTGCACCAGCGCGCGAACCGGGTAGAACACCGAGTCCCGCTCCAGCGCATACTTCACGAACCAGGGATAGCGGCTCATCCAGTTCATCGCCGCAATCGCGGCGTCCTTCACAGCGGGCTGCAGCACGACGGCGTGCCGCTGCGGATCGCCATCCACGGTGATGCGCCGCTCGTCGAAATTCCCCAATCCCTGGTCGGCCGCCATTCGAACGTGCCGGGCTCGTTCCGGCTCCAATCCCGCCAGACGCATCGCTGTGGCGTCCAGAGCCACAGGGTCCTGACTGGCCAACAGCACACCCATGGGTCGAGCCCGCCCGTTCACCGGA
>Ga0335080_10006282_pt1 | contig 12273 bp, 11 predicted proteins | sample Lox_Sample_34_FD_206720 | JGI IMG/M metagenome (GOLD analysis project Ga0335080, IMG submission 206720) | Soil microbial communities from Loxahatchee National Wildlife Refuge, Florida, United States - Lox_Sample_3.4 | ecosystem: Environmental > Terrestrial > Soil > Wetlands | place: USA...
AGTTCTGCTTCAGGATGAACCGGCTTGCGATTTGTCCGTCAGGATTCAGTCCGGTGCACATCTCGTTGTCGCTTAACGGATTTCTGCCTGGCTTTCGGCTGGCGGGGCGATCGCGCCGGCGCACCTGGATCACCGCGCGAGACGCCGGCGTCCGCCGGTCGGGTGCTGATCCATTGGCCGATCCGCGCCGCCACCTCCGGCGCATTCTCGAGCCGCTCGGCGAGCAGTTGATTGATGCGATCGCGGTTGAGCCAGGACTCCTGCATGCGCCAGGTGTTGAGGCGGAGCGACCCATCCAGCCGCGGAACGACCGTGAATCTCACGCCGAGCGCTTCCAGCTCTTCGACCAGGGCGACGAGGTCAGGCTCGAGCATCTTCATATCTTTGCGCAGACGCACCACGATTGAAGCGGACACATCCCGGCCGCGGTCCGTTGTGCGACGGAACGTCCCGGCGGTCCAGGCAAGCCTCTCGGGGTGGTTTACGCGCGGGCGACGTCGCCGTTGTTAACCGCGTCGCATAACCGTCTTGGGTAACCGTGTCGCGCTCCGCGCCGGCGTCGGCAGTCACATCCGCTTGCCCGGCACGCCCCGTTTGAGCGCCTGCGTAACCGCCGCCTCAGCTTCCGTCACGGCTTTCCAGCAGGCCCAGCCGGCTGCCCAGCCATTTGGTCGTCGGCGCCTGAATCAGGATCGTCATCAGCACCGCGATGAACGTCACCGAGGCGATCACGCGCGCGCCGGGTGCGTTCATGCCGAGCAAGAGCCCGGCGAGCGCCGCCGGGATGACGCCGGTCTCGCGCGTCCAGCACATGAACAGGAGCTCCGCGAGGCTCCAGCGCGCGCGCCGGTCCGGCAGCGCGCAGAAGAACACGGCGATCGGCCGGGCCACCAGCATGAAGATCACCACCACGGCGACGCCGCCCGCCAGGTACTGATTCATCAGGCCGAAATCGACCTGCGAGCCGAGCAGCAGGAAGATGAACAGCCGCATGATGAAGGCGGTGGTCGCCACGAACTGGTCGAGCCGCAGCGCTTCGGCCTCGGTCATGGTGAAGCCGAACACGTCCTTGTTGCCGAGCACGATGCCGAACACGAACACCGACATGAAGCCGCTCGCCTGCAATCCATCAGCCGCGAAGTAGGACCCGATCACCGCCATCAGCGTCACCACCGGCGCGTATTCCATCAGGAACGACCAGCGCTCGTGCGCGATGAGCAGAGCCGCCAGCCAGCCGAGCGCCGCGCCCGCGACGATGCCGACCAGGGACTGCTTGAGAAGGTCGAGCAGCGACCCGCCCACCGAGATATCGCCCGTCCCCATGGCGACGCCGAGAACGCCGAACGTGACGATTGCCCCGGTGGCATCGTTGAACGCCGACTCGCTCATCACGGTCTGCGCCACGCGGTCGCGGATCCGGACCTGGCGGAAGATCGGAACCAGCGTCGCCGGATCGGTCGAGGCCGTCGCGGCGCCGAGCAGCAGCGCGACGATCCAGGGAACGCCGAGGATCGCATAGGCCGCGGTGGCCGTTATGGCGGCGGTGATCAGCACGCCGACCGTCGCCAGGACAACGATCGTGATCCAGACCCCCTTGAGCACATCGAGCCGCAGCGACGCGCCGCCGTCGAACAGCACGTAGCTCGCGCCGAACAGCAGGATGATCTGATTGAGCGCTGAATCGACCTTGATGTCGATCAGGCCCAGCGCATCGGGGCCGATCAGCATCCCGGCGATCAGGAACACCGCGACGTCGGGAATTCTCAGCTTTTGCGCGATCAGGCCCGTGACGGTGCCGATCGCAAGGATGAGCCCGCACGACATCAGGGTGTGCTTGGCGATCTCGACCGAGGCCGACGGCTCCACTGTCCCCTCCCTGGCGACCGCAGCCGCGTTGCGCCGGTGGCGTCAGCTCGAGCCGGCGGCGGGTTGCGCCAGGATAGCAGCCGCCTCGGCGGCGATCTCCTCGCGCTGAGGGGCGGCGGTGCGCGGGAAGGCAAGCGCGTGGCCGAGGCGTCGCCGGCCGCGCGCCAGCGTCGACCAAGCGAGCGACGCATCGGCGACAATTCGGAGGAAGTTCGACGCCTGACCGAGGTCCCTCCTGACCGAGCCGAAAACGGCGCGGACGTCGGCACGGCCGTCGCGGCGCAACGGCACCAGGGCGGCGGGCGGCAGCAAGCGGTGGGCGGGATCGAGCACCACCCGCACGGCCGCGAACGGAATGCCCCGGCGCGCCGCCACCGCGGCGGCCAAGTGCGATTCGGTATCGACCGCCACGGTGCGGTGCGCACGCCGCAGCGCGAGCTTGTCGGTGGGATGGGGGATCGGCGCGTCGGCGCCGGAGATGTCGCCGTGCAACGAACCCGGCAATGCGGCGAGCAACGCGCGCGTCCATGCCTCATCGGCGTTGTAGCGGGCCTCGTCGGTCACGATCGAGCGCGCAACGACCTGGTCACCGGGCCGGAGCGCCGGATCGAGCCCGCCCGCGACCCCGAAGCTGACGATGCCGCAGCAGCTGCCTGCTGCCGCAGCCTCGATGCGGGCGAGCAGGTCTGGGCGCTCCGACGCGCAGAAGACCCGCACGCCAAGGCCGGCAGCGATACGTGCCTCGAAGGCGAGACAGGTCACCGCCAGCACGGAATGACCGGTGTCCATCAGTTGCTCGATCCCTGTCGGCGGACGGCCGCTCACGCGCGTTCGGATACCATCGCGCAACGACAGGCCTACGCCATCGCGGCGAACATTGCAGTGCAACACACGCCCAGGTCAATAGGGCATGCCCATCGGAGGTATTCTCCGCGTTGACGGAAGCCCACACGGGATGAAACAACACGCGCTGACTTTCCCCGGCACGGTACGATCTGCGACCGCGCTGAGGGCTTCGGTGATTCGGTGATCACGCTGACGCACTACGCCCTGATCCTCGGGCTCGCCGCCATCGCGAGCTTTTTGCTCAATCGGCTGCTCGCGCCGCTGCTTGCCCGCCACGCCGTCGCCGAACCGAATGAGCGCTCATCGCACGCGGCCCCGACGCCGCAGGGTGGCGGCTTCGCCATCGTCGCCGCTGTCGTCCTGGCGATGCTGGCCGTCTTGCTGTTCCCCGCCGTGGACAAGCGTGCGCTCATCGCGCTGTGGCCGGTCGCGGCCGGCGTGGCGCTGCTCGCCGGCACCGGCGCATACGACGATATCGTGCTCCTGCCGGTCGGGCCACGCTTCGTCCTGCAGTTCGTGGCGATCGCCTTGGCGCTTGCCGCGCTGCCGGACGATGCGCGCGTCGTGCCGCTGTTGCCGTGGTGGGTCGAACGGACCGTGCTGCTGATCGCCGGCGTCTACCTAGTGAACATCGTGAACTTCATGGACGGCATCGACTGGATGACGGTGGCCGAGTTCGTGCCGGTGACTGCCGCGTTGTGGATCGCGTCGTGGTTCGGCGCGCTGGCGCCGGCCGATGCCACGCTGGCGATTGCGGCGGCCGGCGCGATGCTCGGCTTCGCGCCGTTCAACCGTCCGGTGGCGAAGCTCTTCCTCGGCGACGTCGGCAGCCTGCCGCTCGGCCTCCTGCTGTTCTGGCTGCTCACGCGCCTCGCCGCCAACGGCCATCTCGCCGCCGCACTGCTGCTGCCGCTGTACTACCTGGGAGACGCGACCGTCACGCTGGTGCGGCGGCTCACGCGCGGCGAGAACGTGCTGCGCGCGCACCGCACCCATTTCTATCAGCGCGCCACCGATCTCGGCTTCACGGTGGTCGACGTGGTCGCGCGCGTGTTCACGGTCAACCTCGTCCTCGCAGCCCTCGCCATCGGCAGCATCGCGGCAGGGTCGGCGATGGCGAGCGTCGCGGCCCTCGCGCTCGGCACCGCCGTGGTGGCGGCGCTGCTGGTCCGTTTCAGTCGTCCGCGGTCAGGACTGACGGACCGGCATCGGCGGCCGGAAGCGCTTCCCGATCCCTGACAGCCGATTGCCGATCCCCGATTGGTGCAGCCATACGATCGCCACCAGCGCGGTGAGCAGCCAGGTTACCAGGTGATAGCGGTCCCAGTTGGCATAGGTGGCGCCGGTGCCGTGCTCGAGCAGCGTCGCCAGCGCGATCAGCCGCAGCCACGAATCGAAGCGGGAGCCGAAGAAGCCGACCCACACCAGCGACGCGACCGCCGCAGCGTTGAGCGGGATCGTCAGGTAGAAATTCCCCGGGCCGGACAGCCACCAGGCGATCTTCTCGACGGCGGCGACCACATGGCCGCTGGCGAGATCGAGATGAAGCAGGTCGTAGGCCGCCGCGAAGTATTTCGACGGCGGCATCACCAGGGTCTGCGGCTGGCTGACGATGTCGGCGAACGGCACCAGCGAGTGGCCGAACACCCAGTTGTGCAGGGGCGACACCGCGAGCGTCGCAAAGCCGGCGAGGATCGCGCCGGCGCGCGCAAAGGCGCGCTGGCGCACCGCGAACGCCACCGCGCCCAGGACCATCACGCCGCTCGCCAGCACCACGTTGGGCCGCACGAAGGTGCCGAGCGCCATCAGCAGGGCGCCAAAGAACGCCGGTGCGACCGGCGGGTGATCGACCTCGTCGGCGCGCGGGATCAGGGCCACCATGCCGGCGAGCAGCAGGATGTAGCCGCACGGATCGGCAAATCCGCGCGCGGCCCATTTCACGTAGTAGAGGAAGGCCGAGCCGAACAGCGCCCCGATCGGCGTCGCCACGAAGGCGAGCGTGACGAAGCTCGCCCAGCGGTCCGGCAGGAAGCGGCGAAACAGCGCGTCGACCAGGAACGGCAGCGCCAGGATCAGCGAGAGGTAGCCGAGATAGGTGTCGCCGAACGCGAACCGCTCGAACGCGCGGACATAGCGGAAGCCGGGCGTGAAATAATAGGTCGCCTCGTCGCCGCGCAGCGCGCTGACGATGTCGCCGGCGAGCATGAAGCGGACGATGTCGCGGGCATATCCCTCGTAAGTCATGCCGTCGTCGCCGCCGTCGAGCGGGCGGTAGCCGCCGATGAAATTGATGTCGATGGCGGCGACCACAACCAGGCTCACTCCGACCAGCACCACCGGCCACACCAGCCGGCGCGGCGCGACGCGCACCAGCAGGCCGAGCAGCCCGAGCACGCCGGCGAGCGTCAGGCCGGTCGCGAAGGCGTCGCGCAGCCGCACCGTCCAGCTGGGCACAAGCGTCATCGCCAGCGGATGGTCGAGTCTGATCGCGACCGCGACGATGCGCCGGCCGGCGTCGGCCGGCGCGATCGCCCGGCACGCCATGTCGGCGTGGCTCAGCGCATCGAAGTGCTCGCCCTCGGTTTCCCACAACACGTCGCCGCGCCAGCACAGCGTGCTGCCGACGAAGGCCGCCGGGAAGCGGTACATGATGTAGAGCGGGAACCTCAGCTGATAGCGGTCGAACAGGTTGAGCGAGCGCTTGTCGCGGGTGAATCGCTCGATGTCGCTCGCGTTCGGCGACCAATTGTAGATCTTCTCGTTGACGATGCCGAGGCGGGCATGCACCGGATCGGAGAAACGAATGCCGGTGACGCGCCGCGACCAGGCGGCGTGGTCGAAGATGCCGTCGCTGGAAAAGCCGAATCCGTCCTGCGCGGCGCTGCGCGCGGGGCGCCAGCAGCCGCGGCTCTGGTCGTCGCAGCGCTTCTCCGGCGGGTACTGCTCGGCGAATTGCCGATCGAGGAAATCGAACACGGCGCGCGGCAGGCCCGGCGTGCTCGCCGCCTTCGGGCCGGGCAGGAACACGTTGTGCCCTTCGTCGATGCGCGGCGCCGGCAGCAGGATGTGCCCGGCCGCGACTGCGAGCGCCAGCGCGAGCGCCGCGATCCAGCGCGATGGCAGCGCCTTCAGGGTTCCGACGCAGACCACCAGCGTGGCGACGAGCAGCATCGCGTAGTCGGTGAGGTCGTTGATCGGCAGGCCGATCGCGGCCACCACCAGCGCCAGCACGGCGATCTTCTCGGCGACGATCGCGCTTGCGGATTGCGATTGTTCTGACATGTCCCCTGCGGCGGCGTACGTAGGGCTATCTGCGTCATTTTCCCCCGCCGCGCAACGACCTCGTCGGCCGCGCCAAACCCCGCTATGGTCCCGTCTCCCGTCAGCCGAAGGATCCCGCCATGCTCTCCGATGCCGACCGCAAGAAGGCCGCCGACATCCTGATGAACGCCGAGAAGACGCGCAAACAGGCCGTGCAGCTCTCCACCACCTGGCCGGACATCCAGATCGAGGATTCCTACGCGATCTCGACCGAGGTGGCGAACCGCAAGATCGCAGCGGGCGCCAAGCTGATCGGCCACAAGGTCGGTCTGACCTCCAAGGCGATGCAGCGTTCCTCGATGATCGACGAGCCCGACTACGGCCACCTGCTCGACGACATGATGATCGCGGACGGCGCCAAGATCCCGCACGCGAGCTTCTGCCGGCCGCGCGTCGAGATCGAGCTCGCCTTCATCCTGGGCAAGCCGCTGAAAGGCCCGGGCGTCGGCCTGCCGGACGTGCTGCGCGCCACCGAATACGTGGTGCCGGCGATCGAGATCGTCGATGCGCGCATCCAGGACCAGCGCAAGATCTTCGACACCGTCGCCGACAACGGCGCCGCCGCCGGCATCGTCATCGGCGGCCGGCCGGTCGGGCCGCTCGAGGTCGACCTGCGCTGGGTCGGCGGCATCATGTACAAGAACTCGGAGATCGAGGAGACCGGCGTCGCCGCCGGCGTGCTCGGCCATCCCGCCCTCGGCGTCGCCTGGCTTGCCAACAAGCTCGGCAGCCACGGCGTGACGCTCGAGCCCGGCCACCTGATCCTGGCCGGCTCGTTCACCCGCGTGGTGTTCGCCGGCAAGGGCGACACGCTGCATGCCGATTTCGGACCGCTTGGTGGCATTGCGGTGCAATTCGTTTGACCCGGATGGATGTGATGGATCTCCCGCGCAACGCCTTCAAGCAGGCGATCGCCAAAGGCGAGCTGCAGATCGGGCTATGGTGCAGCCTGTGCAGCCCGATCACGACCGAGATCGTCTCGCACTCCGGCTTCGACTGGCTGCTGCTCGACACCGAGCATTCGCCAAACGAGGTCCCCGACGTGCTGGTGCAGCTGCAGGCCATGCAGGCCGGCACCGCTTCGGCGATCGTGCGCCCGGCGTGGAACGACATCGTGCTGATCAAGCGCTTCCTCGACGTCGGCGCGCAGAGCCTGCTGATCCCGTTCGTGCAGACCCCCGAGGAGGCGCGCCGCGCCGTCGAGGCGACGCGCTATCCGCCCGGCGGCATGCGCGGCATCACCGGCAGCGGCCGCGCCAGCCGCTACGGCCGCGTGAAGGATTACCTGAAGAATGCGAGCCGGGAGATCTGCCTGCTGGTGCAGGTCGAGACGAAAAACGCGCTCGACCAGATCGAGGCGATCGCCTCGGTCGACGGAATCGACGGCGTGTTCATCGGCCCGAACGATCTTTCGGCCTCGTTCGGCCACATCGGCAATTGGGGCCATCCCGAGGTGCAGGCCGCGCTCGAGGACGCTGTGCGGCGGCTGAAGAAGATCGGCAAGCCGGCCGGCATCCTCACCCCCAACGAGGAGGAGGCGAAGCGGTTCATCGCGTGGGGCTACACCTTCGTGGCCGTCGGCGCCGACCTCGGCCTCCTGGCGCGCGGCGCGGACGCGCTGTCGAAGCGGTTCAAGGGCGGTTGAGGGCCGGTTCGCCCGCAAGCGCCGGCCGCCAATTTGACCTTTCGAAGAACGCAAGTCTCCGGGCGACTTGTCCCCAGAGTTATACAGACTTTGATTCATTCAGAATCTCGCAACCATTGTCATCAAAGCTCGTTGCTCAGGTCGCTACCGATGTCAGCAACAGAGTACCGGGGAGTCCGATAGATGACAGTCGAGAACCTCACGACGGCGCGGTTCGTGCTGCAATGCCTGCTCGACGAGCTGGAGGCGTACGACCGCTGCATCCCGGTCGCGCGCAACGTCCAGGTCGGCGACGTCGCCGACGCGCTGCTGACCGTGCTCAACGATCGCCGGCTCCTGCGCCTCACCACGCCGAAGAGCCGATCCACGCCGCGTCACCGACGTCTGCCGGCTGCGGCACGGCGGAAGATGGCGGGAGGCAAGCCGCGGGTGTCGCGGTCGGCGTGAAGGCGTTGGACGCGAAACCGACAGCGTGGCGAGGCGCTGTCGCGTCGTCGCCGCAGCGGCCGCATTCGAACACGGCCCGGCTCGATGACCGAAAAATGGTCGGCCCAATCGTCACGTGCCGTAACGAGCGCCGCGAGCCGCCTGCTCCCGCCGCCTACACCGCCTCCTTGCGGAAGTCCGGCACGGCCTCCTGCAGCACCCGGTAGATCGAGCCGCGCTCCTCGCGCCGCAGCGCCTGCTCGAGCTCACCGAGCCAGGCCCGCATCGTATCGAGCGACGGGGCGACCGGCCGCGCCGCCACCACGCCGGAGATCCCGATCTCGGAGACCGGCTCCTCGCGCGCGAACAGGATCTCGTGCAGCCGCTCGCCCGGGCGGATGCCGGTAAACACGATCTCGATGTCGCGGCCGGGCTCGAGGCCGGACAGGCGGATGATCCGCTCGGCGAGATCGACGATCTTCACCGGTTGGCCCATGTTGAGCACGTAGACCGCGACGTCGGAGCGCGAGGGTCCCAGCGCATGGCTCGCCGCGGTGACGACGAGGTCGCACGCCTCGCGGATGGTCATGAAGTAGCGCACCATGTCGCGGTGGGTCACCGTGACGGGCCCGCCCGCCTCGATCTGCGCCTTGAACTTCGGCACCACCGAGCCGTTCGAGGCGAGCACGTTGCCGAAGCGCACCGCGATCAGCCGCATCGGCGGCTTGCCCGACTGGCCGCCGTCGGCGGGCGCCGCGCGCCGCGTCAGGTCGCCATCGAGCGCCTGGCAGTACATCTCGGCGAAGCGCTTGGTCGCGCCGAGCACCGAGATCGGCTCGATCGCCTTGTCGGTCGAGATCATCACCATGGCGCGCGCGCCCGCGGCGAGCGCCGCGTCGGCGACGTTGACCGAGCCGAACACGTTGGTCTTGACCCCCTCGTCCCAGTCGCGCTCGAGGATCGGCACGTGCTTGAGGGCGGCGGCATGAAACAGGATGTCCGGCTTGAACTCCTTGACCAGCCGCATGATGCGCTCGCGATCGCGGATGTCGGCGATGCGGCCATCCACCTTGGCGCCGCTCTTCTTGGCGGCGAGCGTCTCGAGCACCGCATGCAGCGCCGGCTCGGAGTTCTCGATCACCAGCAGCCGCGTCACCCCGAACGTCACGAGCCGGTCGCAGATCTCGGCGCCGATCGAGCCGCCGCCGCCGGTGACCACCGCGGACATGCCGCGGATGAACGCTTCGATCCGGCCGTAGTCGATCTTCGCGCTCGGCCGCAGCAGCAGGTCCTCGACCGCAACCGGGGCGAGCTGCAGCGCCTCGCCGCCCGCATCGAGCGCCGGCAGCCGGCTGGTGACGAGCCCGAGCCGGCGCGCCCGCATCAGGATCGACTCGGGCGCCGTCTCCGGCGCCAGCACGCTCGGCGTCATCACCAGGCGCGTCACCTTGATGCCGCGCCCGGCGAGTTCGGTCACCGTCTGCTCGAGATCGTCGAGATCGCCGAGCACCGGAATGCCGCGGATCGCATGGGCGCGGTCCGAGCGCGACGGCGACAGGATGCCGACCGGCTGGATCTTTCGCACCGCGCCGCTCTCGATCGCGCGCAGCAGCACCTCGGCGTCGGCAGCGGGGCCGATCACCAGGGTCGGCATGCTCTCCGCCGTCTTGGCGTGCTGCAGCGTGCGCGTGTAGCGGAAGTAGCGATAGGCGACGCGCGACCCGGCGAGGAATGCGGTCTGCAGGAACCAGTAGAGCGCGATCGTGATCTTGCCGAAGAAGAAGCCGCCGAGCACATTGGGCGCGACCAGCACGTAGTCGATGGCGAGCAGCGTCCCCGCCAGCACGGTCGCGGCGCGCACGATGTTCATGAAGTCGGGCAGCGAGGTGAACCGCCACTTCGACTTCAACAGGCCGAAGAACGTGTAGACGCCGCCCGCATAGAGCACGAAGACCGGCAGCATGACGATCAGCACCGGCCAGCGCACCGCGAGCCCCGCACCTTCGAAGCGGATATAGAAGCTCGCCACCACCGCGACCGCGGTGGCGATCAGGTCGTGCGCCAGGATCAGGCCCATGCGCGGGGTGAAGTGGGGGAACCGAATCATGCTCGTGCTCGGCCGATGTTTACGGGCGGCCGCCGCGCCATCCATAACGGCCTTTGCATCATGACGCCACCTGTCCGGCCTGGGTGGCCAAGGCCCGATCGACCGCCGCCAGCACCTGCGTCGGCGTCAGCTCGTCGAGACACTGCGCGCGGCTCGCGAGGTGGCGGTCGCAGCCCTCCTGCTGGCAGGGAAGGCAGGCAAGCGGGTTCTGCACCAGCCAGACATTGCGGCGCTGCTGGACCGTTCCGGCGGCTGCCCAGGGCGTGGGCAGTCCGTGCGCCGGCCACGGGCCCCACTGGCGCGGATCGGTCGGCCCGTAGAGCGCGACGGTCGGGCAGCCGGTCGCCGCGGCGAGATGCGTGACCGAGGTATCGGGTCCGACATAGAGCCGGGCGCCGGCGATGAGCGCGGCGATCTCGGGCCAGCGCAACTGGCCGTCGAGACGGCGAACGTTCAATGCATCGCGCCACACCTCGTCGAGATAGGCGCGGTCGGCCGGACTGCCGGTGGCCGCCACCGCGAGGCCGCGGGCGGCGAGCGCCTGCGCGAGCGCGCGCCAGCCTTCGCGCGTCCACTGCTTGTAGCGGAACATGGGCGCCGCGTGGATCACCGCATAGGGACCCGTCATCGCGTGAGCGGGCGCCAGCGCGCCCGCCGGCGCGACCACCTCGTCGACCCGCGCGATGCCGAGCACATCGGCAAGGCGCAGCATCTCTTCGACCCGATGCACGCCCTCGCCCGCCGCGACGCTGCGGCCGAGCAGCGCGCGCTTCGCCCGCTCGCCCGGCCAGACCGGGCCGGCATGATCGCGTCCGGCGAGCAGCGCGAAGAAGGTCGGTCGATCGCCGCTCTGGGTCGAGACCGCGAGGTGGTAGCGACGGAACAGGCGCGCGGCGAGCGCGAGGCTCTGGGGGAGCGTCGGGCGCGGCGGCATCGCCACGACTCGATCGACGTCCGGATTGCCCTCGAGGATGCCGGCCGTGTCGGCGAACACGAGCACGTCGAGGGTCGCGTCGGGCCAGGCGCGGCGCAGGCTGCGGATCAGCGGCGTGGTGAGCAGCACGTCGCCGAGCCGGCGCAGCGCCACCACCAGGATGCGCGGGCGCGCCGGAAGTTCTGGCCGCGACGCGCTCATGGGTGCGCGATCGAGGCGCCGGTCTCCTCGATGACCCGCGTCAACCCCTGCTTGGCGCGCACACGCGGGCTGTCGATCACGTCGGCGAGCTGGCGCTCGTTGTCGGCGAGGCGGGCGCGGTCGGCTTCCGGGTGCCACAGGTGCAGCACACCGGTAGCGAAGCGGCCGTCCTTGCGCAGCACACCGGCGCGGATCATGCGGATGAAGATGTCGGAATCCTCGCGGCCCCAGCCGCTGAACGCCGCATCGAAGCCGTCGACCTTGTCGAGGTCGGCGCGCCAGAACGCCATATTGCTGCCGCGCGCGCCGCGCCAGCGGCGCGACCAGAAGCGGCGCAGATTGCCGAGCGGCAGGTCGAGCAGCGGCTCCAGCCGGTTGACCCCGCGCTTGGCGCGCTGGGTGATCCAGCTGGCGAAACCCCACTGCTCGGGCTCGAGGCCGTCGCGCAGGATGCGCTCGGTCAGCTCGTGCGACAGGAGAATGCGGTTGCCGGTGACGAACCAGCCGGGCTCGGCGAGCCTCCGATGGGCGGCGATGAAGTCGGGCCGCGCGATGCAGTCGCCGTCGAGGAAGATGCAGTAGCTGCCGGCGCTCGCCCGGATCGCGCGGTTGCGGATTTCGGCGAGGCGAAAGCCGCGGTCGGGGTGCCAGATGTGCTGCAGCCGCACCGGCATGCGCGCGGACCACTCGGTGACGACGCGCGCGGTCGCGGTGCCGGAGCCGTCGTCGGCAACGAGGAGCTCGAACCCGCGATCGGTCTGACGCGACAGCGAGCGCAGCACCGCGGCGAGCGCGTCCTCGCGGTTGTAGGTCGAGACGATCAGCGAGATGAGGTCGGCCATATCACCCGACCTCGGATTTGCGGCGCTGCGTCAGCCATGCCTTCATGTAGCGATAGTAGGTGCCCTCCGCGTTGGCGACCGCGAG
>Ga0335080_10006283_pt1 | contig 12273 bp, 11 predicted proteins | sample Lox_Sample_34_FD_206720 | JGI IMG/M metagenome (GOLD analysis project Ga0335080, IMG submission 206720) | Soil microbial communities from Loxahatchee National Wildlife Refuge, Florida, United States - Lox_Sample_3.4 | ecosystem: Environmental > Terrestrial > Soil > Wetlands | place: USA...
CGCGTCGCCCTCGAGCTCCTCGCCGTCGGAGAGCAGCACGACGGCGCGCGCCGAGGCGCTGCGTTCGAGCTGCGCTCCGGCCGTCGCCAGCAGCGCGGCGAGGTTCGAGCCCGGCGCGACCCAGCGGTCGAGGCCGTCGTCGCCGAGCCGGGCCGCGACGGTGCCGCGGTCGGGCGTGAGCGGGACGAGCACCTGCGCGGTCGCCGCCCCGACCACCAGCCCGAAGCTGGCGAGACCGCCGCGGGCGACGAGTTGTTGTGCGACCGCGACCGCGCGCCCGAGACGGTCCGGGGTCGCGTCGGCGCAGCGCATCGAGGCGGAGACGTCGAGCGCGAGGACGACGTCGAGCCCCGGCGCCGCGGCCGGCCCCGGCTCGCCCCAGCGCGGCCCGGCCGCGGCCGCCGCCGCGAGCGCCGCGGCGAGAAGCCAGAGCACGGCGCGGCCGGCGCCGGTGGCGGGCAGCCCGCCGAGCCAGCGGCGCCACAGGCCGGCGGCGGCGATCCGCGCCTGCTGCAGGCGCCGCCAGCGCGCCAGCAGCGCGGCACCGGGCAGCAGCGCCACCGCCGCCACGGCGAGCAGCAGCCAGCCGGGCTGGCTCCAGGTCATGCCCAGCTCCGGCGGGCGGCGAACTCGGCGAGGGCGGCGCCGAGAAGGAGCAGCGCCGCCGCCGCGGCGAGCGGCGCGCTGCGGTCGCGCCACACCACGCTCGGCGCGGCGGGCTGCGGCGCGGGACGCAGCCGCGAGATCGACTCGAGCCCGGCGTCGAGCGCCGCGTCGTCGCCGGCCCGCACGTACTCACCGCCGGTGGCGGAGGCGACGTCGCGCAGCAGCGCCTCGTCGATCCCGGCCGCGGCGCCCGCCTCGGCGGCGCCGGTCACGCCGATCGCATCGACCACCACGCCGCGGTCCGCCGCCGCGCGCGCCGCGGTGCGCGGGTCGAGCGCCCCGGCGTTGTTGCGGCCGTCGCTGACCAGCACGATCCCCGCCGAGCCGCGCGGGGCGCTCTCGAGAAGCTGCAGGGCGACGGCCAGGCCGTCGCCGATGGCGGTCTCGCCGCCGAGGGTCGCCGGGCGCAGCATCGCGGCGATCTCGAGTAGGGCGTCGTGGTCGAGCGTCAGCGGCGAGAGCACGGCGGCGCGCCGGCCGAACACCACCAGGCCGACGCGGTCGCCGCGGCGCGACTCGACGAACCTGCCGAGCGCTCGGCGCGCGGCGGCGAGGCCGCCTCCGCCGCCCGGGTCGGCCATCGAGCCCGAGGCATCGAGGAGGACGACGAGGTTGCGACCGGCCGCGGTCTGGCTGCGGTAGCTCGGCCGGCGCGGGCCGGCGGCGCTCGCCCAGGCGGCGCAGACGCCGGCGAGGGCGAGGACGACGGGAGCCGAGGCGAGCAGCCGGGAGAGCCGTCGGCGGCGGACGGCGAGGCTCGGCACGCGCTGGTGGCGGCGGCGGACGACCGCGAGCCAGGCGAGCAGCGGCGGGAGGGCCACCGCGAGCGCGAGCAGCCAGGGGCGGGCGAACCCGCTCATGCTGCCTGCCCCTGCTCCGCGTCGATCGCGGCCGACGCCGCGGCGAGAAGCTCGCGAACCGCCGTCGCCGCGACCTCCGGCGGGACCGCCAGCGCCGCGAACCGCGCCGCGTCGGCCAGCGCGAGCGCGGCGGCGAACGGCTGCGCGAGCGACGCCGGGAGCGCCGCTTCGAGCAGGTGGGCGAGCTCGGCGCTCGTCATCGCGGTGCACGGCCGCGCGAGGCGGCGGCCGAGGAACTCGCGGCAGGCGCGCGCGAGCCGGTCGGCGCCTCCGGCCGAGGCCCACGCCGCCGGGTCCGCCAGTGGGGCGAGCTCTGTCCGCAAGGTAGCGAGCGGGTCACGGCCGAGCCGCGGTCGCGCGCGGTGGAACGCGAGCCAGACCGCGGCGGCGAGCGGAACCAGTGCGGCGGCCGGCCACCACGGGAGCGCCGGGGCCGCGGGGAAGACCGGCGCCGCCGGCGCCGCGCCGGGCGCGAGCGAGCGCCGCACCTCCACCGTCGCCGGCGCGGGGTCGCCGGCGAGCGGGACCGGCAGCACGCCGAGCGCGAGCGGCCGGAGCGCCACGACCACGCCGCCGTCGGCGGCGGGACGGGGCGCGCCGACGACGAGGAAGTCGCCGACTACCGAGCCGGCGCGGATTCCGCCCGGATCGCGGGCGAGGCGGACCTCCACCGGCGCGTCGAACGCCGCCGTGGCCGCCGCGGCGGCGAGCGCCAGCACGACGAGACTAGGCACCCCGCCGCCCTGCCCGCGCCGCGAGCGCGCGCGAGAGCGCCGGGGCGAGCGAAGTTCGGGGCGTGACGGTGACGGTGTCGGCGCGGACCGCCTCGAGGTCGGCGGGCAGCGGCTGCAGCGCCGGCACGCTCCAGCCGGCGGCCCCCGCGGCGTCGCGGGCCGGCACCAGCGCGGTGGCGGTACCGAGGCCGGCGTGCACGTCCCACAGGCGCACGGCGAGCAGCTCGTGGCGGCGCCGCAGGCTCGCGAGCAGGCCGCCGAAGCCGGTGCCGAGAAACGGCGAAATCACCACCAAGACCCCGGCCCGAGGCAGCCACCGCGGCACGCTCGCGAGCGCCGCGGCGAGGTCGCGCGCGCGGCCGCGCGGGTCGAGCGCGAGCAGCGCGCGAACCGTGCGCAGCAGGGCGGCCGCGTCGCGGCGCGGCGGGAGGCCGAGCTCGAGGCGGTCGCTCCACGCGGCGAGCGCGATCCGGTCGCCGCTCGCCACGGCGGCGCCGCCGAGCAGCGCGACGGCCTCGGCGGTGACGTCGAGCAGGTCGCGGTCGCCGCTGCCGGCGCGGATGCCTGGGCCGACATCGGCGAGGAACAGCACGGTGCAGTTGCGCTCCTCGGTGTAGGTGCGGACCGCGAGGCGGCCGGTGCGGGCGGTGACGCGCCAGTCGACGGTGCGCGCGTCGTCGCCGGCGACGTACTCGCGCACCCCGGCGAACTCGATCCCCTGGCCGCGGAACGCCGAGCGGTAGGCGCCCTGCCACGGCGCGGCGATGCGCCGCGCGGCGGCGAGCTGGACGCGCGCAAGGCGGCGCGCGAGGTCGGGCGGGACCGCCGGCGCGGGGTCGCCGCGGCCGGTGAAACGGCGCCAGAGCACGGCGCTCACGGCACCTCCACCGCCAGCAGCAGCTCGCGGACGAGCTGCTCGACGTCGACCTCCTCGGCCTGCGCCTCGAGCTTGAGGATGAGGCGGTGGCGCAGCACCGCCGGGGCGACCTCCTTGACGTCCTCGGGCACCGCGTAGCCGCGCCCGCGCAGCAGCGCCGTCGCCCGGGCGGCGAGCGCGAGCGCGACCGAGGCGCGCGGCGAGGCGCCCCACCGCACCCAGCCGCGCAGCGCGGGCGCCGTCTCGCGGCCGCCGTCGCGGGTGGCGCGGACGAGGCGGACGCAGTACTCGCGGATGCGGGCGTCGACGTGGACCTGGCGCACCGCCGCGGTCATCGCCGCGAGATCGTCGAGCGCGAGCACCGGCCGCACCTGGGCGGGCCGCTCGGCGAGGTGGGCGTCGACGACGATGCGCTCGTCGGCGGCGCCGGGGTAGTCGACGCGGACCTTGAACAGGAAGCGGTCGACCTCGGCCTCGGGCAGCGGGTAGGTGCCCTCGAGCTCGATCGGGTTCTCGGTGGCGAGCACGAGGAACGGCCGCGGCAGCGGAAACGTCTGGCCACCGATCGTCACCTGGCGCTCCTCCATCGCCTCGAGCAGCGCCGCTTGGACCTTCGCCGGCGCGCGGTTGATCTCGTCGGCGAGCAGCAGGTTGGTGGCGATCGGGCCGATCCGCGGCGCGAACGCGCGGCGCTCGGCGTCGAAGATCTCGGTGCCGGTGAGGTCGCCGGGCAGGAGGTCGGGGGTGAACTGGACGCGGGTGAAGCGGCCGCCGATCGCCGCCGCGAAGCTGCGCGCCGCGAGCGTCTTGCCCAGGCCCGGGACGCCCTCGAGCAGGACGTGGCCCTCGCACAACGCGCCGAGGAGGAGGTGCTCGACGAGCGACCTCTGGCCGACCACGGCCCGCCCCACCTCGGCGAGGAGCGACTGGGCGCGCGCGCCGTGCTCCTCGAGCCGCTCCCGCGACATGGTCTCCGCCATCCTTGCCTCCGTGCGGTGCCGAAGCAAGGCGCGTGCCGGAAATCTCGCTGGCGGCGGTGCTCCGCGGCGGCGGCGCCTGCCGTTTTGGCGGGGCCGGGCCTTGACTTCCCGCGACCCGCGGCTAGAATGCACATTCCTGAGCGCCGCGGGGTGGAGCAGTCCGGTAGCTCGTTGGGCTCATAACCCAAAGGTCGCAGGTTCAAATCCTGCCCCCGCAACCAAACACGATCTTCGGCCGCCGCGAGGCGGCCGATTTGCATGTGCCGCAGGGTGCTCAAGGCTAGTCATATTCAGGTTCCGGTCGTCTCGGCACAAGAACTGATGTCGAGACGTCCTCTCACCAGCCTGCAATGAACCCACCACCTCAACGCTTGAGTCATCTACCTGACGGTGGTTGGGATCGTAAACAGGACAGAGGTCGCAGGTTCAAATCACCCCCGCGACGTTCCGTCATGAACGACCTCGGCACCGAAGACCGTTCGGGCTGGTCACAGACTCCTAGCCGCCGAACCCTTCGCGCCGTATGGGGCCTCCAGACAGGCAGCGACCGGTTGTCGCGTGGCGAAACGCGGGAACCCAAGAAACCCGAGGGACCTCTCACCGCCTGTTCAGCTCGGAACGACGAGGACGGGGCAGGGACCAAGCTGGATTACTCTGTGGGTTGTGGAGCCAAACACCGCGGGGTCCCTCACGCCCTCGCCGCGAGCGCTCATGACGACCACGTCGAACTCACCCTCCGTTGCGAGGGCGATGATCTCCTCATACGGTTTGCCAATCCGAATGGCCGCAATGGGTGGAGGCAACTGGTATCCCACGGGGGGAGCGAGGTTCTCGAGGCAGTTCCTCACGTGTGAGACGGAAGCTGCCGTCGACGAGGCTCGTGGCACGGTTGCAAGGACGTGAACCAGGGTCAGTTCGGCGCCGTACTCGGCGGCGAGCGACCACCCGTAGTCGAACGCTCGGCGTGACCGGTCCGACAGGTCCGTACACAGCAGGATCTTCCCCCCGCGGGTCGTCGGCAGTCGCCCCGCCTCGGCAAACTCGGCCGTGCGCCCATGAACTGTCAGGACGGGGCGTGTCGCCTTTCGCACGACTCGTTCGGTGACGGACCCGAGCATGAAGCGGTCCAGGCCACGCCTGCCATGGGTCCCCATGACAATCAGGTCGACGTTCTCCGCGGCCGCAAGGGAGAGTATGGCGTCCGTGGCGAGCCCCTCCGAGACGACAGGGGTCGGTTGGAGGTCGCCAACGGCATTGTCCCTAAGGAACCTCGCGAGGTTCTCTTCTCCGGAGGTTCTAAGACACTCGCGATATTCGGCGTAGGCCTCCGCCATCGCGAACCCGGCCTCGACCTTGTACTGCACCTCCACGACGTGCTGCACGAGAAGCCTGGATCGGTAGCGCCGCGCGATCGAAGCGGCGAAGGCAAGAGCGCACTTCGACAAATCCGAGAAGTCGACGGGGCAGAGGATCCTCGCATAGGCTGGCATGACTCCTCCTTCGGTGGGTTCAAGTCTGGTCGAGGGCCGCGCGGACCTCGCAGGCAAGGGTTGCCATCTCGAAGGGTTTCTGGAGGAAGCGCAGCGACCCTTCTGCGCCGCCGCGGCCGATCACCTCGTCCTCCGTGTAGCCGGATATCATGATGACGCGCAGGCCTGGCCATCGCTCCTTCAGGCCCTGCGCAAGGTCAGGCCCGGTGACGCCAGGCAGCATGACGTCGGTCAGCAGCACGTCGAACGGCGGCTCGGCCGGTAGCCTCCCTGCCTCCTCGCCGCTGGCCACCGCGGTTGCCTCGTATCCGAGGCCCATCAAGATGTCGCGCAGGGCTGCGCGTGCGGCAGCTTCGTCCTCGACGACGAGCACGCGCTCGCCGTTGCCGAGCGGCAGCTCCGGGCCCTGGGCGACAGGCAAATCGACGGCCGGATACTCGCCCGACCCCGCGCGCGGCAGAACCACCGTGAAGGTGCTACCTCGGCCCACCAAACTGGTCACCTCGATGCGGCCGCCGTGCTGTGCGATGATGCCGTGCGCCATCGACAGCCCGAGGCCGGTGCCTTTCTCCTCTCCCTTGGTGGTGAAGAAGGGTTCGAAGATGCGTTCGCGGATCTCCTCGGGAATGCCGCGCCCGGTGTCCTCCGCGGCAAGCCACACCTCCGTGAGGTCGCGAGCGCCGGTCCGGATCGTGAGCCGGCCACCCTCTGCCATCGCGTCGGACGCATTCACCGCGAGGTTCATGAGAACTTGCTCGAGCTGCACGCGGTCCGCCTCGATCGGCAACGCGTCGGGAGCAGGTTCCACCGCGACGACTATGCTCTCGCGGACGAGGCGGCGTAGCATCGCGGCCGCGTTGCCCACCAGCTCGTTGAGGTCCAGGCGTTCGAGCCTTGATTCCCCGCGCCGCGAGAACAGCAGCAACTGGCGCGTCAGCGACGCCCCACGTCTCACCTCTTGTTCCAGGTCGCGCACCAGCGTCGCTATTCGCTCGGGGTCGTGGCGCTGGCTGCGGATGAGCTGCGTGAGGCTGAGCATCGCCTGGAGGAGGTTGTTGAAGTCGTGCGCCACCCCGCCGGCCAGCCGACCGATCGCTTCCATCTTCTGCGCCTGGAGGAGCTGCGCCTCGAGTGCCACCTGTCCAGTCATGTCACGGAAGGTAAAGACGAGGTTGACGACGGCGCCCGTGCCATCGCGCACGGTTGAGACCGCGGCATCGGTGTCGAGGATCCTGCCGTCTCTGCGCCGCCAGGTAAAACGGCCCTGCCAAGGTGTGCCGCGCTGGGCTGTCTCCAAGACCGTGCGGTAGAGGCCGTCAAGTTCTGTCTCGGCCGCGAAGGAGCCTAAGTCCCGCCCCACCGCGTGTGCCGACAAGTAGCCGCTCTTCGTCTCGAAGGCCGGGTTGACGTACTCGATCACCCCGTCGGCGTCGGTGATCACAACGCCCTCGTCCGCCTGCTCGACCGCCGCGACCAGGCGGTGGCGTTCCTCTTCGCCCTGCTTGCGCTGCGTTATGTCGATGACCGTGCCCTCGATGACCGTCGGATTGCCGCTGTCGTCGGGCACGAGGCCCGCGTTCTCAAGCGCCCAAAGGCGCCCCCCATTCTTGCGGCGAAGCGCGACCTCGTAGCCGCGTACCACGCCGGAGGAGGACAGGGCCTCGAGGAACCGCTCACGGTCGGCGAATTGGTGATAGAGCTCCAGCGCCGCGTGCTGGAGCAACTCATCGGGCGAGGAGTAGCCGAGCATCTCGGCGAAGGCCTGGTTGCAGTCGAGCAGCCGGCCGTCCACCGCCGAGCGGAACACTCCGGCCACATGGCGCTCGAAGAGAAGCCGGTACCGTTCCTCGGAGGCCCGCAACGCCTCCGCGGCCCGCTTGTACTCGGTCACGTCATGGGCGGCGGCGACCACGCCCTCAACCTCGCCCTTGTCGTCGCGAAAGACCGCGGCGCTGCACAGCACCGCGGTGAGCTGACCGTTGACATGGCGGATCTCGAGCGGGACGTTTCTCACCGAGCCCCCGCGAGTGGCCTCCGTCAAGGCCTCTCGCACTCGCCCCGGCTCGGTGAAGTAGTCAGCGAGGTCGCTGCCGACCACCCTTTCGCGGGGGACTCCGGTAGCCTTCATGGCTGCCTCGTTGGCGTCAATGATCTGCCCGCCGGGAGTGATGGCGACGGTCGGGTCGGGGCTCGCCTCGAACAGGCTGCGTGCGTACCCACCCGCGGTGAGTTCCCTCTCGAAGGAGTTCTGCGGTTCGTGCTTCGTGCGCTTCATATACCGCCCCTTGACCGGCCACCCTGTGTGCCGCCGCATCGCAAGCGGCGCGAAACCTAGGCCGCCGGCGCCGAGAGGCCACGGTGCGCGACGAGCCGGTGCGGCGCGTTGGCCAACTGCTCGGCGACGCTGCCGGCGTCCGGGTTAGTCAGGTTCATCGGCGTGTTTCGCTCCCGATCCGACGCGCTCGGCATCGGATCTATATCTAACGTACGTTATAGATCACGGAAGGCCGATTGTCAAGCCCTCCTGGTCATCGAACGGGACTAACTTCCTGCCTCGCGCCTCGGGTGTTTGGTCGTCTTCGCGTTGGCTCGCCCCGGAGGCGTGCGGAGGCCATCCAGGGCCGTCTCGAGGATCCCTTCGGGCGGGGCCACCGTGGCCGGCAGGTGCGCCTGGATCATACGCATCCGCGTCGTCATCTGAACCGCCCCGAGGAGGACGAATGCGGCCGCGGTCGGGTCGCAGCGGCGGAACTCCCCAGCCTCGACCGCAGCACCAACCAAGTCCCCTAGCCTGCGGACCATCGAGGCGAATGCCCCTTTGTAGTCGAACCGGGGCGCTACCTGGGCCGTGCCTGCGATCAACAGCTCGGTCATCCAGAGGATCTGAGCGTAGCGTTCCTGAATGGCGATGTGAGCGCGGCAGAACGCGTGCACCTCGTCGGCGGCGTTGAGCGCACCCACAAGCGCCTTCGCCTCCTCTGCCTCGAGGGTTTCGAGAGCTCCGCGGACCAGCCCGACGAAGAGCCCTTCCTTGCTGCCGAAGTGGTAGTACAGCACCGGCGGGGTCACCTTGGCGATCCGAAGGATCTCGCGGACGCTCGTCGCCGCGTATCCCTTGGTTGCGAACAGCTTCGCGGCGGCGGCGAGCAGCCGCGCTCGGCCTCCGGTGTCCGTCCCTTGCGTGCGTCGTCTCGCTGGCATCGCTCCTACCCTGGCGCTTCGCCGTGGCCCCACAGCGTGGAAATATAACGTTCGCTATAGACGCGTGTCAAGCCAAGGCGCCGGAACTGGCCTGCCAGGCGGCTGGTGACCCGGTGACCTGGACGTCGTCTCGGTGACAGGTGAGGCCCGGCCCGGAGCGTGGCCTCCAACAGAGAACGGAGGCGGGATTGAGCGGCAGGGCAACCGCCGGCCGTGGTGCCTGCAAGACCTGACGGAGAAGGCTGCGGCCTCCGGGATGAGGCAATCGCCTTCTCGGTAGCGGAATTCCGCAGAGAAAGACCCTCGTCGGCCGCCGTGGGCGGGTGGGTGGCTCCACCCCAACGCCGAGGTCGCGCGGGGCTGTCGAGCGACCGAACCCTATGCGGACATCACCCCCGGCCACCGGCGCATCCACCCACGCCGCTGGCGAGCTCTTGCCAGTCGGGATCACCGCGGTCGACCCGCCTCGACCGTGTCAACAGTCGATCGATGCGGGACTCGAGAGCGGTGGCGGTCGCGCGATCTTCGCCGATCAGGATCAGTTCGGTCTCCCAATAGCCGGCCGTGACGTCGAGGTTCGCGCTGCCGACGGAGCATACCTGCCCATCGACGCTGATCACCTTCGCGTGGACGTGCGGGTGGAGCTCCCCGAGGCCTCGTTCCCAGGCCGGCTGCTCGGGCACCAGAAGCTCGTACGCCTCGGCACCCGCCGCGACCACGTCGTCCATCCGCGAGTGCACGAGTTGCGTCGCCTCGGTTCGCGCTCTCGCTCACGGCCCCTCGAACGGGGTCCCGGCGTGCGGTGGAGTGAGGTTTCCGAACAATGTCCGAACGCGCACGCCGCGGCGGAGCGCGCGCAGCAGGGAATGTTGAGTCTCCAGAATCAGCGGCAAGCCGTTCACGGTGTAGACATGCGACTGGGCCGTGTCGATCGTCGCCACGTACGCATCAAGCGTGCGCGCATCGCGAAGACCGTGATGGAGGGCGACGCGCGCGGCGACCGTTCCGACGGGGCCAGGGTCCGCTTTGTCGAAGGCGAGGGCGGCAGCCTGATGGGGCTGGTCGGTGGACCGCTCGGGGTCGCGGTCGAGGCTGGCGTCGGGACGTTCGGTGGTGCGGTATACGACCTGTCGCGAATCGGCGTCAACGGCGATTTCCTCGCCGAGGTTGAGCGGCAGCTGCAGCCGGGCAAGGCCGCTGTCGTCGCGGAAGTCTGGATGGCGAGGATGCCAGGGTCGTACAGATCGAGGTCGCGAGCCAGAGAAGCCAGGACAGAACCTCACTGGGCCGCGCCCTGGCTGCCGCCATTGCTTGCGAGGAAGAGAAGATGGACCGGACTTGTTGTCCGAAAAGAGGCGGCCCAAAGACGCGCGCATGCGCCAGTCAAGCGGCTTGATCGTTGCCAGTGTCGAGAATCTCCAAAAGCGCGCGCGCCCTGGGACCGGGCTGGGTGGTCCCACATTGCGGCGCTTCAGACGAAGAAGGCAAGGACTCAGGTGACGATGCGCACTGAGGCGGTGAGGCATTCCGAATGAGCTCCCTTCAACAAACCGGCGAGAGCATCGTGGCGTAGAGTGTGACGCTTGAAGGTGGGCGGCCCGCCATGGATGCTGGCCGATCCGCCACTCGGGGGAAGGAATGATGAAAGCGCTCGCCACGGCACTTCTCGTCGTTGCTCTTCTGGCGGTGCAGTCGCTGCCGGCCCTCGCCAAAGCGATTACCATCACGATCCTGCATACCAACGACATGCACGCCCATGTCGAACCGTTCATGCAGCGGGGCAGGGAGATGGGCGGCTACGCGCGGCAGGCCACGTTGATTGCCCGCTATCGCGCCACCGACCCGAACCCTCTAGTGCTCTGCGCCGGCGACACCTTCCAGGGGACGCTTTACTTCAACGTCTACGAAGGGCTCGCCGACCTGGCATACATGAACTACGTCGGTTTTCAGGCGATGAGCGCTGGCAATCACGAGTTCGACCACGGCCCCGCGGTGCTCGCCCGCTTCGCCCGCCTCGCCCGCTTCCCGTTGCTGGCGGCGAACATCGACGCGAGCGGCGACAAAGACCTTGCGCCATGGATCAGGCCCTACGTGATCCTGGAGGTCGGCGGCGAGCGGGTTGGCGTGATAGGCGCCGTGCCGCCCGACTTGCTGTCGATCAGTTCGCCTGGTCCCACGATCCGGATCAGGGACCTCGTTACCAGCGTCCAGTCGGCTGTCGACGAGCTGACCCGGGCGGGTGTGGACAAGGTCATATTCCTATCGCACATCGGATACCAGCTCGACGTGGAGGTGGCAGCCAAGCTCGTGGGCGTTGACGTCATCGTCGGCGGTCACAGCCACACCCTGCTCGGCACGATCGCGGGTCTTCCCCAGCCGGCCGGCCCTTACCCTACGGTGGTGAAGGATGCCGCCGGCAACACGGTGCTCGTTGTGCAGGCCTGGGAGTGGGGCAAGGTGCTCGGCCGCATCAAGGTGCACTTCGACGACGCCGGGCACGTGGCAGGCTGGGACGACGCCCTTCCGATCCCGGTCGATCCGTCGGTCCCCGAGGACCCAACGGTGAAGTCGATGGTGGCGGCGTTCGAGCGACCGATCGCACCCGTCCGCGACCAGGTGATCGGTCACAGCGTCAAGGGCGTCGCGACGACGCGAACCACCCCGCGCCACGTCGAGAACCCGATGGCCAACGTGGTGGCCGACGGAATGCTCGCTGCGACCGCGAAGGCCGGTTCGGTCGTTGCGTTCATCAACCCTGGTGGGATCCGCGCCGCGTTCGACCCCGGGCCGATCACCTATGGGCAGGCGGTGACGGTGCAGCCGTTCAACAACACGCTGGTGCAGATCGACCTCACCGGCGCCGAACTCAAAGCGGTGCTGGAGGAGAGGCTGGGAGCGCTGCCGCAGAACGGCTCCGGGCTGCTCCTGCCGTCGCACGGGACGTCGTACGTCATCGACGTCAGCAGGCCTGCCGGGGAGCGAGTGGTCGGCCTCAAGGTGGCGGGGAAGCCGGTCGAGAGCGGCGTCGTCTACCGGATCACGGTCCCCAACTTCCTCGCGGATGGCGGCGACGCGCACCTCCTGCTCAAGAACGCTGCCCGCCATCGTTACGACACCGGCGTCCTCGACATCGAGGCGTTCGTGGCGTTCCTGAAGGCGAACGATCCGGTCGATGGCCGCCTCGAAGGCCGCGTCGAGATCACCCAGGCGCCGGCGGCGGTGAGGTAATCGACCCGCTCACTCGAAGGTTCATTCGAGGATTCCTACTTCTCGAAGCGCAGCACCCGCGCACTGTTGGCCACTACTGCCACCACTGCCGCGCTCTGCAACAGGGCTCCAGTCAGCGGGTCAAGCACGCCGCCGGCGGCGAGCGCGATGAGGAAGACCGAGAGCCCGAAGGCGAGCCACACGTTTTGCCCGATCACGCGGCGGGTGGTGTCAGCCAGGCCGATGAGCCGCGGCAGG
>Ga0335080_10006284_pt1 | contig 12272 bp, 11 predicted proteins | sample Lox_Sample_34_FD_206720 | JGI IMG/M metagenome (GOLD analysis project Ga0335080, IMG submission 206720) | Soil microbial communities from Loxahatchee National Wildlife Refuge, Florida, United States - Lox_Sample_3.4 | ecosystem: Environmental > Terrestrial > Soil > Wetlands | place: USA...
GAGGCGGGCCTCAGATCGATGATGACGTCGTGGATGGCGCCGCGCGTGCAGCGCACCAGCTTCGGTTCCTCGTGCGGCGCGGCCTGGAAATGCATGCCCCGCAGGGTGCCGCGTCGCGTGTTGTACGACACGCTCGCCTGCATGAACTCGCCCGGCAGGCCGGCCGCGGTCATCTCGTCCCGGCAGAACGTGCGGGCAAAGAAGCCGCGTGAATCGTCGTGTGGCTCGATCTCGATCACGTAGGCGCCGGCGAGCCGGATCTCGAGGAAGCGCATCAGATCACCTTCACGCGCGGGATCGGAGTGACGAAGCGGCCGCCCCAGTCGTGCACCGCCGCCATCTGCGCGACGATCTCGCGCTCGAGGTTCCACGGCAGGATCAGGACGTAGGCCGGCCGCTGGCGCATGAGCTCGTCGGGGTGCAGCACCGGAATGTGGGTGCCGGGAAGATAGAGTCCCTGCTTGTGCGGGCTGCGGTCGACCGTGCAGGGCAGCAGCTCGGGACCGATGCCGCAATAGTTCAACAGCGTGTTGCCCTTGGCCGGCGCGCCGTAGCCGAGCACCAGCTTGCCGGCACGCCGCGCCTCCAGGAAGAACGCCAGCAGGTCGAGCTTGGTCTCGACGATTCGTCCCGCGAATGCGCGATAGGTGTCGAGCCGATCGAGCCCGGCCGCCTGCTCGCGCGCGAGCAACGCGCCGACCGCCGGCGTCTCGGGACGCGCACCGCGGCCGGCGTGGCAGGCGAACAAGCGCAGCGAGCCGCCGTGGGTCGGCAGCTCCTCGACGTCGAACACGCTGAGCCCGTGGCGCGCCAGCACCGCGCGCGCCGCGGTGAGCGAGAAATAGTAGAAGTGCTCGTGATAGATCGTGTCGAACTGCGACTGCGCGATCAGGTTCAGGAGATGCGGCACCTCGATGGTGAGGACGCCGGTCGACGCGAGCAGCTGCTGCAGGCCGCGGACGAAATTGTTGATCTGCGGCACGTGGGCCAGCACGTTGTTGGCCACGATCAGATCGGGCCGGTGGCCGCGCCGGCGCAGCTCGGCGGCGAAGCTCTCGCCGAAGAACGCCACCTCGGTCGGCACGCCGCGCGCGATCGCCGCCTGCGCGACGTTTGCGGCCGGCTCGACGCCGAGCACCTTGATGCCGCGCGCGCGGAAGTATTGCAGCAGATAGCCGTCGTTGCTCGCGACCTCGACGACCTCGGACTGCGCGCCGAGCCCGAGCCGCTCGATCATGGCCTCGGCGTAGGTCTCGGCGTGCTTGAGCCAGAGATCGGAGAACGACGAGAAGTAGACGTAGTCCGAGAAGATCCGCTCGGGCGCCTCGAAGTGGCCGAGCTGCACCAGGAAACAGGCGCCGCAGACGAAGGCGGCCAGCGGATAGAACGGCTCCATCGCGCCCAGCCGCTCGGCGCTCACGAACGAATTGGCCAGCGGCGACATGCCGAGGTCGGCGACGCACACCTCGAGCGGGCCCTCGCAGAAGCGGCAAGCGCGCGCGCTCATGCCGGCACGCGCGCGGGGAGGGCGGTGTACGCCGCGATCTGCGCCTCGATCAGCGCGCGCGCCGGCTCGCCGGCATGCTGGCGGCGATACCATTCGACCGTCCAGGCGAGCGCCTGATCGAGCGGCAGGCGCGGCGCCCAGCCGAGGCGCGTGCGCGCCTTGGTGCTGTCGAGCCGGAGCTGCTGCGCCTCGTGGGGATGCTCGCCCGGCTGGCCGGTCCGGCCGGCGCCGCCGCCCCACAGTCGCGCCATCGCATCGACCAGGTCGGCGACCGTGCGCGCATCGGCCTCGGCCGGGCCGAAGTTCCAGGGCTCGGCGAAGCCGGGATCGGCCCACAGGCGCTCGGCCAGCGCGAGATAGCCGGCCAGCGGTTCGAGCACGTGCTGCCACGGCCGCACCGCCTCGGGGTGGCGGATCGCGACCGGGCGGCCGACGGCGAACGCCCGCGCGCAATCGGGCAGCAGGCGATCGTCGGCCCAGTCACCGCCGCCGATGACGTTGCCGGCGCGCGCCGACGCCAAACGCAGCGAGCCCTCGGTGCAGAACGACTGGCGCCACGCCGCGGTGACGAGCTCGGCGCCCGCCTTGCTGCTGCTGTAGGGGTCGGCGCCGCCCAGCGGGTCGGTCTCGCGGAACGCCGCACCGGTGTCGCGATTGAGGTAGCACTTGTCGCTGGTGACGTTGACGACGACGCGCGGCGCGCCGGTCGCGCGCGCCGCCTCGAGCACGTGCAGCGTGCCCATCACGTTGGTCGCATACGTGCCGACCGGATCGGCGTAGGAGCGCCGCACCAGCGATTGTGCCGCCAGGTGAAAGACGATCTCGGGCGACGCCGCGCGCACGGCGTGCAGCACCGTCTCGCGGTCCCGGATGTCACCCAGGGTCGAGGCGAGCCGCTCGCCCAGGCGGCTCGCGGCGAACAGGCTCGGCTCGGTGTCGGGCGCCAGCGCCAGCCCGCTCACCGAGGCGCCCAACCCGAGCAGCCAATGGACCAGCCAACCGCCCTTGAAGCCGGTATGGCCGGTGACCAGGACTCGCTTGCCGCGCCAGAACGCGGGCGACGGTGACATGCGCCGGGCTGCTCCGGGGTTGCTCGAACGCCAGCGCCCGTCTTATACCGCCGCACGCGGCGGTCACGGCATCAAATTCGCGGGAGGGGCAGGAGGATGGCGCAGGCGGCGCTCAGGCTCGGGCTGATCGGCGCGGGCGACGTCGTGCGGCGGTTCTTCCTGCCGGCCCTGGCGGCGCGGCCCGGTTACCGGGTGGCCGCGATCGCCAGCCCTGGCGGCGGCTCGGCCGGCGCGCTCGCCGCCGAGCACGGGATCCCGGCTGTGTGCGACAGCGCCGAGGCATTGATCGCGCGCGCCGACGTCGACGCGGTCGCGGTGTGCACGCCGCCCGACACCCACCGCGCCATCGTCGCGGCGGCGCTGCGCGCGCGCAAGCCGGTGCTGGTCGAGAAGCCGGTCACCACGGCGGCGCAGGACTGCGCGGCGCTGATCGCCACGGCGGCGCGCACCAAGACCGTGCTCTACTACACGTTCAACAACCGGCTGCGCGAGGAGAACCGGCACCTGACGGAGCGCGTGCTCAGCGATGCGCTCGGCGCGCTCGACTGCATCGATGTCGAATGGCTGCGCAGCAAGCCGGTGCAGGACCTGGCGTGGCGCCACGACGTCCGCCGGGCCGGCGGCGGCGTGCTGGCGGATCTGGGTTCGCACCTGATCATGATCGCGCTCGGCCTGGTGCCGGCGCGTCGGCGCTTCAGCGCCCGCTGCAGCCTGGTGCGCCAGGACGGCGACCGGCGCGCGCCCGACGACCTGGCGACCGCGCATATCGTGATCGACGGAAGCCTGTCGCTCCTGCTCAAGACGGGCTGGGCGATGGCACTCGACCAGCCCGCGATCGTCAACCTGCGCGCCTTCGGGCGCGCCGGCATGGTGACCAACCGCGACTATCGGGGTCCGACCAGCGACGGCTACGGCGCGGTGCTCGACCGTTTCGCGGCGCACGTGCGGGCGCGGCGCCAGCCCGACCTCGGCATCGTCGCCGACACGATGCGGCTGCTCGAGGCGCTCTATCGGGCCGCGCGAAGCGGCCGGCCGGTCGCCGGCCGATTCCGCGGCGGCGGCTGGGACTGAAAAGAACAGCGCCCTGCCGCAAGGCGGCAGGGCGCTCGATGCCGAATGGACTAGAGGTCGCCGGGGGCCGGATGGCCGCCGACTTCGTCCCAGATCTTCACATTGTGGGTCGGCTCGCGCAGCCCGATCAGGCTCACGACGACGCCAATCGCGGCGATCCCCATGGGATATAACAGCCCGCCGAGCGCCATCCCGGTCATCGCCGCGATCGAGGCGCCGGCCGCTGGCACCAGTCCGCCGAACACGCCGTTGCCCACGTGATAGGGCAGCGACATCGAGGTGTAGCGGATCTTCGCCGGGAACAGCTCGACCAGGAACGCCGCGATCGGTCCGTACACCATGGTGACCAGGATCACCATGTAGAAGACCAGCACCGTCAGCATCACCGGGTTGTCCTTGAAGGTGCCGAGCCAGGTGAAGACCGGGATATAGGTCACGACCGCAAGCGCGAAGCCGAGCGTCATGATGTTGCGGCGACCGATGCGGTCGGAAAGCGCGCCGAAGAAGATGAAGAACGGCGCGCCGGCCGTCAGCGCGATCATCATGATCACGTAGACCGTGACGTAGTTCACCTTGAGCACGGTCGTGAGATAGAACAGCGCGTAGAACTGGCCCGTGTACCAGACCACGCCCTCGGGCGCCGTGGCGCCGAACAGGGCGAGCAGGATCAGCCCCCAGTTCTTGCCGCTCGTGAAGCTCTCGAGCGCCGGGTTGCTCGACGATTTGCCCTGCTGCTTGAGCTTGGCGTAGAGCGGCGATTCGTCGAGCTTCAGGCGGATATAGCCCGACAGCACCACGAGGAACGCCGAGATCAGGAACGGAATGCGCCAAGCCCAATCGCCGAACGCCTGGTCGCCGAAATAGAGGCGGCAAGCGAGGATGACGAGCAGCGCGAAGACGATCCCCATGGTCGCCGTCGTCTGGATCCACGATGTGTAGAAGCCGCGCTGCTTGTCGGGCGAATGCTCGGCGATGTAGGTCGCGGCACCGCCGTACTCGCCGCCCAGCGCCAAGCCCTGGAGCACGCGCATGAGCACGAGCAGCACCGGCGCCACCGCACCGAGCGTTTCGTATCCCGGCAGCAGGCCGACGACGAAGGTTGCCCCGCCCATCAGCATCAGGGTCAGCATGAAGGTGAACTTGCGTCCGATCAGGTCGCCGAGGTGGCCGAAGAAGACGGCGCCGAAGGGCCGCACCAGGAATCCCGTCCAGAACACGAAGAGGCTGGCGATGAGGGCGATGTTCGGGTCGAGGCTCGGCGAGAAGAAGTGCCTGCTGAAGAACACGGCGAGCACGCCGTACAGGTAGAAATCGTACCACTCGATCAGCGTGCCGACCGACGAGGCGCCGATGATGAAGCCCAGGCTCTGCTTGGAGCCCAACCCGCTCTGACCGGCCGATGCTGATACCGCCATGATTGCTTCCCCCGCCCCTCGTTCTCACCGATCCGCGCGTGCAGACTTCTGCGGTCGCATCCGGACGGTTTCGGGGACAATGCAAGAATTCATCGAAAATCGTCAAGCTGATCGCGCGTTCCAGCGGAGAGGTGCCGAGAAATTGGGCGCTTTCTGCTCTGGCCGGCGGCGCGTTTATCGGTGGTTTTCCAACGCTTCGTCCGATTCGCCTGCCGATTCGGCCCACGGGTTCCTGCCCACGGCCGCGCGGGTCACGCCGCGCGCACCGCGACCTCCATGGCGCCGATCGACTGCATCTCGATGCGCATGACGTCGCCCGGCTTGACCGGGCCGACCCCCGCCGGGGTACCGGTGAAGATCACGTCGCCCGGATGGAGCGTGTAGAACGACGAGGCGTACTCGATCAGGCGCGCGACGTCGTAGACCAGGTGACGCGTGTTGGATCGTTGGCGCAGTGCGCCATTGACCCACAAGGCGAAATCGAGCGCGTCGGGGTCGGCGACCTCGTCCCGGGTGACCAGCCAGGGGCCGAGCACGGCATAGCTGTCGATCGACTTGCGGAAGCTCGGGAGCTCGGTGCCCCGCACCGTCATGTCGAGCCCGATCGCATAGCCGAAGACATGCGCGAAGGCGTCCTGCCGGCGGATGCGGTCGCCGCGCGTGCCGATGATCACGGCGAGCTCGGCCTCGTGGTCGTTGCGCCGGTCGGGGAAGCGCAGCGCCACGCCCTCCGACGGACCGACCAGCGCGCTGTTGGCCTTCAGGAACAGGCCCCAGTCGCCGATCGTCTTGATCTCGCGGCCGTGCGCGATGCCCTGATCCTTTTTCGACTCGTCGATGTGGTCGGCGTAGTTGATCGGCGCGGCGATCAACGGGGTCGGGTTGGCCACCGGGCTCTTGAGGCGGACGCTTGTCAGCTTGCGCCGGCGCGCCGTCGCGGCGGCCGCCTCCAGTGCCGGGCGCAGAGTCGCGAAGCCGGCGATCAGCGGATCACCCGGCGGCAGGGGCCAGCGCAACGGGGGCAGCGCGTCGAGTGCCGCGCCGACGTCGAGCACGTCGGCGCCCTCGACCAGGCCCAGGCGGTCGTCGTCGAAGCGGCAGATCCTCATCGCAGGCCTGCGAGCGCCTGGTCGATGTCGCTCGAGGTCAGCCGCCAGGCATTGTCGAGCCGCGCCACCACGGCGCGCATGAACGGCTCGTGCAGGGCCAGCGCCTTCTGGTCGTCGCCCAGATGGTCGGCCAGCAGCGCCAGTGCGAGCTGCGCCGGACCGGCGCCCTCGTAGGTCCACTCGAAGCCGGCCGGCGAGAGCTTCTTGAGATCGAGCCGCGGCGGCAGCTTGCGGCCGTCGACCGTGACGACCGCGCCGTCCAGGCTGCGCCCCCCCTCATAGACCTTCATGCCGCTTTCCCCGGCCTGATGGATAATTGATATATTAGCCCCGAGACGGCCCGCCGGGGAGGAAAAGCGCATGGAGTTCAAGGCCGCCGTGCTCGAGCGCGTGGGCGCGCCCCTGGTGGTGCGCCAGGTCGCCGCGGCGCCGCTGGGGCCGTTCGACGTCGGCGTGCGGATGCGCGCCAGCGGGCTGTGCCACACCGATCTCGAAGCCATGCTGGGCTCGGTGGCCTCGCGCATGCCGGTGGTGCTCGGCCACGAGGGCGCCGGCGTGGTCGAGGCGGTCGGCAGCGGGGTCAGCCGGGTCAAGCCGGGCGACCACGTGATCTGCTCGTGGAACCCGCATTGCGGCCACTGCTTCTATTGCGAGCGCGACCTGCCGATCCTGTGCGACCGCCACATCGGCGCGCATCGCGACGGCACGATCGGGGACGGTGCCCCCCGATTGTCGCTCGACAACCGGGCGCTGCACCACTTCATGGCGCTGTCGACCCACGCCGAGTACGCGGTGGTGACCGAAGCCTCGGCGATCGCGGTCCCGAAGGAGATCCCGTTCGATCGCGCCTGCCTGATCGGCTGCGGCGTGATGACCGGGGTCGGCGGCGCGGTCCGCATGGCCAAGGTGACCCCGGGCGCCAGCGCGCTGGTGGTCGGCTGCGGCGCGGTCGGGCTCAACGTCGTGCAGGGCGCGGTGCTGGCGCGCGCCGAGCCGATCATCGCGGTCGATGTCTCGGAGACCCGCTTGGCGCTGGCACGCCGGCTCGGCGCCACCGACACGATCGACGCCACCCGTGCGGACGTCGCCGCCAAGGTGCGTGCGCTGACCGCCGGGCGCGGCGCCGACTATGCCTTCGAGGCCGGCGGCGGCGAAGCGACGCTGCAATCGACCCTCGAGGCGGCGCGGCCGGGCGCCACCATCGTGATCCTGGGCAAGACCGATCCCAACAAGCAGATCGCGCTGCGCTTCGGCTCGCTGATGGGCGAGAAGCGCATCGTCCGCTCGAGCTACGGCAACGCGCGCCCGCAGCGCGATTTTCCCTGGCTCGTGCGGCTCTACCTGGATGGCAAGCTCAAGCTCGACGAGATGATCGACCGGCGCCTGGCGCTCGAGGACATCAACGACGGCTTCGAGGGCGTCAAGCGCGGCAGCCTGGTGCGTGCCGTGGTGACGTTCGCCTGAGGCCGCGGGATGGCGGCACGGCGACGCGCGGGCGGCGAGGCGGCGGAGAGCCTGACCGAGAAGGCCTACCGCCAGATCGAGGAGCTGATCGTCACGCTGCAGATCGCGCCCGGCGCGGTGGTGTCGGAGGCCTCGCTGAGCGGCATCCTGGCGATCGGGCGCACGCCGATCCGCGAGGCCCTCCAGCGCCTGGCGCGCGAGCGGCTCGTCGTCGTCCTGCCGCGGCGCGGCATCATGGTCTCGGAGATCAATGTCGGAACCCAGCTGCGCCTGCTCGAGGTGCGCCGCGAGCTCGAACGCCTGATCGCGCGCTCGGCGGCGCGGCGCGCCAGCGACGGCCAGCGCGATCGCCTGCGCGCGATCGCCGCCGCCATGGAGCAGGCGGCGCATGGCAACGACGAGATGGCCTTCATGCGCAGCGACCGCGAGCTCAACCTGCTGGCGCTCGACGCCGCGCGCAACGAGTTCGCGACCGGCGCGATGGCGCTGATGCACGGCCTGTCGCGGCGCTTCTGGTACATCCACTACAAGGAGGTCGCCGACCTGCCGCTGGCGGCGCGCCTGCACGCCAGCCTGGCGCTCGCGATCGCCGGCGGCGATGCCGACGAGGCCGGCGCCGCCTCGGACCGGCTGCTCGACTACATCGAGGCGTTCACCCGCGCCACGGTGAGCGCCGAGGTTCCGTAATACCGACCCATGCGGCCGCGCGCCGCTGCGACCGGATGTAGCCTTGCCGGTCGCACCGCCCTCTTGAAAATCCCGCCCGATGCTCGAAGCTCGGCGGCTCGGCCGACCGCGACACTGGAGAAGACCGAATGCGCCACAGCTTGTTCATGATCCTGGCCGGCCTCCTGGTCATGAGCGCGCCGGCGCGCGCCGCCGACACCGCGGGCGTGCATGGCATGTTCCTGATCACCGACTATCCCGCCATCGCGGTGGCGGCCGGCGACACCACCACGGTCAAGCTGAAGCTGCGCAACTACGGCCTGCCACCGACCCCGGTGAACCTGTCGGTCGACGGCTTGCCGGAGGGTTGGAAGGCCGAGTTCGTCGGCGGCGGCCAGCCCGTCACCGCGGCCATGGCGGATACCGGCGAGGCGGTCAACCTGCAGCTCCGCATCGAGGTGCCGGCGGGCGGCGGCAAGCGCGCCCAGACGCTGGTGCTGCATGCCGAGGGCGCCGGCGGCCTCAAGGCCGAGCTGCCCCTCAAGGTCAGCCTGGGCAGCGACATGCCGGCGAGCCTCGCCCTGAAGGCCAAGCTGCCGTCGCTCAAGGGCACGCCGAAATCGAGCTTCGACTATCAGCTGACGATCCGGAACGACAGCGCCAAGGACCTGCCGATCAGCCTCGGCGCGGTGGCCCCGCCCGGGTTCCAGACCTCCTACACCGAGGCCTACGGCTCGCAGGAGATCAGCTCGATCCCGGTCGAGGCCGGGCAGACCAAGGACGTCAAGATCAAGATCCAGCCGCCCGCCTCGGTCACGGCGGGCGACTACAAGGTGATGGCGCGGGTGTCGGCCGAGGGCGTCAGCGCCGATGCGCCGCTCGAGCTGCAGGTCACCGGCCAGCCGCGGCTCCGGCTGAGCGGCAAGGACGGACGGCTGAGCGCGCAGGCCGAGGCCGGCAACCCGACCCCGCTCGAGCTGACGGTGACGAACGACGGCAGCGCGCCGGTCGAGGACGTCTCGCTCTCGGCCTCGCCGCCGAGCGACTGGAAGGCGGTGTTCGAGCCCAAGGCGATCCCGTCGATCGACGCCGGCAAGTCGGTCCCGGTGCAGGTGATCCTCACGCCGTCCTCGAAGGCGGTCGCCGGCGACTACATGACCAACATGCGCGCCAGCGCCAAGGGCGACAGCAGCGCCGCCGATTTCCGCATCACGGTGACGACCTCGACCCTGTGGGGCATGGTCGGCGTCGGCATCCTGGCGATCGCGCTCCTGATCGTGGTCGGCGCGGTGGCGCGCTTCGGCCGGCGATGACCGAGCCCGTCATCGAGGCGCGCGGCCTGGTGAAGCGCTACGGCGCGCTGACCGCGGTCGACGGTATCGATCTCTCGATCGCGCGCGGCGAGATCTTCGGGCTGCTCGGGCCGAACGGCGCCGGCAAGACGACCGTGATCCTGATGCTGCTCGGCCTGACCGAGACCACCGCCGGCACGGTGCGCGTGGTCGGGCTCGACCCGACCCGCGAGCCGCTGGCGGTCAAGCGCCGCGTCGGCTACCTGCCCGACGCGGTCGGCTTCTATGACAACCTGACGGCGCGCGAGAACCTGCGCTACACCGCGAAGCTCGCCGGCGTGCCGCGCCACGAGGTCGAGGCGCGCATCGGCGGCGCGCTCGGCCGCGTGCACCTGACCGAGGTCGCCGACCGGCGCGTCGCGACCTTCTCGCGCGGCATGCGCCAGCGCCTCGGGCTCGCCGAGATCTGGCTGAAGCGGGTCGAGATCGCGGTCCTCGACGAGCCGACCTCGGGGCTCGACCCGCAGGCCACGGTCGAGCTGCTCGACATGATCCGCAGCCTGAAGGCGGGCGGCGTCGCGGTGCTGCTGTCCTCGCACCTGCTCGAGCGCGTGCAGAGCGTGTGCGACCGCGTGGCGCTGTTCAACCGCGGCCGCATCGCGCTGATCGGCACGGTCGGCGAGCTCGCCACCCAGGTGTTCGGCGGCGACACGATCATCCAGGTCGAGGCGCCGGGCGAGCGTACGGCCGGCGCGCTCGAGCGCGTCGCCGGGGTGCGCCGCGTCACCGCCGAGGCGCCCGGTCGCTATCGCCTGTGGTGCGCCAGCGACGTGCGTCCGGCGGTCGCCGCCGCGTTGGTCGAGCAGCGCATCCCGTTGCTGCGGCTCGACCTGCTGCAGATCAGCCTGGACGAGATCTATGCGCGCTATTTCGAGGAGCGCCGCGATGCGGCGTGAGGGCTCGCCGTGGACCGGGCTCGGCGCGGTCTTCCTGAAGGAGTTCGCCGATCATCTGTCGAGCGCGCGCATGCGCGTGCTCGAGTGCCTGATGGTGCTGGTCGGCGCCGGCGCGGTCTATGCCGTGATCCTCGACATCAAGACCGTGAACCTGTCGGACCGCTTCCTGTTCCTGCGCCTCTTCATGCTCGGGCACGATCCGGCGCCGTCGCTGATCCAGCTGGTCACCATCCTGGTGCCCGTGATCGCCGCGCTGCTCGGCTTCGACGCGATCAACAGCGAGTTCAATCGGCGCACCATGAGCCGCCTGCTCTCGCAGCCGGTCTATCGGGACGCCGTGCTGCTCGGCAAGTTCCTCGCCGGGTTCGCTACGCTGGCGGTCAGCCTGACCGTGCTGTGGCTGGTCGTCATCGGGCTCGGGCTCCTGGTGCTCGGCGTGCCGCCGAGCACCGAGGAGGTCGCGCGCATGCTCGCGACCCTGGCGGTGACGCTCGCCTATGCCGGCGTATGGCTCGCGGTCTCGCTGCTGTTCTCGGTGATCTTCCGCGCCGGGGCGACCGCGGCGCTGTGCGCGCTCGGCCTGTGGTTCGCGCTCAGCTTCCTGTGGTCGATGGTGGTCGGTTTCATCGTCGACCTGCTGGCGCCCTCGGACGTCGCGCGCGTGCTCGGCGTGCAGACCATCGAGCAGGTGCAGTTCCAGATGAACCTGTCGCGCGTCAGCCCGGCGGTGCTCTACAGCGAGATCGTGCAGGCGCTGCTCGAGCCGTCGACCCGTACGCTCGGGCTCGGCTTCCTGTTCCCGGCGGCGCGGATCGGCGCGGTGCCCAACGCGCCGCTGCCGTTCCTGCAGAGCCTCCTGATCGCCTGGCCCCAGATCACCGGCCTGCTGGCCGCCGTGATCGCCCTGTTCGCGATCAGCTACGTGATCTTCCAGCGCCAGGAGATCCGCGCTTAGGGATTGGCCCCGTGGCCGAGCGGCAAAGGCTGCTCGCCGAGCATGTCCTCGAGGATCACGCTGCGGACCTCGTCGAGGTCGAGGCCGTGGGCGTCGATCAGGTCCCGGGTGTCGGCGATCACGGCGTCGACGTCCTGCAGCATCTTGAGGCGCTTGAAGATGTCGGGGCGGTGCAGGCCCATCGACGCGCCGATCAGCTCCATGAAGTTGACGACCTCGAACGGCCAGTCGCGCTCGTGCGCGCACAGCTCGCGATGGCAGGCATGGTAGACCCCGGCGAGCGTCGTCACGCCGGCGGCGCGCGCCGCCTCGAGCAGGCTCTGGTGCAGCGCGCGCTTGAACGCCGGCACCGGCCGCAGCGTGTTGCACATGTAGCCGACCGGGGTCTGCTGCAGATCGACGAACTCGATCCCGGGAATGGCCTCCAGAATGCGGCGCACCGCGGGGCCGGCGCCCGCGATGCCGGGATGGTCGTGCAGCGCGACGCGCTTCTCGACCCGGTGCACCATCAGGCGCCGCAGATCGTCGAGCCGCTGCTCGAGATAGAGGACCAGCGGCTCCATCGCGGTGTCGCTGCCGTCCTGGGCGCGCTTGCCGGGCAGCACCGTCTCGCCGAGCTGGACCTGGCAGGTCGGGCACCACGACAGGACCTTGTTCTCGGCAGTGCCCTCGAAGCGTTCGAGCGTCCGATAGGCGACCCGGCCGCCGGCGGCGAGATCGCCGGCGCGAGCCTGCAGCACGCCACAGCACGATGACGGGCCGCCGGA
>Ga0335080_10006285_pt1 | contig 12271 bp, 9 predicted proteins | sample Lox_Sample_34_FD_206720 | JGI IMG/M metagenome (GOLD analysis project Ga0335080, IMG submission 206720) | Soil microbial communities from Loxahatchee National Wildlife Refuge, Florida, United States - Lox_Sample_3.4 | ecosystem: Environmental > Terrestrial > Soil > Wetlands | place: USA: Florida...
CCGTCCGGCGTGTAGAGATCGGCGTAGTCGTAGCCGCTGTTGGTGCACTTGTCGATCGCGTAGCCGTAGCGGTTCACCAACTGCTGGATGTCGATGTAGTCCTGCGCCGTAAGCGTCATCGGTTTGTTCGACGACGCAGCCGCTTTCTGCTGCGCGTACACGACTGCCAGTGCCAATGCCAGCGCCAGCGCGCCGATTGCCGCCATCCCTTTCTTCATGGAAATGTCCTTTCTCAGGCCAGCCTGGGCGAAGCGAGCCTCGGTGCCGAATTCGACGGCGCTCTTATACCACAGCGGTCGGTTGCGCCGAGGGCCGGAGCGGGATGCGGTGCGTCAACGGCTGTGGACTCTCGCCCCTTTGGTGGTACAAATGCGGTCGCTGATTCCGTCTTTGAATGCGAAACGCGCGGTGCGTGCAGGCACCGAAAGGAGATTTCCATGATGAAGAAAGTGGCTGCCGGCGTGGTGGCGGTATTGTTTCTGGGGTTGCTGGGCGCTCATGTGGCCGCGGGCGGGAGCGATGCGCGGCGCGAAGCGGACGACCGCCTGCAGATCGAAAAGCTGATGTGGCAGTACACGCGCGCGCTGGACAGCCTGAACGCGGATGCCTACGCGGCGACGTACACGGCGGACGGGCAATTCGGCGCGGGAGCGAACGCGGTGAAGGGGCACGACGCGCTGCACAAGATGATTTCCGATCTTCGCAAAGGCAACGCGGAGGCCGAGGCCAAGGGCGAGAAGAGGCCGGCGATGTACCACATGGAGATGAACACGTACATCGAGATGGTGGACAAGGATCACGCGCGCGTGGAAGGGTACTGGCAGACCGTGTTCGCGGGGCAAGGTCCGACGGTTCCGGTTCGCGTGGCGGCAGCCGGCCGCGAAGTGAACACACTGGTGCGCGTGAACGGCCAGTGGCTGATTCAGGTGCGGGACGTGGCGCCGAAGGACTAGGCGAGCCACTCTTCGGCGAGGATGGCGTAGAGATAGGAGTCGCGCCACTCGCCCTTTTCGAGCACGTCCTTGCGGAAGTGCGCTTCGCGGCGCATGCCGAGTTTTTCCATCACGCGATAGGACGCGCGATTGCGCGGATCGCAGGTGGCCCAGACGCGGTGCAGTCCGAGCTGGCGAAACGCGGCGTCGAGCACGGCGCGCGCGGCCTCCAGCATGTAGCCCTGCCCCCAACAGGCGCGATTGAGGACGTAGCCGATATCCGCGGTGCGATTCAGCTCGTCCTTGATGCGCAGGCTGATCGAGCCGATCACGCGATGGTCGGTTTTCCGTTCGATGGCGAGGCCGACGTCGGCACGCGGCCATTGCTCCTGGGCTTTCAGGACGCCGACGAGATGAACCTTCGTCGCCTCGGGCGAATTCGGACCCCAGATCATCAGGCGCACGACTTCCGGGTCGGATGCGTAGGCGTGGATGTCCAATTCGTCTGCGGCGCGGAATTCGCGGAGAACAAGGCGGTCGGTTTCGATCGGGAACCAGCGGTTCATCAGTGAAGTCTAGCTGGCGGCGAGGCATTTGAATACATGCCGCGAGAGAAACAGCGCGAGGCTGCGCGCTTCGCGCGCGGCCGGTTTGCCGGAGCTGAAGCTCCGACGCCCTGAGAGGGGGCCGGGACGTTCGACGCTTCGGTGCATTGATAACCGCGCCGCAATCGAACTGGGAAAATGGGTTTCCGCCAGTTTGAAGAGGGATTCTTCGACCGCGCGTCCCAGCCCGGCTGCGCCGGGAAGAAGAAGCGCCGGGACGGTTCGGTCAGAATGACGTGATTCCGGCTTCGCCGGCGACATTCTTCGCCTGAGTTTCGCCCGAGGCGAATCTGCTAAGATAGCCGGAACGGAAGAATCCCGATGCCTTCGAGTTCACATTCACGCGACGCGGCTGGCGGCGTATTTCCGCTGAATGCGGAGCAGCGCGCAGCGGTGGAGCACGGCGAAGGGCCGCTGCTGGTGGTGGCGGGAGCGGGCACGGGCAAGACGCGCGTGATCACGGAGCGCATCCGCAACCTGCTGGAACAGAATCCCGGCCTCGCGGGCGAAAACATTCTCGGGCTGACGTTCACGAACAAAGCCGCGGGCGAAATGAAGCACCGCGTGGTGAAGGCCGTGGGCGAACGGGCCGAAGGCGTGTGGCTGAGCACGTTCCACTCGTTCTGCCTCGAAAGAATCCTGCGCGAAGCGAACGCCGAAGTGCAGCCGCTGGAGGACATCGACCACCGGATTCTGCTGCGGCGGAACATCGCGGAGCTGGGGCTGGTGGTTTTTCGGCGGCTGGCGGAACCGGCGGAGTTCCTGCAGGATTTCCAGCGCTTCTTCTCGCGCTGCCAGGACGAGCTGGTGACGCCCGAGGATTATCGGCGGTACGTCGATGGATTGCGGCGGAAATACGAGAAGGACAAGAAGGCGATGGAGGCGGACGCGCGCGCGGTGGCGGAAGAGGAGCTGGCGAAGCAGGAGGAGCTGGCGCGCGTTTACGAGGTGAGCGAGCGGCTGCTGCGGGAGAGGAATCTGGCGACGTTCGGCGCGCAACTGCTGCAGGCCGTCGAGCTGCTGCAATCGAACGAGGCGCTACTGCAGAAGATGCGCGAGCAGTATCGCTACATTCTGGTGGACGAGTTTCAGGACACGAACGTCGCGCAACTGGAGCTGCTGTGGCTGCTGGCGGGCGACCGGCGAAACATCTTCGCGGTGGGCGACGACGACCAGGCGATCTACCGGTTCCGCGGCGCGTCGTTCGGCAGCTTCACGATTTTTCTGGAGAAATTCTGCGGTGTGAAGAGCGCGCAGCCCGCAGGCGCGGCGGCGAAGAACTTCCTGGTGTCGCTCTCGCAGAACTACCGGTCGACGCAGCGGATTCTGCGCGTGGCGGGCGAGGCGATCCAGCACAACGAGAAGTCTCCGCTGCTGCCGCCGAAGAAGCTGACGACGCAGAACAGCGACGGCGAAAAGATTCGCGTGGTGGAATTCGCAGCGGACGTGGAAGAGGCGGAATGGGTGGCCGCGGAGATCGACAGGCTGCACGAGGCGGGGGCGCCGTGGCGCAGCTTCGCGGTGCTTTACCGCAAGCACACGCACCGGACGCAGATCCTGAACGCGCTGCGGCGGCGCGGGATTCCGTTCGTGATCCGCAAGTCGTCGATTCTGGCGAGCACGATCGTGCGCGACCTGCTGGCGTGGCTGCGGCTGATCGCGACGCCGGCGGACAACATATCCTGCGCGCGCGTGCTGGCCGCGCCGTACTGGGGGCTGGAAGCACGCGACCTGGTCCGGCTGGCCGAGCGCGCGCAGAAGAATCACGGATCGCTGTGGGATGAGATCGAGGCGGCGCAGAAGGACGGATCGCCGGCGCGAGAAGGCGTGCGGCTGGGCGAGCTCGTCGAACTGATGGGAGCGCTGCGGCGAAGCGCGAAGGGCGAGACGGCGAGCGAGCTGATGGATCAGCTGATCGCAGGACTGGGCATCACGCCGATTCCGGCGGAGACGGACCGGCAGCACGTGGACCGGCTGGTGGAATTCGTGAAGGAGTGGCAGCGGAAGAGCGAGCAGAAGCGGCTGCGCGATTTCATCGAGTATCTGAACTACTTCGACGAGCTGGAAGGCGACGTGCAGATCGAAGAGGAACTTTCCGAAGACGCGGTGCAGCTGATGACGGTGCACGCGGCGAAGGGGCTGGAGTTTCCGCACGTTTTTGTCCTGCGACTGAGCCGAAACGACTTCCCTTCCGGCGCGCGCAGGCCGAAGTTCGAATTCCCTCCCGAGCTGATGAAGGAAGAACAGCCGAAGGCGGATTTTCAGCAACAGGAGGAGCGGCGGCTTTTCTACGTGGCGCTGACGCGGGCGCAAAAGCGGCTGACGCTATCGACGATCGTCGCAGCGCGCAAGAAGCCGTCGCCGTTTCTGGAAGACATCCTGGCGAACGCGAAAATTCAGAAGGTAGACATCGCGCAATCGGCGCCGAAAGTGGACGTGCCGCCGTCGGAGGAGACGGCCGGCCCGGCGACCGGAACCGCCGATCCCGCGCGGCTGTTCCCGGCGATGGCGGAGAACACGCGGGCGTACTCGCATATCGCGCTGTGGGCCAAGTCGTTTCATCCGGCGCGGCCCGAGCCGCTGCAATTGAGCGCGACGGCCGTCGAAACGTATGAAAGCTGCCCGATGAAATACCAGTTTCGATACCTGTGGAACATTCGCGGCGGGCCGAGCGCGCAACTGCAGTTCGGGCAGATCATGCACACGACGATTCGCGAATTCGTGGCGGAGGCGCGCAAGCGAAAGCGCGTGCCGCTGGAAGAGCTGCTGGCGATCTACGATCGCGAATGGTCGTCGGCGGGATTTCCGGACGAATATCAGGAAGAGGAATACCGCAAGGCGGGACGCGAGCAACTGGAAGCGTTTCACCGCCGTTTCACGGCCGATCCGCCGGACGTGCTGTTTCAGGAGAAGGCGTTCGAGCTGCCGCTGGAGCACAACATCGTGATGACGGGGCGCATCGACCAGGTGAACCGGCTGGACGGCCGGCGCGTGGAGATCGTCGACTACAAGACCGGGAAAGTGCGGGACGCGAAAAAAGCCGAAAGCGACATGCAACTGAGCGTTTACGCGCTGGCCGCGCGCGAGGTGCTCGATCTGGCGCCGGAGCGGCTGGTGCTGCACTACCTGGTGAGCGACGAGGACGTGGCGACGACGCGGGACGCGAAGGCGCTGAAAAAAGCGGAAGAGACGATCGCCGCGGTGGCGGACCGCATTCGCGCGGGAGATTTTCCGGCGAAGCCGGGCTTCCTGTGCGGCTACTGCGATTTCAAGCCGCTCTGCCCGGCGCACGAGCAGTTGCTGGCGATTCAGCCGCGGCAGGAAGAATAGACGAAGCGATTCGGCGAAAAAAGAAAAACGGGGCGCCCCATGAGAGCGCCCCGTTTCATTTTTTCCGAAGGCTTCTTCCGAAGCCTGGAGTGGTTCCGCGCATGAACTACAGTGGAACTTTCTCCCGCGAACGAACGCTGGCAATGTTTCGCGCGCCCGCTTGCTTTTCCATCTATAGAGGCGGCGACGAACGAAGTCAAGAGGAAAAAAGCCGCGCGCGAACGTTCCGGAAAATTCGCGAGACGAATTCTAGTGTCCCGCGGCGATCGCGCTCTCGTAGTATCCGGTGCGCGTCTCGATGGTGAGGCCGGGACGCGTGACGCGAACCTCCAGCCCGTGATAATCCTGTCCGGCGTGCACGTCCTCGGGAGAAAAAACGAGCGTATATTGATTGCGCGCCTCTTCGGTGACGTCGGAATAGAGCCGCGAGAGATCGTTTTCCTTGGAAGCGAAGAAGGTATCGCCGCCGGTATTCGCCGCATACTTGTCGATATCCGAGATGCCGTGCTGTACGAGCGACTTCCCGACGGGGATCGAGCGGTTGACGGAGATCGAATAGACGGCGACATCGAGTTCGAGCAGAGAGTGCATCGTCTGATCGAACGTGTGCTCGTTGCGGCCGGCATTGTTTCCGTCGGAGATGAGGAAGATGATCTTGCGGCGGTCGCGGCCGCGGTCCTTCAGCATCTGCGCGGCGGTGAAGACAGCGTCGTGCAGCGCGTTCTGCTTCTTGTAGCGCTGCGAACCGTGCAGCGGAATCCCGGTGGAAGACGGAGGCGGCTGGCCGTTGATCAGCGGCCCGGCGGTTGTGGGATCGGCGATCACCGTGTTCGAATGGGAGCCGATCTCGAGCCGCTTCAATTTCGTGTACAGCTGATCGTTGTTGAAGGAGAATTCCTGGACGGTCCGCGGGAACTGATCGTAGGTGACGACGGCGACTTCGTCGGCGGGACCGAAGCCGGCGGCAATCGCGGTGAGACTTCGCTGCACTTGCGTCGCAGCTCTTTGCGCCAGATCATCGTCCAGCAGGACGACGGCAGAGAGCGGAACGGCTTCGGAGGAGAATTGCGAAATATGCTGCTCGACGTCGTCGGCGAAAATGCGGAATTCCGTCTTGGTCAGGTCGCCCACCAACTGCCCGTGAGAGTCTTTCACCGTCACCGGCACGATCACGTTCCTGGTGCGAGTGATGATGGCGGCCGGGCCCTGATTTTGCGGAGGGGCCTGCTGCGCTGCTCCGCCGGAAGCCGGCGGAGCCTGGGCCGGCGCCGCGGCAGCCGAGGTCAGTGACAGAGCCATGGTCAAGCAGGCAATCCTTCGCTTCATCGGAGCGTCTCGTTTCTCATTTGCGCATTCGACGCGCACCGGAACATCCGGCGGCGAATCGCGTGCATCGTACCAATCGGAACCGTACCCAGGGGGAATTATACAATGCGCATGACCAGCCTCACCGCGGCGATTGTGACGTTCAGTCTCGCCGTATTTCCGGCGGCGCGCGCCGTCGCACGCGGAGCCAGCGCGAACCCGCAGGGCACCTCGCCCAAAGGGCCTCTGAGTCCTCCTTCGGCGCAGGCGAACAGGCCTTCTACCACCTCGCAGGAAGCAGCGCAACAGGAGCCGCCGCAGGCCGCCAATCCGATTCAGGTTCAGACGACGGTGGTCAACGTATTCGCCACGGTGCGCGACCGCAAGAACGGCATCGTTCCCGACCTGACCAAAGAAGACTTCAAAGTATATGAGGACGGCGTGGAGCAAAAGGTTACTTTCTTCTCGAAACAAGTCGACATGCCGCTCTCGCTGGGAATCCTGATGGACACGAGCGGGAGCATGCTGCAAATCCTGAACGCCGAACAGGACGCGGCATCGCGGTTCGTGGAAGAGGTGATGCACAAGAAAGACGAAGCGATGGTGATGACGTTCGATCTGGACGTAAACCTGCTGGCCGATTTCAGCCAGGACGTCGCCCTGATCACGAAGGCGATCCGACGCGCCACCGTGAACGCCGCCGGGCCGGTGATCACACCGGGAACAGTGCCGCAGAATACTCCGATGGGGACCAACCTCTACGACGCAGTCTATCTGGCGTGCCACGACGAGCTGGCCGGAGAGGCCGGGCGCAAGGCGCTGGTGATGCTGACGGACGCGGAGGACAATGGCAGCAAGATGACGGAAAACGAGGCGATCGAAGCGGCGCAGCGCGCCGATTCGGCGATTCACATTCTGTTGATCACCGATCCCGGCGCCACGCAGGGCTACGGCGCCGGCGTGGCATCGAAGATGGCGCAGGAAACGGGCGGGCGCGTGGTCAACGTCCACAACGAGAAGAGCCTGGAAAAAGCCTTCGACGTAATCTCCGAAGAGCTGCGGTCGCAGTACATTCTCGGATACTCCTCCACCAACACCAACCACGACGGCACATTCCGGAAAATCAAGGTTGAGATCAACCGGCCGGACATGAAGGTTCTGGCGCGCAAGGGATACTACGCACCGTCGAAGTAGCGCGGATTCCGGCGGGAGGGCGGCGGCGCTACGAAGAACCGCGCCGAATCGCGGCTGCGCCCGATGGCGCGATCACGCCACGGATTTGCGCCGGGCACGATATATCGTGCCCCTACGAAGAAAGCCTCGTAAGCGAAGCTGATGGCAGCGACATCCAGAAGACGGAATCGCTAGCGGGGCGGCGCGGGCGGCGCCGAAACGGTGGCAAAGTAGCCTTTGCGCGTGCGGACGATCAGGCCCTTGCGCGCGGTCTGGACGTCGATCCGGCGATACTGGCCGCCGGGCGGCGGATCGGCGGGGGCGTAGGCGATGAAGTACTGGCTGCGCAACTCCGTGCCGATGTCGAGAAACGACTGCGCGAGATCGTCCACACGGTAGGGAAAAAACGCGCGGCCGCCAGTCTGATCCGAAAACTGCTGAAGAGTCTTGTCGCCCGCGGCGAAGGCGTATTTGCTGGGCTTGCTCGAGTCATCGATCGCGAGCCAATCGGTATTGGTGCTGACGGCGAAGACGGCCGCCTCGGAGCGAATCGAAGCGTCGATGGCGTCGCTGAGCGCGTGATCGCTCAAATTGTCGTTCCCGTCGCTGATCACCACGATCACACGGCGCATGTCCGAATCCTCGCCCCTGGGCCCGGGCGCTTTTTGCAGTTTTTCAGCTGCAAGCACGATCGCGTCGTTGAGGGCGGTGCCGCCGCCGGCGCGCTGCTCGCGGATGGCGGATGTGAGAAGCGCCAAATCACCGGTGTAGTCCTGAATCACCTCAGGATCGTTGTCGAAGGTCATCAGGAAGGCGAGATCCTTGTTGCGGCGAATCACCTTGTCGAGGAAGTCGATCGCCGCGTCCTTTTCAAAGTCGAGGCGGGGCCGGATGCTGTTCGAGGTGTCGAGCAGGAGCGCGATGCGCAGCGGCAGGTCGGTTTCGCGGCTGAAGAACTTGATGTCCTGCGGAACGCCGTTTTCGACGACTTTGAATTCGCTCTTGTCGAGATCGGTGATGAAGTTGTGGTGCCGGTCGACCACGCTCGCGACCAGATGGACGAGATTCGTCGTGCTGACGATGGGATGCTGCGACGTCGGGGGAGCCGGCTGTTGCTGGCCTCCCGCGGGCGGCTCGGCAGGCGCCGGAGGCGGCTGGGCGGGCTGCTGGGCGCGCGCCGCTCCCGCGCACAGCAGAGCCAGCACACAGAACGCTCCGAGAGATGTCTGAAGGAGATTCCTCTGCACGACTATTCCCCCGGGCAAATTATAGGTACGGGCGGAGCGCAGCGTCAATTGAAGCGGAGTCGGTATGCGCGGCGCGACCGAGCGCCTTGAGATAGTCCGCAAGTTCGCCGGGCAAAGGCGCGCGCACATCAACGCGCTTGCCCGTGCGCGGATGATCGAAGGCCAGGCGCGCGGAGTGCAGGAAATTCCGATCGAGCGGCGGCAGCAGTTCCCCGCCGGCACGCTCGCGATGCGGCGCTCCGTAGAGAGTGTCGCCGACGACCGGGCAGCCGAGCGTCGAAAAGTGCACGCGAATCTGGTGCGTCCGGCCGGTGTGCAGATCGGCCTCGATGAGCGTGAAGCCATCGAGGCGAAGGCGCGCGCGCCAATCGGTGCGGGCCTCGCGTCCCTCGCGGCGGCGAGCCGTCATGCGGGCGCGGCGCCGCAAGTCGCGCGAGATCGGCAGGGCGACGGTTCCGGCGGCTTCCCTCAGCCTGCCGTGCAGCAGAGCGAGGTACGTCTTCTGCACGCGGCGGGCGCGAAAATCGTCGACCAGCTTGCGATGTGCGGCGTCGTTTTTCGCGATGACGATAGCGCCGGACGTGCCCTTGTCGAGGCGATGCACGATTCCGGGGCGCAGCGGGCCGCCCACTGCGGACAATCCGCCGCCGAACCGATGAAGCAGCGCGCCGACCATCGTGCCCGAATCCGCGCCGGCCCCCGGATGCACGACCATCCCCGCGGGCTTGTTGACGACGGCGAGGTCTTCATCTTCGTAGAGGATTTCGAGCGGAATCGATTCGGCGGCGACTTGCGCGGCAGGCGGCGCGGGAATCTCGATCGATACGGTATCGCCCTCCTCCACGCGGTAAGAAGCCTTGCGCGCAGCGTCATTGACGCGGACGCGGCCCTCCTGCATCAGCGATTGGATCCTGCTGCGGCTCAGATCGGGCAGCTGAGAGGCGAGAAAACGGTCGAGGCGTTCGCCCGCGCTTTCGGCGGAGACGACGAATTCGGAGGATTCGGGCGCGGCAGTCATATGTCAGGCGAAGCAGTGAATCACGATCAGGCGGCGATTGCTAGGAGCGGCGGGGAGCGACGGCTGCCGAACCGCTCAGCCCGCGCCACCACAGCGCGGCGCCCGTGAGAATCAGACCGACGCTGACGAGCTGCATCAGCGAGACGGAATCGTGAAACATCAACGTGCGGCCGGGATCACCGCGGAAAAATTCGATCACGCCGCGCTCGACTCCATAGAGTATGAAAAACGCGCCGATGAGCTGACCCCGGAACCGCTGCCTCGCGCCGATCCAGACGAGCAGGAGAACATTCACGAACTCGGCGGCGGCTTCGTACAGCTGCGTGGGATGCAGCGGAATGTTGAGCGGCGTCCCGGCGATTCTTTCGGCGATTGGGCTGGTGAACGTGACCGCCCACGGAAGCGACGTGGGCTTGCCGTAGCAACAGCCGGCGACGAAGCACCCAAGGCGGCCGAGCGTGTGGCCGAGCGCAACGGGCGCGGCGGCAAGATCGAGGACGCCGAGGAGCGGCATTTGCGTGATGCGCGTGTAGACGATCACCCAGACGATGCCGCCCAGAATTCCGCCGTAAAACGTCCCGGCGGACTGAAACGTGGCAATGCTGAAAATCCGGCCGGGGCTGGCGCTGTAGTAGTCCCATTCGCTGGCGAGCAGCCAGAGCTTGGAGGAAATCAGCGCGATCAGAATTCCGTACACGCCGAGATTCCAGATGAGCTCGGGAGGAAGGCCCGCGCGGGGCGCCTGCCATCGCGCGTAGAAGAGGCCGAGCAAAAATCCCGCCGCCGCCAGGACGCCGTAGGTGTAGATGGGAATCGAGCCGATTTCGAAAAGGACGGGATGCATCGCTACGCGCGCTCGTGAGCGGGATGCCGCCAGTCGCGCAAAAGTTCCAGAATGACCAGAGCGGCGCCGACGACGATGGCGGAATCAGCCACGTTGAAGGTGTACCAGTGGTGGCTGCCGAAGTGAAAGTCGATGAAATCGGTGACGCTGCGGCGCGTGATGCGATCACACAGATTTCCGGCGGCGCCGCCGAGAATCAGCGTCATCCCGTATTGGCCGAACCAGCCGCCCGCGCGGCGCGAAACGATGAGCCACGCGATCAGCAGCATTACGCAGGAGGAAAACACGATCAGGACGGGGGCGCGCCACGGCGCTTCGGCGCCGGCGAGAATGCCGAACGCGACGCCGGGATTGCTGGTGTGCACAAGATTGAGCATGCCGGGAATCAGCACGCGCAGCGAGCCGCTCTCCGTGAAGTTTTCGACGGCGTACTTGGTCACTTGATCGGCGACTAGAATGAAAACGGCCAGCGCGGCCAACGGCCAGAACGAGCGTGCGGAAGCGGACATCAGGAAGCGACGCTCCCGGCCGCGGCGCCGCCTCCGCGCTCGATTTCCGTGAGCGCGGCGACGCAGCGCTCGCACACCGTCGGCCAGTCGGCATTCTCGCCGACGCGCGTGGAGTAGTTCCAGCAGCGATTGCATTTCGCGCCCAAAGCGCGCTCGACCTTGATATGCAGTCCCTCGATTCCGCTCGCCGAGGCCCCTTCCACGGGCCCGCCGGCGAGTTGGACCTGCGAAACGATGAAGAGCGCGGGCAAATGCGCCGCGTATCGCCGCAGAATCGCCGCGAGATCGCCGCTCGCGCTGAGCGTGATCCGCGCTTCGAGGCCCGCCGAAATCGTCTTGGCGGCGCGGACCGGTTCCATGGCCTTCAGGACCTCTTCGCGCACGGCCAGCAGGCGGTCCCAATCGTTCGAACGCTTCTCGTCGAGGGCATTCACGAAATGTTCGGCGGCGGGAAAGTTGGCCATGTGCACGCTTGGAGTCGCGGAAGCGGCTTGCGGCAGATGCTTCCACACTTCTTCCGATGTGAACACGAGAACGGGCGCGATCAGGCGAACGAGCGCGCGAGCGACGTGATAGACGGCGGTCTGCGCGGAGCGGCGGCCGCGATTATTCGGGGCAAAGGTGTAAAGGCGGTCCTTCAGCACGTCGAAATAAAAAGCGCTGAGATCGACGATGCAGAAATCGTGGAGGGCGTGATATACGCGATGAAATTCGAAGCTCGCGTACCAATCGAGACACTGCCGAACGAGCGCTCCCGTGCGCCGCAGCATCCACGCATCCATCTCCCACAGATCGGCGTCGTGGACCACGTCGCGCGCGGGATCGAAATCGAAGAGATTCGAGAGCGCGAAGCGGAACGTGTTGCGAATCTTTCGGTAGGCCTCGGCGAGCTGCGTCATCATGGCGGGCGAATTGCGCATGTCCGCGGTGTAATCCTGCGAAACGACCCAGAGGCGCAGCAGGTCCGCGCCCCATTTGTCCACGATTTCGTTCGGGTAGAGCGCGTTGCCGAGGGATTTCGACATCGGCTTGCCCTCGTCGTCGAGCGTCCATCCGTGCGTGACGACCTGCTGATAGGGCGCGCCGCCGCGCGTGCCGATGCCGTTGAGCAGCGAGCTCTGGAACCAGCCGCGGAACTGGTCGGGGCCTTCGAGATACACCTGCGCGGGCCAGTGGAGGCCGTTCGCGGGCGTGAGCACGGAAAGGTGCGTCGAACCGGACTCGAACCAGACGTCGAGAATGTCATTCTCCTTGCGCCATCGCGCCGCGCCGCACGAACATTTCGCATCGGCCGGGAGAAGTTTGGCG
>Ga0335080_10006286_pt1 | contig 12268 bp, 10 predicted proteins | sample Lox_Sample_34_FD_206720 | JGI IMG/M metagenome (GOLD analysis project Ga0335080, IMG submission 206720) | Soil microbial communities from Loxahatchee National Wildlife Refuge, Florida, United States - Lox_Sample_3.4 | ecosystem: Environmental > Terrestrial > Soil > Wetlands | place: USA...
GCCTTTTGCCGTAGCGGCTTCCATGGCAATTTCTCGTAGAGTTTCAGTCCGCGATCCACCGCCAGAAAAAGATTCTTCCAAGAGAGAATCTGCTTGCTCCAGCTGAAGGCCGCGTTCTTTTGCGCGGGATCTTTGAATAGCTCGTCCACGCGCGCGTATTCAGGCAAACGGAAATCCGGCCGCAGAGAAGAAAGAATCGCCATTGGGATCACAATGCCGCGCGTCCACGACGACATCTCATAAATGTTGAAATAGAACCAACTCGGCAGCAGCATCAACTCCGGAGGAATCGACGGAACCAACTCCCAGCCGACCGCACCCACCAATGCGAGATAAAAGCGGACGTAGGAATTGGTATGTTCCAATCCCCCTAGCTGGTGGATCGTTTCTCGCGCTTTCACCATGTGGGGCGCATCTACCGAATCCCCAGCCAGTTTCAGCGCTACGTACGCCTTCGTGGTGGCATTCAGTTCACAAGGACCGCCGGGATAAATAGGCCATCCGCCTTCGGCCATCTGCCGTTGGCGCACATAATTGGCAAGTTTCGCGACACGGGCGGGCTCCGCTTTTCCCAGAACGTACAGGTAATAAATATAGTCGGATTCGAGGGTGGTATCGGCTTCGAGTTCCCCGTGCCAGTAGCCTTCTTCCGCCTGGATGGACAGCAGGTACTCCGTCCCGTTCTTTACCGCCGTCTCGACACGCTCCGCCCAGCCTTCTTGCTGCCATGGCGAGGGCGCTGGTGCTACCGGAAGCTGCTCTCCTACGCGTGCGAACGACGCCATTACTGCTCCCCCCCAGAGCGTACCGCCATTTCCTTCCTAAATACACCCGCAACCAGTGCGGCCGAATCAGCTAACTTGCTTGTTACGAAACACTTCCGTCCGAAAGTGGACCTCGGATGCCCTGGGTATCCCCAGTCGTTTTCCATTATCTCCGTACCCCCAGCAGTCGGTCAACGAATAAGATGTCTAAATGGAAACCCTTCGCCGGCCGCAGTCCCAGAGTTCAAATCGCCGCGTTCGGCGAACCCTCTATCATTCGATGCACCAATGCCCAGAGTGGTTGAGGAAGCTCTTCCCCCTCGCGCTGGATTACCGAAGGCTTCTCCTTCATCAACTGCGCAGGGAGATTCATCCAGAGGGGGGAGGGGGAGGCCTCCCCTCCAACTTGGCTGCGCAAAACGAGCGCCTGTGCGCGATCAAGGGCGAGCTGGGCAGACTGCTTGAAATCATCCTTTGTCGGATCGATTACGGCGAAATACAGCGAGGGCACCAGGAACTGCATCAGCGAATTGCTTTCGATAATCAACGCGCGAATAGCGGAGTCGTTCCCGACCCCGATTTCCTCTAACGCCCGTCTCAATAGCGGCAGGCCCTCCGCCAGATAGCCCTGTTTCGTTCGCAACCAGAACGATTTTGCAGCTCCCGCTTTCCGGAAGCGCGCGCTGTCCGTTCCGGATTCGCTGTTGGTCTCCCAATCAAGCGCGCAAACATGGTCCGTTGGCGCACAGTCGCAATTCTCGCCGTTTTGTGCGCAGACGCCGTGCCCATACTGTGTGATCTTTCCGGCAATCCACTCGACGCGCGGAAAGGCCTGGATAATGTCGCAGACCAACTGTGTCTTTCCGATGCTGCGCGTGTGCCCGCCGACGACGACGAGTCGCCACGGCGTTCTGTTTTTGGCGGCGGTTGCCATATTCCCCGTTTCTCGTTCTAGCCGCGGTGAATGTTGATCACTCTTTCTTCCAGCTTCTTCAGCCGCTCGCCCAGTTCCGGTAAGCGCGCGAACCAGACGTAAGCCTCTTTGAACTTATCGAGCGGGCGCGCGGGCGTACCCCAAACCGTCTGCCCGGTTCGGATGGTCTTGCCAGTAGGAATTCCAGCCTGGGCACCGGCAATCGATTGATCCTCCAGTGTGCAATGATCCGCGATTCCCACTTGGCCGCCACATACCACATGATGGCCAAGACGACTGGATCCGGAGATGCCAGTCTGAGCCGCTACCACCGTGTGTGCGCCGATCTGGACGTTGTGCCCCACATGAACAAGATTGTCGAGTTTCACTCCCCGTGAGATGCGCGTGTCATCTAAAGAGCCACGATCGATGGTCACATTCGCGCCGATCTCAACGTCGTCGCCAATCTCTACGATTCCCGCTTGGGGAAATTTCCAGTATTGCTCCCCATCAAACGCATAGCCAAAACCATCGGCTCCGATGACTGCCCCCGCATGAATTTCGACACGATTACCGATACGGGTTTCGGCGTAGACCGTTACGCGCGGGTGCAGGCGGCATTCCTCGCCGATCGAGCAGCGGACTCCAATAACCGTGTGTGCCCCGACTTGTGTGCTGGTGCCAATTCTGACGCCATCTCCGATGACAGCATACGGGCCAACCCCGACACCCGCTCCGAGAGTGGCCGAGGAGGAAACTATCGCCGTCGGATGAATGCCTGTGGTGATGGGCGGCATTCCAAGAACGATGGCGGCGGCCTTGGCAAACGCCACCTTTGGCTGCGCGCTTCTCAGAACCGTTTTCCCGCTCAGTTCCGCTTCATAACTCGCGACCACACAAGCTGCTTTGGATGAAATTGCCCGCCCCAAATTCTTCGCAGCTTCGACGTAAATAAGATCGGCGATGCCAGCGCGTTCCGGCGCCGCGATTCCCGCAATCTCCAGAGCGTCATTCCCTTCCACACGCGCCCCTATTTTTTCTGCCAACGCTTTCGCCGTCACCCTCATCGCTCGCCTCTCTTCCCTGCTCTCAAGTTAAGAACTCATACAGCGGCGCTTCACCCTTCGGCCGGTTCTTCCAACGTGCATGTATCCAGACCCACTGGTCGGGATACGTCCGGATGATCTCTTCGATGACCTTCGCAAATCTCTGCGTATTCGTCGCAACATCGCGCTCCAGGTCTCCGGTCCGGACGAGTTCGACAGGCGGTTCAAAACGCAGCCGATATTTTCGCAGGTTGTCATCCCAAAACGCGTACCCAGGCACCACCGCGGCGTCTGTGTGCAGGGCGACCCGGGCGATGCCCGTGGTCGTGCAGGCGGAGGTGCCGAAGAAATCTACGAACACCCCTTCCGACGGCATCGTGTTCTGATCGGCGAGGATGCCCACGGTCCCTGAATCCTTTAAAACCTTCAGCATCACCCTCGCTGCCTCATTCTTGTAGATCGGTTTATTCCCCGAAAGACCTCGGTAAGCATTCACCAGTTCATCGAGTGGTTTGTTATCAAGAGGACGCGCCATGTAGTGCAGCGGAAATCCGTAGAGTGCGTGTGCAAAACTAGAGAGTTCCCATGCGCCAATATGCCCGGTCAGGTAGATGACACCCTTACCTCGTTGCTGCCCGGCCAGAAAATTCTCGTGTCCATCGAGGATGACAACTTTTTCGACGTTCTCTTTTGTGTATCGCGGGAAACGCGCAAACTCTACCGCCATCCATCCAAGGTTGCGAGCCATCTTCTTGAGAATCGCGCGTCGCTGTTCATCCGTCCAATCTGGAAATGCCAGGCGCAGATTGAACGCCGCCGTCTTCGTCAACTTCGGCATGAACGCGAGCAGCAATCGCGTCACCACGCGTGCAATCACGCGCGCCACGCCGCGAGGCAGAACTCCCAAAAGTTTCACGAACGTCCACGCTATGGCGTATTGCAACCGCTCGATCATTCGCGCTGGGCCGCTCCCACTTCAAAGATACACTGAGAATGCTAAACTCATCCTTCCGTGACGCAAACTGACCAGCCTCTCAACCAAAGTGAAGGGTTATCGCCCGCCGCACGGCTGATTTGGCTGCTGCTCATTGTTGCGACCCTCTACTTTTGCTACTTCTACAATCTCGGGGTTGTCGGCTTCGTCGGCCCCGATGAACCGCGCTACGCGTGGATTGCCCGCGACATGGCGGAGAACGGAGATTGGGTTACGCCGCGACTCTACGGCAAACCATGGTTCGAGAAACCAGTCCTTTATTACTGGAGCGCGGCGCTGAGCTTCAAGTGTTTTGGGGTGAGCGAGGCGACCGCCCGTTTGCCGAGCGCCGTTTGTGCGCTTCTGGCCACTTTATCGATCGCGTGGCTTGCCTGGCGAATCTACGGCGGCGAAACGGCGCGGTGGGTCTTGCTGCTACTGCCGACTACCGTCGGGATGATCGGATTCTCGCACGCGGCAGCCACCGATATGCCCTTCGCGGGTATGCTGACCGTCGCGATGGTTTGCGCTGCGGTTATCTTGGGCCTGCTGCCGAACATTGGCAACTCAAACTCGTCGAAGCTCTTCTGGCTGATTCTTTTTGGGATTTTTCTCGGGCTGGCAGTCCTCGCGAAGGGCCCGGCAGCGATCATTCTGTCGGGAGGAGCTGTGCTGCTCTGGGCTGCGTTCGCAAAACGATGGCGCGTCGCATTTCGTTGCCTTCATCCTCTGGCCATCGCGGCCTTTTGCCTGACCGCGCTTCCCTGGTACATTCTCTGCGCCCAGCGCAATCCGGATTTCTTTCATACTTTCATCATTGAACACAATTTCAAACGCTATCTCACCCCCGAGTTCCAGCACATTCAGCCCTTCTGGTTCTACGTTCCGGTTGTCCTAACAGCTTTCCTTCCATGGACACTGATTCTGCTCTGGAGCGGTGTATTGGGAATTCAGCGAACGAGGCGGAACGGTCAAATCAATTCGTTCGCAATCCTCTTGTTATGCTGGGCTGGATTCTGTCTCCTGTTCTTCTCGATCTCCAAATCCAAGTTGCCGGGCTACATCTTGCCGGCACTTCCGGCGATGGGGTTGCTGCTCTCCCGTTCGGTTGTGCTTTTCTCCAGACAGAGTTCGAAGAGCCTAAGACTGCTGACCTTGACCTCCGCCATTGTTGCATTGCTCGTTAGCCTCACACTCATCATCACCGGAAGACACTTTCATCCGTCGAACTCGACCGGTGAAGCCATGGTCGCTGCCGGCTGTGTGCTTCTCGCTTTCGCGCTCGCCAATCTGATTCTCTCGCTTATCGGCAAGAATGTACCTTACGCCGCGCTCTGTGTGTTGCCGGTGATTCTGCTCGCAACGGAATTCCGGCCGCTCGCGCATCCCTGGCTCTGGTGGGATCCATCGGGTCGAACTCTTGCCGCGGAATTGGCCGCGAATGAGATTCCCACGGATCAGATTTACGCGGCAGCCCACATGAAACGCGGACAGCTCTATAGCCTGAGCTTCTATCTTCATCGAGAAATTGTTGAATGGGATGAAACGTCGGCCAAATCCGGATTTTTGCTTCTTCCTTCGCGGAATTGCGCGCATTTTGTGAAAGCGCCGTTTGCGTGCGCAGAGCAGCCGATCGCGCTCAGCAAAAGCGGATGGTTTGTCTATCGCGTGGGGAACAGCGGGTCAGTTGGAGGCCTTGACGGTCTTGGCGGATTTAGCGGCGACGGTCGCGGACGGTACGGCGTTGACCGGCAGCCGCGTTAGGAAAAAGGTCACCACGCGATTCTCGTACGTGCGCTTCTCTTCGTCCGGCAGATTCACGAAATTACCATGCGCGATGATGGCTTGCTCGCGCGGTTCCGGCGCCTTCATAAAGATGTTGCGAGTGATCGCACCGAGCTCTGGCTCGTCCGTGGCCTGGATGTATAGTGTCGGAACATCCACCAGTTGGGGCAGCCGCGCGGAGAGCGGCGGATCGTCCTTGTAGGCGTAGTTGATCCACTCGAACGTAGTTTGAGCGGATTTGACCATTAAAGGAAACCCGCCAACTCCAGTCTTTTCGACGCCAATCTTCACCATTTGTTTCGGATAGTCGTACACGGAGTCGAGAATCATCGCTCGCACGCGATTATCATTCTCCGCCTCGCGCAGCGCGGCGTAAGCGCCCAGATTGTAGCCCCACAGGCCAAACCGCGTGGCATCGACGTCACTCCGCCTGCCGATTACGTCAATGGCCGCACGCACCTCGTCGGACTCGCGATACCCGAAGGTGGTGATCCCATCGTTGGCGCCGTGAGCCGCAAAATCGAAAACAAACACGTTGTATTGGTGATCCTGCAGGGCCGAAACCAGCGTCAGAAGCTCACCGCGACTCGATTCATAGCCATGACACAGAACCACTGTCGGCGCGCCGCGCAGCCCGGGAAAGAACCATCCCTTGCGCTCGGATGGCTTCACGCCGGTCACCGTGAAGTCGATCTCGTCGGGCTTCCCCGGAAAGCTGGCCATATTGATTTCCGAGCTAGTACGCTGGGGCTTTACGATCCAGTAGGTCAACACGCCCGCAATTGCGGCCGTAGCCAGTGCCATGAAGACGACTAGCACAAGGATGATGGTGGCAAGTTTGGTGTACCACCGGCGTGGGTATCGCAGTTCGTCGACGATCGATATCATCAGGGTCTCGCAGCTCAAGTTCCCGAAACTCCAGCCAACATGCAGACCGGAGGTACCAGAACTGTATTCTTAGGCTAGCACGCGGACGCAGGTGGTGAACCGATTCTCCACGGGAGTGTGCTCGATTCGTATCCACCTTTTCGGGCACATTTGGCGAGGACTGGCAGGAATCGGCTATCATGACACTGGTTCCAGGGGACTTGGGCAATACCTCCTTCATGAGCATTATTGACCTGCGACAGGCGACGGTTCGTCAGTTGGAGCCCCTTCTTTTGGAGGAGGCAAGCCATTGGCGCGAGGAATTGCACTGGGATTACCGGAGTGCGTTGGAGCTGATCAAGCGGTTCCTGGATGCACACGCACTCAGCGGTTGTGTGGCGATAGAGAACCACACGGCCATTGGATATGCGTTTTACGTGCTGGAAGATTACAAGGGATTGATTGGCGGGCTGTATGTTACGCCGGCTCATCAGCGGGAACCGGTCGGGAGGCAGCTACTGGAAGAGATGCTGTATTCCATGCGCGCGCTTCCGCAGATGCACCGGATCGAGGCGCAGTTGATGCCGTTTGGCGGGCCGGTTGATGTGGTATTGCGTGAGCAGGGGTTCCGCCTGCACACGCGGAAGTTCATGCTGCTGGATCTTCGGAAGACAGCGCCGACAGCGCCGAGCATTAATTCGGGCTTGCGCGTCGACCGATGGAATGACCGCTACTTTGATCCGTGCGCGAAGCTGATCTATCTGGCGTATGCGAATCATATCGACGGCGAGATCAACGATCAGTATCGTTCACGGCATGGCGCGCTGAAGTTTCTGAAGAACATTATTCATCTGCCAGGCTGCGGGCAGTTTCTGCCGAACGCATCGTTCGTATTGCGCCACCCGGGTAGCGATGAATTGGTCGGCGCGGTGCTGACCAGCGAAGTGTCGGCCGGCGTCGGGCACACGACGCAGATTTGCATCCAGCCGGGATTCCAGGGGCACGGACTGGGCCGCGCGCTGATGCATGCTTCGCAGGACGCGCTGCGGGGCATGCACTACAAGGAGTTGTCGCTCACGGTGACCGCGGAGAATCGCGGAGCAGTGGCACTTTACGAGAAGCTCGGGTTCGTCACGCTGCGGTCGTTCACGGCGGGCGTGTGGCCTCGTTGAAGCGAGTAATCAGTGAACAGTAATCAGTAATCGGCCGGAAGCTATCCGCCACCGGCGATCAGCGATCACAATCGAAACCGTCGAGCTTACTTTTGACCTCCAGCTAGCGATTTCTGCGCTTTTTCAAATTCGTCGCCGGGGAGCCATTTGGGAATGTCGGTGGCGCTTGCAGCCTTTTGCCCAAGGACATAGCCGAAATTGCCCATGACCGCGTCCGCGCGGAAATCCATGTCCGGTTTGTATTCGTCGGAGGGCTGGTGGTAGCGGTGGTCAACGTAGTCTTTGGCCTGGGCTTCGCCCCAAGCGGTATCGTGTCCTTTGAACTTCATGCCTTCGCTGATGGAAAAGGCGGGGATGCCGACGCGGCCGAGGCTGAAATGATCGGAGCGGTAGTAGTGTCCCGCTTCGGGGCGTGAATCGGGGCGAATCGTGAGTTGGAATTGCTTCGCAGTGTCTTCCACCGTGGAGTAGAAGCTGGTGCGCTCGGCTCCGCTGACTTCCACTTCTTCGGGCTCGCCGAGCGGAGCGATCGCGTCATAGTTCAAATCGAGGATGGGCAGCACGGGAAGCTGCGCGAGATGCTTGCCGAGAAATTCGGAGCCGAGCAGCCCCTGCTCTTCGGCAGTGACAGCTGAAAAGAGAATCGACCGTGGAGGAGTGGGTTTGGCGGCCACCCACACGCGGGCCAGGTCGAGCAAGATGCCGCAGCCGGTGGCATTGTCAACAGCTCCGTGATAGATGTTCGCGCCGGCGGGTTTGGACTTGTCGATGCCGAAATGGTCGTAGTGCGCCGTGTAGAGAACAGCTTGGGATTTCTTAGCGGAGTCGGAACCTTCGAGCATGGCGACAACGTTGCGAGAATCAAAGGGGCGGACGGAGCTGACGATGTGAGCTTTCAGATGAACGGGGAGTTCGATGGGCTTGAAGTCGCGAGACTGCGATTGCTGGAAGAGTTTGTCTAGATCGAGTCCACCCATGCTGACGAGCTTGCGCGCCACGTCGAGTTGAATCCATGAAGCGGCTTCGAGCTTCGGCGTGCCGTCGAGTTTCAGGAAAGATTTCTCGCCGCCCCAGGAGTTGCGTACGACGCTCCAGCCATAACTGGCCAGATCGGTACGATGAATGATGAGCGTGGCGACGGCGCCGTGGCGCGCAGTCTCTTCAAACTTGTAGGTCCAGCGGCCGTAATAGGTAAGCGCTTTGCCCTTGAAGAAGGCTGGGTCGTCGGAGACGGGTTCACTGACAAAGAGCAGGGCGACTTTGCCTTTGAGGTCGTAACCCTTGTAGTCATCCCAATGGTATTCGGGAGCAGTAATACCGTAACCAACGAAGACGATGGGGGCATCGAAATCGGCAGAGGAAGTCTGGCGTTCATTTGTGGTGACGTAGTCGTCGAGAGCCTTGAGCGGAAGAGGAGCACCGGAGCTGGGAACTAGGGTGAAGCTGGTGTCGGGCTGCGTCTGAACGGCAACCATAGGAACCTGCTGGAAATAGGTACCATTGTCGCCGGCGGGTTTGAGACCGTAGCTCTGGAACTGGTCGGCGATGTACTGAGCAGCGGCATCGCCGCCTTTCTGGTTCATACCGCGACCTTCGAGGTCATCACTGGCCAAATAGCGCACATGAGCCCGGATTTTCTCGGAATCGAGGGAAGGAGTTTTCGAGTCTACCGCGGCGAACAGGGCTACAGAAATCGACAGGAAAGCACAAAGAGTCAAAGGCTTACGCATGGCGTCTCCAGAACAACAAAGAAATGTAGCACAACGGAGATGCGCCCAGCGCCGATGTGCGTCGCAGATGCCTCAACGTGATTTCACCTTGCTTGGTGCTCACTCCGCATGCATGGATTTCTATCTGGCGTTCATGAGAAGGGCTCGTGAAACCGTTATACACTCTCGGTCTATTTGGCACGGGTTTACGTTACGCCGGGGTGGCAACGCGAATGGGGGAAACATGAGTGTCGAGACAAATGTGGCGAGTTATTATTCGCGTGGGCGGCTGGAGGAAACCATTCTTCAGGCGCTGACACGCGCGGGGAAGGACCTGGAGAACCTGACTCCGGCGGACTTGGCCGCGTTGGACGAATTTCATGCGGGCGGCCGCGAAGCTACGGTAGAACTGGCTGCGCAAATGGAGCTGCGTCCCGGTTTGCACCTCCTGGATGTGGGAAGCGGCATTGGAGGTCCGGCTCGCTACTTTGCCGCGGAGCATGGTTGTAAGGTAACCGGAGTCGATCTAACCGAAGAGTTTGTAAATGTTTCCAGAAGTTTGACGCATAAAACCAGGCTGGACCAGTCGGTAGAATTCCTGCACGGAAGCGCACTTTCGCTTCCATTTGAGCAGGCTATGTTTGATCGCGCTTACACCATCCACGTGGCCATGAACATCGCAGACAAACCTGGATTGTTCCGGGAAGTGCGCCGCGTGCTCAAGCCGGGCGGGCTGTTCGCGATCTTCGATTTAATCCGGACCGGAGAAGGTCCGATCCGCTATCCCGTACCGTGGGCGTTGACGGAGGAGACGAGCTTCGTTGCGGACGTCCATGACTATCGCGAAGCGCTGAAAACGGCAGGATTTCAAGTCACCCACGAGCGGCATCGCGGCGCGTTTGCGCTGGAGTTCATGCAGCGCATGATGGCGCGGATGGCTCAGGGCGGGCCGCCTGCGCTTGGTCTGCATTTGCTAATGGGCGAACCCACAAAGCTGATGCTCGGAAATGTTCAGGCAATGATTCAAGATGGCGTTATCGAACCGGTCGAACTCGTGGCTCGAACGGTGTGAGGGCACCGCTAGTCAAGGAGTGTGAATACTTCGGACCCGCCCGCAATGAACGGGCTTGCTGCGACCATCTGGATTCTAGCGCGCTCTCGAGAGGTTGACGTCCGCAAAGCGTTGGGATTTACCATTGGTTTCATTGTCGATGAGCCATTTCCACGTATCCGCTCGGCGATCATATACAAACGTATTGCGGATGGAATCAGAAGCAGAAAGTGTGAATAGGAAAGGGATCGAATCTCCCGACCTTTTCCCGTGAGCGATTCCCGGAGCGGATAGGCCACCCCCGGCCGTGGAATCAAGCCAGAGGCAGGCGTACTGCTGCGTTTGGGCATCCCAGCCAATAAAGACAATGGCTTCGTAGGCGGGATCGCCTTTGCTGTCCTTTTCGCGAGAGCTTTCATGGAGGCGCAAGTACTCGCGCTTGAGAACCCAATCGGCTTGCACGTCGTGAGTGGTCTGTTTGCCGGCAATGGTGCCCTGTAGAACCCATTGGCCTGCCAGATGATCAAGCAGTTCGAGGGGCGAATGCGCGTCCGAGACTTGCGCGTGGCCGGGTCCAACTGGCCATGAGAGGAAACAGAAGAAAAAGGCGAAGCGCAGACAAGATCGTTTCAGGTCAGGCACGCAACGACTCCTTTGGCGAGAATGCAGCGCTGCCGGCACGGATCAGGTTCGCACGACCTAGGACAGACCCCACTCTAAACCCGCGCGTTTGAAAACCAAAGTGCGCAGCACGCAAGCAACCGCGAGCCCCAAATCCACAAGGCAAACCTGGGCACCAGGCATGTGCCCTTCGGGACAGGATACTGGTTGGCGTCAAAAGCAAGCTGGTTCTATTGTCCACGCATTCCTCCCACCCAAATACTGGCGTTATTATGCGTCTCTTGCGAAGTATGTCAGCCCTGGTTGTATTCGTATGTGTCGGTTCAGCGGCCGCCCAGGAAAAGGTATTCGAGTGGCAGCGTGGCACCGAGGAATCCGTGCGGCTGGACCCTTCCAATTATCATGGGGGCAAAAGCTATAGCTCCCAGGGAGGGACGATCCATGTCGACATCGACGCGCAGCAGCCGGTTTCGATTTTCATGACGAGCGCAGGCGAGTGGAATCGCGCGATGCAGAACCCGGAGCTGCTCGGGAGCATAAGGACGGTGTGTCTGCGCGAGCACGTAGTCAAGGTGACGTATACCTGCGACCTTCCGCGGGAACCGATGCAATTGATCGTGCGGGATGATCGAGAGACTCAAAGCTCTAAGGCGTTTGCCGGTCTGGGAGCTGTATTGAAGAGCACCGAGGCTGTGGCAACGGCAGAGCCGCAGTTGGGCGGCGCTATGGGGGTGATAAACGCGGTCGGTTCGGGAGTCGCGGGTATACTAGGTCGCCAAAGCAACGCGACGTCGAGGCACTTCGTCGCGCCGAACGATGTCCACATCCAATACTACCGGTGGATTTGCGTCAGCAATTGCTTCCCGCCAGAGTTTCAATGGATCCAACAAGCGAAGGAAGAATACAAACTGACGCCATTCTTGAAAGTTTACGGCGGCTACGCGCCGGACCACGACGGCGAGCTGGTGAGCGTCAAGATCAAAGCTCCGGTGCCGATGCTGGTGGCAGTAGTCCCCGCATCGGTGGCAAATCAACTGCACGCGAAGCCAGATATGCTGGAGCCGGCGCTGGAAAAAACAGCCTGCCAGCAGCGTGGCGTGCAGTCGCAAACGTTCCAGTGCACGTTCAATGCGGCGGACGGACCGCAGTCATTGATTGTAGTGCCAGAAAATCTCGAGAAAGTGCCACACAAGAAAACCGAAGTTGAGTTCTTCGCGTCAAAGTGCGTGGCGAACTGCGCTCTTCCGCCTCAGAACGCAGAGGCGTCGGTGAATCCGAATCCGTAAGCGATCCTGAACACTCATCGATCTCCGGTTCAAAGACCGGCTACAATTGCGACGGGGATAGTGAAGACCCGGGGTCACGGC
>Ga0335080_10006287_pt1 | contig 12268 bp, 11 predicted proteins | sample Lox_Sample_34_FD_206720 | JGI IMG/M metagenome (GOLD analysis project Ga0335080, IMG submission 206720) | Soil microbial communities from Loxahatchee National Wildlife Refuge, Florida, United States - Lox_Sample_3.4 | ecosystem: Environmental > Terrestrial > Soil > Wetlands | place: USA...
TGTCGACGGCGGCATCCTCAACCCGGTCCCGATCAGCGTGGCCGAGCGCATGGGGGCACGCACCATCATCGGAGTGCGCTTGTTTGCCCCGCCCGACGAGGCCGACTGGGAGGCCGAATCGGTTGTCGCCGCCGGCCGGTCGCCCTCGTCGATCGCAGTGATCATGCGCTCGATCGAGATCATGCAAAGCCGGGTCGAGGCCGAGGCGACCGCGGCCACCCGTGTGATGATCACGCCGCGCTACGAGAACATCGGCGAGGCGAAGCTGCGGCGCTTCCGCACCGGCAGGCGCTTCGTCGAGGACGGCGAGGCCGCCGCGGAGGCGGCCCTACCGCGTCTGCGGGCCGCCTTCCCCTGGCTGGGCCCGTAGCCCCGCTTCGAGCTCGCGGATCTCGGCCATCAGCCGCTCGGTAAGCGCCCCGGCCGCCTGGTGGCGGCTGCGGCCCGCGAGACCGTCGGCGGCGAGCGGTGGGCCGAACGCGACCCGCACCGGGCCGAGGCGCGTCAGCCTGTCGGTGCCGATCAGCGCCGCCGGCACGAGCGGACGACCGGCCGAGAACGCGATCCGCGCCGCTCCGCTCTGCACCTGCTGCTGCCGCCGTCGCTTCCTCTTCCAGCGCCCCTTGCCGCGCCGCGCGCCCTCCGGGAAGACGAGCAGCACCTCGCCCGAACGGACGATCTCCACCGCTGTCCGGTACGCCTCGCGGTCCATCCCCCCGCGTCGCACCGGGAACGCCCCCGACGCGCGCAGGAGCGGGGACAGCACCGGGTTGAAGAGCTCGGACTTCGCCATCGAGCGCAGCCGGCGACGCGGCCAGAGCGGGTAGGCGAGCACCCAGGGGTCGAAGTTGGAGAGGTGGTTCGAGGCGAGCACGTAGCCGCCCTCGGCAGGAAGGTTCTCGACCCCCTCGGCCTGGAGGCGGTACAGCGACTTCATCGGCCCCCAGAGCAGCGCCCCCATCACGCGCTGCCAGGCATCCATGTGGACGCCTTGCGCTTGCCCCGGGCGATGCTCGCTCAATCCGCGAAGGCCTGCCGGTACGCCTCCTGGAGCCCGGCGGGGTCGAAATCCTGCGCACGGATCGCAAGCTCGATCAGGCGCCGGCGCAGGTCGAGTGCCTCGCGGACCTCGGAGACAGTCGCGTCCCCATGCGCCGACCACGGGAACGTCGTCTCGATCTGGTTGTGGCGGAGGTAGCGGTGGAATCCGTCCCGGCCGGCCGTGCCGGGATAGCCGACGCAGTGGGAATAGACGGCGTCCATCACCTCCGGGATCTCGGTGCGGAGGGCCTCGAGGAACGGTTCGAGGTCGCCGTCGACATCCGCGGCGAAAAGCAGGTACTCGTTGTTGAGCCGGTCGGGCACCTCGGGCGGCGGGCCGACCTCGACGAGCTGCGGCACGATCACCCAGCGGGCGAAGTGCACCTGCCCGACCCGGACGAACGCGCTCTCGGAGCCGGTCGGAAGCGCCTCAACGACCTCGCGCAGCTCCTGCGAGCGGCCGGGCAGGATCGCGGTCAGCGCCTGGTAGGCGTAGGCCTGGTCGAGCCTGTTGGGCACTACAAGTCCCTCTGGACTTCGGCCACGAAGCGGCGGAAGCCTTCCTGGAAGCGGCTCGGATCGGCGTCGCGCATCTCCGCCTGGAAGCGGCCGAAGCGCTTCTTCAGCTCGAGCGCCGACTGCACCATCGTCGCCGAGGCCTCCGGGTAGGCCGAGTAGTAATGGCTGGCGGTGAACTCCAGCTTGTGGATCTGGCGGTTTCTGGCTCCTGCAGGCGCCGTGACATGGCCGTAGACGTTTCCCCAGACCAGGTCCATCAGGTCGGGGACCACGCGGTAGAAGGCATCGTTGTACTGGGTCCAGTAGCCGTTGTAGTTGCTGATGAAGAACAGGTATTCGTGAGCCACCCGCTCCGGCACCTGCGGCGGCCCGTTGTAGGGAAACTCGGAGACGATCGTCAAGCGCGCGAAGTGGATGAACGAGAGCTTGTACAGCCGGGCCATCAGCGCCGGAATGCGGCCCGTCACCCAGAGGTTGAGACGGAGCAGCTTGCGTCGATGGGGCTTGATCGGGTTGGCGAGGGTCATCGCGATCGCGCGGCCACAGGTGTTGCGGCTCGGCGCCTGGGCGGCGATGGACTCGCGTTCTTGCGCTGTGACGGCCATAGCGTCCGAGGCTAGAGCAGGCCCGAGAGGCGGTCAAGGCTGTTCTGGTACGTTCGCCGTCCGATGGCCACCCACCCCGCCTTGCGCCGCTTTCGCGTCCGCCGCCCGCCCCGCGATCCCGGCCTCGAGCTGGCGGACATCCAGGGGAACGTCCTGCGACCGTACGCGTTCCAGCAGGCGCAGTTCCTGTTCGCGCGGGTGGACGACGCGGAGGCCGCGCGCGCGTGGCTGCTGCGGCTCGCCGACCGGGTGACGAGCGCCGCGCCCTGGACCGACGGCAAGCCGGACACGACGGTCAACCTCCGCTTCACCCACGCCGGCCTGCGCGCGCTCGGCCTGCCGGAAGACGCGCTCGCCAGTTTCTCGGACGCCTTCCGCGAGGGGATGGCCGCCCGCGCCGGAATGCTCGGTGACGTCGGCGCCAACAGCCCGTCGGAGTGGGAGCCCGGCCTCGGCACCGGCGAGGCGCACGTGCTCGTCCGCGTCGACGCCCAAGACTCAGAGCGGCTCGAGCCGGAGGCCGAGGGGCTGCGCAAGGAGATCGACGGCTTCGGGGCCGTCGTCAACGATCAGCGCTCGGCCTTCATGCCGTCCGGGCGCAACCACTTCGGCTACGTCGAGGGCGCCGGGGCGGTCGCAGTGCTCGGCAGCGGTCTCACCCCCCAGCGCGGCGAAGGGACGCCGGAGCCATGGAAGGGCTGGCGCGCGCTCAAGCCGGGCGAGTTCGTGCTCGGCTACGAGGACGAGGACGACGACCTGCCGGAGGCGCCGGTCGAGCCCTTCGGGCGCAACGGCATGTACATGGTCTACCGGAAGTACTTCATGGATGTCCCGCTCTTCACGCGCTTCCTTCGCGAGCACGCTGCCGCGGCCGGCGGCGACGAAGAGCTGCTCGCCGCCAAGATCATGGGCCGCTGGCGGGACGGGACGCCTCTCGTCCCCTCACCGGACCGGCCCGACCCGGAGCTTGCAGCCGACCCCGCGAGGGTCGACGACTTCCGCTACGACGAGGACCCCTTGGGCCTGCGCTGCCCGCTCGGCGCCCACATCCGGCGGGCCAACCCGCGCGACGCGTTCGGCTGGTACGGCGTGATGACCGTGCGCCACCGGATGATCCGCCGCGGCGTCTCCTATGGCCCGCCGGCGGAGGATCCCGGCGTCCAGGACGGGGTCGACCGCGGGCTCATCTTCACCTGCTTCGTCGCCAGCCTCGAGCGCCAGTTCGAGACGGTGCAGGCGACGTGGCTGAACGACGGCAACGTGTTCAAGCTCGGCGACGACAAGGACTTCCTCCTCGCACCGGAGGACCCCAACGGGAAGATGACGATCCAGGGCGACCCGCCCGCTTTCCTCTCGCCCCAGCCCGCGTTCGTGCGGCTGCTCGGCGGCGAGTACCTCTTTCAGCCGGGGATCGCAGCGCTGCGCGCGATCGCGACCTGCTCGGCGTAGATCTCCTCGAGGGTTGCGCCCTCGCGGTGCCGGGCGATCTGCCGCTCCGCCGCGTTGGCGGAAGGAATCGCGAGGTAGGACGCGCAGCCGAGCTCCTCGGCGACAGGCCGCACCCATTCGAGCAGGCGCTCGAGGTGCGCGCGCGCCGGCCTCACCTCGCCGGTCGAGAGGTCGATCAGCTCCCCGCTCAGGCCGTAGCGGATCGCGCGCCAGAGGTTCTCCTCGATCAAGCGGTGCTCGAAGTACATCAGGGGCTCCCCGTCGTCCATCGCGCGCGCGATGCGGGCGGCCAGGGCGTAACAGAGCGCCGCCAGCGACCGCGCTTCGGCGAGGTCGGGCTGGGCGTCGCAGATCCGGATCTCGACCGTCGGGAACGCGAGGTGCGGCCGAACGCTCCACCACAGCTGCGTGTGCTCGTCGATCGAGCCGGTGTCGTAGAGGAAGCGGACATACCGCTCGAAGCCGTCCCACCCGTCGTAGTCGTCCGGGATGCCGCAGCGCGGGAACATGCGCGTGAAGATCTGCGTCCGCGCCGAGTGGAGGCCGCTGTTGACGTTCTCGACGAACGGCGAGCTCGCGCTCAGGGCCAGGAGCTCGGGCAGGAAGCTCCGCAGCGCGTTGCAGACGCCGATCGCGCGGTCGGGCCCGTTGATCGCGACATGGACGTGGAGGCCGAAGCTGTTGTTGCGCCAGACGACGTACTGGAGGATCTCGTCGTTGCGGCGGTAGTGCGGCGTGTCGATGATCCGCTGCTCCTGCCAGGGGCTCCAGGGGTGCGTGCCGGTGCCGGCGAGGGCGATCCCGAGCGGATCGGCCAGCTCGCGAAGCTGGGCGCGGCGGTCGCCCAGGAGCACTGCGGCCTCGTCGAAGGTCTGGCAGCGGCCGGTGCGGATCTCGACCTCGGAGGCGATCAGCTCGCCGACGAGGTGCGGCTCGAGCGGCGTGCCGCGCGCGGCGGCCTGCAGCTCCTCGAAGCGGTTCGTCAGCGAGAGCGTCTCCGGGTCGAGGACGGCGAACTCCTCCTCGACGGCGACGGTGAAGTCGGTCGCCTGCTCGAACTGCTCTCTGGCGAGGGCGAGCTGCTCCTCGGGCGCGAGGCGTTGCGAGTCTCCCACGTCACTACATTAGTGAAAGGGACCGAGCAGCCTTTCGGCGATGCTGCGCCAGCTCCAGCGCTCGACGGTTGTCTCGCGGGCGGCCCTGGCAAGCCGGTCCCGCTCGTCCGGGCTCAGAGCGAGCAGGCGCTCGAGCTTCGCGGTCAGATCGCTCACGTCGCCGGTCGTGAAGCTGGTCAGGTCCCGCGCCTCCGGCGGGTAGCCGGCTTCGAGGCCCTCGGCGATCTCCTGGAGCCCCGAGTGCCGCGCGACCAGCGGTAGGCAGCCGGCAGCGGCGGCCTCGGCGGCGACCATGCCGAATGCCTCCGGGAAGATCGACGGAACGACGGCGACGTCGGCGAGCGGGAGCAAGTGGACGAGGTGGCGGTGCTCCAGCGGGCCGGTGAAGAGCGTTCGCGGCGGTGCGGCCTGCTCGAGCTCGGCGCGGTAGTCGCCGAAGCCGACGATCACCGCGCGGGCGTCGAGGTCGCCCAGAGCTTCGAGCAGCAGGTGGACGCCCTTGTTGCGGATCAGCTTGCCGAAGTACAGGACCGTGGCCTCGTCCCGCGCGAAGAACTCCGTGAAGCGCTCGGCGTTCCCGGGGTCGGGTAGGCGCTCGTCGCCGGTGGTGTCGCGGCGGGCCTCTTCGACGAGCCGCTCGAGAGCGTCCCTGCGCGGCTCGGGCCGGAACTCTTCGACGTCGACGCCGGGCGGCACCTCGTGCACGCGCTCGACGTGGCCGACGACCTCTTCCAGCACGCGGCGGATGTGCTCCGACCCGACGAAGACGGCGTCGGCGCCGGCAAGCGAGTCGCGGGCCCACGCGGCAAGCTCGGCGTTGCCGCGGATCGAGTACTCGAGCTCGGAGCCGTGCGCCTTGACCGCGTAGCGCGCGCCGGTGGCCGCGGCTACCGGACCGCCGAGCAGGACGTGGTTCGCGAAGACGAGGTCGGCAGGAAGCTCGGCGCGCAGCGCTTCGGCGTTCAGCTCGACGAAACGATCTCGCTCGTCACGGGTCAGCTCGGGGAGGAGCCGCGCCTCGATCCCTTCGTAGCGGTCGAGCACGAAGGTAGGCAGGATCGGGCCGGCCTCCGGGCGTATGTGGCGGGCGCCGCCGAGGTCGTAGAGCTCCGGGTGAGGCTCCTGCGAGAAGACGACCACGTCGTGACCTGCTCGGCCCCACTCCCGCGCGAGCGCGCGCGTGTACACGTTCGACCCGGTCCCGCCGAGCAGGTACCCGTGCCAGAGCAAGATTCTCAGCAGCGCCCTCCTTTGCCGTGGGAGCTCGGACGATAGTCGGGGTCTGACCCCTGATCCATGCGGGGTCTGACCCCGGGTGAGCCTACGGCTGCTTGGCTCTGCGGCGAACCGACGCCTTCCGAGATATCTCGGGGTCAGACCCCGGGCCGACTAGGTGAGGTGGAAGTAGAGCGCGTGCAGCAGGTCGACGGCCGGGTTCGACGTGTGCACGGTCACGTCCTGGGGAACGTCGAGCAGCGCCTCGGAGTAGTTGAAGATGATCTTCACCCCGGAGCCGATCACCTCGTTCGCGACCTGCTGGGCGCTGTCGGCCGGCACCGCGAGGACGCCGACGATGATGTTCTTCTCGCGCACGACGTGCGGAAGCGTCCGGATGTCGGTGACCGAGAGCGACCCGATCGCGCGGCCGACCCGCTCGGGGTCGTTGTCGAACACGGCGGCGATGTTGATCCCGTGCTCCGCGAAGATCGGGGAGCTGGCAATCGCCTGGCCCAGCCGCCCGGCCCCGACGAGGGCGATGTTGTGCTGCCCTTGCGTCCGCAGGATGCGGCGGATCTCGCCGAGCAGGGAGTCGATGTTGTAGCCGACCCCGCGCTTGCCGAACTTGCCGAAGTTCGAGAGGTCGCGCCGGATCTGCGTCGCATTGATGTTGGTGTAGTCCGAGATCTCCTGGGAGGAGATGCGGTCCTTCCCCATCTTCTTCGACTGCGCCAGCACCTGGAGGTAGCGGCTCAGCCTGGCTGCAACGCCGACCGCCACCCGCTCAGCCGGCGCCGTGCCGGTCCCCTGCACAGTCGCTTGTGACATGAACAACCATTGTGACAGCACCGCCTGGCTCCGTGCGTCAGACCGTCACAAGCTCGCGTCGTCCGGCCGAGTTTGTGCGGCCCGCTTTGTGCGGTTCCTCAAGCCTCGTCGGATCGACCGGTCGGTTCAGACGGGCGCGCGGTAGAACCGCGCGCCCTGACGGCGGCGCCGCGAGCGGCGCCTATGCGCCGCCGGAAAGCCGGCTCGTGGACGAAGTGGGTGAAGACCAGCTCGCCCTCGATCTCGACGGCGGGGATCAGCTCGCGGTAACGCTCCTCGAGCTCCTCGTCGCCGTCGATCGCGACCTCCTCGAGCTCGAAGTCGAGCCCGTTCCGGAACGCGCGCACCCGCGCGAGCGCCCGCTCGCAGAGGTGGCAGCCCGCCGCGTGGTAGACGACGACCCGAGGCACCGCTTGCGGTGCCGTCATCAGAACGTGCGGGCTTCGCCCGGACGTTCGTCTGAAATGACCGGTCGACACGAACCGGGAATCGGCGAGCGCACCTGGACTAGGGGTAGAGGCCGCGCGTGATCGTGGCTTGCGCTACGCGCCCGACGGCGACGCCGTAGGAGGCCGGCCGCATGGCGATCTGCCGCTCCTGGGAGGACTGCCAGGTCTCGTTGAAGGCCCGCGTGACGATGTCGCGCAGCTTCGAGTTGACCTCCGGCTCCTTCCAGAAGTACTCCTGCAGGCCCTGCACCCACTCGAAGTACGAGACGACCACGCCGCCAGCGTTGGCGAGGATGTCCGGCAGGACGAGCACGCCGTTGCCCTCGAGGATGTCGTCGGCCGCCGGGGTGACCGGCCCGTTGGCTCCTTCGCAGATGATCGTCGCCTTGACCTTGTCGGCGTTGTCCGGGGTGATCACCTGCTCGAGCGCGCACGGCGCGAGCACGTCGCAGTCGACGAGCAGGAGCTCGTCGTTCGTGACCTCGTCCGCCCCGCGCAGGCCGCGCAGCGTCCCGGTCTCCTGCTTGTGCGCGAGCGCGGCGCTCACATCGATGCCCTTCGGGTTGTAGAGGCCGGCGGTGGAGTCCGAGACCGCCACCACCGTCGAGCCCTCCTCGACGAGGAACTTCGCCAGATAGCTGCCGACGTTTCCGAAGCCCTGGACGGCGACCTTCAGGCCCTCCAGGCTGAGCTCGCGCTTCCGGACGGCCTCCTGGATCGTGTAGAGGCAGCCGCGCGCGGTCGCCTCGAGCCGGCCGAGCGAGCCGCCGACGTTGAGCGGCTTGCCCGTGACCACGCCGAGCACCGAGTGGCCCTTGTTCATCGAATAGGTGTCGAAGATCCAGGCCATCACCGTGCCGTCGGTGCCGACGTCAGGCGCCGGAATGTCCTTCTCGGGGCCGATCTCGTTGATGATCTCGCTCGTGAAGCGGCGGGTCATCCGCTCGAGCTCGCCGCGCGAGAGCTTCTTCGGGTCGCAGACGATGCCGCCCTTCGCGCCGCCGAAGGGGATGTTCATCAGCGCGCACTTCCAGGTCATCCACATCGCGAGCGCCTTGACCTCGTCGAGCGTGACGTCCGGGTGGTAGCGGATGCCACCCTTGGACGGGCCGCGCGCGACGTTGTGCGTGACCCGGTAGCCCTCGAACGCGTGCGTCGAGCCGTCGTCCATCGAGACCGGCACCGAGACGATGAGCGCCTTCTTGCACTCCTGCAGGACGTTCACCAGCCGCTCGTCGATCTCGAAGATGTCGGCCACGCGCCGGAGCTGCTGTCGCGCGATCTGGAACGGGTTTTCTCGGAGGTGGGACTCGGGAGCTTCGACAGTGGTCACTCAGGTCTCCTTCGGGGTTGGGTCTGGGCCGTGCAAAAACCGCCGCAAACAAGCCAAGTATAGAGCCGGATCTCGGTTATTTGATCTTGAACCGGACTGTCTCTCGCGTGGACGGGCCGCCGGCGGTCGGCCTCGCGACGAGGCGGATCCGGTACGGGCCGGCAGGAAGCAGGTTGCCGTCCGGGTCGCGGCCGTAGAGGAAGAGTGCGTACTGCCCGGGCAGGAGATCACGCAGGCGCGCGATGAGGCCGAGGCGCTCGCCGCCGCGCCAAAGCTCGACGTCCAGCCGTGCCAGCGGCTGTACCTGCGGCCCGGCAAGGTCCTGCGAGAGGCTGCCGGCCCGGAACGAAAGGACCGCCGGGAGCGTGTCGGAGGGCTTGAAGGAGGTGGCGGAGAGGGCGACCGCGGAGAGCAGGTCGCGTGCGGGACGCCCGAACGTGATCGCCCAGGGCACGCGTAGCGGGCCCGAGCCACGGGGCTGCAGGACCACGGCGCCCTCCGCAGAGCCGCCGGTCGGCGGGACGCCGCGGAGGCGCGCGACCAGACGGACAGTGAACGAGCCGCCGGGCTTGAGCCGAACGACCTTCGGGAACGCGTTGATCTGCGGGCCCGTCTGTCCCACGCTGCGAATCCGGACGCGGAAGCGGCGTGAGGAGACGTTGTGCAGCGTCAGCAGCTGCGTCGAATGCCAGCCGTCGCCGCGCGCCCGTCCGAAGGCGAGCGTGTCAGGCCAGGCCGTGAGCTCGGCCGACGCCGCGGCGCCGAGGTCGACGAGCCCGCCGCCCTGCGCGGTCACGCTCGTGTCGGCGAGCGGCTCGGCGGTGCCCGCGAGGAGGCCGCTCAGCTCCTTCGCGCCGAGGCCCGGGCGGAGCTGCGCCAGGAGGGCGGCCGCGCCGGCCACGACCGCGGCCGCGCCGCTCGAGCCGTTGACGGTGCCATAGCGGGCCGAGCCGTCGTCGTTGCGGCCCGGCTCGGCGGTCGCGAGCACGACGCCCGGGGCGGCGAGGTCCGGCTTCACGCGGGCGTCGTATGCCAGCCCGCGCGAGGAGAAGGGCGCGATCTGGTCCGCCGATCCGTTGACCGCCGTCTTCGGAAGGCCGATCGAGACGATCGCGGGGTGATGGGCCGCCAGCGCGGCGACGACGAGCCGGCCGACGCGGCCCGGGACGCTGACGACGGGAACGTCGACCTGTTCGTCGAGGCCGAGCCCGCCCGCCGGCAGCTCCGTCCCGTAGACGACGACCGCCCGCGCGCCCGCCTGCACGGCGTCCTCGATCGCCGGCATCGGGTCGGCGCCGGCGCGGACGAAGGCGGCCTTGCCCGCGACGAGGCTGACGCCGCGGCTGTCGAAGAAGCCGGCCAGGCCGGCAGCCGACGCGCGCGGCGAGGCCAGCTCGAGCTCTATCGGCTTCGAGGAGACGACGGCGCCGGCAAGCGCCAAGCGCCGGTCGAGCAGCAGCCGGAGGCCGGTGCGGACCGTGACGGGGACGTCCTCGGCCTCGGTGCGCAGGTCGGCCGCCCCGACGGTCAGCGCGTCCGGCGCCCCGCCCGGGCTGGCGATGCTCCCGAAGCCGGGCCCGGCCGGCCCGTCGTTTCCGGCCGGGGCGACGACGAGCGTGTCGAGGTCGAGCGCGCCTGCGACCGCGCGCGCCTCAGGCGAGTCGGTGAAGGCGGCGTAGGGCTCGGCCACGCCGACGAGCGCGATCCGCGCCGCGTCGTGAGCATCGCCGTCCAGGTTCGGGTCGACAGCGCGCTCGAGCCCCGCGATCAGCTGGTCGCTCCGCGAGTAGACGGCCGGGCTGCCGGTGAGGTCGCGCTGCCAGCCTGCGACGCGAATCGGGAACACCGACGCGCCGGTGGCGACGCCGGCGATCCCGCCAGGCCCGCCCGCGCCGACGAGCAGGCCGGCCATCTCGGTCCCGTGCACCTCGAGCCGGCTCGGCTCGTCGGGGTCGGCCACCGCAGCCGCACCCCCGCGCACCTCGGGGTCGACCACGTTGACGCCGGGGAGGATCCGGCCGCGGAGATAGGGATGGGCGCGGTCGACGCCGGTGTCGAGCAGGGCGATCGTGACGCCGCGCCCGTCGTAGCCGGGCAGGAGCACGGACGGCAGGCTCCCGGCGCCGACCGCGACCCCCTCCTTCCCGAGCAGCCGCGACGAGAGCGAGGCGGGGTAGGCGACGCGGACCGGGTAGACGCCGGCGACGTCGGACTGGCGCTCGAGCAGCGCCACGGCGCGCGCGTCCAGCGGGGCCGAGAACCCGTTCAGTACGCGGGCGAAGCTGAAGTCGACGCGGATCTGAATCCCGTGCGTGGCCATCTCGGCGAGGAGCTGCTTCTGCGACGCGATCGCGTCCCTCGTCCACTCGTGCTCCTGGTGCTGCGTCGCCAGGCCGCCGTTGGCGGCCACGCGCTGCGCGAGCGACGGCGTCTTGAGGACGACGATCTCCCGCTGCCCGACGGTGACGGCCGGCCGGGGGCCGCCGACCAGGCCGCGCCAGCCGGACGCCTGCGAGAGCAGCGAGCGCTCGTTCGCGCCGCCGACGCCGAAGCCGGCCACGAGCAGCATCGCCCCGAGCACGATGATCGCCGCAGGGGCGGCCCTTCTGAGCTCAGACAGCCTGGGCGTACGCATCCAACGCAAGATAACCGGGCGGGGGGATCGCGTCGGCGTAGCGGGCGGCGGAGGCGATCATCGCCGCATTGTCGGTGCACAGCTCGAGCGGCGGCGCGACCGCCTCCGGGAGCGCGGTGCGCAGCTCGGAGTTCGCGGCCACCCCTCCGACGATCGCGATCCGCTCGCCACCGACCTCGCGCACGCGCGCGACAAGTGCCTGGACGATCGCGCGCTGGTAGCTCGCGGCCAGGTCGGCACGGCGGGCCTCGGCCTCGTCGCCGAGGTCGCGCACCGCATAGAGCAGCGCCGTCTTCACGCCCGAGAAGGAGAAGTCGAGGCCGGGCACCCGGGCGACCGGGAACGAGAAGGCGTCCGGGTCGCCCTCGCGCGCGAGCCGGTCGATCTCGGCGCCGCCGGGGTAGCCAAGCCCGAGCAGCCGCGCGCCCTTGTCGAAGGCCTCGCCGGCCGCGTCGTCCAGCGTCGTTCCCAGGACGGCGAACGAGCCGCGCTCCCGCACGTCGAGCAGGAGCGTATGGCCGCCGCTCGCGAGCAGGCAGGTGAACGGCGGCTCGAGCGGCTCCGGCCCGAGGTAGAGCGAGGCGACGTGGCCTTGCAGATGGTCGACCGGGACGAGCGGAAGGCCGCGCGACCAGGCCAGCGCCTTGGCCGCGGAGAGCCCGACGAGCAGCGCGCCGATCAGCCCGGGTCCCTGCGTGACCGCGACCGCTTCGAGGTCGTCGAGTGACGCCTCGCCGAGCGCCTCCCGTACCACCGGCAGGACGAGCTCGAGGTGGTGGCGCGAAGCGACTTCCGGCACGACGCCGCCGAAGCGCGCGTGCAGGTGCGCCTGGGACGAGACGACGTTGCTCACGATCTCGCCGCCCTCGACGAGCGCGGCGGCGGTCTCGTCACACGAGGTTTCGATCCCGAGGATCAGGACTTCGCCGCCGGTTCCTGCACCGGGTCTTTCCACATGATCAGGGCGTCCTCGCGGTTGTCGGTGTAGTAGCCGCGCCGCACACCACGGGCCTTGAAGCCGAGGCGCTCGTAGAGCTTGATCGCGCCCGCGTTCGAGACGCGCACCTCGAGTGTGT
>Ga0335080_10006289_pt1 | contig 12267 bp, 11 predicted proteins | sample Lox_Sample_34_FD_206720 | JGI IMG/M metagenome (GOLD analysis project Ga0335080, IMG submission 206720) | Soil microbial communities from Loxahatchee National Wildlife Refuge, Florida, United States - Lox_Sample_3.4 | ecosystem: Environmental > Terrestrial > Soil > Wetlands | place: USA...
CGGTGAGGGTGTCCCTGAGTTTGGCCACGGCCCCAATGTCGCCGGCGTGCAGATCGGTGACGGGCGTTAACGTCTTGCCGTAGGGAACGGAAATATGCGACAGCCGCTCGACAGTTCCTCGCTGCACATTCAGCAGGTTGGCATCATTCTTCACCACTCCCGAACAGACCTTGAAGTAGGTAATACGACCGGCGAAAGGATCCGCCGTGGTCTTGAAGACAAACGCTGAAGCCGATTCGGAATCGGCGATCTTCCGCGTCACTTCCTGGCCATTCAGTTTGCCGGTGACCGTTCCACGGTCCGTGGGAGCGGGAAGGCTTTCGACGATCAGATTCAGGATCTGGTCGGACCCGATGTTGTGCAGACCGGAGGCGCACAGCACCGGAAATAAGCGCATCTCGCGCACCGCGGCATTTAGTCCCTCGACGATGTGTTCGATGGGCAATGTGCCCTTTTCGAAAAACTCCTCCATCAGGTCGTCCTTGCCCTCGGCCACCATCTCGACCAGTTCTTCGTGCGCCTTCTGGGCAGCCTCGGCCATGCTGGCGGGGATTTCGCCTTCTTTCCCCTTACCGTCCCCATCGGCAGAATACGTGTAGGCCTTCATCCTGACCAGGTCTATGACACCCTTAAATTCACGCTCGGAGCCCAACGGGAGCTGGATGGGGATAGCGGTGCGGCCAAAGAACGTGTGGATGCTCTCGAGAGCCCGTTCAAAGCTGGCCCGTTCGCGATCGAGCTTGTTGATCACCAGGACGCGCGGAAGTTTGTATTCATCGGAGAAGGACCAGACCTTTTCGGTCTGCACCTCAACTCCGGCCACGGCATCCACCATCACCAGCGCGGCGTCCGCCGCCGCCAAGGCCGCCCGCGTGTCATTGATGAAGATGTTGTAGCCCGGCGTGTCCAGGAGGTTGATTTTGGTTTTCTTCCATTCGGCGTAGGCGAGGGAGGTGGAGATGCTGATCTTGCGCTGGATCTCCTCCTCGTCGAAGTCCGTGATGGTGTTGCCTTCATCGACCCGCGTCAACCGGTTGGTCGCGCCGACGGTGTAGAGCAGGCCGGCGGTGAGCGAGGTCTTACCGGAACCGCCGTGGCCCACCACACCGACGTTCCGAATGTCCCTGCCTTCGTAGATTTTCACTGATTGGCTCCCGAATGAGAGTGATTGAAATCGGATGTTAACACAACTAAGAGCGGAGGGCGGGCAGGCTGGGGGAGGGTAGAGAACGCTGGAGGTGTGATGGCTATCGCCGACCGGTGGGAGTGACGCTGTTCGAGTGAGTCAGCAACACAACTTCCGCGCGGAGTCCGCGGATGGCGTCTATGACGCGTACAGTGTGGCCCCATTCCATTTCTCCGCGTCCTTCGACGTAAACGGGCCAGTTGGGCGGGCGAAGGGGGAGCTCGCGCTGCAACACGGCGGTGAGGTCCTCCCAGGCGACGGCCTGCGAATTCACGTAGAGAGTGGGGCGGGCATAGTTTGGCGCGGCTTCGAGATGGACGAGCAGAGGCTGAATGCCTGGACTGGGCGGAGAGGAGAGTGCGGGTCTTTGGAGATGGATAGGGAGCCTGACTAGGATCCTCAAGACCCCTAGCCAGGACTGTATCAACCACACGGGCAGCAGGACTATCAGAAAGGTATTGGCGGCAAACAGTCCCCACGCCGGCATTCCGGAGAACGGGCCCGGTCTTGGCGGCCTGACCTTCAGCGGCAGATGGCCGCGGACCATGGCCCATTCCGCATCGGGGGCAACGGGTGGCAGTCTACCGACATGCGCGCGACCAGCGACGACAAGCAGGCTGGCGCCGGCGCCCATGGAAATCAAGCACAGGCACAGGAGGCGTTCAACGAGGGAAGCGTAGCCGGACGGATCAGTGAAAACGCGCAGTCTTGGATGGTCGGCATTCAGGCAACTGGCGTCCTTCAAGACTTCCACATCCAGGTTGTAGATTCCGGGTTGGCCTTTGAAGTCCTCCAACTGCGTCCCCGAAATGAAGGGTTCATGCGATCTGGCCACCACGCGTCCGCTCTTGTACAAGGCCCAGCGAGTGTCCAGCAGGGCGGATTTGCTGTAGTCTGCGTCCAACCGCTCTCTGTCTGTGTTTAACCAAATCGAGTAGGACTCGCTTAGATTGATCGAGAACGGCCCGGTTCTGATGTGGCCGGGCGAGAGCGACACCGCCAGGTCGGCGGCGACGAAGGTTCGAGTGGTCATCCAACGGTGAATCGCCGCGTAGGCGGCAAATCCAGCCACGAGAAGGAAGGCACCAAGCCAGGCGGGAGCCCAAAGGCGGAAACCATTTAAGAAGTGCGTTACGGCAAATGCCTGCGGGCCGGCGTGCAGGTTGCGCGGCTGGGGACCGGGTTGGGTGAGAGAATGCGCCCGAGCCCAAGCGGCCTGCTGTTCGCGGCGGCGCATGATGGCCGAGCGAATGAGCAAGTAAACTCCGGCCCCGACGGATAGCAGGAGGACAAGAAACGCCTTGGCGCCGTGGTCTTGAGACTTCTGACGCTCGAATTCGGATTCGTAGACCACCAGATACGGCCCTCGCGTGTTCAGGCGGCCTCCGCCCTGCAAGAAATCGAGATCGAGAATGTAGCGACCGCTGTTGGCATGGAAGGTACCGATGACGCGTCCAATGGAGTCGAATCCCGGCCAGAACCTTTCGTGTTCCGTTTGGCTCAAGCCATGCGCCACGACGCGCCCGGCCTGGGACACGGACCAGGAAGCGCTGAGTACGAAAGGACGGTTTTCGCACTGCTCAACGCCGAGAAGGCAGGGAAGCCCCACGTAATCGTAATTGCGATCTATGGCGATGCCGATGGAGTAGTCGGCCTCAACGTTGGTCTGGAACTCGGTTCGGAAGTGGCCGGGCGCGAGCGATACCGGCACATCCAGGGGCTCCCAGATGCGGGTGGAGTCCCAGACCAGCCTGGTGGCGAACCAGGCGGCGCTGCTGAGGACGAGGGCCAGTGCGATGCGCGCGGTCCAGGACAGGCGGCGCGGCATATCCAGTTAGACACCGGCGCCGGGGCCGAGGTGCCTGCGCTGACCCGGCCGAACGTCCAGACTGATCAGCAAGGATAGCAGCCATAATCGGACTCACCGGTGTCCAATCCAGGTATGAAGGATTCCTCCGGGCAAGTCTGGCTCATTTCCGCGGTTTCGCGCAAGACAGCATTTGTAGCCGCTGTCACGATAGCTTTACAGCTCGGTATTGCGGTGCCGAGAATGAGCGCTTGCGAGTGCAATACCGATTTACTACCTCCGTGCCAGGCATACTGGCAGTCGCCGATGGTATTCCTCGGTACCGTTACAGAATCGCTGCCGACGTCCGATATTCGAATCGTCCGTCATCGAATGACAGTCGACCGGGCTTTTAAGGGAGTCACTCAGACGCAGGTAACTCTTCTTGACAATGGCATGTGCGCTGGCGCGGTCTTCCGAGTCGGTGAGCAGTACCTGATGTACACCCGACCTCTGAATGGAGTGGACCTGGAGGCGCGCGGGTGCACCCGCAGTAGACACGTCAAGTCGGCGGGGGAAGATCTGAAATATCTCGAAGGATTGGAGAACGCGGCACCTACCGCTGCGATATTCGGGCGAGTTGCAGCCTGGCCCGAGGGACCGGGCGATAAGGTGCCGCAGCCGGGCGCCAGTGTTCACCTTCAAGGGGCCGGAGAAACGCTGACGGTTACGGCCGATGCCAGAGGGCGATATTCGTTCGAGGGCTTGGAACCAGGGAAGTACACGGTTAGCGCGGACCAACCTGATTTCCACATGCCCGAACAGGACTATGGCGCGTTCTCTGCAACAGTGGAAGCGCGCGGCTGCGCCCAAATCGATGTGACTCTCAGGAAGAACTGGCCTGGTGTCATCGCCGGCCGTCTGGTGCGTCCCGACGGCACGCCCCCGGCCGCCGGGATTCATCTGAACCTTCCCCGCCTTCGGGACGGCCGGGATGGCGCATATGAGATTAGGGACACGGTGCACACGGACGATCACGGCGATTATGCTTTTCGGAACGTTCGACCTGGCACGTACAAGGTCGTTGTGCACAGGTGTTGCTTGACTTCAGAGGTTCCAAATCCCGCGGTATACTGGCCCGCCGGGGACTCCGAGGAGGATGGTTCAGAAATCCTCGTGGGCGCGTCCTATGTTGGCAACCACTACGATTTTCAACTGCCGGAGGAACTGAAAAGCAGGACCGTGAGCGGGCAGGTGCTGGATCCCGACGGAAAACCCGCATCGGGATCTAAGGTTTGGTTGCTGTATACCGAAGACGAGGATCAGCAGTGTTGCCGTGCTGTCAACGACGTTCGGACCGACCAGGAGGGCCACTTCTCGCTCACAATCACGGAAGGGATCAAATACGGTCTGGCCGTTGACTACGAAGGGGATGTGCTGATCGAGGAAGTGGTGCCGGTCTCCTTCGACGAAGTACCGAGCCCGCTTGTGCTGCGAAAGGAGGCGTCCACGACGCAGAAGGATCAGCCCTGACCACTGGCTATACGGTGGTGGAGGACCGGATTACGTAACGGCCAATGTGCGCGGTGCCGGGCTTTCTTCCGCGTTTTTCCCGTTTTCGTCGATCGCTCTTAGTGCTCCGGCATCGGCTGGGAGTACAGCATGAATTTCGCGGTGTCGTGATAGCCCATACGCCGGTATACGGGCCGCCCGGCATCGGTCGCATGGAGGATGGTTCGCGTCAGCCCGCTCGCGGCGGCGCACGATTCGAGCGACGCGCGCATCACCGCCTCCGCATAACCGCGCCGCTGCTGCTCCGGCAGAGTAGCCACAAAGGCCACATAGAGCCTTTGTTCAAGGGGGAACGTCACCGCACAGGCCACCGGCCGGTCTCCCGCTTGCAAGATATAGGCGTGGCAGGCATCGCTGGTGAGCATCTCTGAGATGGAACTGCACCCGATTTCAACCGGAACACCATAAGCGCGACAGTTCAGGTCGGTAATCAGCTCGGCATCTGCGCGGCCGCTTGCGCGGCGCATCTCGACGCCTTCGACCGGACGGGTGACCAGCGCCAACTCGGAGGCGGCCATGCCGGTGATAGGCATTGCGGGGTGGAAATTCTCGCCCGCCAGCACCGCCGCGGCTGCCTCGCGAAGACCCTGGGCCAGCATGTCCTCGCAGACGACCAGAAACCCTGGTTGCCGTCTCGTTTTCATGTAGGCAAGCGCCCGCTGTGCGCGTTGCCTCAGTTCCGCTTCATCTCTGACCTCCCCGGTCACGAAGGCTGCGTTGAAAAAGACTAGCGGTACATCCGGCCAGGAGATACTGAGCCCCGGGATTCGTGTGAATTCCGCGCCCGGGAAATCGCGGCCCATCGTGCGCCAAGCGCCCTCAAACTGCGATATCGACTCGGAAAGCTCGTTCGTGATGGAAGGTTGCATGGGGACAGTATACTCAGCCAAGTCAGGCGCAACATACCAGTGATGGACGTGCTACACGACTATCCGGAGTTGGGCAGGCGGGGCCACCGGGCAAGTCGCAGCTGCCTACGGCTGTTTTTTGGATGAGGAACGATAATAAGCATCGAGCGGCCGGTCAACGATTCATGGCTCGGGTGCAGGCTTTAGCCGCGCATCGATCTTGATTCGGGGTCTGCACCCGCACCGCGGCGATCTGGCCATTCGATTTTGTGCCGGATCCCCGGGCTGTTCCGGTGAACGATTTTACCGTTCCCGGGGATGCCGTGAAGCAGGGGAGACGGCAAGAACCCTGCAACACTGCCAGACCACCGCGCCAATCCGACAAGCGGAGACCCTACGCCTCCCTGCCGCCGTCCTCCTTCGGGACGCGATTCGGAAAGGTGAAACAGCAAAACCTTTCCTCGGGTTCCATCGTTCCGGTTGGACGCACTCGTTTGCGTCCTGAGAGGAGACCGCATTCTCGCGGCCTTTGTACGACAGAACACGTGGCAAGCTTCCGCGCGGAAGCGGCGCTCCCCGATTGCGTACCCGGTAGTTCTTACCCAATTTCGAGTAACGAATCTGCAAAGGGTTCTGTTGAAAATCAAAGCCCGCTGCGGTATGGCATCCCGACTGCAACTCGCCTGACGGGAGATTCACATGAGCACTTTGACGTTAATAGCCCTCATCGTAGCGGTTTTAGCGATCGCGCTCGCCGTCTGGGCGCTTCTCCAACGAGAGAAAACTCGCAGATTGAAAAGAACGTTTGGCCCGGAGTACGACCGGGTGGTGGAACACGAAAAAGACCCCCGGCGCGCTGAAGCGGTTCTGGAAGAGCGCCAGAAGCGGGTGGAGAAATATCACATCCGGCCCCTCAGTAGAGAGGAATGCGTCAGGTTCGAAGCCAAGTGGCGCGCGGCGCAGGAGCACTTCGTGGATGATCCGCGTGAGGCGGTTGCCCAGGCGGATTCGCTGATCACGGAGGCTATGCGGCTGCGCGGGTATCCCGTTTCGGATTTCGACCAGCGCGCGGCGGATCTTTCAGTGGACCACCCGCACGTCATCGAGAACTACTGGATCGCGCACGAGATCGCTGTACGAGATGCGAATGGACCCACGGCGACGGAAGATCAGCGAAGAGCCATGCAGCATTTTCGAAATCTGTTTGAGCATGTCATCGACACACGTGTCTTACAACATCATTAAGAAGGTCAATATGGAACAGGAACTCATAACGAAAAGAGAAGAAATCAACACCGCAGATCTGGTCGAGCGCTCGCGGAATAAGGAGGAACCGGCTTCGACAATGGAGAACTCTGAGGCGCTCTTTCCGGCTGCCGAATCCGAAATGTTTCGAAACCGCTGGAACGACATTCAGGTGAGTTTTGTCGATGAGCCGCGGCCCTCGGTGGAGAAGGCGGATCAACTGGTCGCCACCGTGATTGAGCGGCTTGCTGAAGTCTATGCCGACGAGCGCTCGAAGCTGGAAAGCGACTGGGACCGGGGCGGCGAGGTTTCGACCGAAGATCTGCGGCAGGCGCTCCGGCGCTATCGCTCGTTTTTCGACCGGTTGCTGTCGGTGTAGCGGGCGCTACAGATCCGGGTCCCAGATCTCAGCCAAATCGAGCACAAAGCCGGCGACTGGGCCTTCGCCTTTGAGTTTTGGCGGCGCGTTGAGTTTTTCGGCGTCGCGGCGGGGGCGGTAGATGTACGCCGTACGGCGGTCGGCATCGAGCAGCCAGCCGAGCTTGACGCCGTTGGCGATCCAGGCTTCCATCTTCTTGCGGACGCGCGGCAGCCGGTCGCTGGGTGAAGTCAATTCGACGATGAAGTCGGGCACGAGCGGTGTGAATTTCCGCTTCTGCTCACGAGTCAGCCGGGCCAGGCGTGTGCGTTCCACCCAGGATGCGTCGGGACATAGAGCAGATCCGTCGGGCAGCAGGAACTCGGTATTCGAATCGAACGCGCGGCCGCGTCCGTCTTGCCGGGACCAATTTCCGAGTTGTCGGGCAAGCTCGCTGTTTCGGTAGCCGGTTTCGGCTCCCGTGGGTGGCATGATGATGATGTCTCCCTCCGCTGTGAGCTCGACGCGGAGATCGGGGTTGGCAGCGCAGAATTCGTAGAAATCCTCGTGGGTCATACGCCCCTGCTGCCGGATGCGAACGGGCGCGCGCTCGTCGATGCCGTGCAAGGTGACTTGCATGCCTCCATCTTCCCACGATGTCTGCCAGCGGTTCATACGGTCTTTGCGGGACGGCTTCAAACGCGCATCGGAACAGCGCCGCGCACCGCCCATGCGCGGGCCGGAAGAGAAAAAGGGCCGTCGCCGGCAGACAGGGGCAATCGACGTTTCACCTCGCCACGCAAATGCAGCAACTGGTCGCGGTCCAGGCTCCGCACGTACGTGCCCGCGGGTCCCTGCCCCAGGAGAAAGGCATCCCAATAATCGACAAAAGACTTAAATCGGATGGTGATGTCCAGCGGCCGTTCCTCGACGTTCTCCAGACCAGCTTGCTTCCATAGTTGCGACAGTTCACCAGCGTGGCACAGGGGCATGTGCCGCTCGTCCAGCTTCTCAGCTCGGGAATCGATGCTCGCCGCAGCATCCCAGAACGCCCTCAGCATCCGCATTCCGTCACCGTAGTCCCAAGTCGCGGCGGAGATCGTACCGGCGGGTTTCGTTACGCGGCGCACCTCCCGTATCGCCTTCGCAGAATCGGGAATGAAATTGAACACAAGCAGTGAGACGGCGGCCTGAAACGATGCATCCGGGAACGGTAGCTTCTGAGCATCGCCAACCTGAAAGCTGACCCGGTCAGGAAACGGATTCTTGCTGTTTGCATAGGCCACGTATTCTTTCGATGGATCGATTCCCACGACATGAGACTTGGGCTTCCGGTCTACAATGGCAAACGCCAGGGAGCCGGTGCCACAGCCGACGTCAAGCACCCGTCCTGTATCCGGGAGCGCGGCGAAATCTATCAGCAACGGAGCTACGAGGCGACTCCAGCGGCCCATGAACCGCTCGTAGGCTTCAGCGTCCCCGAACATATCTGATCTATGGCTCTGGCCGAGAAGAACCTGAAACGCGGGGATCGAAAGAACGCTCCTGCGCGAGAGCATTGTCTCCTATCCGGCGTTCAGCGACGGTCCGGCTGAACGGCTGTTACCTTCCCACCGCGCCCGCCATGGGACTCGAGGCGCTGGCGTAGAGGCGTTTCTGCATGCGGCCGGATTCGAAGGCCAGGCGGCCGGATTCCACAGCGAGCTTCATGGCGCGAGCCATCTTTTCGGCGTCTTCGGCTTCGGCGATGGCGGTGTTCATGAGCACGCCGTCGGCTCCGAGTTCCATGGCGAGTGTTGCGTCTGATGCGGTGCCGACTCCGGCGTCGACGATCAGCGGGACGGTGGTGATCATCTCGCGGAGGATGCGCAGGTTGGTCGAGTTCTGGATGCCCAGGCCCGACCCGATGGGCGCGGCCAGCGGCATTACCGCGGCGGCGCCGGCATCCACGAGCTTGCGCGCGTTGACCACGTCATCATTAGTGTAGGGCAACACCACGAAGCCTTCCTTCACCAGAACACGAGTGGCTTCGAGCAGGCCTTCGTTGTCCGGAAACAGCGTCTTCTGGTCGCCGATGACCTCGAGCTTGATCCAGTTGGACAGGCCGACTTCGCGCGCCAGACGCGCCGTGCGGATGGCGTCGTCGGCGGTATAGCAGGCGGCGGTATTAGGAAGAATGAAGATTTTCTTGCGATCGATATAATCGAGCAGCGATTCTTTGGACTTGTCCGTGAGGTTCACCCGGCGCACCGCGACGGTTACCATTTCCGCTCCGGATGCGGCGTGGCATCGCGCCATTTCCTGAAAACTGCGGTATTTTCCGGTTCCCACGATGAGGCGCGAATGAAACTCGCGGCCGGCAATGACTAGGTTATCCGACATGCCTCTATTCTAGCCCCGGCACTGGAGTGTGGACGGCGCAGCCGTGCATAATGAAAGAAGCATGGCAGAACAGCACTCGCCGAATGACCGGCGAATTCGCCAAATCGTGCGCGAGGAGATCCAGGCGAACAACGCCGTGATCATGGAAGCCATGCGCGAGATGCAGACGGAGTTGTTGCGCGGTATGGAGCGTTTCGCGAGGTAACTTTCGCGGCTACACAGGCTCGAGTAATCCGATAACGACCTGAACGAGCGCATTAATGCACTCGAGGAACGCGTCACCGCGCTTGAAACGAGGCCGCCGCGCAAATAGCAGACACTCCGATCACTCTAGTCCCGGCTCTTCGAGGGCGTGGCGGAAGGGGTTGAAGCTGGTGGCGCGGTCGAAGGTGTCGACGCCCTCGCTGCGCTTGAGAAAGTTCACGATGGCGTAGGTCAGGGGAGTGGCGAGCACTTCGTAGGCCACCTTGAACAGATAACCCGAAACGATGAGGTTGGCGATCAGCGAGGGTGTGACCGAACCGCCAAAAGCGAGAGTCATGACCACTGCGGTATCCACCGCCTGTCCAACCACAGTGGAGCCGACAGTGCGTGTCCACAGATAGCGGCCATCCGTCCACAGTTTCATTTTTGCGAGCACGAAGGAATTGGCGAATTCGCCGCACCAGTAAGCGATCAGGCTGGCGCCCACCAGGCGCGGCACGAATTCGAAGACTCTTGCAAAAGCCTCCTGGCCGTGCCAGTCGGGCGCCGCGGGGAGCCAGACGGTAAACAGCCCCATCAGCGCCAGCAGTGTCGAGGCGAAGAAGCCGATCCAGATGGCGCGGCGGGATGCGCCGTAGCCGTAGACCTCGGTGAACACGTCGCCGAAGATGTAGGTGATCGGAAACAGCAGTTGGGCGCCGCTGACACGGAACGGGCCGACGGCAGTGATCTTCTGACCGACCAGGTTTGAAATCAGCAGAACGACAACAAAGATGTGGACCAGAAGGTCGTAGTAGCGGAACTGGCGGGCCGTCATCCGGCGGCTTTACCTTCCCATTTCACGCTGTGATCGGAAGTTACGGCGAGGGTTTCGGCGGGGGAGTCGATGCGGAAATAGGACCAGGGGCCGGGAATCCATGGATAGCGGTCGATCACGGACTCGTTAATCTCGATGCCGAGCCCGGGCTTGCGCGGCACAATGAGATCGCCGTGCGAGATTTCAAGCGGCTCTTTGAACATCTCCTCGGCCAGCGGAAAAGCATACATGCCGGCGCGGACCTCGTTGGAGTAGCACGGATACTCGAGCCATTCGACGACGATCTCGGGCCAGCAAATGCCCAGATGGGCGGCCGCCAGGACTTCAAGCGCCGTGCCCCAGCTATGAAAGGCGAATTTCAGGCCTTCGTGGGTGATCTCTCCGAACAAGCGCCGCGCCATGGCGAAGCCGCCCTGGCAGCAGACGTCCATCTGCACGTAATCCACGCATTGCGTCAAGACCAGGTCGAGATAGCGCAACTCGTTGGGCTCATGCTCGCCGCTGGCGAGGGGCAACAGGTCCTGTTGCTTCAGACGGCGGTAGGAATCGTGATCGTCGGGCGGCAGCGGCTCCTCGAGCCATGCCACGCGATAGGCCGCCATCTCTTTAGCCAGGCGCTCGACGGTGGCGAAGTCGTAGCTGCGGTCGCCCATGCGCCACCAGGTGTGCGCGTCCACCATGAGATCGAAATCCGGACCGACGGCCTTGCGCATGAGGCGCACCGTTTCCAGGTCCTGTTCGGGCCCGCGGCCGGGACGCATTTTGTAAGCGCGAAAACCCAGGTCGGCGATGGCGGCGGCTTCCTCGGCGTACTTCTCGGGAGACATGTACATACCCGCGCTGCCATAGAGACGGATGCGATCGCGAACCCGGCCGCCCACGGTTTCCGAAAGCGGCACGCCCAGCGCTTTCGCCACCAGTTCGTACAGAGCAATCTCGACGGCGCAATACACCTTGGCGAAATCCGGATTCTGGCCCGGTCCGTCGAAGAACTGCACGCGCAGCGCGTCGGGATCAGACAAAGTGCGCCCACACAAGAATGGCGCGATGGTTTGCTCGATGATGGAGTGCGCCCGTTCGCTGCCGGGGCCGGGGGCGTAACCGATCAAGCCGTTATCCGCATCGATGCGGATCAGCATGGCATCGCGTTTCAAAATCGTGCGCTCGCCGCCGTAGAACGGAAGCTTGATGGGCTCTCGGAACGGGTAAGAGAGAAGGAACGAGCGGACGCTAGAGATCTTCATTGGCTGCAGATAATATGGTTCGCCTGCTGTCACCGTATCAAATAACTGAACAGCTTGCGATGTGCACCCGGATCAACCCAGAATAACAAAAGTGCCCAAGAAGGTTGCGGTGACGTACGAGGACTCGAAGAAGGTGGAACGCTACAATGACGCGTTGCGCCTGGTGGGTCTTGAGCCCGTACCCATCAAGGCCGGGGAACCGCTCTCCCTCGCCGAAGTTGACGGTCTGCTGCTGACCGGGGGCCGCGACGTCGACCCGCGACTTTACGGACAAGAGCCGGTAGCCGAAACGCAGCCGCCGAATCCCGAGCGGGACCGGATGGAGTTGGAACTGTTGCGCGAGGCGCTGGACCGCGACCTGCCAGTACTGGGGATTTGCCGCGGCCTGCAGTTGTTCAACGTGTCGCACGGCGGCACTCTGATCCAGCACTTGCCCGGCGACCCTCATCGTCCGCAGCAGGCTCCGGTAGATCCTTCAAAGCCCGCACATGAGGTCTGCGTGGCGCCCGATACGAAACTGGCCGCAATTTTGGGCGAGGGGCGGCACGGCGTGAATTCGCGGCACCATCAAGCGGTCGATCGGCCCGGCGCCGGCTTGCGGGTCTCCGCACAATCCACGAAAGAC
>Ga0335080_10006290_pt1 | contig 12267 bp, 8 predicted proteins | sample Lox_Sample_34_FD_206720 | JGI IMG/M metagenome (GOLD analysis project Ga0335080, IMG submission 206720) | Soil microbial communities from Loxahatchee National Wildlife Refuge, Florida, United States - Lox_Sample_3.4 | ecosystem: Environmental > Terrestrial > Soil > Wetlands | place: USA: Florida...
ACCAGGAACTTGCCGCAGTTGTGCTGGTGCTGGTGCCAGTAGCACGGCACCAGCGAGGGAGCGCGAGCGCGCGCGGCCTCCAGGTGCTCGGTGCCGATGACCCGCACGACGCGCGCGGTGCGCCACCACAGGCGGATCAGCCCGTAGCCGAGGGGCACCACGCAGCGGTACAGGAGCCGGCGCGCCGGCGTCATGCGCCGCCCCGAGCGCGTCTGCGTGCGGTACAGGGTGTTCTTCAGTCCGCCGTCTTCCGGAGTGCTCATGCGAACAGCTCCGCGAGCGGCACGGCGTGCGTCTGGAGCGCGCGCGGTACGAGCTCGCTCGCCACGCACGCCATGGCCCCGGGGAAGTGCGCGAGCGCGCGCGTGTGCCAGTGCGCACCGCGGCAGCGCGCGCCATCGTGGGTCAGCTCGACCTCGCGCAGCGTGCGCACGCCGAGCCCCGCCGCCTTGAGCACCGCCTCGCGCGCGACCCATTCGCTGGTGCGCGCATCCGTGCCGCACTCGAGGTCGAGCCCGACACGCCCGCCGCACAGCGCCGCCGCCCCCACCCAGGGACCTGAATGCGTGATGCTGAAGTCGACGCCGTGCGGCGAGCCCGCCCAGCGCGGCTTCAGCTGCGACTCGAACACGAGCTCACCCGGTGGCACCGCGCGGCCGCAGGCGCGCTCGAGGGCGCGCAGCGCCAGCGCGACCCCGGCGAGACTTGCGCGCGCCGCGGGCGTCGGCGCTTCGAGCGCGAGGCGCTTCGCGTAGCGCAGCCGCGCCGCCAGCGCGCGGGCTGCCTCTTCCGGCCACTCACCGCGCAGGTCCGTGTGATATAAGATTACGGTTTCTGTTTCAACAGCTTGCATGACCGCCGCCGCGCCCGCGAACAACGAGGCCCCCGAGGCCGAGCTGCAATTCGACGTCGGCTCCACGGACGATTCCCTGGAGCGCATGATCGAGTTGTTCGCCCGCCATGGCGACACCTACCGGGTGTTCGTGCCGCAGCGCGGATCTTATACCTATGTCATCCATCACCCGGACGACGTCAAGCGGGTGCTGGTCTCCAACCACAAGAACTACACCAAGGGCGTCGGGCTCGACCGCGTACGGATCCTGCTCGGCAAGGGCATCATGACCAGCGAGGGCGAGCTGTGGAAGCGCCAGCGCTACATGATGCAGCCGTTCTTCCACCGCCGGGTCATCACCGAGTTCGCCAGCCTGATCGGCGCCGCCAACGAGCGCTTCATCGCCCGCTGGGAGGCGCTCGCCGCCCGCGGCGAGCTCATCAACCTCACCGATGAGATGAGCGAGCTCACGCTCGAGATCGTGCTGCGCTCGATCTTCAGCAGCGACCTCGACCGCCTCAGCGCGCAGCCCGGCGGCAACCCCTTCGAGGTGGTGACCAAGGAGTCGGGCCGCAACCTGCAGTTCGCCTACAAGTTCCGCTCCCTCACCAAGCTGGTCGCGGAGCTGATCGCGCGCCGCCGCGGCGAGGGCCGCGAGCACTTCGACTACCTCGGCATGCTGATGCAGGCGCGCGACAAGGACTCAGGCGACGCCATGCCCGAGCGCGAGCTCATCGATGAGGTCATGACGCTGATCGTGGCGGGTCACGAGACCACCGCGAGCGGGCTCAACTGGACCTGGTACCTGCTGTCGCAGCATCCGCAGGTGCTGGCGCGGCTGCACGCCGAGATCGACGCCGCGCCCGAAATCGCCGCGCCGAGCCTCGCGCAGATGGAGGAGCTGAGCTACGCGCAGCAGGTGGTGAACGAGGCGCTGCGCCTCTACCCGCCGGGCTGGCTGCTGTCGCGGCGCACGCTCGAGCCGGATGTGCTCGGCGGCTACCCCGTGCCCGCCAACACCAACGTGCTGCTGCCCCTGTACCTGCTGCACCGGCACCCGCGCTTCTGGAGCGAGCCGGAGAGCTTCCGGCCCGAGCGCTTCGACAGCGAGCACGAGGCCGAGCGCCCGCGCTTCGCCTACATGCCCTTCGCCGCCGGCCCGCGCCACTGCATCGGCGAGACCTTCGCGCTCTACGAGATGCTCGTGCACCTGTACAAGCTCGCGCGCCACTATCGCCTCAGCTACGTGCCGGAGCAGCCGCTCGAGCTCGAGGCGCAGATCAACCTGCGCACGCGCTATCCGCTGCGCATGCGCCTGGAGCGCCGATGAGTTCCCGCCCCGCAGCAACCCTGAGTGAGCTGTTCGAGCGCAACCGCAGGCTGGCGCGGCAGATCACCTACCACGAGAGCGAGAACGATGCGCGCACGGTCGGCTACGAGGAGCTGCATGAGCGCGCGCTCGGCATCCTCTACCACCTGCAACGCCTCGGCGCGCGCCGCGGCGACAAGCTGATCCTGTTCCTCGGCAACAACGAGCAGTTCATCGACGCTTTCTGGGCCGCGATCCTCGGTGGCATCGTGCCGGTGCCGGTGGCGCTCGGCATCAGCGACGAGCACCGCCACAAGCTGCTGCGCATCGCGCGGCGCCTCGGCGCGGCGTACCTGTATACCGAGCGCCGCTCGCTCGAGCGCATCGGCGCCTTCGCCGCGCAGGTGAACGAGGGCGAGCTGTTCGCGGGCCTGCGCCGGCGCACCTTCCTGGTCGATGACCTGGATGACATCTCCCGTCCCGGCAGCCCGCAGGCGGTGAGCCCGCAGGACACGGCCTTCATCCAGTTCTCCTCCGGCTCGACCAGCGAGCCGAAGGGCGTGGTGCTCACCCACGGCAACATCCTCGCCAACGCCCACGGCTCGCAGGAGATCGCCGGCTTCGGCCCCGAGGACGTGAGCCTGTCGTGGATGCCGCTCACCCACGACATGGGACTGATCGGCTTTCACATCGTGATGTTCGCCTTCCAGGTGCACTCCCACCTGATGCCGACCGAGCTGTTCATCCGCCGGCCGCTGCTATGGCTGACGCTCGCCTCGCGCGTGCGCGCGAGCATCCTGTGCTCGCCCAACTTCGGCTACAAGCACTACCTGAAGGTGCTCGGCGAGCGCGTCCCCGAGGGCCTGGACCTCTCGAGCGTGCGCCTGATCTTCAACGGCGCCGAGCCCATCTCGGTGGAGCTCTGCGATGAGTTCCTCACCCGCCTCGCCCCCGCGCAGCTCAAGCGCAACTCCATGTACCCGGTCTACGGCCTGGCGGAAGCCTCCCTCGCGGTCGCCTTCCCCGCGCCCGGCGCGCCGCTGCGCACGCTCGCCCTGAACCGCCACCGCATGATCGCGGGTGACCCGGTGCAGCCGGTCGGTGCCGCCGAGCGCGACGCCGTGCTGCTGGTCTCCGAGGGGCGCGTCATCCCCTACTGCCGGCTGCGGATCGCCGGCGCGGACGATGTCGAGCTGAGCGGCGGGCGCATCGGCGAGCTGCAGATCAGCGGCGACAACGTCACGCGCGGCTACTTCGAGGATGCCGCCGCCAATGCCGCAGCCTTCACCGCCGACGGCTGGCTGCGCACCGGCGACCTCGGCCTCATGCACGAGGGCGAGCTGTACGTCTCCGGACGCGCCAAGGAGATCATCTTCGTCAACGGCCAGAACTACTACCCGCACGACCTCGAGGCGATCGCGCAGCGCGCCTCCGGGCTCGAGCTCGGCAAGGTCGTGGCCGCCGGCGTGCGCGCGCGCGGTGAGCAGACCGAGCAGCTGGTGGTGTTCGTGCTGCACCGGGGCGGCATGGCGGAGTTCCTGCCGCTCGCCAACCAGGTGTCGCGCCTGATCAACGAGCAGACCGGCCTCGAGGTGGCGCAGGTGGTGCCCGTCAAGCGCATCCCCAAGACCACGAGCGGCAAGATTCAGCGCCACCTGCTGGAGGAAGGCTACGTCGACGGCGAGTTCGAGGCGGAGCTCGGCGAGCTCGCGGCCCTGCGCGACGCCCAGCGCGGCCCGCAGTCGGGCACGCGCAATGCCATCGAGGAGAAGCTCAAGGCCATCTGCGATGCGGCGCTGCCCGGCAAGCGCATCGACGTCAACGACAACCTGTTCGAGATCGGCGCCAGCTCGCTGAAGCTCATCGAGATCCACGAGGCGATCGACCGTGAGTACCCGGGTAAAGTGGACCTGACCGAGCTCTTCGACTTCCCGACGGTCGCCGAGCTCGCCGCGCACCTGCAGAGCAAGCTCGCCACCGCGTGAGTGCGCGCGGCGTGCGCTTCGGCCCGCTCGCAACGCTCACCGTCACCGCACTCACCGTGGGCGCGAGCCGCGCCGCCGCTCATCGCGACCGAACATTCCCCGAAGCCAACCTGGGGCCGCCCCGGTGAACCGCGTACGAGGCGTGGGGGTAAACCCTGACAGAGAGTTTTTTTCTATACAGATGTTTTTTCTCGTTGAACGATCGTATAATACCGCGATGCAATTCAGTTCACCGGCGAGCAACGCCGACGAGCAGCTTTGCGTGCAGCGCCTGGGTGCGCGCGGGATCCGTCCCACCGCCCAGCGCGTTCGTATCGCCTCGCTCCTCTTATCCAGTCCCCAGCACCTCTCCGCCGAGCAGATCCTTGCGAGCCTGCGCGGCGCCGGAGCGCGGGTCTCAAAAGCCACGGTCTACAACACCCTGAACCTGTTCGCCGACCATGGCCTCATCCGCCAGCTCTCGGTGGACGGCTCGCGCGCGTGGTTCGACTCCAACGTGGACCCCCACTACCACTTCCACGACCTCGCCACGGGGGCCCTGATTGACGTGCCCGTGCCGGCGGTGGAGTTCAGCCGCCTGCCGCCCCCGCCCCCGGGGACCGAGGTGGCCGGGATTGATCTGGTCATTAGACTGCGTAAAAAAATGTAGAATGCCCGGCTTTCCGTGGCGTGAGCCGGGATAGCTCAGCTGGTAGAGCAGCGCATTCGTAATGCGCGGGTCGTAGGTTCGAATCCTATTCCCGGCACCACTCCCCGGGTCCGGTAGTCTCGGCCCGTCGCCTGCGTACGTCTGCCTGGCGCTTCCGACGCAAGATCGCTGGTGGGGCGATTAAACTGCCGCCGAGTCGACGGGGCCGGCCTCATGGGGGCCAGCGGCCAGTGAAGGGATTACGCTGTGGGCACGAACCTTGACCCGATTTCCCCAGAAAGCTCATCCGGGCACCCGGAGGGGGTCACGTGGATCGGCCGTGAGCGGCTGATCGAGCGCCTGGGGCCACCGCCGGCACCAGACGTGGTCGACGTGAACGAGGGCAAGCCTGGCAATCGCAAGATCTGGACCATCGGCGCGGCCATCGCCGTGGTGCTGGTGGCGCTGCTCGCCTGGCGACTGCTCGGCGGCAGCAGGGCACCGCACGCCACGCTCGCCGACCGCGGCGCGATCCCGCTGATCAGCGTCATCGTGCCGGCGGTGCAGCCGGTAACCACCAGCGTGTCCTTCACCGGGGCGATCGCCGCGCGCTACGACATGCCGATCGCCAACGAAGGCGACACCGGGCGCGTCGTGGGCGTGTACGTGGAAGCAGGTGACAAGGTAAAGCGCGGCCAGGTGCTGGCGCGCATCGACGACTCGGTCATGGTGCAGCAGGTCAACCGCCTGGCGGCATCGCTCGAGCAGGCCAAGGCGCAGGCGGCTCTGTCGGCCGCCGAGTACCGGCGTGCCCAGGGCGTCGAAGCCGCCGGCGCTCTGTCCGCCGAGGAGATCGAGAAGCGCCGTGCCACCTCCGTCACCGACGCCGCCAACGTCAAGGTCGTGGCCGCGCAGCTCGCCGAGGCCGAGGCACGCCTCGCCCGCACGCGCATCGTGGCCCCGGTCGAGGGCACCGTCCTCACCCGCAACGCCGAGGTCGGCCAGATCGCCGCCCCGGGCGGCGCGGCACTGTTTCGGGTGGCGAGCGGCGGGGAAGTGGAGATGCGCGGCCAGATCGCCGAGCAGGACCTGGCGCAGGTGAAGGTTGGCCAGGCGGCGACCGTCTACGTGACCGGCCTCGCCCAGCCCTTCGCCGGCACCGTGCGACTGCTCGGAGCGATCATCGACCCGGCCACGCGCCTCGGTGACATCCGCATCACCCTCAAGCCCGACCCGGCGCTGCGCCCCGGAGCCTTCGCGCGCGCCGTCGTCAACATCGACAGCGCGCAGCGCCCGGTGCTGCCACAGACCGCGGTGCTGGCCGACAGCAAAGGCAGCTACGTGCTGATCGTGGATGACTCCGAGCACGTGCAGAAGCGCGCCGTGCGCGTCGCCGGCATGACCGAGCACGGCGCCATCATCTCCGAGGGCCTGAAGGGCGATGAGCGCGTGGTCGCGAGCGCCGGCGGCTTCCTGCGCGATGGCGAGCAGGTGAAGGTCGCACCGGCGGTCACCGCCGGCACCCCGTAAGGGACAGAAACCATGAAGAATATTTCCGCATGGGCGATCCGCCACCCGGTGACGCCCGTGGTGCTGTTCGTCGTGCTGCTGTTCATGGGCGTGGTGGCGTTCCTGCGCCTGCCCGTGACGCTCAACCCCGACATCTCCTTCCCCGGGGTCGAGGTGCTGGTGTCGCAGCCGGGCGCCTCACCGCAGGAGATCGAAACCCAGATCATGCAGAAGATCGAGGGGGCGATCGCCGGCATCGGCAACATCGACAACATCACCTCGCTCGCGATCGAGGGTCAGTCGCGCGTCTTCATCGAGTTCGCCATCGGCACGCCGATCGATCGCGCGGTCTCGGACGTGCGCGACGCGGTCGCCAAGGTGCGCGTCAATCTGCCGCAGGGCATCCAGGAGCCGGTCGTGCAGCGGCTCGACGTGGACGGCAACCAGATCGCCACCTACGCTGTGGCCTCGAGCGCGCTGTCCGACGAGGAGCTGTCCTGGTTCGTCGACAACAGCATCAACAAGCGGCTGCTCAACATCGAGGGCGTGGCACAGGTGTCGCGCGGTGGCGGCGTCAACCGCGAGATCCGCGTCGAGCTCGACCCGGCGCGCATGCAGGCGCTCGGCATCACCGCCGCGCAGGTCAACCAGCAGCTGCGCGCCTTGAACCTCGACTCCCCGGGCGGGCGCGCCCAGGTCGGCGGCGGCGAGCAGGCGATCCGAGTGCTCGGCGAGGCCAACAGCGCCCGCACCCTCGGTGACACGCAGATCATGCTGGGCGGCGGGCGCTTCGCGCGCCTCTCCGATCTTGCCACCGTGCGCGACAGCGTCGGGGAGATCCGCTCCCTGGCGCGCCTCGATGGCCGCCCGGCGACCACCTTCAACCTCTTCAAGGCCAAGGGCAGCTCGGACGTCACGGTGATGCAGGAGATCGAGGCGGAGCTCGCCAAGATCCGCAAGGAAAACCCGCACGTCACCATCACGCAGGTATTCACGACCGTCGACTACACCAACCAGACCTACCACTCGGCGATGAGCGCGCTGCTCGAGGGCTCCATCCTCGCGGTGCTGGTGGTGTTCCTGTTCCTGCGCGACGGCCGTGCCACCGCGATCTCGGCGCTCGCCATCCCGCTGTCGGCGATCCCGACCTTCGCGGTCATGCAGTGGATGGACTTCACGCTGAACTCGATCAGCCTCTTGGCGCTGTCGCTGGTGGCCGGCGTGCTGGTCGACGACGCCATCGTCGAGATCGAGAACATCGTCCGCCACATGCGCATGGGCAAGAGCGGCTTCCAGGCCGCGCTCGATGCCGCCGACGAGATCGGCCTGGCGGTGGTGGCGACCTCCGCCACCATCATCGCAGTGTTCCTGCCGGTGAGCTTCATGGGCGGGGTGACCGGCCAGTACTTCAAGCAGTTCGGGCTCACCGTGGCCGCCGCGGTGTTCTTCTCGCTGCTGGTCGCGCGTCTCATCACCCCGGTGCTCGCCGCCTACACCCTCAAGTCCGGCGACGTCGCCGTGCACCACGACGGCCCGGTGATGAGCTGGTACCAGCGCGTACTGCGCTGGGCGACGCAGCACCGCTGGAAGACCCTCCTCGCCGGCTCGGCCTTCTTCGTCATCTCCATGGTCGGCCTCGTCATGATCCCGACGGCCTTCATCCCCGAAGGCGATGACAGCTTCACCATGCTGAACATCGAGCTGCCGCCCGGGGCACGGCTCGAGGACACCGCCGCCGTCTCGGCCGCCGCCTACCGCATCCTCGCACGCCAGCCGGAGGTGCAGTCGGTGGTCGAGAACGTCGGTGGCGATGACTTCGGCGAAGTGCGCACGGCCACGCAGATGATCACGCTGGTGCAGCCGAAGAACCGCAAAGCCACGCAGCGCGAGTTCGAGGACCGCATGGCCGGCGAGCTGCAGGCGATCCCGGACGCGCGCATCCACTTCAACCGCAACGGCAACGGTCGCGACGTCAACATCTACATCACCGGCGACAACCCGCAGCTGGTCGAGGCGAGCGCCCGCAAGCTGGTCGACGAGCTGCGGGCCCTGCCGATCCTGCGCGACGCCGGCATCGACGGCGACATGCCGCGCCCGGAGATCCAGGTGCACCCGCACCTGGATCTCGCCACGCAGCTCGGCGTCACCGTCGCCTCCCTGAGCGAGACCATCCGCATTGCGACCATCGGCGATCTCGACCAGAACAGCGCCAAGTTCTCCCTCGCCGACCGCCAGGTGCCGATCCGCGTGAGCCTCTCCGAGGACAGCCGCAAGGATCTGGCGACGCTCGAGAACCTGCCGGTGCCGACCGCCGGCGGCGGCGCGGTGCCGCTCAAGGCGGTGGCCGACATCTCCTTCGGCGAGGGGCCGACACGCGTGCGCCGCTACAACCAGGCGCGCCGCCTGTCGATCGTCGCCGACCTGAACGGCGTCGAGCTCGGCACGGCCATGAAGCGGATCAAGGCGCTGCCGGCCTTGAAGAACCTGCCCCCGGGCGTGCACCAGGTCGACGTCGGGCAGGCCAAATACATGAACGAGCTGTTCACCAACTTCCTGATCGCCATGGTGACCGGCGTCCTCATGGTGTTCGCGGTGCTGGTGCTGCTGTTTGCGCGCGTGCTGCAGCCGATTACCATCCTCTCCTCGCTGCCGCTGTCGATCGGCGGGGCGGTGGCGGCGCTGGCGCTGACGGGCAATGCCCTTTCGCTGGGCGCCATGATCGGCTTCCTGATGCTGATGGGAATCGTGGCCAAGAACTCCATCCTGCTCGTGGACTTCGCCATCGAGGAGATGCGCGCCGGCAAGGACCGCCTCTCGGCGATCCTCGAGGCCGGGCACAAGCGTGCCCGCCCGATCGTCATGACCACGGTGGCGATGGTCGCCGGCATGATGCCGGTGGCCGTGGGCCTGGGCGGTGATACCTCCTTCCGCCAGCCGATGGCGGTGGCGGTCATCGGCGGCCTCATCACCTCGACCGCACTCACGCTCGTCATCGTGCCGGCCGCGTTCACGCTGGTGGATGACATCGAGCGCTGGCTGGCGCCGAAGTTCGGCCGCGTGCTCACCTCGCAGCCACCGCCGGGCGGCGGCCACAGCCAGCCGCGCCCGGTCAACTAGGTGCGATGCTCACCGAGGTCAAGCCGCGCAAGGAGCCGACCACAGCCGCGTCCGGGGCTGAACTAGCGAGGCCGGCGTGGTGGGTGCGGCTGTGCGGGCACATCCCGATGCCGCTGCTGTACGGCCTGGCGAACCTGCTCGGCTGGCTGTCGGTGCATGTCTACCCCTACCGCGTGCACGTGGTGCGCGAGAACCTGACCAAGGCCTTCCCCGACTACGACGAGACGCAGCTGCGCGCGGTGATCAGCGACTACTATCACTCCTTCGCGCAGATGCTGGTCGAGATCGTGAAGGCCTCGGTAGTGAGCCCGCAGGAGATCACCGAGCGGGTGCGCATCGACAACCTCGAGCTGGCGCGCGAGTACCTCGCGCGCGGGCAGTCCGTGCTGCTCGTGGCCGCGCACCAGTGCAACTGGGAGTGGATGCTGCTCGCGCTGTCGCTCGAGCTCGGCTACCCGCTCGATGCCGCCTACAAGCCCCTCGTCGACAGCTGGGCCGAGCGCGAGATGAAGAAGCTGCGCACGCGTTTCGGCAGCCGCCTGGTGCCCGCCAAGGATCTGCTGGCGGACATCATCAAGCGGCGCGGCATCGTGCGCGCGGTGGCCATGGTCGCCGACCAGGAACCGACCACCAGCGAGCAGAAGCACTGGACGCGCTTCCTCAACCGCGACACCGCCTTCTACATGGGCCCGGAGGAGATCGCGCGCGTCACGCGCTTCCCGGCATTCTTCCTCGGGCTCAAACGCACCTCGCGCGGCCACTACACCATGCACCTGACACCGCTGCTCACTCCCGGCGAGGTGCTCGCGCCGGGCACCCTGACCGAGCGTTATGTGCAGCTGGTGGAGGCGCAGATCCGCGCCGCACCGCCCGACTGGCCCTGGTCGCACAAGCGCTGGAAGCTGAAGAAATCGCTCTACCAGGCGCGCGCCCGCAGCACGTCCTGATGAAGCTCCGCGGCTGAAAGAACCAGCCCGCGCGTCCCTGCGCGGGCCAGTCCCGGGGGAGACATATCCTTGAGCGGGCGTCAGTCCCGCGCCGGCACAAGTCGGGCCGGATCCTTCTCTGGCAGCGAGTAAGTGCCGCCACCGGCGCCGGCGGTTTAGTACGCGGCGCAATAAATATTCCCTCGGGAACGGAAACCACTTGAGCCGGCCTGCCGCACCTACGCGCGTGTGTAAATAGCGCGAGAGGCGCGGAATGCAACTTAGGACACTGCGGCGCGCCCCGGCGCCGTTTGCGGCCGCGCTGCTCGCGGCCTGCGCCGGCAGCGGCGAGGGACTCAACTCCAACGGCGAGCCAGGCACCCCCGGCAGCGGCCCGAGCGAGCTGACGGCCGACTTCCAGTCGATCCAGGACAACATCTTCACGCCGATCTGCACGCGCTGCCACGCGGGCGCCGCGGCGCCGGAGGGCCTGCAGCTGGATGCGGCGCACAGCTACGCACTGCTGGTGGGTGTTGCGAGCGCCGAGGTGCCGAGCCTCGCGCGCGTGCAGGCCGGCAGCCCGGACGCGAGCTACCTCGTGCTCAAGCTCGAAGGCGCCCAGGGCATCGTCGGTCAGCAGATGCCCTTCGGCGGGCCCTACCTGCCGCAGTCGAGCATCGACGTGATCCGCCAGTGGATCAGCAACGGCGCCCTGCCAGCGACGCCAAGCGCCAACGCCCAGTTCGCGCTGCGCGCCACCTCCCCGCCCGATGGCGCGCTGCTGGCGAGCACGCCGCGGCAGATCGTGGTGGCCTTCAGCCGCGAGGTCGACTTCTCGCTCCTCAACGACACCACGATCTACCTCGAGCCCCTCGACCCCGGCGCCGCTGCGCTGCCCGCGGGCAGCCTGTTCACGCTCGCCGCCGGCAACCCGGCCACGGTGCTCGTGAGGCCGGCCGTGCCGCTCGCGCCGGGCAGCTATCGCGTGCACGTGCGCGGCACGGGACCGGCTGCGCTCGCCGACGTGCGTGGCCAGAGCTTGGGCGAGGACCTGGTGTCGGACTTCACCGTGGAGGCCAGCCGATGAGTGCCGCAGTCACCCGACGCGCCGCGGCGCTCGTGCTCCTTGCCCTCGGTGCCCGCGCCGGTGCCGAGCCCTACCTCGCCGTGGCGAACGGCTACAAGTGCGGCCAGTGCCACGTGAATCCGACCGGCGGCGGCGAGCGTACCGCCTTCGGCGAGATCTTCGCCCAGACCGCCCTGCCCGCCGCCCACGTGGACACCGGCACCGACACCTGGACCGGGGCGCTGAACCGCTTCATCTCCCTCGGCGGTGATCTGCGCTATGACTTCGAGGTGCAGCAGGTGCCGCAGCAGAAGACCACCAACCAGTTCGACCTCGAGCAGGCGCGCCTCTACCTGCAGGCGAGCGTGATCCCGGATCGCCTGCTGGTGTACGTCGATGAGCAGGTGGCCCCGGGAGGGGCACTCAACCGCGAGGCCTGGGGCATGTTCTGGTCCGCCGACCACAGCTGGTACCTCAAGGGCGGCCAGATGTACCTGCCCTTCGGGCTGCGACTCGAGGACCAGAGTGCCTTCGTCAAGCAGGTCACCGGCATCAACATGACGACACCGGACAACGGGGTCGAGGTGGGCTTCGAGCGCGGTCACTTCGACCTGCAGTTTGCCGTGAGCAACGGCACCGCCGGCGGCACGCCCAAGAGCAACGGCAAGCAGGAGAGCCTGCAGCTGCAGTACGTCGAGAGCCGCTTCCGCGGCGGCATCGCCGCCAACTTCAACGACTCCTCCGGCGAGGGCAGCCGCGATGCCTTCGGGGTGTTCGGCGGGGTGCGCACCGGGCCGATCGCCTGGCTCGCCGAGGCCGACTACGTCAGCGACCACGGCCTGCCGTCCGGTCCCGGCGGCGGGGCCAGGCAGCTCGCGACGCTGCTCGAGGGCAA
>Ga0335080_10006291_pt1 | contig 12265 bp, 6 predicted proteins | sample Lox_Sample_34_FD_206720 | JGI IMG/M metagenome (GOLD analysis project Ga0335080, IMG submission 206720) | Soil microbial communities from Loxahatchee National Wildlife Refuge, Florida, United States - Lox_Sample_3.4 | ecosystem: Environmental > Terrestrial > Soil > Wetlands | place: USA: Florida...
CAACATCAGCATGGGACCCGATTCCCGCAATCGACGCCACCGTGCCGCCATTGAGCGGGAGCACTCCATTGTTCTTCAGCAGAACCGCGCCCTGCTCCTCTGCTTCTTGTGCCACCGCCGCATCGGCCTCTGCGTCGATCGAATGAATGGTCGCGAGATGGTCAAACAGCCCCGAGGCAAACATCGCCCGCAGGATGCGATGGACCATATTGTCGAGGCGCGCCTGAGGCACTTGTCCACCCTGCACTGCCTGCCTCAGGCTCGAATCGAAATAAATGTTCTCCGGTTGTTCCTGATCGAGCCCGTTCACCGCTCCATTCATCGTGCTGTGCGTCGCGTCCCAGTCGGACATTACGAACCCCGGAAATCCCCAGTCCCCCTTGAGTACCGTATTGAGAAGATACGAGTTCTCGCAGGCGTACTGGCTATTCAGCAGGTTGTAGGAACACATCACCGACTGAACGTTCGAGTCTCTCACACCAATCTCGAAGGCCAGCAGATCGCTTTCCCGCGCAGCCCGGTCGTCGAGGAGCACGTTCGCCGTTGTGCGTCCGCTTTCCTGATCGTTGAAGGAAAAGTGCTTGATCCCGCCCAAGACGTACTGCGCCTGAATCGCCTGGATATGCGCCGCCGTGATCTTGCCCGCCAGGATCGGGTCCTCTCCTTTGGTCTCGAAAGTCCGCCCATCGCGCGGCTCGCGGCCCGTGAGATTGACATTCCCTCCAAGATTCACGTTGATGCCATAGGCGCGCAATTCGGCGCCGATCACCTGTCCATATTTCGCCGCCTCATCCACGTCCCAGCCCGCCGCGCTGGCAATCGACGAAGGAAGCGCGGTCGCTTCTCCCACGCCCTGACTGACGCCCGTGCTGCCATCGGCAAAATACAGATCCGGAATATTCAGCCGCGGAATGCCGCTGATCCAGCCTCCGGCGCCCCGCGGCAGTTTGTGATTCCACCAATCGAGCGCCGCCCCGCCGTGCACCATGTGGATTTTTTCGTCGAGCGTCATCTGGCCGACTAGAGAGTCGGCGCGCACATCGGGAGAGGCCGTCGGCGGCGGAGGCTGTGGGGGCGGCGGATTCTGGCTAGTCGACCCTCCTCCACAAGACACCGCGGCAATCATGAGCGTAAGCATGAGGACAATCAGCAGATTTCGCATGGAATGATTTCCTCCTCGCGATAACGCTGAATTGTACCGGCCTCCGATGTGCCCATTCAGTGATGTGTGACGATTACTATTCGGTTAACTTGGCTGGACAAAATCCCGCATGTGACGGTACCTGATAAAAAAGGGAGTGCCGATGGCACCCCCCTCTGAGAACCGAGAACTCTTTCTACTGCTGTCGGCTCGCCGGCGGAATGATCCCATTCGACCGCAAATACACCACCATCTGTCCATAGTGATCGAAGCCGTGCCAGGCAAATACCGTCCCCATGCTCAAACGCGTTGTGGTGCCTTCCCCGAAAGGATTTTTGATCGGCGCGACTGCATTTTCCGCGGTAATCGTGCCCACAGCTTTGTGAGCGTAGGCATAGGAATCTTTCAGAAACTTCACGATGTCTGCTTTCGATTTGATCCCGTCAGGCCCGCTCTCACCGCCCGTGTCCACCGGAGGCTTCTCACCCAGAATGGTTGCAGCGACAATGTAATTGACCGCCGCCACGTGCTTGGCCTGCTGAGCAAACGTACGCACGCCCTTGAACTCGCCCCCGGTCGGAGCAAAAGAAAACTTGTCTTCCGGCATCGCTTCCACCGCCGGCACCAGCTCGCCCTCGATAGTTTTCACTGTACCGTCGAGCACGCTGGTGACCGTCTTTGGTTCATCCTTCGACTGCGCAATCCCCAAGCTACACAAAATCAAAACTGCCAAAAGCACAAACATCGTTCTCTTCATGTCGCCTCCAAGCGAAGTTATCCGAAAATGCAAACCAACCCAACCAACCACTAACCACTGAAGTTCAATCCCGCACCACCGCTGGTGTCATCTCCAACTCTTCCGCTGTGATCCGATGCCCACGCAACGCCAACACACCACACGCGAGCACGACGGAAGCCGCCGCGAGGGCGTCCGGAATCCCGATCTTCCTGGCCACGCCACCCCAGAAAGTTGCCCCCAGCGCCATGCCTCCCTGCAGTACCAGCAGGTACATCGACAGTGCGCGCGCCCGCAAGTTCGCGGGACACATCGTCTGCGCCGCCACGTTCAAACACGCCAGGATACCGATCCAAGCCCCACCTGCGACCAGCATTACGATACACAGCTCCGCAAAGGTCGCAATGCGTCCCGCCGCAAACGTCATTGCCGCAAAGACCATGATTGCGAAGACGACCAATCCATCTACCGACAAACGCTCACGCACCCGGGGCAACGCCGCCGCTCCGATCAAGGCTCCCAGCCCGAAGCACCCGAGCAGCACGCCATATCCGCGAGCCCCGAACGGCCGCGCGATGATCGGCAGCAGCGCCGGCATCGAGACCGCCGCCACGCTGAACGTACCCGTGCGCAGCAGCACCGATTTCGCCAGCGTGCTCTCCCGCACATAGGCGAACCCATCCCCGATGGCCGCCCATACGCGTCGCCCATTGCGGGCAGGCTCTGCAGGCCGTTTCCATCGATACAAAAACAGAATCACTCCAAGAAACGACACGGCGTTCAGTACAAATGTCCAACCCGATCCCACGGCCCCCACCACCAATCCACCCAGTGCGGGCCCGACAGCTCGCGCCACATTGAATCCCGCCGAGTTCAGCGCCACGGCTGATGCGTGTTGCTCGCGCGACACTAGCTCCGGCGTGATCGCTTGCCACGCCGGATCGTTCATCACCGCCCCCAGTCCCAGCAAAAACGTAAACAGGATCAGCACCCACGGCCCGACGCAACTCGTCAGCGTCATGATCCCCAGCGTCGCCGCGGCCAGCACCATCCATCCCTGCGTGATCAGGAGGAACTTGCGCCGGTCCACCATGTCCGCCAACGCGCCCGCGGGAAGAATGACAAGAAACACCGGCAACGCACCCGCCGCCTGCACCAGCCCCACCATGAACGGATTCATGGTCATCTGCGTCATCAGCCAGCCCGCGCCCACGTTCTGCATCCACGTGCCGGTATAAGAAATGACCGACGCCACCCACAGCGAACGGAAAAGAGACTCACCCAGAGGTGCCCAAGGAGAAGCCGGACGGCCGCGAGCGCTCACCCGCTCCGCCACCGGCATTTTGATCATCTCAGCCATGAAAATTCCGTCGTTCGCTGATCGCTGTTCGCTCTTCGCAACTCTGATTCCGCAACCGTCGTCCAACTTGCGAACAGCGAACGGCGGCCAGCTCTAACCACTAACCGCCAACCACTGCTTTCCCAAACGGCCATTCCCGCGTGCGCCACGCTCGCACAAAATATATGGCCAGCCCAGCCACGAGAAGCACAATGGCGTAACGAACCTCCCTCAGCGCGTCCTTGCGCTGCGAGAGGATGAACATAAAACCAACAGCGGCTAACAGTGCGGGCAACGGATACAACCACATGCGGAACGGCCTTGCCAGATTCGGCTGCCGTATTCGCAGCACGATGACGCCGATGCTCTGCATGAGGTATTGGAGAATGATCCGGATTACTACCAGCGAGGCAATCAGGTCCGCGAGGCGCAAGAAACAGAACAACGCCGCGACGCCTGCCAGCGCCAGTACCGACACATAAGGGATGTGGTGCACCGGATGCACCCGGGCAAAGCCACGAAAATAGTTTCCGTCCAGAGCCGCCGCGTACGGCACGCGCGAATATCCGAGCGTAAGTGAAAACACCGAGGCAAAGGCCGTCCACATCACGAGCACTGAAATCAGTGACGCTGCCCCCTGCCCGTATACCCGTTGCATCAAGGTCGCAACCACGTACAGCTTATTGTTCGACGCCCCCGACTGCGCCATTTCCCGCCAGGGAATCACGCCCAGAATACTCACGTTCATTACTATGTATAGACAGGCCACCGTCAGAATGGATAGCAGCAACGCCCGGGGAATATTCCTGGTCGGTTCTTTGACCTCATCCCCGAGAAAACAGATGTTGTAGTACCCGGCAATGTCGTACGACGCGATGAGCATCGCCCCCCCAAGTCCGTAGAAGAAGTTGGTGGAGAACGAAAACGCTCCTGGAGGGATGTCAAATGCCCGATGCGCATCAAAATGCGTCAGGCCAGTGAAGATGATCCACCCGATCGTCCCCATCACCCCCGTCCACAATAGCTTCGTCAGACGCGAGATCGCGGTGATTCGCCGGTACAGGAGAAATGCCGTTAGAGCGCATACGCCAATCGCCACGACCGTCGCAGGCATGGCAACCCATGTCACCTCCAGCGTGCCGATCACGGGGACATGCAGTGCCAGACTACGTGTCGACCATACCGACTCCAGTTGCGGCCAAAAGAAAGCCGCATACTGCGACAAGCCGATCGCACCCGACGCGATCGATAGCGGCGCGCTGAACGAGAGTTGCCATATAAAGAGGAACGAAACGAGACGGCCTAGTTTTTGCGGTCCGTAGATTTCCTTCAGATACCGGTACGACCCGCCCGATCCAGGCATCGCCGCGCCCAGTTCCGCCCACACCAACCCGTCGCAAATAGCCAGCCCGGCGCCAAAAATCCAACCCAGCATCGCCTGCGGACCGCCCATCGCCGAGATAATCAGCGGGATCGTGATAAACGGCCCCACCCCGATCATGTCGATCATGTTCAGCGCGGTTGCCGAGCTTAGGCTGATGCCACGGACAAGCTCCGGCTTGGTGCCAGATGCGGTTTCGGACGAAATTGACATGCAGTCGTTGGTCGATAGTCGTTCGTCGTTGGCTAACCCCGTGGGGATGGCCGGTCGAATCCACCAAACGACCAACGACGATAGGTTGCGAACAGCGAGTGGCGAGCAGCGAAAAGCGCCGTTACTTCCCGCTCAGTAAGTTCACAAACAACCGCACTGCCCCCGGCACTCCCGCCGGCAACTGGCGGAAAAAAGCGTATCCGGTGTAGATATAAGTGCCCTTTCCGTACTGCGCCACGAGTAAGCCACCCTTCTGCTCGCCTTCTCCAGGATCGTGCGATTCCAGGACCGGAGTGTACTTCGCGTCCCACGCTGACATGAAATACAATCCGCGTTCCTGCACCCATCCCTCAAAGTCCTTTTGGGATATCTCATTGGGGTAGTGCAGAATCGCATTCCCCGGATCCAGAATCTTCACCGGAGCCTCTTCCACCGAGACTCGTGCCCGGCTGAGCGTAACCGGGTAGGGCGTCAATGGGCCGGAATTGAAGTCTCCCGCCGTCGCGGTGTAGCCAACCGTGTTGTACTGCACCACCAGTCGACCGCCCCCTTCCACGTAGTCCAGCAGCCGCTTGTTGTTGGCAATCACATCTTTCTGCGTGTCATAAACGCGAATGCCCAGCACCATCGTTTGGTACTTGTTCAAATCCTCCGTCGCAAGTTTTTCCGCCGGGATCAGCGTCACCTTCACACCAATCTGCTCGAGCACCGTCGGGATCTCGTCCCCGGCTCCCATGATGTAGCCGACCTTCAGATCCTTCGGCACTTTCACATCCACCACACTGACGTGCTGCAGCGCGGGCTGATAATAGTAGGCCGCGCCCAGATCGTCGCGCGTGACCAGCGTGTATCCTTCGCTGAACTTCCTCCCTCCCACCTCAAGGTCCGCCCGGATCGCAGCCCGGCCTTCCTGCACGTTCTGCGGAAGGACCTGAAAGCTGAAATCCTGCTTCTCCCCGCGTTGCTGAAACGCCACCGGCGTCTTGGAGGGATCGACCTTCCATGATCCTGGAACGACCAGATGAAGATCGTCCTGCGCGCGTTGACTCCCGTCGTAGGTGGCCCCGACTCTCACGCTTCGCGGTCCGCTGTTCGAAAGAGGGATGACTTGCTCGTTAGGATCAACTTCTACCGAGAACGTCGGCACGATCGCTGGCGGCCGGATTTGCTTTTGTCCATTGTCGTTCAGGAACGGAACCAGCACCGCAGCGCTCGTAGTGGAATCCGGCCCATCCGCGCTGCGCAGCGTATGTCCTTGAATCGAGAAATCTCTTCGCCCGGTAATGTGGTAACTCACATGCGCCCGAAGTTCCGTCGGAGCAAACGGGAGCGTTACATATCGTTCGTCGTCGATCTGGTTAAGGCTCTCGGTTTCGGGATTGTCGCGGTGCCAATAGGGTCGCGTCAGTTCGGCGGCGTCATTCGGCACCCGCAGGCGAGCCGTTCCGTATTGATCTTGCCCTGGCGCAAGAACGGCCGACTCGGTGTCAACTCTCTCCACCCAGTTTCCGGGGCCGTCGATCCAGAACCGGCTGACGGCAAGCGGATACTTGGAGCCATTATGAAATCGTATCCGCACCGAGAACGCCTGTCCCGGCGATATCGTGGTCTCTGCGGCTTTCTCTGCGGGCAAAGATTCCGGAGAGCCCTCGCCGCTCGCGACCAGCGCCTCCATGGACACGTTCATGGCAAGAGCAATCGCCACGCTGATCTGCTCTTGCTTTTCGTGAAGCACTGCCAGCACGCCATCCTTGCTGGACGCTGCGATCGGACTACCCTCCAATCGTTCGACCGCCTTGTCGATTGATCGCTTGGCGGCGAACAGAGGCCCCGCAGCCTTCCCCAGATCGTCTTCCGGCGACTGCCACGCTTCGTGGATCTGCTTGGCAACCTCGGCCAGTTCAGGCCGCAACCACGGCGCCTGTTTCTCGTCGTCTCCGAGCCGAGCCGCAAGGCCCGGCAACGTGGTATCGACTCCATCGAAAAAACTCTGCTCGTGTCCGTCCTTGTCTTTCGGAGAGTCCACCACCGAGTCCACCAACTTGTAGTGTGTGAACCGATCGCCCGGATCAACCGTCCAGCTTCCCGAACCCTGCGAGAGCTGGTGACGCAGGCCCTTCATCGCAAACTGAATGTATGACGTTCCCAGCGCCGGATCGTTCACACCGGTATTCAGACGCACGCTGTAGTTCGCTGCGTCGCAAGTGTTCGAAAAGAATCCGCAGACGTTCCCGCTATAGAGTTTCTTCGCCTGCCACGGCTGTAAGCCCTCGGCAATCTGTTCCGGAAACCGCTTCGGATCGGCGGCGGCGCGAAACGCCTCTTTCGCCAGAATCGCTGACGCCTGGTGATGCCCGTGCCCATCCCGCTCCGTCCCCGAAAAGCGCGCGATCAGAATGTCCGGACGAAACGTTCGAATCACCCGCACCATATCGCCGAGCGCGACGTCGTGTCCCTGCCATTTCTGGAATGTCTCTTCCGGAGTCTTCGAATACCCGAAGTCTGCCACGCGCGAGAAGCGTTGCTCCACGCCGTAATAACGATCCGACGCCAGCAATTCCAAAGTACGCAGCACGCCCAGCACGTCGAACAGGTTGCTGCCCAGCTTGTTCTGTCCGCCCTCGCCGCGCGTGAGCGTCATCAGCAGCGTCGAAACGCCTTTGCCGCGCGCCTCCAGCGTGAGCATCCCGCCGTCTTCGTCATCCGGATGCGCCGTCACCTGCATCAGCCGCCCGGTTGTCTGCAGCTTGCGCAGCATCAGCTTCAGCCCTGCCGGCCCCGTTTCCTGCGCTAGCGGCTCGTAATAATGATCGTCGGCAATTTTCGCCGCCGCCTCGTCCGCGGCCCACGTAGCCTGAGACAGCGCGAGGAGAACGATCAGTAACCCGGACGTGACGCGCGCTGTGACCGACGCCAGCCCGCACTTGCGCTTCCCAATTTCCAGCATTCCCATGTGATGGAGTTTCCCCGGTGAAAGGACCAAGTATATTCCTCTGGAATCACGGTCCCATCGCCTTCCCGAATCGAGTACCGGAGGGTCGAGCCAGCTTGGCCCGCCGCTTTAGCGGTGGGTGAACATCCCGAAATGAACCCAAGTCCCGGCGGGACGGCCCACTGCCAACCGCCCTGTTAGACTCACCGCTCGCCCTCCAGGTGATCAACAAACAACGAATCTACTTTATCCCGCTCCCCGCCTTGAATTTCTGTTGGCACTGCCCGGCTGCCTGCACAATCTCCCGGAAATCCGAATCCCCCTGTACCCCGGCCAGCAAGGGATCGGCCTGCAGCGCCTGATATGCGCAATAATTCTCCTCCACTGCCTTACGCAGGAATTCATATGCGATCTTCTTCTCCCCGCACTCCGCCAACACCGCTCCCTGGTAGTACTTCAACTCCGAATCCTGCTCCGGGAGCAGTCGATCCCGCGCCTGCGTCGCCAGCAGGTCCACCGCCTCATGCGGCTCTTTATTCAGACACGCCAGCAGAAAATCCCGCATCCACGTCGGATTCGTCGTCATCTTGTCGGCCGCTTCGCGCCCTTCTTTCATCCGCCCCTCTCGCATCAGGACGGACACCATTACCGCGTTCGACCATTCCGAGCCCGCATCCTTATTCAGATACTGCTTGGCAAACGCCGTCTTGCCGGCTTCAAAGAACGCAAACGCGCACGATCGAAAGTTGAAATTCCCAGGATCGATTGCTGCTCCCGTGTCACACTCCCGCTGCGCCTCGTCGAGCATCCCGGCATATCGCAACACATACCCCAGCGAATAGTGAGCCATCGCGCTATCCGGACGCCTTGCCACCAGATCCCGCGCATTCTCGTAAGCCTTCTGCAAGTTCCCGGAATCGGCTTCATTGGTGGCCAGGAATCCCGCTGCGCTCACGCGGCCCGGCTCCAGGCTCAGCGCTTTGCGGAATGCGACGTTGGACCGGTCATACTGCGCCGCCCCGCCACCCGAATAGGTCGCGTCAAAATAGTAACGGCGCCCCAATGCTTCCCAAGCCGGCGCGTAATTCGGATCCAGGCTGACCGCGCGCTCCAGCATCCGAATGCCGTCTTTATTGGGCCCTGGATCGTACGCCACCGACAGGCTGCGCATATACAGCCCGTATCCTTCTGTGTTGGCCGGAGCCGTGTTGGTATCGACGGCGGTCTTCGCGACCCCAAGTGCCGGCAGCAGTTCCTGCCTCACCTTCTTCGTGATCTGGCTCTGCAGCGCGATCATATTGTCCGCCGGAGCGTTCAGCGTGTCGGTCCACAGCACCTTATTGTCCTTGACTCCAATCGCCTCCATCGTGACCAGCACGCGATTGTTCTGCTCGAGGAAGTGGCCAGCGATCACCGTTCCCACCTGCAGTTCGCGACCGATCTTCTCCGGATCCGCATCGGCAGCCGAGTATTTCCGCGTCGCTGCCGACGGCCGGATCTCCAGCGTTCGCGCATAAGTCAGCGCGTTGGCGATCTCATCGGCCAACGCGAAGCGCAGGAAGTCGGTCTTCTGATCGTTCTGGACGTTCTGCAGCGGCAGCACCGCGATCGTCCGATTGTCAGCATGCACAGTTGCTCCGCTCCTCTGGAACCACCACGCGCCCACTGCCACCAGCACCGTCAGCAACACTGCCGCCAGCGCCAGAGTGACCCAGATCTGCTTCGGACTTGTCTTCTGAAATGTCTTGGAACCCGCCTTAGGCAGCGACGGCAGCCGCTGCTTACTTCGCGTCACGCCCGATTCCGTCTCTCTCTTCAGTCGCTGCAGGTCGGCCTTCATATCCGCCGCGTTCTGGTACCGCAGCGTGCGGTCTTTCTCCATCGCTTTGCCGATGATCGTTTCCAGTTCCTTCGGAACCGCCGCATTCACCGACGACGGCGGCGCCGGCTTCGAATTGATCACCGCATGCAGCGTGGTTACAACGTTCGTCCCCGTGAACGGCTTCTTGCCCGTCGCCATCTCGTACAGCACCACGCCGAACGAGAAGATGTCGGTGCGCGGATCGAGCGCCTCCGACCTTGCCTGCTCCGGCGACATATACACCGCCGTCCCTGGAATCACTCCCACCTGCGTCAGCGACTCTTCCAGCGAGCTGTCGCTGGCCGTGCCCACTTCGCCGATCTTGGCCAGTTTCGCCAGCCCGAAGTCCAGAATTTTCACCTGCCCATTCGGGGTGATGAATATGTTCCCCGGCTTGATGTCCCGATGCACGATCCCCTTGCTGTGTGAAGCGGCCAGCGCATCGGCCACCTGCACAGCGATATCCAGCAGATGATCCAGATCGACGGGCTTGCCGTGGATGCGCGCCTTCAGGCTCTCGCCCTCCAGCTTTTCCATCACGATGAACGGGTGCCCGCCGTTGTCCTCAATATCGTGAATCGTGCAGATGTTGGGATGATTGAGCTGCGACGCCGCTCGCGCCTCGCGTGTAAACCGCTCCAGCGCACGCTTGTCGTTGGTCAGATTGTCGGGGACAAACTTCAGCGCGACATGTCGCCCCAGCCGTGTGTCCTCGGCTTCGTACACCACGCCCATCCCACCACCGCCGAGTTTCGACAGGATGCGGTAGTGGGAAACCGTCTGCCCAAGCATGTCCATAAAATCGTGTAGCGCGGGCGCCCTCGCCCGCGTGTAGGGCGGACATTCCTGTCCGCCGCTGTTGCCCTTGGTTTTGATTCTACTTTGTAGAGCCAGACACGGCGTCGCCTGCGAAGGAACGCCAGCCCCGAACAGGGCGACCCAGTTTAGCCCAGCGCTTCAGCGCTGGGTAAGCATACCTGATTGACGAAAGCCCCGGAGGTACGCCCGATGACCACCATGCGCCGCCAGCGGCCCACAACCGCTTCTTAACCACCAATCACTAACCACCGATCAATCCCGCCGACGATCCCACCCACTCCATATTCTTGTTGTGATCCACGCCCATCATCAGTCCACGTCCCATACGCACGATGATCATCACCGGCAGCAGTTCCTTGAGCCAGACATACATGATCCGCAACTCGGCCTTGGTCGGCCCGTGCGGCGTCTCGATCACCGGCGTAAAACTGATCCGCTCCTGCAGGATGTATTCGTGGCGCTTTTCCGCTGGAATCGCGTCAATATCTCCCCGTGACGGTGCGATCTTTACGCCCAGCCCCGCAAACGAATACAGCGGCTTGAGCACAAAATTCTCGAGATCGTCGGGAACCGCTGGCATCTGATCCAGAAACCATGTCCGCGGCACGCTCGCATGTTTCAGGTAGGGAATCGAATACTTGCTGATGCGGAAATACCAGTTCGGATGTCCCGCCCACTCAACGTCCAAGTCATCGCGGAAATCAAATGGTAGCGTCACACCCTTGCGCTCGAGTTCGTCGACGATCGCGCGATTGTAAATGCGATGAATGTGAACCCGGCGGCCATTCTGCTCGTAAAACAGATGCCGCCCTTCCTTGACGATCTTCGTAATGCACACCGTGCGAATGCCGAGCAGATTCGAAGTCAGCAGGAAATCCGGTAGCGTCTTCTGCTCTTCCGGGTGCACTTCCATCAGGATCACGTTCGCCGGATCGTGTCCGGCAACAATCGCCTCCGCAAGCAGCCGCTTATACGAGGCTGCATCCAGCCCGCTGAGGTAGTACTGCAGCCCCGGCCGGCCAGGGCCAGATTTCCCCCGTGCTCCTCCGTGTCCTCCGTGGTTAGCGCTCTTCTCTGCGGAGTGAAGATAGTCCTCCTGAGCAAGGGAATCCAACCCAAACACGTCAATATACGTGTGTGCTAATACCGGCTGATAAGCATACAGAGAAGGGAAGGCCTGCAACTCGACAAGTTTGGGCTGCAATTCGCCGGCAGCATCGCGTACCAGTCCGAAGTCCACCTGGATGAACATCGGATGCACCGCCTCATTCGGCACGCGGAAGCGATCCGGAATCGTGTTCTCCGAGCGAGCCCGATATTCCGGACTATCGACCAGTTGCCGGATCAGCGCTTTCCCGTCCTCCCCAAGGCGTTCGACAAGCGAAGCTGGAAAGAAACACGGCGTCTCCGAAACCTGGAATGGGATGTCCATCCCACACCGCGCCGCCAGTTCGCGGCGAAACTGCTGGTATTTCTCGGGAGCGAATTGCGAATTGAACGCCTGCCGAAATGAGGGGATCATAAGGCGCCGTCGGTCCCCCCGAATCTCACAAACCTGTCATCCTGAGCGGAGCAAGAACGAAGCGAAGCGTAGTTCCTGCGGAGTCGAAGGATCCCTACACTTCTTGTGCAGCCGCTCCGCATCGAGGCATTCTCACTGTACTGTCTCACAATGTGGTCGGTCTTGGTTCGAGCTAAGAGCCAACAGCTAAGAGCTAGTAGCCGGTTCTTACGCCTCAATCAAGAACATCCCGCCCCGCATAATCTGTTCCTGATCGACCCAGATATCAAAATTCCGCCCGACCACATCAATATGTGTCGACGAAAACCACTCCGCCCCGGT
>Ga0335080_10006294_pt1 | contig 12262 bp, 13 predicted proteins | sample Lox_Sample_34_FD_206720 | JGI IMG/M metagenome (GOLD analysis project Ga0335080, IMG submission 206720) | Soil microbial communities from Loxahatchee National Wildlife Refuge, Florida, United States - Lox_Sample_3.4 | ecosystem: Environmental > Terrestrial > Soil > Wetlands | place: USA...
CTGCGGGCTCACACCCTGTGCAGTGACCGTCGACGAATCACCCGGTTTGAGATCTGAAGGATTGGCCGAGCAGGTCAGTGTCGGCGGCTCGAATTCCTTGACGGCGTAAGACGCCGAGCATCCGGCAAACTGCCATGGCTTGAGACCTTCCTTACCCGGTTTGCCTTCCTTCACGCTGCCATTCACCGTGTAGGCTCCGGGCCTCAATGCGCTCGTATTGACGGTTGCCGTGGACCCGTTGCCGGAAACGCCCTCGCCGCTCCACGTGTACAACGCATTCAACTTCGGATTCAGGCCTCCGGCATTCGCGGTCAAAGTGACCGGATCGCCTGGGAAGACTAGCGCGGGCGAAGCCGAGCACGAGAGAGTCGGTGGAACAGGCGGCTTGCCGCCGGTGTTGAACGTGAGTCCCGCAAGCGGGCCCGTCATGGTGGGGTTGTAGACGAGTTCGTTCGTGGTAGGTCTGTAGTTGTCATACATGTAGCGCCATCCAACACCAAGTCCGAACTTCGGAGTGACGTCGAAATTGAGCAGGCCAACAGCCTGATAATCCAGATCGGATTCACCCGCGCCAGCGTCGCCGGAAAGCGTCATGGCAGCCTTTTCGCCGAAGGGAAAGATGAACCTCGCGCCGCCGACGCCATCGATCCAATTCGATGATCGCGAATTGTTGAGACCCGACGGCTCCAGAGTGTTGTCAAGGCTCGCATACCAATAGCGAATTCCGCCCAGAGCATCCATCTTCAAGTTGTCACCGTCATAGAGCCTGTACCCCACCTTCGGCGTCAGGATCGACTGTGTCATATGCGTGTTGATCGACGTCTGGCCGAAGTCGTTTATCGGGATCCCGTTATTGATTCCAAGCTTGATCCAGAAGAAATCGATCGGCGCCACGAAACGGCCCTTATCGACCTCGACAGCGATCGGTATGTTCCCCTTCAAGACGTGAAAGACATCAGAAAATGACGAATGGATGCTGGCGTCATGGCCTAGCACTCCAACGGTTCCATGCACACCTGGGAAAAAGCCGTAAAGAGAAATCCCCAGGCGCCAATTACCGCTGGTGCTGCCTGTGGGGTACGTTGAATCCTGAGAAGCAGCTGACGTTGCCGGCGGAGCCTCCGGAAGCGCGGATGCAGTAGCCGGCGTGGCCGCATCGCGGTTCGCGACCGTCGCGTCAGCCGGCCCCTGGGCCAAAAGCGAAGTGCAAAATACTAAGGTGAGAGTCGCAGTGACCAACTTGCCGGAGTTCCTGCGAGACGCGGTTAAGCGGCGGAGCATAGAGAAGAGCCCCCCTTTTCGCTGAAAAATCTGATTTGGACAACGGCGCTAGCCTACTGAGAAGCCAGACTTAAGTGAACTGGAACTTCTACTAGAACCACAGGCTGGTTTGTCTGGGAGGATTTATCTGGGCTGCTCGCCGGTACGCGATCGGAAGGTGCAGACCCGACTTGTCAGGCCTGCTTTCTGCACCCTCAACTCATGCGCAGATTGCTGGGCACGGCAAAGCACGTTCGATGCTATCGATGCTGCGCTGCTTAAATTGAAAGGGCGTCAATTCTTGCGGAATTGACGCCCTTGCTGGTTGTTGTACTCGACGCCCAGGGAGAAGCTCTGTATTTCGTCTAGTCCATCGACAAACTCAACTGGTGCCGAACATCGGCGCCACGAATCCAGAAAATGACGTCGGCCGCGATGTTCGCGGCGTGGTCGGCGATCCGCTCCAGGCTTCGCGACACCATCAGGCCGATCATTGCCTGCTGTGTGTACTGCGGCTTTTCCTGGATCAGCTTCAGCAAGTCCGTATGGGCAGTCCGGTTCAAGCGGTCGATTTCGTCATCCATCTCGTGTACCGTGTCGGCAATCCGTGCATCACCTTCGAGCAATGCGAGAATTGACGTTCGTATCATTCGCCCAGCACACTCACCCATAGCAGCGTAATCTACGGGAAGTTCAACCAGTTCGGCTTTCATGATGTCGCGCGTGCGCCGCGCGATACCCATTGACTGATCGCCGATCCGCTCCAGGTCGCCGTTGATCTTAATCACCGCCAGGATGAACCTGAGATCGATCGCCATTGGCTGTTCTTTGGCCAGGAGTTCGTAGGCCATTTCATCCAGGTCCCGCTGGGCGGCATTGATGGCGGTCTCGTTTTGCTTCACGTACTGGCAAAGCATCTGGTCCCGCTGTATGTATGCATCAACCGCGGACTCAACCGTTTGCTGTGCCAAGGCAGCCATGGCGAGGAGTTTGTCCTTGAGTTCAGCGAGTTGCTGCTGGAAGTGGATACGGGGCAAGTCTGTGTTCTCTCCTACAGATGATTGTGCACCATCCTATGTTACGGGGAGACGAATTTCCCCCAAGGCATCTCATTTGACACGCTTTGCGCCTCATCCTCAACCCGGCAAAGATGCCGATTGAGCCCGCCAGTGGTGTTCTACGCTATCAGAATGAGTGATTCAGCACGCCCGGCAATGCTTTCGATCGACCCTTTGCACCATCCTCAGCGCCAGATCTATAAGCTGATGACCGGCATCATTGTGCCTCGGCCCATCGCCCTGGTTTCGACGGTGGATACCGCCGGCAATGCTAATCTCGCTCCTTTCAGCTTCTTCGCCGGTGTCGGTTCCGCGCCTCCGACGGTGCTGTTCTGCCCGGCACTGAGCACGGCGGGCGAGCGCAAAGACACGTTGATCAATGTTGAAGCCACTCGCGAGTTTGTGATCAATGTAGTCAGCGAGACCATTTCCGACCAGGCAAACGCCAGCGCAGCTGCGGTGCCCCCCGAGGTGGACGAGTTCAAACTCTCCGGACTGACACCGGTTCCGAGCGAGATAGTGAAACCGCCGCGCGTAGCCGAATCGCCGGCGCAAATGGAATGCAGGCTGATGCAGGTGATCTACACCGGCGACAAGCCGGCGAGCGGCGTCATTGTTTTGGGTGAAGTGGTTCGATTTCACGTACGGCAAGATCTGTTCCACGACTTCCGCATTGATGCAGCAGGACTCGACGCAGTGGGCCGAATGGCCGGAAATACCTGGGTTCGCACGCGCGATCGCATCGAGCTGATTCGACCGAAATAGCTTCGCGTTCCCGAACGGAGCTATACTTATCGCCAGGATCGACGCGGCCGGCATCACCGCGAAGGGAGGGCTCAATTATGCACCTCTACGAACCGATTCTCCCCTTCAAACACATCCATATCGACTCCGGACTTCTGTGGCGAATCCTCCTCCTTCTTGCTCTCTTGCTTGCTGCTCCATTTCTGGCGGGTTGCCGCCACAGCGAATCGGCGATCGTCGCCGCATCCGGCGCCGTCATCACGCTCTCAAGCACCAGCCTTCAGGACGGACGCGTCCCGAAGGAGTTCACATGCGACGGCGATGACAAGTCTCCACCCATGACGTGGCAGGCACCCCCGGACGGCACCAGGGCACTCGCCCTCACCGTCACCGATCCTGACGCTCCCGGCCAGGCCTTTACACATTGGGTGCTTTACAACGTCCCCGCCAGCACCAACGGGGTGCCGGAAGGCGTTCCGAAGCAGGGGCAACTCTCCGATGGCTCCCGCCAGGGCACGACCGACTTCGGCAAAGTAGGCTACGGCGGCCCGTGTCCCCCACCCGGAAAACCCCACCGCTACGTCTTCACGCTCTATGCCTTGGACTCCAAACTCGAAGTCCCTTCAGGCGCACCGCGTTCACAGGTGGAGTCCGCCATGCAAGGTCACGTCTTGGCGCGCGGCGAGCTGACGGCGAGCTACGGCCGATAAGCAAAACGATTCCGCACTGCAGACGGTGGATATAGCGGTCGCAATCGTCCGATTTGGATCATCCGATTTGCCAGACAACGTGCGGAAAACGCGGAAAGTTCGGAATAGCAGGAGGGAAAACATCATGACCACGAGGGTTCCGATCCCTGCAGTGACTCAGTTCTCAACCGACCCTGAAGACGCTGCCATTCGAGAACGAGACCCAGAGCAGATTGAGGAGCCCGTTCTGGCCGACGCAGAGGAGGAGGAAATCGCGGAGTTGTGGGCCGAGGATCGGGGAAATCAGGGCGCTTAATACCTCGCACCAATTTGCGTCAATACCCACCTCTCACGGAATCTCGCCCATCTGATTCATTCCGCGCAAAATAAATCTTTTCGGAACTTTGCAGGTTATTTCTCCGGGTTCTCTACACTTTTCTCAGTGCCCAAAAGACGGTGAAGGATCACGACTCACAAATCCCATGCGGCGACCATCAGTTGGAATAACGAGCTGCATAGTGGGAAAGGCCTGCCCTGAAACTGGTGCAAACAGCAGAATTTCGCGTCTAAGTTATTATTCTTGAGGACTTTAGATCTAACTGCTTTGTTTTCAAGAGATTAGGAGACCCCCAGCAAAAGCTAAGTTTCCTGAAATCAATAACTTGGTTGAGATACTGCAGTTTTTTGAGTCTGTCTAGTCCGCCGCCATGTCTCTGCCTTTCACCTCGTGCCCAAGCGACGCCAGGAGCGCCAGCGATAGCGCGACAACTACGACGGTGATTGCGAGGACGTGGGGATAGTTGCCCCACTTCTCGGCAGCGAGAGCCTGGGCCTTTGCATTCCATGACGTGACCAGTCCTCCGAGTTGATATGCCAATCCCGGAGCGGTCGCACGAATCGGCCCCGGCGTGAGTTCCGCGAGATACGCCGGCACAACACCCCAGGCTCCCTGCACCATGAACTGCATCACAACGGCGCCGATGGCAAGCGTAAGAGCGGTACGGCCGTAGGCCCAGGCTGGAATAGCGAGGAGTGAAAACAGTGCAGCGACGATGATGGCGCGCTTGCGGCCCCACTTCTCAGAGAGAATGCCGAAGACAATGCCGCCGGCGATCTGCGCAAATCCATAGATCACGCCGATGACCCCAACAACCTGGGGCGACAGGCCGATTTGCACCTCGAGAAACGTGGGGTAAACATCCTGCGTTCCATGCGAGAACGACATGAAGGCCGTCATCAACAGGACGAGAAAGAGGAATGTCGGCAGGAACGAAGTGATCATCCCGACCTTGCGCGAGAAGGCCTCGCGCTCACGATTTGCGCGGCGCTTGTGCTCGGCCGCGAGCCAGACAGGCGACTCCTGGACGCGGGCCTGAACGTAGAAGACGAGTAGAGCGGGAGAGGCTCCGAGTAGGAACAGTCCGCGCCAACCGATGGCGTGAAAGAACAGCGCGAAGGCTCCGGAAGCGAGAATGGACCCGAAGGCGTAGCCCTCCTGCAGAACACCGGAAAAGCCGCCCCTGCCCTCTTTCGGGAGGGTTTCAAAGGCGAGAGCCGCACCCACACCCCACTCGCCGCCCATCGCGACTCCGAAGAGCGCACGCAATATCAGCAGCACGGAGAGTGAGGGAGCGAACGCACATGTGAGTTCTATCAGGGAAAAGCTGAGAATGTTGAACATCAGCACGGGGCGGCGGCCATAGCGATCTGCGAGCATGCCGAACAATAGTGCGCCGGCTGGGCGAAACGCCTGGGTCAGGAATACGGCGCTCAGCACGTCCGATGGCTTGGCGCCAAAATCCGTTGAAATCGCTTTGACGCAGAAGATCAGGAGAAAGAAGTCGAGGCTGTCCAGTGTCCAGCCGAGGAATGAAGCAATGAAGGTGTGGCGCTGCACCGGGCTTAGCCGCTTGAAGTCATGAATCAAAGACATTGTCCGGAGAATAACAAAGCAAGTTCACGCCGCTTTCTACTCCCGGAGTTGCATCCTCTTTGAACGACGAAATATTTGTTGAAACGAATAATCCGCGCCGCGCGTCCAAGCAGAATATACCTGCGGTTTCTGGGCGCCGCTCCCCTGTGGCGCCTCAGTCTTCTTCAGTTGTTTGAACCAGACCAGCCTGGCGCTTGAGGCCCGGGCTCGACTCGAAAGGAAACGACGAGATGAATCGTTTAGCAATGCCCCTTGCTATCCTGGCCCTGGCTGCACCACTCTCCGCTCAGACTTCAACCTGGACTCCCGACAAGGCCCATAGCGAGGTCGATTTCAAAATACTGCACATGAGCCTATCCAACGTGCATGGCAGGTTCGGCAATATAGGCGGACAGATCGTCTGGAACGAAGCCGACGTCACCAAGTCCACCGTGAACATGACCATCGACGTCAACACAGTTGACACTGGCGTCGCTCCACGCGATGCCGACTTGAAGAGCGCAAATTATTTCGATGTCGCTCAGTTCCCCACAGCGACGTTTGTGAGCACTAGCGTAGCCAAGACTGGCAACGGCCTGACAGTGAACGGAAACCTCACGGTGCACGGCGTCACCAAGCCGGTCGTTCTGCAGGTGCAGGGGCCGATGGGTCCTGTACCCGGAATGGGAGGCAAAATGCACGCAGGCTTCTCGGCAACAACAACGGTGAGCCGAACTGCGTTCGGAATCGGCGCGAAGACACCCGCCGCAATCTTAGGCGACGATGTGCAGCTGAGCATCGAACTCGACGTCGTGAAGCAGTAACCTGAAGTCATGGACGAACAATGGCGCCTTTAAAACAGGAAATCGCGCAGCAGCGGCCTTTCTCGAGTACGGAGGAAGAGACCCTGCTAAACCTGATGCGAACCTCGGATTGTCTGCAAAGGGCATTTCAGCGAAGGACACGCCACTGGGGTATCACGGGGACGCAGTACAACGTCCTCCGCATCCTGCGCGGCGCCCGGGCCCAGGGGCTCACCTGCTCCGCCATTGGCGAGCGCATGATCACCGCCGAACCGGATATCACCCGTCTGCTGGCGCGGCTGAAGACACTGAAACTGATCCGACAGCAGCGCGACAAGCACGATCGAAGGGTTGTGTGGACGCACATCTCGGCCGCGGGACTTGATCTGCTGAGCAAGATGGACGACGAGATCAACCGGATGCCAAAAGATCTGCTTGGCCATCTCAGTTCCGTTGAGCTCGTGGAGTTCATTCGCCTGCTTGAGTTGGCGCGACAGAACTGCATGGATAAGCAGGCACCGGTGAGCTGCATTGGCGGGAAATGTGATGTGGATTGAGCCACGGAAACGGATGCCCAAAAAGCTTCGGCGCCGCCAATCGGCAGCGCCGCAGCAATTTTCGATTCGTTTGCGATGTCAGCGCGAGACAATCTTCTGCGCAACGACAATCTCATCGGCGTCAGACTTGATGATCTTGTTGTGCAGGCAATACAAAGCTAGCTCAAGTCGGTCAGAGACTCCCAGCTTGTCGTAGATCTTGCGGAGGTAGTTCTTAATGACCTGTTCAGTGGTGCCGAGCTGGAAGGCAATTTCCTTGTTGCGCTTTCCCTGGGTGATACATGTGATAATCGCGGTTTCCTTGGGCGACAGGCGCGGCTGGGTCCGCGGGCTAACCAGCGCCGCTGCTTGCGCGCGATAGGCATCGATCACCCAGTTCACTGCCTGGTTGTCGATCCACGTCTCTCCTGTGGCAATGCGGCGTACGCAACGTACAAGCAGATCTGGGGAAATGGAACGGGAGATAATGCCACGGACACCGCGGCGATAGAGTTCAACTGTCTGACCCTCTTCGTTGCTGACAGCCTGCACGATGAGTTTGACATCCGGAGAGACCCGGAGAAGCTCGGGAATCGCATTGGGGGATCCCGTCAGCAGCCCACCCTCAAGGAGAACTACGTCGGTCGGATGGCGCTCCAACGCCGAGCGCAGATTGTCCATGGAGTCAGCCTGAGCCACCACGCGGATGTCGTCTTCGAGCGCAAAGATTTTGCGAATTCCAACGCGGTAGATAGCCTGGGAGTCCGCGAGAATGATGCGAATGGTTCCCGGCTTTACTGGCGCGTCCAGAATTTCGCCGTCGGGTGTTTCGTCGAGAATTTCCATAGGGGCTGCTACAGCCGTCAAAACAAGGCGCTTATTGCTCCACGAAATGATACTCATCGATGGTAGCAGCAGCCTGATAGTGACTTTGGCTTATGGAGCAGCGTACCACACGTCCACGACAGTGAACTAACACATCTTGGGGAGTGCCCAGTACACTTCCAGGCATCCTCAGATTGAAATCCAGTTCATCACCGACGTTAAGTGGACCGCTAAGTTCGAGCAGAACTCCATTTGCCGAAACGTTGCGGGTCACAGCAGGAGAATCGTGAGATTGGTCCTCAGACAGTTCAACCGGCAGGGAAAGCGGAAAGCGTACTGCGCATCGAACTTCTTTCAGGAAGGTGCCGCGCCCTGTCTTGTCGTCCCGATCCTCCGAAGGGGTCGTCTTGGAGATTTCCGTCATGCGATATCCTTTTCCGCTTTTTCTACCACTGCTGAATGTATACAACTTCTGCTGTAGAACCTAGAGCACGAAAGTTTAAAAGTGGTAATCGGATAAGTAACTCCACCGGGGGGATAGAGCATCGAGCGCGTGCGGAGAACCCAAAAACCAACGCCTCAGATCATATATAAAAACCGGCCGATCCTCCTACCCATTCCTGGTTTTTGTTGTGGTCCACCCCCATCATCTTCCCGCGGCCCAGACGGACGAGAGACAGAGCGGGTGTCAGAGTCCCATGGTCGGGCCACAGGTAGAGAATCCGTATTTCTGCCTGTGTGAGCCCATAGGGTGATTCGATCGTACGCTCAAAGCGCATCCGCTGCTGCACGATGTAACTACCACGCTCCTCTGGCGGAATCGCCTCCAGGCGCGCCCGCGAAGGCTCAAACTCAATTCCTTTTCCGGCAAATGAAAACAATGGTTTCAGCAACAGATCGCCATAGATCGTCCCGCTATCGCGGTTCGCCGGCAGTGGAACACCGGAATATGCGAGCACTTCCTCACCAGGTCCGACTAGAAAATCGTCAAGGAAGGCCGCAGGCGGGACTGCCGGAAAGCTCCCCGACCGGGTCAGCCACGGAAGAGAGTATTTACTAATAAGGAAATACCAATTTGGATGCCCTGCCCATTCAACGTCCCAAGGTTGGGTGATATCGAAACCCAGCCTGACTCTTCGGGAGATGAACTCGTCGGCGATGGCGCGGTTATAGATGCGATGAATGGGCACGAGCCGACCGCTCGCGTCGCGATAGTGCAATTTGTTTCCCAGCGGCTCAACCGTGGCGATGTCGACTATCGTGATGCCGAGCCGCCGGGCTGTTACATAAAAGTCGGGATACGTCTTCTGATGGAAAGGGTCAATCTCGGTGAGGACCACGTTTTCCGCCCTGTGGTTGCCGAGAACTGTCTGCTGCAGTAACTGCCAGTAAGAGTCATCTTCGAGACCGCCAAGGAAAACACCGAGGGTCTCTGGGAGACCGAATACGTTTCTGTACGCGTCGCATAATTCAACCTGGTAGGCGAATACGGAGGGAAAGGCCTGGATCTCGACGAGCCTGGGGACGAGATTGCCGGATTCTGCGCGCACCAGTGCAAAATCGGCGGTGAGGAAATGCGGATGCCTGGTCTGATCCGGGACATCATAGCCAACTGGAATCGCGCGTCGTGCCTGCGCGAGGTATATGGGATCCGCCATCAAATGCCGGGTCATCGTTGCACCCTGCTCGGCTATCTCCTCAAGAAGCGACTTCTGAACAAATATTGGCGTTTCCGCCACTCGAAACTGGATGGGGCCTCCGCACCGGCGACCCAACAACGCGAGCAGCTCAGCATATGCATGGCTGGTGAATCTCATGTTGAAGGCACTGCGAAGCTCTGGAATCAAGCTATCTCCCACTAGATGAAGCGATCCGCTATATGTGGTGGATGCACGAAGCTTAAGGATTTTGAAGTCATGGCTCTCGCCTGATTGCTCTTTGGGGCAGATTGTACCTGAGAGTCCCAAATCATTCTCGCGAAAGGCGTAACGTGACTTTTTAGGTGGCGTTGCATCTGTTTTCCCACAATGAGGTATGAGAAAACGTTATCTGACAATTTTTTTCTGGTTTATGGGTACTTTTGTTGTACCGGCTTACATTCTTTGCGTTAGTCTTTCGAGCAGGTTCCGTTGTACACGCTGAGGTGTATCGAAAATGTTCTCGTCATGGAAAGTTTCATGCGTGGCTATTGGTTCGGCTCTTGCTCTGTCCGCGACTATTGCGGTTGCAGCGCCATCCACGCATTATTTGCCCGCACATAACGGGCTTGTGACCAGCGCCGCCATTCCGGGGATCCCGAATCCGAGACCCACGGCTGCTATCCCGGGCATTCCGAATCCGAGACCCACGGCTGCTATCCCGGGCATTCCGAATCCGAGACCCACGGCTGCTATCCCGGGCATTCCGAATCCGAGACCTACAGCTGCTATACCGGGCATTCCGAATCCGAGACCTACAGCTGCCATACCGGGCATTCCGAATCCGAGACCTACAGCTGCCATACCGGGCATTCCGAATCCGAGACCTACGGCCTAGAATTCCGGAGTTGGTGACCAACGTTTAGCACTCGCTCGAGAACAGCGATGACGGCTGTTAATCTTAAGGGGATTCTCTGTCGATATGAGTCGATGAGGGCAGACGATGACCCTTGATACCTCTCTTGAACTCGTCTCCACGCTCCTCCAAATCACCGTTATTGGTCTGCTTCTTTTCAGAAGAATCTACAAAAATCTTCCCCTATTCTCTTCCTACCTAGTTTGGCTTCTTCTTGCTCAGGGTATAAATCTAGTACTCTCCCGGTATCCAACGACAGTCTACGAACGCGGATTCCTCACAGTCTCAGTAGTCGATTCAGCCTTCTTGTTTTGCGCTCTCGTCGAACTTTCCATGTCGGTGCTCAAACCGGCTCGCGCTTCATTGCCACGCTGGACCTTCCTTGTGATTAGCGGAGTGTTCGCATTGGCTTTTTTGCTAGTCTGGCCATTTGCCAATCCTCCTGGAGTTGGCCAATGGAACTTGCCAAGTCAGTACATCATTCATCTCGACATCACCACTTCAGTTCTCCGAATTGTTTTTTTTCTTGCTCTCGCGGCATTCAGTCAGTTGCTATCGATTGGCTGGCGCGACCGGGAGTTGCAGATTGCGACCGGTTTCGGTTTCTTTTCTTTAGTTAACCTATCGGTGACACTCCTGCACATGAATCAGGGGGCAAGCGATTCGTATCGATATCACTATCTCGATGACGTGGTCGCAGGAAGTTTCATCATTTCCATGGTTTACTGGGTCGTGAGCTTCGCGCAAAAGGTCCCGGAGAGGCGCGAGTTCACGCCGCAGATGGAGAGCTTTCTATTGGCGCTCGCGGGCCAGGCACGCAGTACACGCATGGCAATGACCAGTTCCACGGAGTTCAAAAAGGGAAAAATGAAGGATTGATTCTCGTCCACTTTTCCACAGTCCCGCATTCGCCCCTTGTCCGCGATAATTCCCTTCACCTCGATCATCCCCAAGTGTCACATTCCAGTTCCCTTGACTTACCCACCCAATGGCCATTCGGCGACCCGAAAGTGTCATTTACTCTGGAGGAAGGTTACCTTAAGTTACTGATGTGACCATGAATGTGGATTACCTCTGTAGAAGGGGAAGCGCTGGGAATTGCAGAAAACTGTCCACAAATCGTGATTTTTCTGTTACTAGTGGTGGGAACGAAAAAAGGGCTGTCCGGTGCAACATGGGGTGCATCAGGGTTGCTAAATACCGGACCAGGGGCTACTAATGATCTTCACGCTGCTTCAAATTGGTGCAGTTGTCTTGGTTGCTCTTTACCTGGGACGCTGGCGAATGAGTGTTCGTCGCCGGAATTCCCAGACCTGGGAGTCGTTGTTAGCGAGGCTGCGACCTGACTGGAGTGCTCGCGAATTGAGCGACCAGTTTCTTTGGAAAGAAGGTCTGACCTCCACACCCGAGGACACCTGGACGCGCATGGAAGGCCCACACGGGCTGTGGGTGATGTATCAGAATGCCAAGATCATGCTTGAAATGGCCGACTACGCAGCCAGAAACTGTGAGAACGTCGATCGCGTACTGGTGGAGACGCTGCGCAGCGATGCGATGCAGATCAGAGTCTGCGTGCTGATGGCTCTCGCGCAGTATGCTTTCAGCCAAGCCAGCGAAGGTGTTCGCGTGAATGCGTTCCGTGCTGCCTCGATGTACACCGGCATGGCTGCGAGAATGACGCGGCTGCTGCAGGACAACGCTGCAGTGCTGGTTCCAGATTTCGTCGCTGCAATGTAACGAGCCACTTCTCTTTGACAAAGCCCCAGCCGAATGGCTGGGGCTTTTGCTTTGTGCAAACGTACCGGACTGGTCTGAGCAAACGATGCGATCCCGCAGTTTCCGAGTTTCCTGATCACAGGGGATTCGCTTCGAGGAATTCGTT
>Ga0335080_10006296_pt1 | contig 12259 bp, 10 predicted proteins | sample Lox_Sample_34_FD_206720 | JGI IMG/M metagenome (GOLD analysis project Ga0335080, IMG submission 206720) | Soil microbial communities from Loxahatchee National Wildlife Refuge, Florida, United States - Lox_Sample_3.4 | ecosystem: Environmental > Terrestrial > Soil > Wetlands | place: USA...
GCACACCGCAGCCGGCGTCGAAGATCGTGCTCGGGCTCAACTGCGGCGGCTCGGATTCGTTCAGCGGCATCACGGCCAACCCGGCGTTGGGGTATTGCTCCGACCTGCTGGCGGAAATCGGCGGCACACCCGTGCTGGCCGAAACCCCCGAGATTGTCGGGGCGGAGCACCTGCTGGTGAAGCGCGCGCGCAATCGCGAGATCGCCGACAAACTGCTCGGTTGCATCGCGAAGTACAAGGACTACCTGGCGCGCTTTCACGGCAGCTTCGACGATAATCCCTCGCCAGGGAATAAAGAGGGCGGGCTGACCAACATTCTGGAGAAGAGCCTGGGTGCCGTCGCCAAAGGTGGCACCAGCCCGCTAATCGACGTGTACGACTATGCCGAGCGCATCACGTCGCCGGGATTCTGCTTCATGAACACGCCAGGTTACGATCCGGTTAGCCTCACGGGCTTGGCGGCAGGCGGGTGCAACGTGATCGCGTTCACCACGGGACGTGGCAGCGCTATTGGATTCCCGACGATTCCGGTGATCAAGATCGCGACCAACAGCAATACCTACGCGCGCATGACGTCGAATATGGATGTGAATGCCGGCGCGATCGCGGATGGCGAATCGACGGTGCAGCAGGTGGGAAAGCGGATTTTCGACCTGATGATGGAGACCGCCACCGGGCGCCGGACGTGCGCGGAGCGGCTCGGGCACAAGGAGTTTGTGCCGTGGCGCATCGGACCGGTGATGTAGCCACGGTGCTGGTCGCCGGGGATAGAATAGCGGAATGATCCGTTGCTTTCTGCTCCTGAGCTTGCTGCCCGGCGCGCTGCCCGCCCAATCCGGCTCCGACGAGGCCGCTGTGAAAGCCGTGGTCGCGCGGTACGTGGACGCCCGCGAGAAGCGCGACGCCTCCGCCATCGAGGCCTTGTTCACCAAGGACGCGGACCAGCTTGTCTCCTCGGGCGAATGGCGGAGAGGGCGCGAAGCCGTGGTCCGCGGCACCCTGGCGAGTTCGGAGAGCACCGGCGGCCGGCGAACCATCACCGTGGAAACTGTGCGCTTCGTGGGCGCCGATGTCGCTGTGGCCGACGGTCGCTACGAAATCAACGGCATGACGGGTGGACAGTCCCGGCACATGTGGTCCACCTTCGTCATCACGCGCGGTGCGGATGGATGGCGGATCGCGGCGATCCGGAATATGCTGCCGGCTCCGCCGGCGGGGCGGTAGCGCTTACCGCTTCCAGCGGAATTCGCCGTCGACCACCGTGACCATCGGGCCGCCTTTGAACCGGCGTCCGTGAAACGGCGAGTTGCGGCTGCGCGAACACGATTGGTTCACGTCGTACGTCCACTCGAGATCGGTGCTGAATACGGTCACGTCGCCGGGGGCGCCTGGCGCGAGCGTGCCCCTGCCCAGGCGCATCACCGATTCGGGTCCCGTGGTGAACAGCTCTACCATACGTGTGAGCGTGATTCTGCCGGTCGCCACCAGCTCCTCGATCGCCAGCGCAATAGCGGTCTCCAGGCCGATGATTCCGAACGGGCAGCGTTCGAATTCCTGCATCTTCTCCGACCCGGGGTGCGGCGCGTGATCGGTGGCGATGGCCGCGATGGTTCCGGAGGCAAGCCCCGAAATGACGGCATCGCGGTGGCAGGAGGCACGCAGCGGGGGCTTCATTTTGAAGTTGCTGTCATAAGGCGCCATCTGCTCGTCCGCCAGAGTGAAGTGATGCGGAGTAGCCTCGCACGTCACCGCTAGGCCCTGCCGGCGCGCGTACTCCACCATGGCCACCGCATTGCGCGTGGAGATGTGTGCCACGTGATAACGCGCCCCGGTCAACTGCGCGAGCACCAGGTCGCGCGCCACCATCACATCTTCGCTCGCCGCCGGGATGCCGCGCAGACCCCAGCGCACGCTCTGCGCTCCTTCGTGCATGTCGCCTCCCGCGCTGAGGTTGAGATCCTCGCAGTGCTGGATGATCGGCAGATCGTAGCTTCGCGCGAACTCCATGGCACGGCGCATGACCCGGGCGTTCATCACCGGCAGGCCATCGTCGCTGATGGCCACCGCGCCCGCCGATTTCATGGCTCCCATAGCCGCCAACTCCTCGCCGGCACTGCCCTTGGTGACCGCGCCGATGGGAAAGACATTGACGGCCGCCTTGGCGCGCGCCTGCTGCACGATATAGCTGGTCACCGTTGCGCTGTCGTTCACCGGCTTGGTGTTGGGCATGCAGCAGACGGAGGTGAAGCCGCCCGCCGCGGCGGCGCGGCTGCCGCTCTCGAGATTTTCGGCATGCTCAAAACCCGGCTCGCGCAGGTGCACGTGCATATCGATGAAACCCGGCGCCACGATCATGCCGGCCGCATCGTAGACTTCGGCCTTCGGTGAAGACAAGTTCGGCGCCACACCCGCAATGCGGCCGTCGACGATCAGCACGTCGGCAATGCGGTCTGTGTAGCTTGCCGGGTCGATCACACGTCCGTTCTTGATGACGATCGGCATGGTTCTATCCAATGACTTTTTCCAGGACGGCCATGCGCACCGCCACCCCGTTTTCCACCTGGTTGAGGATCACGCTGCGCTGGAAGTCAGCCACCTCGCTCGACAGCTCGCGGCCCCGGTTGATCGGCCCGGGATGCATCACTATGGCATCCGGCTTGGCCAGGTCGAGATGCTCGAGCTGCAGTCCGTAGAAGCGGAAGTATTCGCTGGCCGGAAACGACGCCTCGTGCTGCCGCTCCAGTTGCACACGCAGCATCATGATGACGTCGCAATCCCTGATGGCTTCGCGGATGTCGTTGGTCAGCCTTACGCCCGGAGCGAGCTGCGCCAGCTCCACTGGCAGCAGAGATGCCGGGCCGCAAAGTACGATCTCCGCGCCAAACTTGCTCAGCAGGTGTACGTTGCTGCGCGCCACCCGGCTGTGGGCGATGTCTCCGATGATGGCGATCCGCAGACCTTCGAGCCGGCCGGTGCGGTCCAGAATGGTGCGCGCGTCGAGCAACGCCTGCGTGGGATGCTCGTGCGTGCCGTCTCCGGCATTGATGATCGGCGTCGGCAAATGCCGCGCGAGGAAGTGCGGCGCGCCGCTGGCCGAATGGCGCATGACGATGGCGTCGGGCCGCATCGCTGCCAGCGTGTTGAGCGTGTCCACCAAGCTCTCGCCCTTGCTCACACTCGAGCCCGACGCGGTAATCGAGACCGCGTCCGCGCCCAGCCGCTTGGCGGCGATTTCGAAACTCGTCCGTGTCCGGGTAGAGGCCTCGAAGAAAAGGTTGACAATCATTTTACCGCGCAGGGTATCCAGTTTTTTCAAGCTCTGGCTCTGCAACGGCTGAAAATCCTTGGCACGCGCCAGGATGGCGTCGATCTCGGCGCGGTTCAGCTCCTCAATTCCGAGCAGTCCCCGGTGAGGGTCATGGTCGGCGGGCATGACTTTTCAGGCGGCTCCAGCTTCGGCTTTCTCACACAGGAGAACCTTTTCCATTCCGTCGATCTCCTGAAATTTGACTTCGATGATCTCGTGGTCCGTGGTTTGCACCGTGCGCCCGATGAACCGTGCTTCGATGGGCAGCTCGCGGTGGCCGCGGTCGATGAGCACCAGTAGCTGCACGCGCGCCGGGCGCCCGTGATCGAACAGGGCATCGAGAGCGGCGCGGATGGTACGGCCCGTGTAGAGCACGTCATCCATCAGAATGATGTCTTTGCCGGCGACGTTGAAGGCGATCTCCGTCGAGCTGACCACCGGCTTGATGTCCACGGTGCTCAGATCGTCGCGGTAGAGATTGATATCCAGAATGCCCACCGGAACCGTTCGGTTCTCCAGGGCGGCGATCTTTGCCGCCAACCTCTGCGCCAGCGGAACCCCCCGCCGCCGGATTCCGATGAACGCGAGCTGATCCAGGTCCTTGGTTTTTTCCAGAATCTCGTGCGCCAGCCGCACCAATGTCCGGTCAATTTCGGAAGCGCTCATGAGCTGGGCTTTTTCGCGGGTCACAGGCATAAAGTTCCGAAACACAGAGTACCACGTGGACACCGGACCAGGTTCCCAAAAACCAGGTGGAAACCCCCGCCGCCCGAACCGCGTCTGCAACTCTCTGCCCATCTTGTGGGTTAATGAAACGAATGCGCCTCGGAGCCGTGATCGCAGCGTTATCGGTGTGGGGCTCCGCGTCCTCCCGTGCGCAGGACTGTCCGGCGATCGCCGCCGTCCTACCCAACGGCACGCTGTCCGCTTCTTTGGATAGCACCAATTGCCAGCTCAGCGACGGCTCGCCGTACATGCCTTACCGCCTCGATCTCCCCGTACGCGGGCAGATCCGCATCGATCTCAGCGGCGCCAAATCCAACCTCGGGCTGATCCTGCGCGACCGCTCCGGAGCCCAGGTCGATTCCGGCACCTCCATCCGTCATTCCATTGAAGCGGGCAGTTACGTGCTCCTGGTCGACGGCCGGACTGCCACCGACCTCGGCCCGTACACCGTCGCCACATCCTTCTCGCCAGAAGCTGGAATGATGTGCTCGGACTTCCCGAACATCGGCAGCACGCAGACTGTCACTGGCGTCCTTCCTGGCTCCGGATGTCTCGCCCCGAACGGTTCTCAATACGAAGCGTATACCCTGACCACGGACGGCGCGGGTACCCTGACCATCGCGCTGGCCAGTCAGGACTTCACTCCCGTCGCGACTCTCCGTTCCAGCGATGGCCGCTTGCTTAACTCCTCGGCAACCGGCTCCCTGAGCGCTCCGGTGAGCGGAGAAAGCCAGTACATCGTGGTGGTCAACTCTGCGGACAACACCGGCGCCTACCAGGTCGTGACCGCATTCCAGTCCGCCGCGGACGAGACGTGCAAGTCGCAGGGAACCATGACCGACCCGGCCTCGGCCAACGGCGCCATCTCCTCCGGCAGTTGTTATATGACCGAACCCGCTAGCGGAGATCAGCTCTATTACGACTACTATCGGGTATCGCTGGCATCGGCCGGGGTCGTCAATGTCACGGCAGTGAGTCCGGACTTCACGGCCACGCTCAACCTGCTGGACGCCGCCGGCAACATCCTGGCGTCCGATTCCGGGGGCGGCGAATTCGACCCCAGTGGCAACGCGCAATCCAACCTGCGCCTGCAACTGCCCGCCGGCGACTACACGCTCCAGGTCGTCAGCGACGTGCCCGCCGGCGGCAAATACTCGTTGCAGTACGCGTTCACCGCGGGGAATCCCCAGCCCTGTGCGCCGGTCCAGGCATCGCCGGGCGACCTGCTCACCGGCGCACTTAACGCGAACAGCTGCAGGACCGCGCTCGGACTCGCAGACCTGTACACGATGACGCTGCCTACGGCCGGCACGCTCGAGCTCGGCCTGAGTTCGCTGGACTTCAATACCCGCCTGGCTGTGCGCGATTCCAAAGACAACCTGATCGTTCTCAACGACGATTCCAGCGGCCTCACGGCGTCGCAAATCACCGCCGATCTTCCGGCGGGCGTGTACACGATCGTGGCTGCCGCCATCTCCGGCGCCGGCCGGTATCAGGCCACTACGAAGTTCACCGGCCATGACATTCCCGCGTGTACGTTCGCTCAGGCACTCGATCTCAATGGAGGCTATGTCCAGTATCTCGGCTCGAACGGTTGCCGCGGCGCCGGCGGCCAGCCGGTGGACTACTACACCTTCAGTCTTTCCGCCGATTCGCTGGTGCTCGCCGTGATGACTTCGAGCGAAGTCGACGGCCATCTCACGCTGTACGACTCGGGCGGCAACACGGTCCGTTGGGACGAGAACAGCTACGGCCCCGGCGATCCGCTGATCGTGCAGTACCTGTCCGCCGGCGCCTACAAGCTGGGCGCGCGCGACGCCGCCGGCGGTCCCGGCGGTCTTTATCAAGTGGACCTCCGCACCGTTCCCGGCCCTCGCCCCCCGTTCTGCACCGCGGCGGGAAGCATCGCTCCTGGCAGCAGCGTGACCGCCAATATCACGTACACCGCTTGCCAGTACATCGATGGTACGTTCGCGGACGTATACAGCATGAGTCTCGCCGCCGGCTCCGCCATAGACCTACGGCTCAGCTCGGCTGACTTCGACGCCTACCTCATCGTGTTGGACGCCAAGGGCAATGTTGTGGATGTCGACGACGACTCGGGCGGTGGCACCAATGCCCGCATCGTCGACACCTTACCCGCCGGCACCTACTACATCGTGGCCAAACCTCTCGGCGACTATACGCAACACGGGGCCTATACGCTCTCCCTTGCCAATCCTGCTGGATAATAGATGTGGATGTCCACGCAATCGGTTTGCAGTAAGTGCGGCGGCACCGGCTGGATCATCGTCGAGCGGGCGAACGTCAGCGGCGCGGAGCCTTGCGATTGCCGCTCACAAGGTCGCGCCGAACGCCTCGAAGAACGCGCCCAGATTCCGGCTCTCTACCGCAACGCATCTTTCGAGAACTTCAAAGCCGACGGCCCGTACGGGCAGGAGCTCAAGCGCGTGATGACCGCCGTGCGCGCCTACGTGGACGAATTCCCCGGCGGACCGTTCCCGGGGCTGCTGCTCATCGGCGATACCGGCTGTGGCAAGACCCACCTCGCCGTCGCCGCGCTGCGGAGGATCATGCAGAAGGGCTTCGAGGGCCTCTTTAACGACTATCAGACGCTGCTGGATCGCATCCGCTCCGGATACGATTCGGCGTCCAACTCGTCGGACAAGGAGGCCTACCACGGAGCGCTCGACGCCGAGGTCCTGCTTCTCGATGACCTGGGAGCGCACCGCGTGACCGATTGGGTGCAGGACACCGTAACCAGCATCATTACGCACCGCTGCAACAACAAAAAACCGCTGATCGCCACCACCAATCTCCCGGAGGCTGCTATGCAGACTTCCGGAGGCATCACGGATTACCGCCGGACGCTCGCGGACTACATCGGCACGCGCGCACATTCGCGCTTGTTCGAGATGTGCCGCGTGGTCCGTGTGACCGCCGGCGACTACCGCAAGCGGAAGGACCTCGGATTTTGAATCGGCCCGCCGCCTTGCTCGTGCTGATGGCTGCCGCGGCGGCGGGTGCCGAGAACCGCGAGCCCTACCTCCAGGCCGTGGAATTCCCGTATCAGCTCTATCCGCGCGCACTGTGGGAACGGGAGCTGGTCTGGCTGAAGAATATCGGCGTGCAGACCGTGGCCTTCCCGATTTCCCGCGATTTTCACCAGTTGGCAACGGGCGAATTCGATCTCACCGGCCGTTCCAGTCCGCGCCGGGACCTGACCGGTTTCGTTCGAACGCTGCGCAAACTAGGCTTGCACGGCTGGATTCGCAGCGACAACTCCTGGAAGGGTGACGCGGCATGGATCAAACTGCTCGATCAGACCCTCGCCACCCAGACCGTCAGCCACGGCGGACCGATTGCTTTCGTGGACGACCGCGCACTGGCGATCGACGCCGCTGCCGCGCCCGCGCCGGTTACCGCGATTTCCGCCGTCGATCCGGGCGCCCTTGCGCGCAGCCGCGAGGCTATGGTCCGCGGCGGCGCGCTGTTGTGGACCGGGGTCGAGGATTCGCTGTATCCGGCAGGCTGGGCGCCCGCTCCAGGTGAGGCATTGCGCAAAGGCGCCGTCGGCCTCTCCGGGGATGAGCACGAAACCACGGCAGCGCTGCGGCGCACCACCGCACTGCTCCGTTCGTGGGCCAGGCTGCTGCCGGAGATGCATTCCGCCGCGCTTCCCAAGCCGCTGGCCGGAAAGTTTCCCGCCGGTGTCACCGCCGTCGAGCAGGTCAGCGCCTCGGCAAGCGCCGTCAGCATCACCAACAGCGGGCCTTCGCTGTTCCACGACGAGTTGCGCGTCTATGAACCGCTCTCGCGGCGCACACTAGTCATCCCGAGCGTGACCATCGCACCCGGAGAATCGCTTTGGCTGCCCATCAGTGTATCGCTCGGGCCCGCCGGGCTCTGCACCGACTGCACCAACTTCGCGTCTGCCGAGAACATCGTCTACGCCACCAACGAGCTGCTCTCCATCGAGTACGAGAACGGCATTCTGGCCATGGAATTCACCGCGCCCCAGGCCGGTGAGGTCATCCTGCAGCTTGCCCGCCAGCCGGTTGGACCGTTCCTGGCCGCGGGCAAACCCACCGATTTCGAATGGGACGAAGCGCACATGCGCGCCCGTCTCACCATCCCTGCCAGCCGGCAGCAGGGCAACCGGGTGCGCATTGGCATCGCCATGGAGGCACCGGAGACCTCGGCCTTCTTCAACGAGCTGCACCGCCTGGTCATCGGCCACAAGAACACCGTCTCGACCATCTATTCGTCCCCGGAAGTCGCAGCACGCTCACGGCTGCGTCTGCCCGACGGCTACACCGCCACATCCGTCAATAAATCGCCCAACGAGATCGACTACGAAATCGCCGTGCCCGCCGAGGCGATTCACGGCAGCTTTGTCTCCCTCGCCCTCGAAGCCGACGGAGTGGCTCTCGGCCGCGCTCGGGTGCAGCTATTTCGCCCGGCTTCTATCCGTCTGCTCAGCGGAATGCAATTCCACATCGGCGGCGAGACGGAGATCACCCCCGATCCACCCGTGGCCGCAATCGAGCCCAAAGGCGGCTCCAACATCGAAATCTCCATTCGCAACAATTCCGCGCAGATCCAGAACTACCACCTCGAAATCGCGGGCGAGGGCCTCGACTTCTTCCCGGCCCGGACCGACATTGCCATGGCTGGCACCGATGAGCGGCGCATCGAGTTCCGCGTCTTCGCGCACGATGGCATCAGCGGGCTGCGCGATTTCAACCTCAAGGTGACCGGCGGCGCCGACGTCTCCATCCCGATGCGGTTGATTCTCGTCCCACGCAACGCGACCGTCGTCTGGAGCGCCGACCTCGATGGCGATGGCGAACCCGAATGGGTCGTCGAGTCCTCCAAGGTGCGCGCCATCTTCTCCGCACAGGATGGCGGCCGTTGGATGGAGCTCACCTGGAAGGACACCAACACCAATTTCCTGCCCGAGGCCGGACTCCTGGCTCGCCGCGGCCCGGCAGAGGTGCGCCCGATCACCGGGGGCCTGGAACTCGCCGGCCGGGACTGGAAGCGCACGGTAAGCCTCAATGGCTCCAGGCTTTCCATCGACCAGTCGGAGCCGCTCCCCGCCGAAAGGCTGGGAGCAACGAAGCGCGCCGGCACCGCCCTTTCGGTGGAGCACCCGTCCACGACCCGCGCGGTCTACACGCTCAGCGAATCCGCGCCGGCGGGCCGCTAGCCAGCAGCCGGTCGCTCGAAAAAAGACGAACCAACCGAACTGGCGCCTGCATCTGGCCCCAATATGCCTCGTGGATGCTGTGGTGATGGTCTGAAGGCGGCGAAGCTCTACCGAAATCCCCGGGACTCGCAGCACTGGTTGGTGTCGTTGAATGGCTGTTGGATGTGCTTTCCCGCGAAAATCGGCGGCTGGGGCGAGCGCCGCGGCCTCATCATCGTACCGGGGCAGCGCCTGCAAAAGGTGCCCCTCTGGCTTGCCTTCAACACGGGCCTGTTGGAGTACCTTCAGAAACGGAATCTCGGGCGTGCAGCCTGAGTCCCGCACTCGGCGCGTCGCACTCCTCCATGAGGGGGGATGCTACCCCCATCCATGGGTGGTTTCCACCCACCTGCATAAGACCATTTGATTCAACGCGGAAACACGCGCAAACTGTCACCAATGACTCAGAAGCGTGTATGTCTGACCTGCAAGAATAAAGGGTGCGTGGCCCAGTGCCGCTTCACCAAACCGGCAACCGAACGTCCCGTCACGATCGACAAGCGCGCAGCATAAGACACCCAATGGCGAAACTTTACCGAAGCCCACAAGAGCCGCAGCATTGGTTGGTCTGGATGGAAGGCCTGGGTTGGATGCGATTTCCGGCGAGGCTTGACGGTTGGTCGGACCGCTGCCCGATACTCTCGGTTCCCCATCACGGCCTTTGCGAGGTACCTATCAGGCTCGCATTCAACACCGGCCTGCTCGAGTCGCTGCGCCTCTCCCGGTTCAAGCGCGCCGCGTAACGCCCGTGCTATCCATTAGGGATGGATTACATCCGTCTCGGCTCCACCGGTTTGAAAGTGTCGCGCCTCTGTCTGGGCTGTATGACCTACGGCTCGAAAAAGTGGCGCGAGTGGGTCCTGGAGGAGGATGAGAGCCGTCCGTTCATCCGGCATGCCATCGAGGCCGGCATCAACTTCTTCGATACCGCGGACATCTACTCGGTCGGCGCCAGCGAGGAAATCCTCGGCCGCGCGCTGCGGGATTTTGCCCCTCGCGAACAGGTCGTAATCGCCACCAAAGTGTTCAACCCCATGGGTGACAGCCCTAACCAACGGGGACTCTCGCGCAAACATATTCACGAAGCCATCGACGCCAGCCTGCGGCGCCTGCGCACCGATTACGTTGACCTCTACCAGATCCACCGGTTCGATTACGAAACACCGGTCGAAGAGACCCTGTGCGCCCTGGATGACGTGGTGCGCGCGGGCAAGGCGCTGTACATCGGCGCGTCCAGCATGCATGCCTGGCAGTTCGCCAGGATGATGTACACCAGCAGCCGCTTGGGAGTGGCGCGCTTCGTCGCGATGCAGAACCATTACAACCTGGTGTATCGCGAGGAGGAGCGGGAGATGCTGCCCCTGTGCCGCGAGGAAGGCATCGGCGTCATCCCGTGGAGTCCCCTGGCGCGCGGCTTCGTCATGGGCAACCGGCGCCCGCAGGATTTCGGCGACACCACGCGTGCCAAGACCGACGATTACGCGAAGCAGCTTTACTACCGGCCTTCCGATTTCGCGGTGGTGGACCGAATCACGGAGGTGGCGCGCCGGCGCGGCGCCTCGAATGCACAAGTCGCCCTGGCGTGGGTATTGCAGCAGCCTGGGATTACGGCCCCGATCATCGGAGCCAGCCGGATGGCGCACCTCGACGATGCCATTAGCGCGTTGAGCGTGAGGCTTGATGATGAGGAATTGAAAGCTGTCGCCGAGCCCTACCAGCCGCACCCGGTGCTGGGACACTCGTAGATCTACTTACATCCCAAGTCCCGTTCCGCGCTCTTCTCCAGGGCCTCGGCATCGGCCGCTCGCTCGTGGTCGCGGTAGAGGCTTGCCAGATTCTGTGTTGCCTGGCAGACGTGGTTGTGGACAAGTTCGCACTGCAGATTCAGATTACCGTTGACCACGGCGCAGCTTCCCGGGTCTGCCCGTTGATACAGGCGCACCAGGCTGTCACGCGCCGCGAAATACCCGGGGCTGAGGATCAACGCCTGCATCAGGGCAACTTCGGCCTGGCGCGCGTCGCCGGCCTGAAGGTGCGCTTCCGAAAGGGCTTCGAAGAGCCCTGGCGCGATTGCCACGGATTCGCCTTCGCGCACATCGGCCAGCGCACTGCCAATATCCGCCAGGCGCAGGTGCGTGCGGGCCAGCTCGGCGTAGATGGGGAACCAGCCGACGCCTGTGGGCGTTCGGCCTCGCGCCAGATCCTGGCGATGCGTTTCGGCGGTGTAAGCGCGGTCCACCGCGGCCCCGCGCCGCAACGTGGCAAGCGATTTCTCGTACCATGCGCGCCGTCCCGGCTCGGGCGAGAGATCGCCCTTGGTGCGATACCAGATGCCTGCCGCTTCCCAGGCTCGCGTGCTGTTCCACTTGTCGTCCAGCGGTGCGAGAATGTCCAGCGCCCGGCCGGCTTCGGCCACGATGCGGTCTATGTTCGATGCGTCCGGATTTCCGATTGCGAACGCCAGGCTGAGATGCGACTTGAAGCTGTTCGGGCTGGCCTGCGCCGCGCTGTTCCACAGCGTGTACTGGTCCTGCCAGTCGGGGTTGCGCATCCAGGTGCGCGCCAGCAATATCAGGCAGAACACGCCGGCAGCTATCCTGGCGTGCCGGCCCGCGAAATGATAGACCGCGATGGCGAGGCACCCGGCGACACCCACCGCGGGCAGATACAGGAAGCGCTCGCCGAGAATCGTGCCGATCAGGAGCACCACGTTCGAAGTCGGCGCCAGTGCCGCGAAGGCGAACATCGCGAAGAAAAACGCCGGCCGGCTCCAGCGCCAGGCGCACAGAGCCGCGGCAAGCGCGGCCGCCAGTATTGCGATCCAGGGCCAATCGTGGGCGGAAAACAGCGGGATCTGGTTGTACGAATAGTCCGCCGAGAGAGCCTGCGGCCACGCAAGCAGCGCCAGGTATTTGCCCAGAACCTTGAGTGCCGTCAGGCGGCCGGTGACGAAGTCCGTGGTGAAAAGAGGGTTG
>Ga0335080_10006298_pt1 | contig 12258 bp, 5 predicted proteins | sample Lox_Sample_34_FD_206720 | JGI IMG/M metagenome (GOLD analysis project Ga0335080, IMG submission 206720) | Soil microbial communities from Loxahatchee National Wildlife Refuge, Florida, United States - Lox_Sample_3.4 | ecosystem: Environmental > Terrestrial > Soil > Wetlands | place: USA: Florida...
ACGTCGACGAGGCCCCGGCCTCCGCGGTGGGCCGGGCGAGCATGCTGACCCTCGCCTTCGGGATCTTCTTCTTCGACTACGACCTCGACGGCCGGCCCGACATCTTCGCCGGCAACGGGCACGTGGCAGACGACATCAACGCCGTGCAGCCGAGAGTGACCCACGCGCAGCGGCCGCACGTCTTCCGCAACGTGGGCGACCGGCGCTTCGAGCCGGTGTCGGCCACGCTCGGGCCGGCCCTCCAGCAGCCGATCGTGGCCCGGGGGGCGGCCTACGGCGACCTCGACAACGACGGCGACCTCGACGTGGTGGTGAGCACCAACAACGGCCCGGCGAAGCTCTTCCGCAACGACGGCGGGAACCGCAACCGCTTCCTGCGCGTGAAGACGATCGGTACGAAGTCGAACCGCGACGGCATCGGCGCCCGGGTGACGGTGACCCTCGCCGGCGGCGTGAAGCAGTGGCAGGTCGTGCACACCGGCTCCTCCTACTGCTCGCAGAGCGACACCGCGCTCACCTTCGGCCTCGGCGCACTGCAGCGGGTGGAGTCGATCGAGGTCGAGTGGCCGAGTGGACTTGTGGACCGCACCGGCCCCGTGGTCGCCAACCAGGTCGCCTTCGTCGAGGAGGGCCGCGGTCTCCTCTCCGCGAAGGTGCTGCCCGCGCGCGGAGCCGCCCTCACGCCTTGAGTCCGGGCGCGGGCCCGGATGAGAATGGGCGGATGACGCTCAGCCGCGCTCGCCTCCTCCCGATCGGTATCGCCGTCCTGGCCGTCGCGGCCCATCGGCCTCTCCTGCGGGCGCAAGGGAACGGGCCCGGCGTCCGGGAGGCGGCCTGGCGCGAGAACAACCTCGGAGTGGCCCTCCTCGAGCAGTTCCGCTTCGCGGACGCCGTGGGGGCGTTTCGCCGCGCGCTCGAGAGGGACCCGTCGCTCCTCCCGGCGCGCATCAACCTGGCCATCGCCCACCTCTACGTTCCCGACATTCCGGCCGCCCGGAAGGCCGCCGAGGACGCGCTCCGGGCGGCCCCCGACGCGCCGCAGCCCAACTACCTCCTCGCCCTCATCGCCCGCAGCGAGGGTCGGGCCGAGGAGGCCCTGCCCTACGTCCGGAAGGTCCTCGAGAAGGACCCCCGGGACCTCGGCGCGAACGTCACCCTCGGCCAGGTGTACCTCCAGACCCGGCAATACGAGGAGGCGGCGGCCGCCTTCCGCGTCGCCCTCGCCGCCGAGCCCTACAACGTGAGCGCCGCGTACAACCTCGGCGTCGCCCTCACCCGCTCGGGGAAGCGCGAGGAGGGTCAGGCGGCCATGACCCGCTTCCAGAAGCTCCGCGACAGCGCCTACAAGAGCGCCCTCGGCTCGAACTACCTCGAACAGGGGAAGTACGCGGAGGCCGTCGCATCGACCGGCGCCGAAGCCGAGGCCGTCGATCCGAAGACGCCGGCGGTAACCTTCGTGGAGAAGGAGGACGCTCTGCCCGGGGGCGCGACCCTCGCCCTCGCCGACCTGGACGGCGACGGTGTCTACGACGCCGTGGAGGCGGGCCCGGCCGGCCTCCGCCTGCTGCACGGGGAGAAGGACGGCTTCCGCGACGTCACGGAAGCGGCCGGCCTCGCCGGGGTCGTGGCCTCCGTCGCGGTCGCCGGGGACTACGACAACGACGGCCAGCCCGATCTGCTCGTGGCGAGGCCGGGCGGGCTCTCCCTCTTCCGCAACAAGGGCGGCCTCCGCTTCGAGGACGTGAGCGCCGCCGCCGGGATGCCCGCCTATCCGTTCCCGCCGTCGAGCGCCGCGTTCGTGGACGTCGACCACGACGGGGACCTCGACATCGTCGTCGCGGGTCGCACTCCCGAGGCCGAGATCCTCCTCCTGCAGAACTCCGGCAACGGGACGTTCAAGGACGTCACCGCCGCGGCCAGGGTGGGCGGCCCGGGACCGGTGGTCGCGGTGGTCCCGACCGACTTCGACAACGGGCGCGACGTCGACCTCTTCGTCCTGCGGTCCGACCGGCCGGTGCTCTTCAAGAACATGCGCGACGGCAGCTTCGAGGACAAGGCGGCCGAGGTGGGCCTCGTCGCTCCGGGCCCGTTCCTGAGCGCCGCCGTGGGCGACGTGAACAAGGACGGCTACATGGACTTCTTCCTGGGGGCGAAGGGGCGGTCCTCGCTCGCCCTGAGCGACGGCAAGGGGAGGTTCACGGTCGTGCCGGCACCCGAGGCGGCCTCCGGCGCTCTCGCCGCGCAGTTCCTCGACTACGACAACGACGGCCTCCTCGACCTGCTCGTGGTGACCGCGAAGGGACCGCGCCTCCTCCGGAACCTCGGCACGTCGTGGGCCGACGTGAGCCCAGCGGCCTTCCCGGCCCGGCCCCGCGGCGGGACGCTCGCGGCGGCCGGGCTCGCGGTGGCCGACCTCGACGGCGACGGGGACGAGGACGCGCTCGTGGCCACTCCCGCCGGCCTGCGGCGGCTGGTCAACGAAGGCGGGAACCGCAACCGCTCGTTCACGGTCCGGCTGGCCGGCCGCGTCTCGAACCGCGGCGGGGTGGGAGCCAAGATCGACATCCGGGCCGGGAGCCTGCGGCAGAAGATCGAGACCCAGGACGCGGTGCCGATGCCAGCGCCCGCCGACGTGGTGTTCGGCCTCGGCTCGCGGGCGGCCCCCGACGCGGTGCGAGTCATCTGGATCTCGGGCATCGTCCAGACCGAGACCGAGACGGGCGGCACGGCCGAGGCGGGGCGGCGAGCGGCGCTCACCGTGACCGAGCTCGACCGCAAGCCGTCGTCCTGCCCGTACCTCTATGCCTGGACGGGCGAGCGGTTCGAGTTCCTCACCGACTTCCTCGGCGCGGGGGAGATGGGCTACTACGAGGCTCCCGGCGTGCGGAACAGTCCCGACCCGGTGGAGTACGTGCGGATCGCCCCCGGCCGCCTGGTGCCCCGGGACGGCCGCTACGAGCTGCGGGTCACGAACGAGCTCGAGGAGGTGCTGTTTCTCGACCGCCTGCGCCTCCTGGCGATCGACCACCCCGCCGACGTGGCCGTGTACCCGGACGCCGGCATGACCGACCCGCCGAAGGCGTTCCGCCTCTTCGCCGTCCGCGACCCGCGCACGCCGCGGGCGATCGACCACGCCGGACGCGACGTCACCGCGCGCCTCGCGCGTCTCGACCGCGTCTTCGCGGACGACCTGCCGCTCGAGCGGATCCGCGGATACGCGAAGGAGCACGGCCTCACGTTCGATCTCTCCTCTGTCCCGGCGTCGCACACCCTGCTTCTCCTCACCGGGTGGACGGACTACGCGTTCTCGAGCGACAACGTCGCCGCCCACCAGGCCGGGCTCCCTTCGATCCCCCCGCGCCTCGAGGTCGAGCGGGCCGACGGCACGTGGGCGACCGCGGTCGAGCAGGTGGGCATCCCCGTGGGTCGGCCGCAGACGGTGGTCGTCGACCTGGCCGGGAAGCTCGGGCCGTCGCGGCGCGCCCGGATCGTCACCACGATGCGCGTCTACTGGGACGAGGCCGCGGTCGCCGCCCCGGCCGAGGACGTCGTCCTCGAGCCGACCGCGCTCGACCCCGTCCGCGCCGACCTCCGGGAGCGCGGCTTCTCGGCGGTCGCGACCGGCGGCGAGCCCCTGGGCTTCGACTACGCGCGGGTCTCGTGGCTCTCGCCCTGGAAGGCGATGACGGGGCGCTACACGCGGGAGGGCGACGTCCGCCCGCTGCTCGCGGCGGCGGACGACCTCTTCGTGGTGTCGAAGCCCGGGGACGAGGTGGCCGTCGCCTTCGACGCGACCGCCCTCCCCCCGGCCGCTCCCGGACGGGCGCGCACGTTCCTGCTCCACGGAGAGGGGTTCAGCAAGGAGATGGACGTCAACTCGGCGAGCCCGGACGTGGTCCTGCCCCTGCCGTACCACGGCATGAGGGCCTACCCGTACGCCGAGAAGGACGTGCCCCCCTCGGCGCGGAAGGCCATGCGGGAGGCCGAGGCCTGGAATACCCGCCTCGTGATGCGGCCGCTCGTCCCCATCGAGCTCGTCGCCGGCGGGACGGAGGGGCGTTGATCGAGCGCCATCACTCGACCTCCGCCTTCCTCGCGATCGCCACCGGACGAGGTCGTCGACGTTGACGCCCCTCCGCTACGCCGCCGCGTGCTGCCAGACCGACCTCGAGAACCCCCTCGGCCGGGCCGACATGAGGGCGAACACCGATCGGATGCTGGCGATGATCGACTCGGCGGTCGCCGGCTCCCTGCCCTTCCTGCCCGTCCGCCTCGTGGTCTTCCCCGAGTTCGCGCACGCCGCGCCCGTCTACACGACGGTCCGGGAGCTGGTCGAGAGGCTCGCCGTCCCCATCCCGAACGAGCACACCGACCGCCTGCACGCGAAGGCGAAGCAGCACGGGGTCTTCGTCCAGAGCGGCTCGATGATCGAGGAGGACCCGCGCTGGCCGGGCGTCGTCTTCAACACCACGTGCCTCATCGGCCCCGCGGGCATCCTGTACCGGTACCGGAAGGTGAACCCCTGGATCCCGTACGAGGTCCACTCGAGCCCCCACGACGTGCCGGGCTACGACGAGCCGCTCTTCCCGGTGGCCGACACGGAGATCGGCCGCATCGGCTGCGCGATCTGCTACGACTGGGTCTTCCCCGAGGCCCTGCGCCAGCTCGCGCTGAACGGAGCGGAGATCCTCGTCCGCGTCTCGGCCTACATGGACCCCTGGGGCGCGACCGAGCCCATGGACTGGTGGACGGTCGTGAACCGCTGCCGCGCGCTCGAGAACGTGGCCTACGTCGTGGCCGCGAACCAAGGGGCCGCGCTGCGCCGCTACCCGCCGTACTCGTGGCCGGGCGGGAGCATGGTGGTGGACTTCGACGGCCGAATCCTGGCCCAGGCCTCCCCCGGCCCCGGCGAGCGCATCGTGGTTGCGCCCGTCGACGTGGCCGCCCTCCGTCACGAGCGTGCGACCCGGCGCGGCCACCACATGCTCGCCCACCTGCGCACGGAGGCGTACCCCGGCTACCGGGGCCACGTGTACCCTCCGGCGGGCGCCGCGGGGCCGCTCTCCTTCGAGGAGAACGTCGCTCGCATCGACGGCGCGAAGAAGTCCCTGGCGTGATAGCATCCCCGGCCGTCCGCCCTCGCATGCGCGACCGACCGCAGCGCGTCCTCGCCCTCGTCGTCTGCGTCACCCTCGCTCGCCCCGCGGCCGGCCTCCCGCAGCCGCCGGCGCCCGCCGCCGGCGGAAGCCTCGCCGGAAGCTGGGTGGGCTGGGCGAAGCTCACGAACGACTGGCCCGGCCTCGCCTGCCGCTACGAAGGGGCCGCCGACTCCGAGTCGGTGCGGATGGAGCTGACTGCCCAGGGGGAGGTCCTGAAGGGCTCCGTGGCGATCGACGTGCCCGAGGAGCAGGGCTCCGGCTGCCCGCCCCTGCGCAAGCGCTACGCCATCGCCGACGTGTCGGAGGCGGGTGCGCAGCTGTCGTTCACGGACTCGGGCGGCAACGAGTGGACGCTGAACGTGCGGCGCAACGGGAACGTCCTGCAGGGCCTGCTCGCCTGGAGGCAGGGCGGCCCCGAGCAGCCGCTCGCCGAGGGCTTCACGGCCGCGGGCGGCGTGCGCCCGGGCTCGCGGCTCGGCGGCGAGGTGCGGCTCCACCGCTCCGAGGAGGCGGCGGAGGAAAAGGCGCCGGAAGCCGCAGCGCCGGCAGCAGGGGCGGCGACGGGAGCTGCGCCCCACGCCGGGGCCGGACGGGGCCTGAGCTACCTCGGGATCATCCTCGGGGCGAACGTGGTCGGCCTGGCGATCCTGTACGGCGTCAACAAGGCGGGCAAGGGCGGCTCGAGCACCGGTGTCGTCACGTGCTCCCCTCGGGTGTGCGTCGTGGGGCCCACGATCAACGACCCCTGCTACTGCGAGGGCAACGTCGTCTCGGGAGCCTCCTGCGGGACGACGACGGGGGGAGCCCAGATCAACGCCGCGTGCGACGGCAAGGGGGTCCCGTGCGAGGCCGCTCTCTCCTGCAACAGCGGCTTCTGCCAGGACCGCTTCGGCCGCTGCCCTTTCTGACGCGCGGCGGTCGCGGCGGGGGACGTCGCGCCGCCCGCCCGTCCGTCCCCGTTGCGGTATAGTCGGAGCGGACGCGCGCGCCGTCCAGAGCGCAATGAAGCCCCTCCGCGCCACTCCCGGCTGGCTCACCGGCATCGCCCTCGCCGCCGTGGCCGCGGTCAACCTCGCCGGCCTGTGGGGCATCCGCGTCGCCCGCCAGGGTGCGCTCGACGAGGCCCGGCGGTCCTTCTCGCTCGACGTCGCGGCGAGGGCCACGGCTCTCGAGGGACGGCTCTCCGGGGTGCGGGCCGACCTCGCGTTCCTCGGGGCCTCGCCTACCATCGCCCGGCTCGACGAGGCGGGGCGGGATCCCTCGGCCGCCTCCCTGCTGCGCCAGGCGGCGGAGAGCGCGCTCCTCCTCTTCCTGCGCGGCCACGCCGAGGTCGTCCGGATCGAGGTGCGCGCGTCCGACGGGCGCCCGCTCGTGCACGTGGGACGGCGGGGCGGAGTGCCCGTGCTGTGGGTGTCGGCGGCGCCCACCGGACGTGAGGGCGCGGCGATCGACCCCCGACGGCCGCGGCTCACCGCCCGGCTCCTGCAGGGCGAGGCCGCGCGCCCCCTGGCCGGCGGAGTCACGATCGAGACCGAGGTGGCGCCGGCTTCCCTCCTCGAGCCGGGCGATCCCGCGGGCGAGACGACGCGGCACTGCGAGCTCGACGACGCGCGGGGGACGACGGTCGGACGCTTCCCGCCGGGACCGCGGGGGCCGCTCCCGCCGAACGAGCGAGAGGTGCGGGCCCGGGCCTCGCTGCACGCCGAGGGCTGGTCGGCCCCCGGGCCCTTCACCCTCTCCTGCGCCCAGCCCGAGCGGACGGTCGTCGGGCTCGCGGAGCCGGTTTGGTCCCGGTACCGCACGACCTACGGCCTGAACCTCGCCGTCATGGCGCTCGCCCTCCTCCTCGGCGTCTTCGCCGTGCAGCAGGCCCGCCGCCGCGCGGGGCTCGAGGCCCGCGCGGCCGAGGAGGCGCGGGTGCGGGAGCTGGAGCGCCAGCTCTTCCACGCCGAGCGCCTCACCACGGTCGGCCGCCTCGCGGCGGGGATCGCCCACGAGATCAACAACCCCCTCGAGGGCATGTCGAACTACCTGACCCTGGCTCGGGACGCCCTCGCCCGCGGCGACGTCGAGGCGGCCTCCCGGCACGCGGGGGCCGTGAAGCAGGGCCTGGACCGCGCGGCCGCGATCGTGCGGCAGGTCCTCGCCCACGCCGACCCCGCGAAGGCCCCGCGCACGCCGGTGGACCTCAACCAGGTGCTGAGGGAGACGGAGGAGTTCGTGAGGTCGCGGAAGGAGTTCCGCCACGTGAGCTTCGCTCTCGATCTCGCGGCGGGCCCCCTCGTCGTCCATGGGAGCCCGGTGATGCTGGGGCAGGTTGCGATGAACCTCATCGTGAACGCCTGCGAGGTCCAGCCCCTCGAAGGGGAGGTCCGGGTGACCTCGCAGCGGGAGGGCGCCCACGTGGTGGCGGAGTTCGCCGACCGAGGGCCCGGCGTCCCCGAGGCCGACCGGCAGCGGGTCTTCGAGCCGTTCTTCTCGACCAAGGGATCGACGGGCCTCGGGCTCTCGATCTGTCATACCATCGTGCGGCAGCACGACGGGGAGCTCGACGTCGCCCCGAGGGCCGGCGGGGGGTCGGTCTTCAGGATGCGGCTGCCGGCGCGGGAGGCTTGAGGCGATGAGCGATCGGACGGCGGGCCGCGGCCGGGTCCTGGTGGTGGAGGACGAGGCCTACGTCCGGGACTCCCTCGTCGAGATCCTGCGGTCGCGGCGCTTCGACGCGAGCGCCGCAGGCTCGGTGGCCGAGGCCGTCGCTCACCTGGGCCGGTCCCCGGTGGACGTCGTCCTCTCCGACCTCCGCATGCCGGGGGCGGACGGGCTCGAGCTCGTCCGCCGCATGCAGACCACGGCGCCGGACGTTCCGGTCGTGATCCTGACCGGGCACGGCAACGTGTCCTCGGCGGTGGAGTGCCTCAAGGCGGGGGCGAGCGACTACGTCCTGAAGCCGGCGGAGCCGGAGGCGCTGGAGGTAGTGCTCGACCGCGCCCTCGAGGGCCGGGCCCTGCGCCGCGAGATCCGCTACCTGCGGAGCGCGGTGGCCGCGCAGGACGAAGCGGCCGTCGGCGAGAGCGCACCCTGGCGCCGCGTGCTGGCCATGGTCGAGGCGGCGGCGGCCAGCGGGTCGGTCGTGCTCTTCACCGGGGAGTCCGGGACGGGGAAGGAGCTCCTCGCCCGACGGCTGCACGCCCTCTCCGCCCGGGCCGCCGGCCCGTTCGTGAAGGTCAACTGCGCCGCCGTCCCGCTCGAGGTCTGGGAGAGCGAGTTCTTCGGCCACCGGAAGGGCTCGTTCGCGGGGGCGGCGTCCGACCGCGAGGGCCGCTTCCAGCTCGCCGACCGGGGGACGCTCCTCCTCGACGAGGTGGGGGCGATGCCGTCGGCCGGGCAGGCCAAGCTGCTGCGCGTCATCCAGGACGGCGAGTTCGAGCGGCTGGGCGACGAGCAGCCGACCCGCGTCGACGTGCGCGTGGTGGCCTCGACGAACAGCGACCTCGAGGCGGAGGTCCAGAAGGGGCGGTTCCGGGCCGACCTCTTCTACCTGCTCAACGTCGTCCGGATCGACGTGCCGCCGCTGCGCGAGCGCCGGGACGACGTCCCGATCCTCGCCCGCCACTTCGCTGACCAGATCGCGCTGCGCCTCGGCCGCCCCTCGCCCGAGCTGCACCCGACGACGCTCGTGCGCCTCTTCGCCTACTCCTGGCCGGGCAACGTCCGCGAGGTGCGGAACGTGATCGAGAGGGCCATGATCCTCGACCCGGCCCGCGGGCTCGAGGACCTCGACCTCGCTCCGGCGGGCGCGTCGTCGTCGCCGCCCGAGGGGGCGCCCCTCGCCGAGCGCGAGCTCAACCTCCGCGACGCCCTCAACAAGCTCGAGCGGGGGCTCCTCGTCGAGGCGCATCGCCGGGCGGGCGGGGTGCGGAAGGAGGCCGCGCGCCTCCTCGGGATCGATCCCCGCAACCTGAGCTACTACATGCGCAAGCACGACCTCGACGCGGACTCGGTCGAGGAGTAGCGGGGGCGTGGGGAAGGCGACGGTCGGCCTGCTGCCGGTCCTGCTCGCCGAAGCCGCGCTCCAGGCCGCGCTCGCCGCCATCCTCGCCCTGAGCTTGGGGGCCTTCCACCGCCTGTACCGCCACGAGTACCTGCGGCACTGGTCGCTGAGCTGGCTCTCCCTCGCCGTCTACGTGGTCGCCTCCGCGGGCACCGGCCTGGCCGCGGGAGGGTGGGGCCGGGCCCTCGTCTTCCCCGCCCTCGTCCTCTCGCTCTCCGCCGGCTACCTGCAGATGGCCTTTCTCCTCCTCGGGGCCTGGGGGCTCACCCGGGGCGCGGATCTGCCCGCGCGCGCGGTCCGGGGCGCGCTCTGGGCCGCGGTCGGGGCGGCCCTCGCGTCGTCGCTTCCGGCGGCGGCCGGCCTCACGGCGCCTTCCGTGGTCGGGCTGCGGTGCCTCGTCGCCGGGGCCGCCTGCCTCGGAGCGGCGGTCCTCCTCGCGAGGCGGCGCCCGCTGCCGCGCGTCGGCGGCGCCTTCGCCGGGTTCTCCCTCCTCCTGTACGGCGCCGACCAGCTCGGGTACTTCGCCCTCAGCTTCCTGCCGCCCGGCGTCCAGCTCGCGCGGCTCCCGTTCCTCATGGCCTTCGACCTCTTCGCGACGGCCGTGATCGGCCTCGCCCTCGTGGCCTGGCTGCTCGAGGGAGAGCGCGAGCGGCAGGTTCGGGCGGCGGAGCTCGCGCGTCGGCGCGAGAGGGCGCAGGCCTGCGTCTACCGCATCTCGGAGGCGGCGCGGTCGGTGTGGGACCTCGAGGAGCTGTTCCGCTCGATCCACGCGAGCCTGGGCGACGTCCTCCCGGCCCGGAACTTCTACATCGCCCTTCACGACCCGGCCTCGGGCCTCCTGAGCTTCCCCTACTTCGCCGACGAGCGCGACCCCGCGCCCGCACCCAAGCCGCTCGGGCGGGGCCTCACCGAATTCGTGCTCCGCAGCCGGCAGCCGCTCCTCGCCACGCCGGAGGTGTTCCGCGAGCTCATGCGTCGGGGCGAGGTGGAGCTCATCCAGAGCGACTCGGTAGACTGGCTGGGGGCGCCGCTCCTCGCCCGGGGCGAGACGATCGGCGTGGCGGCGATCCAGACCTACGACCCGGCGGTGCGCCTGGGGCCGGAGGAGAGGGACCTCTTCGTCTTCGTCTCCGGGCAGATCGCGGCCGCGATCGAGGCCAAGCGGGCGGAGGACGCCCTCCGGCAGAGCGAGGCCCGGCTCCGCGTGGCCATCCAGCAGGTCCCGGCCGTGCTGTGGACGACCGACGAGGAGCTGCGCTTCACGTCCTCGCTCGGGGCGGGGCTCTCCGCCCTCGGCCTCGCCCCGAACCAGCTGGTGGGCCTCTCGCTCGACCAGTACCTGGCCGGGGACAGCATGGCCCTCGAGCGGGGCCTCGAGCGGCACCGTCTGGCCTTGCGGGGCGAGTCGATGGGCTACGAGTACGAGATGGAGGGCCGCGCCTTCATGGCGCACGTCGAGCCGCTCCGGGACGCGGCCGGCGCCATCCGGGGCACGGTCGGGATCGCGGTCGACGTCACGGACCTGAGGAGGACCGACCGGGCGCTGCGCGAGTCCGAGGCCCGGCTGCGCCAGGTCATCAACCTCGTGCCGCACTTCATCTTCGCGAAGGACGAGGAGGGACGCTTCCTCCTCGCGAACCGCGCCGTGGCCGACGCCTACGGCACCACCGTGGACCGCCTGATCGGGCATACCGACTCGGAGTACACGAGGTCCGAGGAGGAGGCGCGCCACTTCCGCGAGGACGACCTCCGGGTGATGCGGAGCGGCGACCGGAAGGTCGTCCCCGAGGAGCCGATCACCGATGCGCGCGGCCGGGTGCGCTGGCTGCAGACGACCAAGATCCCGTTCGCCTTCTCCGGCACCGGCCGGCCGGCGGTGCTCGGGGTCTCGATCGACATCACGGAGAGGAAGGCGGCCGAGGAGGCGCTGCGGCGGGCGGCCAAGGAGGAGAGCCTCTCCGTGCTCGCCGGCGGGGTGGCCCACGACTTCAACAACCTCCTCGCCGCGATCCTCGGTCACGCCTCGCTCGCCTTGAAGCAGCTCCCCGAGGCGAACCCCGCCCGGCGCCACGTCGAGAAGGCGGCGAGCGCGGTGGAGCGGGCGGCCGACCTCACCCGCCAGATGCTCGCCTACTCCGGGCGGGGCCACTTCGTGATCCGGCCCACCGACGTCAACGCACTGGCCCGGGAGAACCTGCCCCTGCTCGAGGTGGCGGTCCCGAAGGCCGTCCGCCTCGAAGCGCAGCTCGCCCCCGACCTGCCGATGGTGGACGCGGACGTGGGCCAGGTGCAGCAGGTGCTCATGAACCTCGTCATCAACGCCGCCGAGGCCATCGGGGAGCGGGGCGGCACGGTCACCCTCGCCACGGAGGTGCGCGACGTGACCGCCACCGACCACCGGCTGTGGCGCGCGAGCGGGCAGCCGCTCGCTCCGGGCCGCTACGTCGCGCTCGAGGTCCGCGACGACGGGCCGGGCATGGACGCCGAAACCGTGGACCGGATCTTCGAGCCGTTCTTCACGACCAAGTTCACCGGGCGCGGCCTCGGGCTCGCCGCCGTGCTCGGCGTGGTGAGGGGGCACCGGGGCGCGCTGAGCGTCGAGAGCGCGCCCGGGCGGGGAACCGTCTTCCGCATCCTGTTCGCGCCGAGCGCGCAGACGGCCCCGGCCTCCGCGGCCGCGGCCTCGGAGCCGGAGCGTCGCGGCGCGACCGTGCTGCTGATCGACGACGAGGAGGCGGTGCGGGAGATGGTGGGTGAGGTCCTGGAGCACGAGGGGATGTCCGTGCTCCGGGCCGAGGACGGCGCGAGAGGCGTGGCCCTTTTCGCCGAGCTGCGGGATCGCATCGACGTCGTCCTCCTCGACCTCTCGATGCCGGGGCTGAGCGGGGAGGAGACCTACAGAAGGCTCTGCGAGATCGACCCCGGCGTGCGCGTCATCCTGTCGTCCGGGTACGACCGGGACGAGGCGAAGGGCCGGTTCGGGGGGCGAGGCCCGGCCGGCTTCATCCAGAAGCCCTATCGCCCGGAGCAGCTCGTGGCCGAGATCGG
>Ga0335080_10006299_pt1 | contig 12257 bp, 11 predicted proteins | sample Lox_Sample_34_FD_206720 | JGI IMG/M metagenome (GOLD analysis project Ga0335080, IMG submission 206720) | Soil microbial communities from Loxahatchee National Wildlife Refuge, Florida, United States - Lox_Sample_3.4 | ecosystem: Environmental > Terrestrial > Soil > Wetlands | place: USA...
AGATGAATATCGGAGACGGTTCAATCTCAACGTCGGTGCTCCGCTAGGTTTCAATGACACTTTTGCCATCGAAATTCGCGGAGATGACGCCCAGCGTCTGGGCCTCAAAACGATCTCTCAGTCGGCGACATACTCTCCGGGGTGGCGCGCGGGATTTGGCTACGAATTCATGGAACGGGCGGACGGCTACCGGGGCCTGACGGCCGCCTACGGACTGCGCTTTGCCGAACCCCCTCGAATCATGGATCTCGGCTTGCTGGACCGAGCGCTGGTGGACAAACAGGTTGATCTCGTTGCCGGAAATATGACCGATGGATTAATTCCAGCGCTGGGCCTGTTCGTGCTTGAAGATGACCGACACTACTTCCCTCCTTACGAAGCGGTGCCGATCGTTCGCCAGGCAACGCTGGCCCGACACGCGAACGTAGGCGACGCGTTGACCGCCCTGGAAGGAAAAGTCTCCGACGGCGACATGCGACGCCTCAACTACGCTGTAGATGGCGAGCACCGGGACGTCAAAGAAGTGGTCAGAGAGTTTTTGGCAAGCAAGCGGATGTAAAGGCTCGCGGTTTGCTCGAGAAACGATTGCCGCTACATGAGCCACTGCGCGTCGACGTCCACGACCAGGTGAGTTCGGGGAATTTTTTGGGTAGCGGCAAACGCGAGCATGGCCCGCAGCAAGAGATTAAGTTTTTCGCGGCTGGGAGACTTCAGGACCAGGTGATAGCGGTAGTCGCCCTTCAGCCTCAAAATGGGTGCGGAAGCCGGCCCGAGCACGCGAATTCCCTCGTGCCCGGTGCTTTCAAACCATTTGCCCAGGAGCCCGGACCAGCGCAGGGCTTCATCAAGTTTTTCGCTGCGGATCAGCACATTGGCGATGACGCCATAGGGGGGATAGCGCATCCAGCTGCGGAACTGGAGCTCTTTGGTGTAAAAGCCTTCGAAGTCATGCTGGGCCGCATATTGCACGGCATAGTGTTGCGGAAAGTACGTCTGCAAAATGACCTTACCCGGCGTATGGCCACGCCCGGCGCGTCCGGCGACCTGCGTCAGCAACTGGAAGGTGCGCTCCGCGGCACGAAAATCGGGCAGGCCCAGACCGGCGTCAGCTCCCACCACGGCAACCAGGGTGACGCCGTGAATGTCATGGCCTTTGGCGATCATCTGGGTACCGACCAACACATCGAGTTCGCCTTGGTCCAGGGCGTTGAGGACCAGCTCAAAATCTCCCCGGCCGCGAACCGTGTCGCGATCCAGGCGGCCGATTCGTGCCTGGGGAAACATGCCATGCAGGAGTTCCTCGAGCTTTTCCGAGCCGGTGCCGAGAAAGTAGACGTACTCGCTTCCGCATTCTCCGCAGAGTTTGGGAACCGGGGCCATGAATCCGCAGTAGTGGCAGACCATGCGATGGGAACGCTTGTGATGCGTCATGGCGACTGCGCAGTTGCGGCACTCGAGCCGACTGCCGCAGGCGCGGCAGAGAACGACCGGGGCGTACCCACGACGGTTCAGCAGGACCATGACCTGTTGCTTGCGGTCCAGGCGCTGTCCGATCTCTTCGGCCAGCTTCCGCGAGATAACCTGTTCGCCTCCCGTTTCCTGAAATTCCTGGCGCATGTCGACCAATTCGACCTCGGGCAGCGGCCTGCGTTCGATGCGATCGGGCAACTCGGTAAGCGCATACTTGCCTTTCCTGGCGTTGAAATAGGATTCCAGGGAGGGCGTTGCCGAACCAAGCACCACGACTGCATTCGCATTTCTCGCCCGCACCACCGCTACGTCGCGGGCATGATATCGGGGGGTTTCTTCCTGCTTATAGGAGGAGTCCTGTTCCTCGTCGACGATCATCAGGGCCAGGCCGGATACCGGCGCAAAGACGGCGGAGCGGGTTCCCACCACCACTCGGGCCTCGCCCCGACGAATTCGATGCCACTGTTCCGCGCGTTCCTGGTCGGTGAGGGCGGAGTGGAGAATCGCAACCTGTTCGCCGAAGACCTGGTGTAAATCGGCGGCAATCGCGGGGGTAAGACCGATCTCCGGAACCAGCAGGATGGCCGATCGTCCTGCTTCAAGAACTGACCGCATCGCCGCCAGGTACACCGCGGTCTTGCCTGAGCCGGTGACGCCGTGGAGCAAGATTCCCGAGAAACGGGCTGCCTGCACGCGCTGCTGGATTTCGCGCAGCGCTTTCTGCTGCGCGTCACTCAAGTCGACTTCGGGCAGCGCGGGGCGCGCCTTCATGGCGGAGACGGTAAATTGTGCGGGCTCCTCCACGATCTCTAGCAGCCCGCGACTGACCAGAGTCTTGAGCGTGGTTCTGGGAACGGTGAGAGACTGCACTGCCGACACGGCCAAGCTACCTCCCGAGGCGTGAAGCGCGTCGCAGATGAGCTGCTGGTTGGCATTCAGCCTCCCCGCCGCGATCTTCAGGCGGGCGACTTTGACGGTGCGTGGCGCCGGGCTCGCTGCGGACGAGTCTTCCCGCGCGATCCACTTCTTGCGCTGCATTCCCGCCAACAGCTGGCGGGAGGCGCCGGTGGCGGCGCGCAAGGTTTGCTCACGCGCCACCTCGCGCTCGGCGAGATAATCAAGCACACGAAATTCCACCAACTGCTCTTCCTGGGATCGACGCGCGCGACCCGACGATCCCGACATCCCTGCCCGATGAAGGGCGAGCTCTCCCTCCTGCGTAATGCGGTAGGCAATGGCGCGCTTGAACTCTGCACCCAGGGGAAGCATGGTGCGAATGACTTCTCCCAGGGGGGCAAGGTAATAGTCGGAAATCCAGCGGGCCAAGCTCATAAGCTCCCGATCCAGGACCGGCGCGTGATCGACTACGGTGAGGATTCGTTTGGTCTGGACTTGCGGAGCGCGGTCATGCAGTTGGGTAACGATTCCTGACAGCCGCCTTTGCCGAAAGGGAACCAGCACTCGTCCGCCGATGACCGGTGGGGCGCCTTCGAGCACCCGATAGGTAAACACGGAGTCGAGCGGCACGGGGAGCGCGACATCACAGAATTCAGGCATACATGGGAGGGCGGTAGCTCGTTCGTGCCACCCTCAGCCATGCTAACAAAGGGGGGATCGAGAGCGTAAATCGGGGGATTCGATTGAGGTTTGAGAAAAAAAGGCACACCGAAGCGTGCCCGGAGAGAGACAAGAGAACTAACGGTTGATCTGGATCTGGTTCACTACCTGCTCGACGTTGGGGACGCTGGTGGCGATCTGTTGCGCTTTCTCGCGCTGCTGGCGAACCTTGACGCTGCCTTTCAGCGTGAGGACGCCGTTCTTGGCCGCGTAACGGATGTTCTGCTTAGCCAGCCCATTGGCAATCAGGGCTGCTTTGTAGTTCTTCTCGATGGCATCGTCGACGTTCGATTCCATCGCGCGGGCGTCCGACTCCACGCCCACCGGTTCGACGCTAATCTGATTGGCGATGACACGTTCGCCGGCCGCGGACTGCGCCACCTGGGCGGCCTTTTGCTTGGCGTCCTCCGAGTGCAGCGTTCCGCCGAGAGTGATCGTGTTCTTATCGACGTTTTCGTCCACCTTCACGTCCTTCAAGTCGGCCTGCTCCAGCGCATTCTGCACGGCGTCCTGGTAGGAGGCCGAGCGGGTGCGCGAACAGGCAAGGGTGCCCACGGCGAGAATCGCGCTGAACAATAGTACGAAAGCTGATCTCATAGTTACTCCTTGGTTGAATGTTTTCCTTGCGGCGGGCTGGAGAGTGCCAGCCAGCTTCACACCGCGCTGCTTCGGCCGGTAAGCAAATTCACAATCAGGACCGCCAGGGCAATCACCAGCAGCACGTGGATCAGGCTTCCAGCCACGTGCAGACTGAAACCGAGAAGCCACAACACGAGCAAGATCACAAAAATGGTCCAAAGCATGCAGCCTCCTCACTGTCACAGCATAGGGTGCGGCGGGCTGCAGGAACATACGGTGCTGGCTGTAAAGGCCGGGGAACGGTAAGGAAGGCAATTGCGGAGTTTGCTGTATCGGGCAAGCCTTTGGTCAACTAGCGACTGTCGTCCCACCCTGATAACATCGGCTCAGATGCCCACTCGCAACCTGGTCAAGAATCCGTCCCCGGGAATCCAGCAGAAACACACGAGAGCGGTTGGGTCCGCGCCGTCCGCAGAACTGGTGATCATCACCGGCATGAGCGGTTCGGGGAAAGCCTCAGTGCTGAAGGCGTTCGAGGACCTGGGCTATTACTGTGTCGACAACCTGCCAGTGGGCCTGATACCGCGCTTCGCCGAACTGGTGGGGCAATCGTCGGAGATCAGGCGTACGGCCCTGGTGGTCGATGTGCGCGAAGGGACCCAACTGGCCGCGCTACCGGAGATTGTGAAGTCGGTCAAACGCATCCTGCCGACGCAAATGATCTTTCTGGAGGCGGCCGACGCGGTGCTGTTACGCCGGTACAGCGAAACGCGGCGGCCCCATCCCCTAGGTACCAACACCACGGTCAAAGCCTCTCTGGCGGCCGAGCGTAAGCATCTTCACCGTATCCGGGCCATGGCCGATCTGGTAATCGACACTTCCAAGTTCAATGTGCACGAGCTGCGCGCGTACGTGACCCAGCGCTTTCACCGGCAGGAGTCCGACAAGAGCATTCTGGTTTCCTGCGTCAGCTTTGGCTTCAAACATGGCGTGCCGGAAGATGCCGATCTGGTTTTTGACGTGCGCTTTTTGCCCAATCCGCACTTCGTGCCGGAGTTCCGACCCCTGAGTGGGCGCAACCCCAAGGTGGCGCGATATATTCGCTCGTTCCCGCAGACCAAGCAATTCATCAAGCGGATCTCGGAGCTGCTGGTTTATCTGCTTCCCCACTATGTGAGAGAGGGCAAGAGCTACCTGACGATTTCATTCGGCTGCACCGGGGGGCAACATCGCTCGGTGATGATCGCCGAGGAAGTGAGCCAGCACCTGCGGAAGGCGGGATACCGGGTCAAAGTGATTCACCGCGACAGCCCGGGGTAGGTTTCCGGGCAGATTTCGACCCGAAGCGGGAGCACTGAAGGGCGAAATCTAACGGTCAAGAGGCAGTCAGCAAACACTAAAGTACAATAAGGGCTTGCGACGAATGCTGACTTCATCGGCAGCCAGCCTGGCTCAACGGCGCATGGGGAGCCCCCGATGCGACAACTGATTCGACTGATCCGCTATGTGGCGCCCTATTCGCTGCAGCTGATCCCGGGCGTGCTGCTACTGGCGGGAGTGGGTTTTCTCGAGGCCTTCCGCCTGATTCTGGTGAAGCCGATTCTGGATCGAGTGCTGAATCCCGCATCGGGATCGGAGAACATCCAGCTTTTCACCCTTCCGGGCACAAATCATGTTGTCTACCTGCAGTGGTTCGTGCCATCGCACCTGCATAACGCATGGACGGTAGTCGCTTATGCGCTGGTGGCCTCCACCATTCTCAAGGGAATCTTCGATTATTGCGGCACTTACCTGGTAAACCACGCGGGCTTCGGAATGATTACCGACCTGCGAAACGATCTGTACAACTCGGTTCTGTGGCGTTCCGCCGCGTTCTTTCAGAAACACACTACGGGAACCCTGATTTCGACGATCATCAATGACATAGAACGAGTGCAATACGCGATGTCGAGCGTGTTGGCGGAGTTTCTGCAGCAATTCTTCACCTTCCTGTTCACAGCCATGGCGGTAGTGCTGCTGGGGCGGAACCTGGCGTGGGTCCTGGTGCTGTTCATTCCCTTCATCATTTATTCGGCGGCGAGGATTGGCCGGAGAGTACGGCGGACGACTCGGCGGGGACAAGACAAGCTCGCCGATATTCAGAACATTCTGCAGGAGACCATCACGGGAAACCGGATTGTGAAGGCGTTCAGCATGGAATCCTGGGAGATGGCGCGGTTCCGGCTGGCGGCACAGAGGCTCTTCCGGGCGAATTTGCGATCCGTGGCGGCGGCCGCGATCAGTTCGCCGCTGATGGATGTGTTCGGCGCGGTGGCGATAGCATTGTTGCTGCTGCTGGGCCGGGAGAAAATTGCACACAATGAATTCACCCTGGGCGCCTTTGGCGCCTTCATTGCGGCTGTCTTCAGTCTTTATAATCCGGTGCGCAAGTTTGCTCTTTTCAACAACAATCTTCAGCAGGCCCTGGGCGCATCCTCGGAGCTTTTCAAGGTCATGGACGCAAGAGACGAGGTGCGAGAGAAGGCGGGGGCGAAAGCTCTGCCTCCGTTTACCCGCAGCATTCATTTCGAAAACGTCTGCTTTGCCTATGAGACCGAGGGCGGCGAGGCGCGTGAGATTTTACGGGACATTAACCTGGAAGTGCGCGCCGGGGAGGTTCTTGCGGTGGTCGGCTCGAGCGGAGCCGGCAAAAGCACGCTGGTTCATCTGATCCCGCGCTTTTTCGACGTGACCTCGGGAAGGCTCTCGATCGACGGGCGTGACATTCGCGACACCACTCTGGTATCGCTACGGTCGCAGATCGGCGTGGTTTCGCAGGACACGGTGCTTTTCAACGACACGGTACGCAACAACATCGCCTATGGACAGCCAACGGTCTCGCAGAAACGGGTCGAGGCAGCGGCCAGGGCCGCGCTGGCGCACGATTTCATCGTCGAACTGCCGAACCGCTACGACACTGTGATCGGCGAACGCGGCGTGCGCCTTTCAGGTGGAGAGCGCCAGCGCATAGCCATCGCCCGGGCATTGCTGAAGAATGCTCCGATTCTCATCCTGGACGAGGCGACCTCGGCGCTGGACAGCGAATCGGAGGCGCTGGTGCAGTCAGCCCTGCAAAACCTGATGAGGGGCCGCACGGTAGTCGTGATCGCCCACCGGCTTTCCACGGTGCGGCGCGCCGACCGGATCGCGGTGCTGGAAAATGGAACTATTGCCGACATCGGTGCGCACGAGGAGCTGATGACAAAAATCGGTACTTACCATCGCCTGTACGAACTGCAATTTGTGGATCTGGACCAGCAGCCGAAGATGGACGCGACTGCTCTGAGACAATAACGTGCCCATCCATTCGATGACCGGCTTCGCGCAGGTGAAAGGACAGGTCAACGGCCACCTCGGGTTTACGCTGTCGCTGAAGTCAGTGAATCACCGGTTTCTCGATCTGCACTTCCGCATGCCTCCCGACACAGATGAGCTGGAAATGAAACTCCGGCGGGTGCTCAAGGAGAAGCTCGCACGTGGTCATGTCGAGGTCACCGTCAATCTGGAACGGGGCGGGGCAGACAGCTTTGCCCTGAATCGGACTCTGGTGGCGGGGTATATTGGCGCGTTTCGGGCGGCGGCGGCGGAGTTCAGTCTGGCGGCAGAGCCGGACCTCAACGCAATCCTCAGAATTCCAGGGGCGCTGGATGCCGCGTCGATACCCGCCGATGATGCTTTGCAGGAGGCCGTGTTGTCAAAGGCGGAAGAGGCGCTGAACCGGCTCAATCAAATGCGCGTGGAGGAGGGCCGGGGAATCGAAACCGAGTTACGCCAGCGCATGCACCTGGTGCAACAGGCTGCCAGCGGTGTAAGCAAACATCGCCATGGAGTACTGAGAACCCACGCCGATAAACTCAAGGCTCGGCTGGAAGAATGGGTGGGGGCGCAATTTGAGCCGGAACGCATCCTGCAGGAGGCGGCGCTGCTGGTCGACCGCAGCGACATTCAGGAGGAACTGGTCCGGCTGGAAACTCATGTGAAGCACTTCTACGGGCTGCTGGACGAGGGCGGTGAAATAGGCAAGAAGCTCGATTTTCTGCTGCAGGAGATGAACCGGGAGTCTAACACTCTGCTTTCCAAGACCTCGGGACTGGCCGGGGAAGCGTTGAAGATTACGGAACTCGGCCTGTCGGTCAAGGCGGAGATCGAAAAAGCCCGGGAGCAGGTACAAAATCTGGAATGAGCACCGTCTACATCGTCTCGGCGCCGTCGGGTTCGGGAAAATCCACACTGGTGGATCAGGTACGGCGCATTGTCCCCGGGCTCGATTTCTCAATTTCCTATACCACGCGGCCTCCGCGCGGGAGCGAACGAAACGGGCGAGAGTATTACTTTGTACAGCGCCCTGAATTCGAGGAGATGGCGCGCCGGGATGAATTTCTTGAACGCGCCGAAGTGTTTGGCCACTGCTATGGGACGGCCAGACGCTTTCTGCGTGACGCAGAGAGCAAGGGGAACGACCTGCTGCTCGACATTGACGTGCAAGGCGCTGATCAAGTCAAGCGCAACCTTCCGGAAGCGGTCAGTATTTTCATCCTGCCTCCGGACCGCAAGGAGCTCGAGTCACGGTTGCGGAAGCGCAGTCTGGACGCGGAGAGCGTGATCCAACGGCGGCTGGAGGCGGCCAGCCGCGAGATTGAGAAATACGGCAAATACGACTATATTCTGGTTAATGATCGCCTGGATGAGTCCATCGCAGCCCTCCAGGCGATTCTTCTCGCGCAAAGACTGAAGGGCTCTGGGGTGCCACTAACGGCGGAGGAAAAGGAAACGCTGGCCAGAGCTGAAAAGAGCCGCTTATGCAATGTCCGGGAACGCGTGCAACCGATCCTAGCCTCATTTGGCGCGGCCGCGACCCCGGGCGGACGCTAGCTACAGGGAGATTACCATGAAGTTAATGGATGGATTCGACAGCAACTATCGATACATTCTGGTGGCGGCCCGGCGTGCGCGCCAACTGCAGGGGGGCGCTCCCCCGGTGATCGAGACCAACTCCCGCAAGCCCTGCCGTATCGCGCAGGACGAAATCCGGGCGGGCAAGGTGAAGTGGGTGATCCCGGAGATGCCCAAGTCGGCGGCGGAAGTGGCCAACGAAATGCTTGACCGGGCGCTGAGTCAGGACTGAGGGTTCGCCTTTCCCTATGAAAGCAGCCGTCGGTGTCAGTGGCGGAATCGCAGCCTACAAAGCGGCCGAAATTGTGCGCCAGCTGCAGGACCGCGGTATTCGGGTGCAGGTCATCATGACCCGGGCCGCGCAGGAGTTCATCCGGCCTCTGACCTTTGCGGCCATCTCCGGCGAAAAAGTCATCACCGATATTTTTTCTGACAACGAAGCACCCAACATCGATTCTGCGGTCGAGCACATCGCGGTGGCTCAATCGATTGATGCCCTGCTGGTAGCGCCGGCAACGGCCGACGTGCTGGCGCGATTCGCCCAGGGCATCGCCAACGATTTTCTGACGACGCTCTATCTGGCCACCACGGCGCCCGTAGTGCTGGCGCCGGCGATGAATGTGAATATGTGGAACCACTCCGCGACCCAGGCCAATCTCGAGATCCTGAAAAGGCGCGGCGCGCGAATCGTCGAGCCGGGCACGGGTTATCTCGCCTGCGGCATGACGGGTGCGGGGCGACTGGCGGAGAACGAGGAGATTGTAGCGGCGACTTTGGAGGCCATGGGAGCGTCGCAGGAACTCGCGGGCGAAGTTGTGCTTGTGACTGCGGGGCCGACACGCGAAAAAATCGATCCCGTCCGCTATCTCACCAATCGTTCCAGCGGCCGCATGGGATATGCGCTGGCGGAAGCCGCGCTGCGGCGTGGCGCTCGCGTCCTGATGGTGAGCGGCCCGACGGCTCTGACTCCGCCGGGCGCGGCCGAAGTCACGACGGTTGAGAGCGCCGAGGAGATGCGGAATGCGGTGTTGAGCTTGCTGCCGCAGGCGACGATTGTCATAAAGACCGCCGCGGTGGCTGACTATCGCGTCAAGTCACCGGCCACGCAGAAGATCAAGCGCAGCGGCCCGACCGCCCTGGAACTGGAACCCACCGCCGATATTCTCGGGGAGGTGGCTCGCCACAAACAGTCACAGATCATCGTAGGCTTCGCCGCCGAGACCCAGAACGTTCTGGAAAATGCCCGCAAGAAGCTGGCTTCGAAGTCGCTGGATGCGATCGTGGTGAACGACGTTTCCCGCGAAGGGATCGGCTTCGACTCGGATCGCAACGCCGTCACCATCATCACGCAAAGCGAGGTCGTGGAAGTTCCCGAGACCACCAAGTGGGAGGTGGCGCAGCGAGTGCTTGACATGGTAACGCAGTTGCGCGAACGCCGGGCATCGCTACGCTGATACTTGCCGGTCGATTTGTCGATCGGTTCCTTCTCCGTCGAACGTTGCTGATAATCTGATATGCGCATATGGACCCGAACCTGAAACGCGCTCTGGCCGAGCGCTTGCGCTTTTACTACGAGCTTGGAATTTACGACTTTTACATCCGGACGCCGCGGACTGCAGACCTCGACCCCGATGTGTCCCCGCCAGAAACGCGAGAAAACATCTTGGTGACCAACAGATCGGCGACCACCAGCGCTGTCAAGGACTCGGGGCTATTTGCCGTGACCGAGCCAGAATCCGCAGTGAAGAATCCGGTGGAGGTTCTGCGCTTAATTCGCGAGGATCTCGGCGATTGCACGCGCTGTCCGCTGCACAAGCAGGGGCGCAAGCAGATCGTCTTTGGCGTAGGAGATCCCGACGCGGATCTGATGTTTATCGGTGAAGCTCCCGGGGCGGATGAAGACCAGCAGGGAGAACCCTTCGTTGGCAGGGCGGGACAACTCCTCAACAATATGATCAAAGCGATGGGCCTGAGCCGGCAAGAGGTCTATATTGCGAACATCATCAAGTGCCGCCCGCCGGGTAACCGGACGCCGGAGCGCGAGGAGTGTGAGACTTGCTCGCCTTTCCTCATGAGGCAAATCGCGGCGATCGAGCCTAAGGTGATTGTGGCGCTGGGAGCGGTGGCGGCAAAAACTCTGCTGGCCATCAATGCGCCCATGGCGGAGTTTCGCGGTCACTGGTACGATTTTCGCGGGACCAAGCTGGCCGTCACTTATCACCCGGCATTTCTCTTGCGGGATCCGCGGCAGAAGAAAGAGGCCTGGAAAGACCTGCAGATGGTGATGAAGGAACTGGGATTGCCAGTTCCGGCGCGAGGCGTCGAGTAATCGGAAATGCGGCCGCTAGAGGCGGAAGGGCGCGGTCAACAGCCTCACTGGAAGCATGACCACCGCCCACACCAGCGTCAAGGCTCCCTCGACGGCGATCCCAACCAGCCGGAAGGGCAACAGCAAGAGCCACACAACCGGGTACAGCACCAGAGCCAGCAGGGCCAGAGGCCAGCAGACCACGAATAGAATGCACCACAGGAAGAAAGCAGCCATGGCAAGACCTTTCTCTTAAATTCTACGCAGCTGGACCCGGCGAAGTTCCGAGCCGGGGGAGGAGACTCGCTGTATGCGAGGTCTAGGTACCGACGACCGACTCGCGGCCGGCTTGGGCCAGGCGAGCCAGTGACTCCCCGTACGGCGCCTGGGCGATTCCCTTCTCGGTGATGATCGCGGTCACATAATTAGCCGGCGTCACATCGAATGCGGGATTTTCCACCCCCGCGCCTTCAGGTACCACCTGCCTGTCTCCAAGATGGGTGACTTCCCTAGGGCTGCGTTGTTCAATAGGTATTTGGCTTCCGTCCGGGGTTTGCAGATCGACGGTGGAAAGCGGCGCGGCCACATAAAACGGTATGTGGTGCTCCTTTGCGAGCACGGCAACGGTGTAGGTTCCGATCTTGTTGGCGACATCGCCATTAGCGGCGATGCGGTCGGCGCCCACGACCACCGCGCCAATCTTTTCTTGCCGCATCATGGCGCCGGCCATGTTGTCGGAAATGACGGTGGTGGGAATTCCATCTTTCATCAACTCCCACGCGGTGAGGCGGGAACCTTGCAGGAAGGGCCGGGTCTCGTCGGCATAGACACGAAAATTCTTGCCCTGTTCGAAGGCAGCCCGGATCACTCCCAAAGCGGTCCCGTAGCCACAGGTCGCCAGGGCCCCGGCATTGCAGTGAGTGAGCACGCCACCGCTCGACGGCATGAATGGCGCGCCCAGGCGGCCCATGGCCCGGTTAGCGGCGATGTCTTCAGCATGCATGCGCCGGGCTTCTTCAACCAGCGCCTGCCGGATGTGCGCGAGAGGTTCACTACTCAGCGCCTGGAAGCGTTCGCGCATGCGGCGAATGGCCCAGAACAGATTCACCGCCGTCGGCCGGGTAGCGGCAATCGCTTCGCAACAATGATCGAAGTCTGTTTTCAGCTGGCCGGCAGTTCCGGCTTTCGAGTGTTGCATGCCGAGAGCAATACCCATGGCGGCTGCGACTCCGATCGCAGGGGCGCCCCGGACGACCATGTTTCGAATCACGTCCGCAACCTGGTCGCAGCTGGTGCAGATGACATAGGTTTCCTGGGTCGGCAGCTTTCTCTGGTCGATGAAGCGCACGCC
>Ga0335080_10006301_pt1 | contig 12256 bp, 12 predicted proteins | sample Lox_Sample_34_FD_206720 | JGI IMG/M metagenome (GOLD analysis project Ga0335080, IMG submission 206720) | Soil microbial communities from Loxahatchee National Wildlife Refuge, Florida, United States - Lox_Sample_3.4 | ecosystem: Environmental > Terrestrial > Soil > Wetlands | place: USA...
AGCGAACACCGCTGCAGGCGTTGATCGGCACCGCGGTCGGCGGGGGAGGCCTCTATCTCCTCGGATGGACCTGGAGCCGGCTGCGCCGCGTGGACGCGATGGGGCTCGGAGACGTCAAGATGCTCGCGATGGTCGGCGCCTTCCTCGGGGGCTGGGGCGTTCTGCTCACCGCGTTCTTCGCGTCGGTCGCCGGCAGCCTCGTCGGCCTGGCGCTGATCGTGCGCAAGCGCGGGAGCCTGCGCACCGAGATCCCCTTCGGCGTCTTCCTCGCGATGGCCGCGATCCTCGCCGCCCTGGCGGGCACGGGCCTCCTCGAGAGCTATCGCGCGCTCTGGGCCCGCTGACGCGCCGCTCAGCCGCCGAGCGGCTTCACGTAGATCCAGCGGTGCGGCAGGTCGAGGTACACGTGAAATCGTCTCAGGAGCGGCGCACCGATCGCGCCGTCGTCGCCCCAGTCGGCGTCGAAGCCCGCGCTCTGGATCCGCGTCGGAATGGGAGGCAGGCGCAGCGTTCCCCAGACGAGACCGTCGAGCTCCGCGGCTCCCGGCGCGAGGCCGAGCTCCGCGGCGGTGCGCGAAGAGAGGCGCAGCGGAGAGGGCGTCGTCACGCCGGCCCGCAGCCGCAGGCGCCGCCCCGCCCGGAACAGGATCGCGGCGGGCACGTTGCCGTCGTCGTCCACGGCGTTGCGGCCGAATCCCTCGGGCGGGACCCAGCGGGCCGGGTCGTGGATCCGCACGCGGCCGGCGCCAGGATCGATCTCGAGGATCGTCTCGCGCGTGAGCACGCCGCCGGCGACGGCGTCGGTCCCCTCCGGCGTATCGCCGATCTCGACGTGGAGGCCGGGCATCGTGAGCGATCCGATCGCGAGCGTGCCGCCGTCGGCGAGCATCCGTCCGAAGACGTCCCGACGTCCCGACAGGCCGGCGCGGCGCGCGAGCTCCGGCGTCACGCGCAGAGGTCCCGACGCGTCCGCGTCGAGCGCGAGACGTGCCGGCTTTCCCGAGACCGTTGCCAGGATGACGAGGCGGGATGGCTCCGGATCGAGCGAGGCCTCGGCGAACGGTTCGACGAACGCGCCGTGCCAGCCGCCGACGGTCGGATCGGGCAGACGCCGCGTCGGCAGCCCGGTCCACAAGATCTCTCCCGCGACGGGCATTCGCGAGAGGTCCCGGAAGCGTGTCGCGTTCTCGAACTCGAGGCGGAAGCGCGGCGACGCAACGCGGCGCAGCGTCTTCGCGTCGCGTTCGAAGCCGAGGCCGAGATCGTTGCCGCCGCGGGGGCGCAGCGAGATCGCCAGGCCCGACGCATCCGCCGGACCGAGCGCGAGCTTCGCGCGCTCGCGGTCGTCGAAGAGGTAGGCGCGCCGCCAGAAGTACGATCGGGTGAGCAGCTCCGCGAGCATCGGTTCGGATCCGACCCGCGTGACGCCATCCTCGTCGGTGAAGAACGCCTTGCCGCCCTGGATGCCGCGCACGGTCGAGACGCCGGCGGAAGTGACGGTCTCGCGGTAGCGCGGGCCCTCCCACTCGATCTCGACGAGACCCGAGGCGCCCGCCCCGGCTCCCTCGCCGCCCGCCGGCGAGAGGCGCACGCGGATCTCCCCGGCGGCCGGCAGCGGGCGCAGGCCCGATTTCGCGCGATAGTCGCGCAGCAGCCGGTCCGCGATGCGTCCCGCGGAATCGCGCCCGCAGGCGCCGGCGAGGAGTGCCACGAGCGCGAGAATCACCGCGAACGCCGCGAAACGAAAGACGTCTAACCCGCAGGGCCGAAAGCGGTTGGAGGCACGCTGAAAACCACTGGGCGGACCGGTCCAAGCGGCGGCTCGAGGCCGCGATGGACGAGCCTGCGGCCCGGCGCCTCGCCGGACGACGCGCCGCCGCCGGCGTCGCAACTCGGGGTGAGGGGAGGGCCGTGGCATGCGAGGTCGAGAGCGCATCTTAGCTCGCGAAGGCGGGCCCCGCGCGACGTGACTCCCGTTCGAAGCAGGCTATTTTTTCTTGCGCGCCCGCGCGTCCGGCGCATTAGAATACGCAACCGTTTCGACACGCCGCATGCGGCGATCCCAATTTTCGAAGAAGGGGTAGTGAAATATGGCAAAGGACGGGAAGGCGCTCTCGAAGTCCCAGACCGCGGATCATCTGGCCAAATCCACCGGCACGACCAAGAAGCAGGCGACACAGTTTCTCGACGACCTCACGGCCCTCGCCTACAAAGAGGCGAAGAACAGCTTCACCATCCCGGGCGTCGGGAAGCTCGTGCTCGTGAACCGGAAGGCCCGCATGGGCCGCAACCCCGCGACGGGCGAAGAGATCAAGATTCCCGCCAAGCGCGTCGTGAAGTTCCGCGTCTCCAAGAAGGCGAAGGACGCGATTCTCGGACCGAAGAAGTAGATCTCTCGTAGCTCGCGTGAGAAGGAGCGGCCTTCGGGCCGCTCTTTTCTTTGCGCCGACGGATGCGCCATCGTGCGTTATCCTGATCGGGCGATGCTTCCGCGCAAGGCCGGAGCGGCCGTCCTGATGCTCTGTCTCGCGGCGCCGGCGGCTCTCCTCTCCGCGAGCTGGCCCCTCTCCCTGCGCGACGGGATTCCCAAGAGCCTTCCGGGCTGGGACCCCGCGCCGCGCGACCCGCTGCCCGACACCGACGAGAACGAGATGGGCACGTACACGGAGGTGTCCCGCTTCTTCCAGAAGATCGAGCCCTCCGCGGCGCGCCAGTTCCGGATCGTCGTGCAGGACTACGGGAAGGGTGCGGACCTCGAGGCCGCGATCCGCAAGGCGATGGCCGAGGCGGGCAAGACGGCCGGCGTCGAGACGGCGGAGACGAAGGTCGGGGGATTCTCGGCGTACGCGATCACGGATCACTCGCAGGGGCAGCCGACGACCCTCGTGACCGTCGTCGTCTCCCCGGGACGCCTCGTGCTCGGGCAGGGAGCCAACGTCGAGCAGCCGGACGCGTTGAAGCTCCTCGCTCGGGTCGACTTCGCGAAGGTCGCCGCTGCACAGTGACCCCGTGAAGCCTCTGGTGCGCCGCGCGCGCCGCGAGGACTGGCCGCGCATGCTCGAGCTCGAGCGCGAGCTGGCGCGCTTCGAGAAGATGCCGCCGCCGGACGACGCCGAGGCGGCGCGCCTCGCCGCCTGGATCTTCGACACCGGCCGCGCGGAGTCCTTCGTGGCCGAGCTCGACGGACGGATCGAGGGCCATGCGATCTTCTACGAGGGGATCAATTCGTTCCGCGCGCGGCCGTTCCTCTTTCTCGAGGATCTCGTCGTGACGGAGGCCGCGCGAGGGAAAGGCGTCGGCGAGGCGCTCATGGCCGAAGTGGCGCGGGAGGCCGTGGCGCGCGGCGCCGCGCGCGTCGAGTGGTCCGTGCTCGATTGGAACGAGGGCGCTCTGCGGTTTTATCGCCGACTCGGCGGCTACCCGCCGACCGAGTGGCTGCGCCACATCCTGGAAGGCGACGCGCTCGCGAAGCTGGCCCGGACCGGGACGGAATCGCCCTAGCTGGTCAGCGGTTCTGAGGCTCGGGACGGCCGAGCGTCGTCCGCGTTCTCCGCGCGGGCGGTTGGATCGGAAGGCGAGAAGGCCACGGGTACTCGAACACGGAGACGCCGTTCGACCGGAGTGAGCTCGCGTACACGAACTGACCCGTCGGATCGACGGCGACGGTCGAGGCCCCGGAGATCGCCTGGTCGCCCAGGCGCGTCCAGGTCTGTCCCTGGTCGTCGCTGCGGTAGACACCGGAGAGATCGTTGACGCAAGGCGGTCCACCCGTGCCGACGATGCACTGTCCTGCGTCGGTCGCATAGACGATTCCGCCCGACGCCGAGTCGACGGCGAGTCGCGTCCCGGAGTTGCCGAATGAGGCATCGCCCCGCTCCCACGTTTCGCCGCCGTCGTCGCTTCGCGCGACCGTGGTGCCGAAGGTCCCGTACATCCTTCCCGGATGACTCGTGTCGAAGATCAGGTTGGAGTCGGGGCTCCCTGTGTTTCCCGGATTCGCGACGGCGTGCCAGTTCTGACCGGCATCCTCGGACACCCACACCCCTCCGTGCGGGCTCCGGAAGCTTCCCGCGAGAACCCGGTTCGGCACATTCGGATCGACGGCGAGGGAGTCCGCCGTGCCCGGGAAGCTCAGAAACGTCCAGTTCGATCCGGCGTCCTCGGAGCGGTAGAGATAGTTGCCTTCGAGGTAGATCGTGCTCGGGTTCTTCGGATCGATCACGATCTCGGCGGCGCCGGGGTACGCCGGCAGGCCGTTGCGAGAGGGCGCGAACGTTGCCCCGCCATCGGAGCTTTTGACGACGCCGCCGTCCTGCTCGATGCCGGCATAGATCGTCGAAGCGTCCGTCGGATCCACGGCGAGGGCCGTGATGTAGCGCTGCGGGTCGAAGTCCGGCCCGATCGGCGTCCAGCTCGCCCCGTGGTCGGCGCTCTTGTAGATGCGGCCCGGCGTCGCAACGTAAACCGCGCCCGAACCGGGATCGACCGCGAGCGCCGTCACGAGCGCCACCGGCCCGTTGTTGGTCCACGCGTTGACGCCGCCGAAGAGGGGCGAGGCGACGCCCAGCAGGAGGCTCAGAAACGTCGCGCGAACGTTGGCGGTCATTGGCGGGACCCGGCCCTCTATTTTAGGCCGAACGCGCGCGTGAGGAACGCGGTCATCCGGGCGCCCCCGCCGGAGCTGATGCCGTGTCCCGGTATCTGCTCGATCCAGACCGCCAGAATCCGCGCACGGCTACACCCCGACCGGATGCCAGGTCGTCTTGGTCTCGACGAAGGCTTCGATGAACTCCAGCCCCTGCGCCGCCCCGGCGAGGTTGTCGTGCACGGCGTACCGCTTCACGCGCTTGACGTTGACGGCGGCGTCCTGCGCGATCGCCTTCGACAGCGCCGCGTCGCCGCCGGCGTCGCAGATCGCGTTGACGTCCATGTGGCGCGCGAGGTGCGGCACGAGCTCTTCCTTGCGGCCGGAGATCAGGTTCGCGACGCCGGCCGGAAGGTCCGAGGTCGCCAGCACCTCGCCGAGCTCGAGCCCGGCGAGCGGATGCCGCTCCGAAAGCAGCACGACCGCCGCGTTGCCGGAGACGATCACGGGCGCCAGATAAGTCACGAGGCCGAGAAGCTCCGGCGTCTCCGGAGCGACGACGCCGACGACGCCCGTGGGCTCGGGCACTGAGAAGTCGTAGTACGACGACGCGACCGGATTGACCGTCGAAAGGAGCGCGCCGAACTTGTCCGACCAGCCGGCGTAGTGGACGATCCGGTCGATCGACGCGCGCGCCTCGCGGCGCGCGGCGGCGGGGGAGAGGCCCCGGCTCTCTCGCAGGATCTTCTCGAACGACTCGGCCCGTCCCTCGAGCATCTCCGCCATGCGGTACAGGATCTGCCCGCGCAGGTATCCGGTCTTCTTCGCCCAGCCGTCGTGGGCGCCGCGCGCCTTTCCGACGGCGTCGCGCACGTCCTTGCGCGAACCGCGCGAGACGTTGGCGAGGAGCGCCTTCTTCGGCCTCGGGGAATAGATCGGGTCCGAGCGGCCGGACTCGGTGCGCACCATCTCGCCGCCGATGTAAAGCTTGTAGGTCTTTCGGACGGGGAGCTCGGAACTCACCGCAGCTCCACGTATTCCTTCAAGCCCTGCATGCCGCCCTCGCGCCCGAAGCCCGACTCCTTGTAGCCGCCGAAGGGCGACGCCGGGTCGAACTTGTTGAACGTGTTCGCCCACACGACGCCGGCGCGCAGCTTCGACGACACCTGGAAGATCTTCGCCCCCTTGTCGGTCCAGACGCCGGCCGACAGACCGTAGGGCGTATTGTTCGCCTTCTCGATCGCTTCCTCCGGCGTCCGGAACGTCATCACGGCGAGTACGGGACCGAAGATCTCCTCGCGCGCGATGCGATGGGACTGCGCGACGCCGGTGAAGAAGGTCGGCGGGAACCAGTAGCCCTTGACGGGGATCGCGCATGCCGACTGGTGGAGCACGGCGCCCTCGTCCACCCCGCTCTGCACGAGCTCGCGGATCTTCGCGAGCTGCGCCGCCGAGTTGATCGCGCCGACGTCGGTGTTCTTGTCGAGCGGATCGCCCAGCCGCAGCGTCGCGATCCGATCGGCGAGCTTGCGGCGCACGACGGGCTCGATCGACTCCTGGACGAGCAGCCGCGAGCCGGCGCAGCAGACGTGGCCCTGGTTGAAATAGATGCCGTTCACGATGCCCTCGACCGCCTGGTCGATGGCCGCGTCTTCGAAGACGATGTTGGCGGCCTTTCCGCCGAGCTCGAGCGTGAGGCGCTTGCCGGTCCCGGCGACGGCCCGCTGGATGATCTTGCCGACCTCGGTCGATCCGGTGAAGGCGATCTTGGCGACGCGCGGATGGTTGACGAGGTGCGCGCCCGTCTCGCCGGCGCCCGTGACGACGTTGACGACGCCGGGCGGCAGGTCCGCCTCCCGGCAGATCTCGGCGAGCGCGAGCGCCGTCAGCGGCGTCGTCTCGGCGGGCTTCAGGACCACGGTGTTTCCGCACGCGAGCGCCGGCGCGATCTTCCAGGCCGCCATGAGGAGCGGGAAGTTCCACGGAATGATCTGGCCGCAGACCCCGAGCGGCTCCGTGCGGCGCCCGCGGAAGGCCCACGACAGCTTGTCGGCCCATCCCGCGTAATAGAAGAAGTGCGCGGCGGCGAGCGGGACGTCGACGTCGCGGGACTCCTTGATCGGCTTGCCGCCATTCATCGTCTCGAGCACCGCGAGGGCGCGCGCTTTCTCCTGGATCAGGCGGGCGATCCGGTAGATGTACTTCCCGCGCGCGGCCGGAGCGAGCTTCGACCAGCGTTTCCGATACGCGTCCTCGGCGCTGCGCACCGCGGCGTCGACGTCGGCCGCAGCGGCCTCCGCGACCTCGGAGAGCACCGCCTCGGTCGCCGGATTGATCGTGCGGAAGTGCTTCTTCGAGCCCGGCGGGACGAACTTCCCGCCGATGAAGAGCCCGTAGCGCGGGGCGAGGGCGACATGATCGGTGGCCTCGGGCGACGGGGCGTAGCTCCAGGCGCTGCCGAACTCGAGGCTCGGGCGTTCGGACGGGGCCTTCTCGGCCGCCTCCCGCCGCTCCCGACCGTCCCGAACCGTCGTGCTCAAGTCAGTCCTTCGTGAAGTAGTCGGCGCTCTGATACCGGCCGCTCGCTTCCTTGGCGAGCTGCATCAGGAGGTCGTTGGTCACCGTCGACGCGCCGATGCGGAAGAGGTCCGGCGTCAGCCAGTCGTCGCCGAGCGTCTCCTTGACGAGGATCAGCAGATGGAGCGCCTGCTTCGAGGTGCGGATGCCGCCGGCCGGCTTCAGGCCTACGCGTCGGCCGGTCTCGAAGAAATGGTCCCGGATCGCCTCGAGCATCACGAGGACGACGGCCGGGGTCGCCGCCGGGACGACCTTTCCGGTCGAGGTCTTGATGAAGTCCGCCCCGGCCGCCATCGCGAGATGGGAGGCTTTGCGCACGTTGTCGTAGGTTTCGAGCTCGCCGGTTTCGAGGATGACTTTCAGGTGCGCGGGCCCGCAGGCCTCTTTGACGGTCGCGATCTCCTCGAAGACGGCTGCGAACTCGCCCGAGAGGAAGGCGCCGCGATCGATAACCATGTCCACTTCGTCGGCGCCCATCGCGACCGCGCGCCGCGCCTCGTCGATCTTGACGGGGAGGGGGACGAGGCCGGCCGGGAAGCCCGTCGCGACCGAGGCGACCTTGACTCCGCTCCCGGCCAGGGCCGCCTTCGCCGCGGGCACGAGGTTCGGGTAGACGCAGACGGCCGCCACGTGGGGCACCGTCGAATCGCCCGGAAGCGGCTGGACGGCCTTGCGGCAGAGCTGCCGGACCTTCCCCTCGGAGTCCTTGCCCTCGAGCGTCGTCAGGTCGAGCATCGAGATCGCCAGGCGGATCCCGGCGCGCTTCGCGTCCTTCTTGATGGACCGCTTGCCCAGGGCCGCAGCGCGCTCTTCGACGCCGACGGCGTCCACGCGGGGCACGAGAGAGAGGTCCAGAACCGGAGCCGCGGTGCTCATGCTCATGGAAGCAGCGAAATTATAGGCCGCGGGACCGCGGCGCTTCAGCCGTTGGGGATCTCCCAGAGCTCCCGGACCGCCGGATGGTCCCACGGGATCCGATACTCGTCGGGCGCGGCGGGGTCGAAGACCTTGGTGACCAGGTAGAGGAGCGAGCAGGGGTTCGTCAGCGGCCGGTATCCGTGCGCGATGCCCGCCGGAATCCGCACGAGCTGCTCCGCGCCGTCGCCGGCGACGACGACCTGCGTCCGCCCGAGGGTCGGCGAGCCCTTGCGGATGTCGAGGAGAACGACCTTCGCGCGCGACGGCGGCGGGAAGAACCAGATGTCCTCCTGCGCGAGATGGTAGTGCAGGCCCTTGATGTGTCCCGCGGCGTCGACGGTCGAGAAGTTGAGCTGGGCGGGGGACGCGCCGTCGAAGAAGCTCGCGAGGGCTGCGGAGGCGCCTTCCCCGCGGGAGCGGAAGATCTCCAGGAAGAAGCCGCGATCGTCCGTGTGCCGCGAGAGGCGGAGTGTCTTCACGCCCGGGATCGGCTCGGCGCGGGTGTAGGACTTGGGCGCGGAGCGGAACTCGGGCGCGATGTCTTCGGGGGTCATGGCGGCGGGATTCTACAGAAAGGGCGGGCCGAAGCCCGCCCTCGGAATCGCGGCGAAGGCCGCGTCTACTTCATCGCCACCTTGGCGGCGGGCTTGATGTCGCCCTTCGCGGTCCAGGTGATGTTGAACCCGTTCTTGTGATCCTGCTCGAACGCGTTGTCGCCCTTCCAGTGGTGCTTCGAGTACGCCAGGACGAACCCGTCGTTGGCGTTGGAGAACCAGTACTGGAGATTCTTGATGACGACGGGCTGCGACTTGTCGGGCCGTATCGTCGCCGTCTTGTCGAGCGAGATCTCGGCCATGCCGCTCGCCATCTTCGCGTGCGACATCTTCGCGTCGTCATGCCACTCGATCGAGTCCTCGCGCGTCGAGAACTTTTCCCACTTGACCGGGAAAACCAGGGCCAGAACCTCGCCGATCGCCTTGCGCTGCGCGTCCGACGACTTCTTGTCGAAGGTCACCACCGCCCACTTGGTGGGCATTCCCGGTCCCGGATGATGGTGCCACTCGCCGCCGAGATCGAGATCGAGCCAGACGATCTGGTCGGAGAGGTCCACGCCGCCGTAGTGGCTTCCCTTGCGGAACTTGTAAACGTTGTTCGCCTTGCAGGAATGCTCGTCCGCCGAGGGGCCGAAGTAGCACGAGCAGAACAGGGGACAGGAGCACCCCTCGATCGTGTCCACCGTCACGTCGTACGTGGAAGCGCTCGGCTTGGCGGGGCCCGCCGCGAGAAGCGCGCCGGCGGCGGCGACGAAGAGAAACAGGGCCAGGGGTTTCTTCATGCAGTCCTCCTTTCACGCAATGGGCCGGCGCGGGGCGCCGTCCCCAGGTAAAAGCTCCGAAAAGTTCTACGCCCGAGCCGCCTCGGAATCAAGGGCCTTCGCCTCCGCGCGGGGCGGTGCTACTCTCCGAGAATCGGCGGATCGGAGGAATCCATGCTCTCGAAACGTCTCCTCGCGGGCCTGCTCGGCTGCGGGATGGCCGTCGCGGTCCTCGCCGCGGACTCGAACACGAACGTTTCCATCGCCGTGGACGGTACCGCGATCGACGGCGTGACCGGCTACCGCATCGACTTCTCCCGGCAGGACATGCTCCGCACGGACTCGCGCCGGCTGGGGGTCGCGTATTCGCCGGACCAGCGCCTGCTCACCCTCACGGTCACCCAGAAGGGTCTCGCGCAGATGCAGGACTGGATCAATCAGACGACGAGCGGCGGCACGCCCGCGACGCACACGGTGCAGGTCACGGCGAAAGACGAGAAGAACCAGGTCCTCGTCCGGTGGGAGCTCACGAACGTGGTTCCCACGACGCTCTCATCGGCGGCGGCCGGAAACTTCATCGACATCACGGCGACGCTCGAGTTCTTTTTCGACCAGCTGCGCCTTCTCGAGGCGCGAAACAACTAGAAGGCTGCTGAAAAATGGATGGGGGCGTCGTGTCCGGCCGTCGGTTCAGTGGCCGCGATTCAACCCCTTGATGGCCTCGAGGAGGCCGACCGGCGGCCGCTCGAACCGCGCACCGAACCCGGCCTGGCGCTCGGCCGACCGGTTCTGGAAGACGACGTTGCCGCGCACACGAAAGGCGCGCTGATCGCCGGGCAGCGAAAACACGAGATCGACGTAGTCGCCGACGTCCGGCACGCGGCCGCTCGCCACGTACATACCGCCGAGGTTGATGACCTCGACGAAGCCCGAGAGCTCCTCCTCTCCGAACCGGAGGCTGGCCGGCGCGCCGATCCAGACCCGATCGGAAAGACGCTGTTCCGCGGGCTTGCGCGCCTTTTTGTCGTCGGTCATCACTTCGGAGGGCAAACGGAGATTCGCCTCATCTGAAGGTGCAGTTTAACCGGAGCGTTCGGGGCGGTGTCAACCGCATTCGCGCGCCATTTCGGCGAGTTTCGTCCAGGGATTTCGGCGTAGGCAATTCCGGCGCACCCGGAACGCGCGGAGCCGGGTCCCCGGAAACGCGGCTCCGGTCCCTCGAAGAGTCGCCTTTTCGACGGGCGCGCGTGCGCGACGCGCACGACGCGCTATTCTCATGCGGACCGCTCATGAAAACGGTTGTTCGGATCCTGGTGGCGCTCGCCGCGCTCGGGCCCCTCGCCTGCGCGCGGCGCGAGGCGCCTCCGGCGTTTTCCGACACGCTCTCGCGGCACATCGAGGGCGATCCCCCGACACTCGACCCCACGATCACGGCCGAGGAAGTCGGTGCCCGGGTCGAGCACCTGCTCTTCCTGCCGCTCGTCGGCATCGACAAGGACCGCCGCTACGTGCCGGGAATCGCGACTTCCTGGACCGTCTCTCCCGACGGCCTGGTGTTCGATTTCCGGATCGATCCGGGGGCGCGCTGGGAGGACGGCACGCCGGTCACGTCGGAGGACGTTGCGTTCACGCTCGACCGCGTGCGGGACCCCAAGGTGCCGGCCGTGAACTGGAAACAGGGCTTCACGGACCTCGCGGCCGTCGAGACGCCCGAGCTGGGCCGCGCCGTCGTGCGCTTCCGCAAGCCGTACGCGCAGCGTCTGCTCGCGTTCAACCTGCCGATCGTGTCGCGGGCGGCGTTCGCTCGCGGCGAGACCGACCGGAAGCCGGTCGCGAGCGGCCCGTACCGGCTCGAGTCGTGGGAGCCGAACCAGAAGCTGACGCTCGTGCGGCGCGCGGACCGGCCGGCGACGATCTATCCGTTCCGCCGCGTCGTGTTTCGCGTGATCCCGGACAACGCCACGCGGTTTCGGTCGGGGATCCGCGGGGACCTCGACGAGTTCCGGATCAGCCGCGACCAGCGCGCCGAGGCGGATCGGTCGGCCGACTTTCAGGCGCGCAACCGCATCGTCAAGGTGCCGGTCTTCTCCGTCGTCATGGTCGTCTGGAACTGCCGGCATCCCGTTCTCGCCGACCCCCGTGTGCGGCGCGCTCTCGCGATGACGTGGCCGCGCTCCGAGACCGCCGAGCGCCTCTATGCGCCCGACGCGCCGAAGCTCGACAGCGGCCCGTATCCGGCCGGGCTCCCGGAAGACGCGCCGGACGTCGCCGTCCCGGCCTACGACCCGGCCGCCGCGGGAAAGCTCCTCGACCAGGCGGGCCTGACACCGGGCAAGGACGGCTTCCGGCGCAAGGCGGGCCGCCGCGTGACTCTGGAATACCTCTATCCGGCGGGCCAGCCGATCTACCCGAACATCGGCGAGATCTTGCGCCAGTCCTACGAGAAGGTGGGCGTCGAGCTCGTCCTGCGTTCGCTCGATTGGGCCGCGTACTCCCAGCGCTTCTCGAACGGGGAGTTCGAGGTCGCGCCGTACAACAACGAGTTCATTCCGCCGAATCTGGACCCGTATCCGTTCTACCACTCGAGCCAGTTCCCGCCGCAGGGGCTCAATTCCGGCTTCTACAAGAATCCCGAGGCCGACCGGCTCATGGAAGCCGCGCAGGCGGCGCTCGATGACGCGCGGCGCCTCGACCTCTACCGGCAGATCCATCGCCTCCTCGCAGCCGATCCGCCGGCCGACTTCCTCTGGACGGCCGAGCAGTACTGGGGGATCTCACGGCGGCTGGAGAACGTCGAGGTCTCGCCGCTCGGCCTCTTCCACTTCCTGCCCGGCCCGCTCGGCTGGCGGCCCGCCGGCGCG
>Ga0335080_10006302_pt1 | contig 12256 bp, 14 predicted proteins | sample Lox_Sample_34_FD_206720 | JGI IMG/M metagenome (GOLD analysis project Ga0335080, IMG submission 206720) | Soil microbial communities from Loxahatchee National Wildlife Refuge, Florida, United States - Lox_Sample_3.4 | ecosystem: Environmental > Terrestrial > Soil > Wetlands | place: USA...
GTCGGGGGGGGGGGGGCGACCTCGGACCGGTTCGACGTGCCGCTACGCTTCGCGCGGCATCGCGCCCGCAAGGAGGAGCAACGCGCCGCAGTACATCAGGGTATCCGCGACGTAGTTGAGGCCCTTGTCGATGCTGGCCCGCTCCACGACGCCGATCGGGACGTAGACGACCACCACCAGGAAGAGCACCGTCAAGCCGAGCCACGTGGCGGCTGCGCGGGTCTTCCTGCCGGTGAGCAGGAGGACGCCCGCGAACGCGTAGACCACGGCCGTCAGGTACGTCCAGAGGCCGTGCCCCCAGACATACGCGGGGGTCACCAGCTTCAGCGGGATGCCGGGCACGTGATCGCCGTGGATGAATTGCTGGACGCTGTAGACCAGCACGGGAACGGCGATGAAGTACCGGGCGACCGAGGCGAGGATGTCGCCGCGGCGCCCGCTCCTGGGTTCCATCGAGCTCGCTGCGAAGGCGAGAGCGCCCCCGCTGAAGGACAGCTCCCGCAGCGCCAGGGTCAGTGCGAACCGATCTCGCGGGTCCTCTGCCCATGCCGGGACATCCATCAGCACGACGAACAGGAAGAACGTCAGGGCGAGAAGGCTCGCCGAGAGGCGCGCCTGGATCCGCGTCACCAGGCTGAGCGAGGCGGCGATGAAGCAGGCGCCGACGAGGAACGCCCAGAAGCGATGCCCCGGTATCCACTCCGGGACGATCGACGCGATGAGCTCCGCCCGCGTGAAGTGCTCGGTTCCGAAGGCCGCGAGCGGCGCGGCGTAGAAAGGGGGGCCGAGCAGGATCAGCCTGTCGAATCCTCGCGCCCTCGACCAGTCGCCCCGACGAAGGGTCGTGACCAGCCAGAGGACGAGGACCACCCCACCGACGAGATACGAGCAGACCACCACGCTCGGGATGGCGAGGAGGGCCAGGACTGCGGATGAGCTCAGCCAGCTTCCGCTCAGCACGATGCCTTTCACACCTGAGTCGCGAGCCCCAGGGTCCCCGCGTCCCTGGGGGCTGGCAGCAGGGATGCAGCAAACGGGCTCTGGCCCGCAGTCGCCGGTTGGGACCTCAGCTGCTGGGACCCGGGGTTGCTACAAGAGCACCACCGGAGCGCGGAACTTCCCTCGACTCGATCCGACGCCGGAGGAGAACGGGATGCCTGCCGCCGAGCTGACCCCGATCGAGCCGACGCCGGAGGACGTGCAGTACCTCGAGGACCGCATCTACGAGCACAACTCGAGCGTCACCGGCATCGGGGACGGCCAGTGGCTCGCGTTCCTCTCCAGGGACGCCTCCGGTCGCATCGTCGCCGGCCTCGCCGGCAACACCTGGGGCGGCACCTGCGAGATCCGCCAGCTCTGGGTCGAGCAGTCGCAGCGCCACCGCGGGCTCGGGACGCAGCTGCTCCGGGCCGCCGAGCGTGAGGCGCGCCGGCGCGGGTGCACGCAGATGCTGCTGATGACGTTCTCGTTCCAGGCGCCCGCGTTCTACGAGCGACACGGGTTCGAGGTCGTTGCGACGATCGCGGATCATCCCCGCGGCCACACGAATCTCCTGATGCGCAGGCGGCTCGTTCCGGGGTAGCCCGCGCGGCAGGTGAACTCGCGGGCTGCGCGCCGGCGCGTGGACCGCTGAACCTCCGGCCCGAACGAGCCACACAGGCCGACCCGGCCGGATCCCCGTCCTGCGCGCAGGCATTCCCGAAGCCCCCGCTGTCCTTCCAGTTTCACCACCGCGAGAACGCCCGACGTCCGGGGCCATCGCGACCCATCCGGTGACGCCGCGTTGTCCCGTTGCCCCTCCCGTCACCTGGGAGGAGTATCGCCGGCCGCTGCAGGTCTCACCCGCGACCCGACAGGAGCGAGCCATGAGCCGAGCCACGCGAACCCTTGCGCTGGTGCTCGCAGCCTTCTTGCCGCCCGCCTGCGGACCCCAGGCGCTGAGCGTCGGCGACGGCCCCAGCGGCGGCGGTGGCGACATCAGCTCGGTCACCGCCGAGCTCGACACCGTCCCACCGACCGGGGCCCAGTGCCTGCGGCTGACCATCGTCATGGGCGCCACCGTGGAGCGCCAGCTCTACTCCGTCGTTCCCGGAGAGACGACCCGGTTCCAGGTCAGCGGCCTGGCCGCGGGTCCGGCCACCTTCAGCGGCGACGCCTTCAACGCCGCGTGCAGCGCGGTCACCGGGAAGTCGTTCCCCACCTGGGTCAGCGATTCCCAGACGGTCACCCTCAGCGCCGGCACGCCGACCAAGGTCTTCCTGACCTTCCGCCAGAACGTCCAGGCCATCGTCTCGGCGGACTTCGTCGGCAACCCCACCTTTCAGGAGTTCTCCATCCCGAGCGGAGGCTCGCCCGAGCTCATCACCTGGGGCTTCTCGGGCGATCTCTGGTTCACCGAACCGTCGGCCAATCGAGTCGGCCGGATCACCTCGGCCGGCGTCATCACCGAGTACACCGTCCCTACCGGAGGCTCGGATCCAATCGGCATCGCCACCGTCGGCGGCGCCGATGCCTGGTTCACGGAGTACGTCGCCAACCGGATCGGGCACGTCACCAGTGCCGGCGTGTTCCAGGAGTTCGTGATCCCCACCGCCAACGCGGGCCCCTACGGGATCATCCCCGGACCGGCCGGGGGCTACTGGTTCACCGAGTACAACGCCAACAAGATCGGCTTCATCACCAGCACCGGGACGATCACCGAGTACCCCATCCCCACCGCCAACTCCTTCCCCGTCGGCATCGACTGGGTGACCTTCGACCGGCTGTGGTTCACCGAGAGCGGGTCGGGGAAGATCGGCAGCATCACGCTCGGCGGGGCGATCACCGAGTATCCGGTCCCGAGCGGCGGCGGCCTGGGACGGATCTGCACCGGCTACGACGGCATCGACTTCGTGAACATGTGGTTCGTCGAGTCCAACGCCGACAAGGTCGCCACCATCGCCAGCGACGGAACGGTCACCGAGTACAACCTGCAGAGCGGCGCTGCGCCCTTCGACCTCAACTACGCCTTCGACGGCAACATCTACGTGCCGGAGCCCGACGCCAACCTGATCGCCCGCGTGAATCCGCTGGGCGCGATGTTCGAGTTCCGGCCCCCGACGAACGGCGCCTATCCCTTCAGCATCCCGCAGGCGGGCGGCCCCGACGGAAAGATCTGGTTCACCGAGCTCGCCGCCTCCAGGATCGGGACCATGACGTTCCCCTAGCGGGGTCCGCTCGTCTCCTTCGAAGGACACCGGATGACCGACGTCTCCTCGCCCGTGCTGCGGGCCGCGTCCGCCGCCGACGCCGAGGCCATCGCGACCCTCTGGCACGACGGGTGGCGGGATGGGCACCTGGGGAACGTCCCCGAGGGGCTGCTGGAGCATCGGCGGCTCGAGTCGTTCCGGGAGCGGGTCCCGCCCCGGCTCGCCACGACGACGGTGGCCGTCCTCGGCGCGCGCCTCGTCGGGTTCGTCACCGTGAAGGACGACGAGGTCGAGAACATCTACGTGGCCAGGGACGCCCGGGGGACAGGCGCCGCCACGCTCCTCCTGAACAGGGGCGAGGCCGCGATCGCCGCCCGCTACGAGCGCGCCTGGCTCGCGGTGGCGACCGGCAACGCCCGCGCACGCCGCTTCTACGCCCGCGAGGGCTGGATCGATTCGGCTGGCATCGACTACCCCGCGGAGACGGCGGGCGGGACGTTCGTCGTTCCCTGCCGACGCTACGAGAAGCACCTCGGCGTCCGCGCCGGCGAGCGAGCCGGTGTCAGCGAGGACCGCTGAACGCGCTCGCGCCCGTCAGCGAGCCGAGCCGTTCGATGGCACCGGGCGCCGACCGGCCCTCTTCACCAGGCGGCCGACGAACAGGACGAGGGTGCCGGCCCCGACCAGGGACCAGAAGACCGTGAACGAGACCATTGCGCCGCTCATGCTGGACGCCCCGAACGATACCCGCGTCCGCGCTTCCTGCCAGTTTTCGATGACGGTGTGACGACGAGGGCGCCGTGGGCGTGCGCAGGCATCGATCTCATCGGCCAGACGCGGTCCAGTGGCGCCTTGGAGCACGCCGATCAAGAAGGGTGCGGGCTGGTTTCCCTCGGGCGTAGGCTCGTGCACCGTCGCGCCTCTCGGGAGGGGAACAATGCGCAAGCTTCTGGTCGTCACGTCGCTGTCGATCCTGGCCTCGGCATGTGGAGGCGCCGATACCAGTAACCCAGTGGCGGCCTGCAACTCGTTCGCCTCGGCGGTCTGCAGCAAGGCGACCTCCTGCAACTACCCCGGTGTCACCTCGGCCTGTCAGACGAACCTCGAGAACCTGTTCGGCTGCGCCCAGGCGGCCTGCCCCTCGGGTCAGTCGTTCGACAGCGGCGCGGCGAGCAGCTGCATCAGCGCGATCAACGGCCTGAGCTGCACCGACGCCGGGAACGCCGTGGCCGACGGGACGCTCCCCAGCTCGTGCAACAACGTCTGCCACTAGCGCATCCGCCCCGCATCATTGCAGCCCCGGCTTCTCCATCGCCCGGAGATCGGTGGAGAACGTCTGCCCGGTCGTCTCGTTCTTCACCTTGATCAGCGCCCCGCCGAGGCTTCCGTTCCGGAGCGGATTCAGGTCGACCTCCACCTTGTCGCCGGCGTTCAGCACCTTCCGGCTCCAGCCGCCGCGGGTCAGGTTCCCCGGGCTGGTCATCTCCAGCCACCAGACGTCGGGCTTCTGGGGGTCCTTCCCCGCCACGTTCACCCAGAGCACCACGTGGGGATTCGTCCACTGGAACTCCTTCACCGTGCCCTGGATGGTGACCACTTTGGTGAAGTCGAACATCGCGAAGGAGTGGTGGGCGCCGGCGGGCAGCGCTGCGAGCAGGACGCCGGCGACGAGGGAGCGGAGGCGGCGGTTCATGGTGAGGACCTGACGGACTGCGGGACGGGATTGCCGTCCGCGTGGGGGATGGGAACGAAGACGGCATTGCCGCGCTCGTCCTTGCGTTCGGCGTAGAAGCCCTGCAGGCACACGCCCTCGACGATCTCGTACTTCCGGGCCCGCTGGCGGAACCAGATCCGGGTGGTCTTCCAGATCCGGGTGAGGATCCGCGGCGCGGTGATCTCCAGGTCGTCGCGGAGGACGTCCTTCTCCACCAGGTGGAATCGCTCCACCACGTGCATCTCCCCGTTGTTGGGGATACCCACCGCCTCGCTCACCGCGAGGTACGACTCGGGGAGAACGCCGACGGTGTCCACCACCAGCGTCTGTCCCTCCCAGCGACCGATGGAGTGGCCATGGAAGGTGGGGTCGGGGTCCGGTGGATGGGGACGGCCATCGGTGTAGATCCTCCGCAGCCTGTTGCCGTCCATCTCGCCGAGGATCGTCACCCGGCCCGGGGTGAAGAGGAACTCCATCGCGTTGTGGCTGATCAGCATCCACGAGGGCATCCCCTCGGGAAGGCAGTCCACGAAGAGCCCCTTCGGCCGCCCGGCGTGCTCCTCCGCCACCAGGGCCGCGACCTGCTCGGCCACCTCGGGGCGCCAGGGGACGGGGTCCGCCTGGATGCGGCGATTCTGATCCGAGATGAAGGGCGTCCAGTTCCCGCTCCAGTCGGGCAGCTTCGCCAGCGCCGCCCAGTCCTGCGCCGTCGGTGGAGCGTTGATCTCCGCCGGCTGCGTCCCGTGGTCCTGGGCCCCTCCACTCCATGGCACCCCCAGGGCCAGGACGACCACCGCTTGTCGAACCATCGAGGGCACCTCAGGAAGGGTTGAGGATGGTGAAGCCGATCCAGCGCGCCGCGGCAACGATGCCGATCCAGGAGACGAGGGACACCGCTCCGGCGACCTTCGCCCGAAGCGGGGTGGCCGGCGCACTCTCCCACTCCGGGAGGCTCCGCCGGGCCCAGAGATGGAAGAGGGCCATGTTCACCCCGGCGACGAGGATGAGCGCCAGCTTCAGCTGGAGGAAGGTGTTCCGGGCGTAGTGCGGCGCATTCGAGGCGAACATCAGGAACCCGGAGACCGCCGCCAGCCCGAACGCGGTCCAGGTGACGGGAAGGACGTCGCGCAGGACCCGCCGGACCGACCGGTCGCGCCAGGCCAGCCCCAGCAGCCGCAGATCCACCACGCTGATCGACCCCACCACCAGGGTGATGGCCAGCACGTGCAGGCACTCGATCCAGGGGAAGGCGAGCGCGTTCTCGCGGAGGGTGGCCGCCAGGTCCGTGTCGTAGAGGCGCTGCAGGAGATCGGCGACCATCACCCTCCCCTCAGTGCACCCTCGCGTAGGCGATCCACCGGCCGGCGCAGAGGATGGCCACCCAGAGCGCGCTGGACACGATGGCCGACGCCGGGGCGAACCACCGCGCTCGCGTGGCGGCCCACCCCTCCGGCGTCCCGCGGATGGCGCGGGCGGTGAGGAGGGTGAGCGTCACCGCCCCGAGGAGCAGCAGCATCTTCAGCTGGAAGACCGGATTGAGCAGCGAGCGGGCCGGCTCGGCAGCGATCATCACCAACCCGGTGAGGAGCAGGATCACCAGCGCGGTCCACACCACCGGGACGAAGCGGGCCGAGACCCGCGATACCGGCACGTCGCGGCCGGTCAGCCCCAGCAGCCGGAGATTGAGGAACAGCGTCGCCCCCATGACCGCGGCGATCCCGAGGATGTGGACGGTCTGCACCGCCGGGACGATCCACTCGATGCGCTGGAGCATCCGGCTGGGAGCGGTGAGCTCCAGCCAAGAGCAGAAGGCGGCCACGCTCCGCAGCATGCGGAGGTCGGCCTTAGCACAGCCGCGGGCTCAGCCGTGCGAGCAGCCCACCAGCACGCAGCTCGGATCTTGCCCCGATTCGGCGTAGCAGCGGTCCAGGGCGTCGTCCTCGACGCCGGTCATGTCCTGCAGCTGGAAGCCGGGGGTGATCGACTCGGTGACGGGATACTGGTCCCCGTACGAGTCCTCCGCCACGCAGGTCACCGTCCGCACCACGGCCCAGTTCCAGTAGTAGATCGGCCGCCGGAAGACCGGGTGGGCCCAGTGCTTCCACTCGGCGTGGCCGGGAGCGACGACCCTCGGCTGGAGGGTCCGCACCGGGGGCGGACGGGCCGCCGGACCATGCGGGTTCCGTCCCGGCGGGTGGGGCTGGAAGCGCGGCGGTTCCTGGCGCGGGGACTCGCCAGGCCGCGCTTCCCGGGAGGGCTGCGCTCCGCGGTTCTCCCGGTTGCCCTCGTCGTGCCGCTCCTGGGCGCGAACGAGAAGGACGGACAGCACCACGGCAGCGAAGACGAGTCTCTTCATGCGCGCAGGGTTCGGCACGCCTGCCTGCCGTTCAAGTACCCGGCAGCAGATGCCATCGGATCTCGGACAGGAAGATCCAGAGGGGACGGATCCGGAGGGCCGAAACCATGCGATGGGCAATCGTTCGTCCTACGCTCGAACGAGGACGGGGGCCAAAGGCCGACCGCGCGTCCCGCAAACGACACTTTCGTCACCCGCCGGTCACGATCAGACAATTCCGTATGGCGAGCCGCGTCACGCTGGAGATCGACGCCGGCGGGGCGTTCCGGACGCTTCCGACCGGCCGTCCGGTTGGCGACACATCCGTAGGTTTTCTTCGAGGTTCCTACGTTCTTGTCCCACCGCCCGAATGTCAGCCCGGGGTGCTCCCGAAGGAGACGCGCACCGCGAACGTGGTCCCGCGCTTGCACCTGCTCCGGTCGGCCCACCTGGGCCGAAGGAGACCACGCATGACGAACCGGGGCCTGGGGCTCGCAGTCTTGGCCTGTGCTCTCACCCTCTCCGCCGCGCCTGCACGCGCCGAGGAGACGATCAAGGTCGGCATCCTCCACTCACTCTCGGGAACCATGGCCATCAGCGAGACGTCCCTCAAGGACACCGCGCTGATGACCATCGAGGAGATCAACGCCAGCGGCGGAGTCCTGGGGAGGAAGCTGGAACCGGTGGTGGTGGACCCGGCCTCGAACTGGCCGCTCTTCGCCGAGAAGGCCCGACAGCTGCTGACCAAGGACAAGGTCGCGGTCGTCTTCGGCTGCTGGACGTCGGTCTCGCGGAAGTCGGTGCTTCCGGTGTTCGAGGAGCTGAACGGGCTGCTCTTCTACCCGGTCCAGTACGAGGGCGAGGAGCTGAGCCAGAACGTCTTCTACACCGGCGCCGCGCCCAACCAGCAGGCCATCCCTGCGGTGGAGTACCTCATGTCCAAGGAGGGCGGTGGCGCGACCCGCTTCTTCCTCCTGGGCACGGACTACGTCTACCCGCGGACCACGAACAAGATTCTCCGGGCCTTCCTGCACAGCAAGGGAATCACCGACAAGGACATCCAGGAGACCTACACGCCCTTCGGTCACAGCGACTACCAGACCATCGTCGCGCAGATCAAAGCGTTCGGCGCCGGCGGCCACACCGCGGTCATCTCCACCATCAACGGCGATTCGAACGTTCCCTTCTACAAGGAGCTCGGCAACCAGGGCCTGAAGGCGACGGACATCCCGGTGGTGGCCTTCTCCGTCGGCGAGGAGGAGCTGCGCGGCATCGACACCAAGCCCCTGGTGGGCCACCTCGCCGCCTGGAACTACTTCATGTCGGTGAAGAACCCGGCGAACACCGCCTTCATCAAGAAGTGGAAGGAGTACGTGAAGAAGAACGGCCTGCCCGGCGGAGACGCGCGCGTCACCAACGACCCGATGGAGGCGACGTACGTCGGCATCCACATGTGGGCGCAGGCGGCGAAGAAGGCCGGGACCGTCAAGGTCGACGCGGTCCGCAGCGCGATGAGCGGGCAGACCTTCACCGCTCCCTCGGGCTTCACCCTGAAGATGGACGAGACCAACCACCACCTGTGGAAGCCGGTGATGATCGGCGAGGTGCAGGGGAACGGTCAGTTCTCGGTGGTGTGGAAGACCAGCAAGCCCATTCGCGCCCAGCCCTGGAGCCCGTACATCCCGGGCAACGAGAAGCGTGCCCAGCGCTGAGCTGCGCATCCGGCTCCCGCTGCTTCTGCTGGTGTTCGCCGTGGCGGCCTCCCCGGCCGCCGCGGCGCAGCCGCTTGATCCGCATCCTCGCCCCGGGCTCGACGCCGTCACGCTGGATCGGCTGGTCGACCCCGAGACCCGCGACGAGACCATCGCCTCCCTGGTGGAGGGGACCGACGTCCGGGCCCTGCCCCTCCTCCGGGCGCTCCTGGAGGGAAACCTCTACCGGGGCCCGCCGGTGCTGCTCGACCGGCAGGGCACGCTCGAGGACGCGCTCACCGGCGCTCCGGCCCAGGTCGATCGCGACCAGCTGGAGCAGGTGACCATCAACAACCGGGTCCGCAAGACGCTCGAGCGGGCGGTGGCGGCGCTCTCGCTCCTGCAGGGCACGCCCGCCGAGCGCCTCGAGGCGGCGCACGTCCTTCAAGAAAACCCCTCGGCCGAGGTGCTCCCCGCGGTCCAGAAGGCCCTCGCGGCGGAGAGCAGCGGCGAGGTCCGCGAGACGCTCCGGGCCACCGTGGCGATGCTGGCCCTGGCCAGCCCCGATGCAGGCCAGCGCCTCACGGCCGTCGAGGAGCTGCGGAAGGCCCACGCCAAGCGCCAGCTGATGCAGCGGCTCGAGGTGGAGCAGGACCCCGCCGTACTCGCCGCGCTCCGGGAGGCGGTGCGGGACGTGGACCTCGCGCTCCAGCGCGCGGCGATGGTGGGATTGGCCTTCTCCGGGCTCAGCCTGGGGAGCATCCTCCTCCTCGCCGCGCTGGGGCTGGCCATCACCTTCGGCCTGATGGGCGTGATCAACATGGCCCACGGCGAGCTGCTGATGGTGGGTGCGTACGCGACCTGGCTGGTCCAGGCGGCATTCCGTGGCACGCGCCACTTCGACTGGTACCTGCTGGCCGCGCTGCCGGCCTCCTTCCTCGCCGCGGCGCTGGTGGGCGCGCTCCTGGAAATCACCGTGGTCCGGAAGCTCTACGGTCGCCCCCTGGAGACGCTCCTGGCCACCTGGGGCGCGAGCCTCCTCATCATCCAGGCGGTCCGGGTGGCCTTCGGGGCGCAGAACGTCGAGGTGTCGAACCCCAGCTGGATGTCCGGCGGCGTCACCCTGCTGCCCGATCTGGTGCTGCCCTGGAACCGGATCGTCATCCTCCTCTTCTCGGCCGGCGTCCTCCTCGGAGTGTGGCTGCTCCTGACCCGTACCCGGCTGGGGCTCCTGGTCCGCGCCGTCACCCAGGACCGGCAGCGCGCCGCGGGGCTGGGCGTCCGTACCCCGCGGGTGGACCTCCTGGCCTTCGCCATCGGCTCGGGCATCGCCGGGCTCGGGGGGTGCGCGCTGTCGCAGATCGGCAACGTGGGGCCCGAGCTGGGCCAGGGCTTCATCGTCGACTCCTTCATGGTGGTGGTGCTGGGTGGAGTCGGCCAGCTCGCGGGCACCACCATCGCTGCCGCCAGCCTGGGGGTGGTGAACAAGCTGCTCGAGCCCTGGGCGGGAGCAGTGATGGCGAAGATCGTCGTGCTGGTGTTCGTCATCCTCTTCATCCAGCGGCGCCCGCAGGGGCTGTTCGCGCTGCGCGGGCGGGCACTGGAGGAGGGGTGAGCACGGCGAGCGTGGCCCTCCAGCCCACCGTGGTGGAACCGGCGAGCCCGGGGCGGCGCCTCTATCCGCGCCCGGTCTGGACGATCATCCTCGCCGTGTACGCCGTGCTGGCGATCGGCATGCCGGTGCTCCACCTCCTGGTGCCGGCCGGCTCGGCGCTCCACGTCTCTGACTACACCGTGACGCTGGCGGGGAAGATCCTCTGCTACGCCACCGTGGCCCTCGCGATGGATCTGGTCTGGGGCTACACCGGCATCCTCTCGCTCGGCCACGGGCTGTTCTTCGCCCTGGGCGGCTACGCGATGGGGATGTACCTGATGCGGGCCATCGGGCGGGACGGCGTCTACGGCGATCCGGTGCTGCCCGACTTCATGGTGTTCCTCGACTGGAAGGAGCTGCCCTGGTACTGGACGGGCAGCAACCACCTCCTGCAGCAGGCGCTCCTGGTGGTGCTGGTCCCGGGGCTGCTGGCCTTCGTCTTCGGCTGGTTTGCCTTCCGCTCGCGGATCCGCGGCGTCTACTTCTCCATCATCACCCAGGCGCTGACCTACGCGGCGATGCTGCTCTTCTTCCGGAACCAGACCGGGTTCGGGGGGAACAACGGCTTCACCGACTTCAAGCGGATCCTCGGCTTCCCGCTGGCCAGTCCCCGGACGCGGGTGGTGCTGCTGGTCCTCTCCGCCACCCTGCTGCTCTCGGTCCTGGTCGCCTGCCGGGCGCTGGTGCTCTCCAAGGTGGGCCGGGTGCTCACCGCCATCCGCGACGCGGAGGACCGGGTGCGGTTCTGCGGGTACGACCCGGTGTCGTTCAAGCTGTTCGTCTGGACCCTCTCCGCGGCCATCTGCGGCATCGCCGGGGCGCTGTACGTGCCGCAGGTCGGCATCATCAACCCCAGCGAGATGTCTCCCGCCAACTCGGTGGAGATCGCCATCGCCGTGGCGCTCGGCGGGCGGGGCACGCTCCTCGGGCCAATCCTCGGCGCGGCGCTGCTCCACGGAGCGAAGAGCGTGCTGACCGTGGCCTTCCCGGAGCTGTGGCTGTTCGTCCTGGGGCTGATGTTCATCCTCGTGACCCGGTGGCTGCCCCGCGGGGTGCTGGGGCTCTTCTGGCGGGAGGACCGGACGTGAACCTGGACACGCCGGCGGGGCCGGTCCTCTACCTGAGCGGGGTCACCGTGACCTTCGATGGGTTCAAGGCGCTGGACTCGCTCAGCCTCCTGGTCGAGCCGGGCGAGCTCCGCTGCGTCATCGGCCCGAACGGCGCCGGGAAGACGACGCTGATGGACGTCATCACCGGCCGCACCCGGCCCGACTCGGGCGACGTGCAATACGGCGAGGCGCACGACCTCTCCCGGATGTCCGAGGCGGAGATCGTCCACGCCGGCATCGGCCGCAAGTTCCAGAAGCCCACCATCTTCCGGGCCCACACCGTGTTCGAGAACCTCGAGCTGTCCCTGAAGATGGACAAGCGGGTGTTCCCCACCCTCCGCGCCCGGCGCACGCCCGAGCAGGAGGCGCGCATCGACTCGGTTCTCGGCCTCATCGGCCTCCGCAGCAAGGCAGCGACGCTGGCCGACCTCCTCTCCCACGGCGAGAAGCAGTGGCTGGAGATCGGCATGCTCCTGGTCCAGGACCCGGGCCTGCTGCTCCTCGACGAGCCGGTGGCCGGGATGAGCGACGAGGAGACGGCGCGGACCGGCGACCTCCTCCGCTC
>Ga0335080_10006303_pt1 | contig 12255 bp, 7 predicted proteins | sample Lox_Sample_34_FD_206720 | JGI IMG/M metagenome (GOLD analysis project Ga0335080, IMG submission 206720) | Soil microbial communities from Loxahatchee National Wildlife Refuge, Florida, United States - Lox_Sample_3.4 | ecosystem: Environmental > Terrestrial > Soil > Wetlands | place: USA: Florida...
GCCCGCGCTGTGGGCCGGCGATCTCGAGCAGGTGCTGACGCGGGGCGCGCCTCGCCTCTCCGAGGTCGTGTTCTTCCACCGCGTGAGCCGGACGCTCTTGTGTCTCGACCTGTGCTTCAACGTGCGCGAGTCGGCGAGCTTCGCGACCCGCGCGCTGATGCGCGTGAACGGCGCCTACGGCCGCTTCGGGCCCTCGCGCATCTTCCGCTACGGCGTGCTGAAGGACGCGCACGCCATGCGCCGCTCCATCGACCGGATTCTGGAGTGGGACTTCGACCGCGTCAGCGTCGCGCACGGCGAGATCCTCGAGCGCGGCGGCCACGAGGCGCTGCGCGCGGGATTCGCCTGGCTGCGCGGCTGACGGGCTACTGCGAGAAGACCGCCGTCCAGACCATGGTGCGCGCGGTCGGGTTCGCGGTGCCGACCGCGTGGATGTCGATCAGGTCGCCGACCGCGAACGCCACCGAGTGAGTCAGGTCGGAGCAGGTCGTGGCGTTGTCCGCGATCGTGCACGTCACCGCCGTATCCGCGCCGTTCTTGCGGACCGTGAAGGCGTAGGACCGACCGGTGTTCGGGTTGCCACTCAGCCGCACGTAGAGGTTCGAGACCGTGCCGGCCAGCGGCACCGCCTGCTGCGCCGGCAGCTCGGTGGTCTGCAGCACGCCGAGATACATAGGGATCCAGTTGTTGGTGCCGTTCGCGAGGTTCGAGTTGCGCGTGCCGCCGCCGAGGATCAGGTTGCTCGGTCCGGGATCCCCCTGCGGACCCTGAACGCCCTGGATGCCCTGCGCGCCCGGGTCACCTTGAACGCCTTGCACGCCGGGGTCGCCCTGCACGCCCTGCGGACCCGGGTCACCCTGCGGACCCTGCACACCGGGAACTCCCGGGGCACCTGGAGCGCCCGGCGTACCCGGGTTGCCCTGCGGACCCGGGTCGCCCTGCGGACCCTGTCCACCGGTCGCGCCCGCCACACCCTGCGGACCCGGGTCGCCTTGCGGACCCTGCGCACCGGCCGCACCGGTCGCACCCGGAGCACCCGTCGCCCCCGGCAGACCCTGCGGACCGGGGTCGCCCTGCGGACCCTGCGCTCCGGCCGCACCGGTGGCACCCGTCGCGCCCTGCGGACCCGGATTGCCCTGCGGACCTTGCGCCCCCGTGGCGCCCGTCGCGCCGGCCGCACCGGTGGCGCCCGTCGCGCCCTGCGGACCGGGATCACCCTGCGGACCCTGCGCACCCGTGGCGCCCGTCGCGCCGGTCGAACCGGTCGCGCCTGTCGCACCCTGCGGGCCGGGCGCACCCTGCGGACCCTGCGCACCGGGGTCGCCCTGCGGACCCTGTGCGCCCGCGGCGCCCGTCGCGCCGGCGGCACCCGCCGTGCCCTGCGGACCGGGATCACCCTGCGGACCGGGGTCGCCCTGCGGGCCCGGCGGACCGGCCTCGCCGGCGTGAGACATCGGCTGGATCTGGCAGTCACTGCCGCTCGCGACGATGCCGTTGCCGACCACCTTCAGATAGGGCGCGGTCTCGGTCAGCGTGGCGTCGAGCAGCGCGTGGATGCGCAGCGCCTTCGGGATCGGCGAGCCCTTCTTCGTGCGCGACAGCTTGTCGAGGACGTAGCTCACGTTGGGGTCGTTGGCGGTGAGCGTCACGTCGTCGAGCGGCACGCTGCACGACGGGTCGCTGTAGAGCTGGAAGTCGAGTGAGTCGGTCGCCTGGGTCTTCTTGAAGTCCTTGCGCGTCACCCAGTAGTCGACGGCGATGGCATCGGCGCGCGCGACCTCGCTGACCACCATGCTTCCGATGACGACGAACAGAACCGCGAACCGACGACCGAGCGTCATGACTCCCTCCCCCTTGGCAGCGTGACAACGCGCACATCGGGAAGGAGAGGTCGTTCACTTTAGGCGGAACTCAGACAGCCTCTACCCACGGCGGCCGTGACATACCCAATAGAACTCCTTGGAGGTGGTGCGTTTTCCCTCCGGGCGAATCTCGCTCACCTGCGCGAAGCGGCGCTTCAGCTCCTTGCGGAAGAGATCGCTCTCTTGGCCGGGAAAGCCCTTCACGATCATGAAGCCGCGCGGGCCCAGCAGTGACTCGGCCAGCGCCAGCGCCGCGTGGTAGATCTCCTCGATCGCGGCCAGGTCGACGTCGCGCACGCCGCTGAGCTTGGGCGAGGCGTCGCACAGGATCGCGTCGGCAGGCCGGCCCAGCGCGATCCGCAGCTTCTCCTGTGACTCGGGCTCGCAGAAGTCGAGCGTCTGCACCTGGACCTGGGGTGCGGCCAGCGCGGGTGTCTCCTGCAGGTCGCAGCCGACGATCCGGCCTTCGGGGCCGATGCGCTGCGCCAGCACCTCGAGCCAGCCGCCGGGCCAGCAGCCGAGGTCCAGCACCGCCGCATTGCGAGCCAGGGGCGGCGCGCGGCGCAGCAGGTCTTCGAGCTTGAAGGCCGCGCGCGAGCGCCGGCCCTCGTCCTTGGCGCGGCGGTAGAAGGCGTCCTTGCGGTCGTAGCGCGCCGTCGGCGCTAGCCCTTGACCGTCGGCCGGATGCAGACGAAGCCGTCCGCCGCGCCCGGCACCGCGCCCCGCACGTAGACCAGGTTCTTGTCGGTCTCGACCCTCTCGACGCGCACGTTCAGCTGAGTCACCCGCGAGTTGCCCGAGTGACCGGCCATGCGCAGGCCCTTCTTGATGCGTCCGGGGAAGGTGCCCGAAGACACGGCGCCGCCGTGCCGGAACGACTCGTGATTGCCGTGCGAGTCACTGCGGGTGGGGAAGCCGTGGCGCTTGACCACGCCCGTGAAGCCGCGGCCCTTGCTGGTGCCGATCACGTCGACGAACTCGCCCGGCTTGTAGCCCTCGCAGGTGAGCTGTTGGCCGACCTCGTAGCTGCCCAGGTCCTTGGCCTCGACCCGAACCTCGACCAGCACGCGCTTGGGCTCGATCTTCGACTTGGCAAAGTGACCCTGCATGGCCTTGGGCGTGTGCTTCTTCTTCTTGTCGGAGAAGCCGAGCTGGAGCGCCACGTAGCCGTCGCTCTCGTCCGACTTCTTCTGCACCACGGTGCACGGGCCGATCTCGAGCACGGTGACCGGCACGCGGTCGCCGGCCTCGTTGAAGATCTGGGTCATGCCGAGCTTGCGGCCGATCAGTTCCAAACTCATCGGAGGAATCCTCTTGGGGGGCGCGCATTATAGCCGCGCCTCCGCCGCTGCCCAACCGAAAGCCGGTGCCTATACTCCCGGCCACCCAATAGGGACCTCACCCACCCCCTCCCGTCGGAAGGGGGGCGGGCTTTCTCGCGTTTAAGGATCGCCATGAAATCCTCGGAGATCATCCAGCACGCCTTGGCCGGCACGCGTACCTTGCGCGTCGGGCGGATCCGCGGCTCCGCGGGGGCGTACCTGGCGGCGCGCCTGCGCGCGGCCTTCGCCGGGCCCCTGCTCGTGATCTCGCCGACCACCACGCGCGCCGAACGCTTCGCGGCTGCGCTGCGCGCGCTCTCGCCCGCGACCGACGTGCGGCTCTTCCCCCGCTACGACATCCCACCCTACGACCGCTTCTCGGCTCACCCCGAGGTCGAGGCCCGCCGCATGAGCCTGCTCTATTCGTGGCTGGCCGCGGGGCCCGAGACGCCGCTCACCGTGGTGTCCTCGTGGTCGGCGCTGCTGCGGCGCACACCATCGCGCGCGGAGCTGCGCGCGCGCGTCACCCACCTGGAGCGGGGACTGAGCGTCGACCGCGACGCGCTGGTCGACGTGCTGGCGCAGGCCGGCTACCACCGCACGCACCTGGTCGAGGAGCGCGGCGAGGTGGGCGCGCGGGGCGGGATCGTGGACCTGTTCCCGCCGCAGCTCGAACAGCCGGTGCGGATCGAGTTCGACTTCGACGCCATCGGCTCGATCCGCAGCTTCGACCCGTCGACGCAGCGCTCGGCCGAGGAGCTCGACGCGATCGTCGCGATCCCGCCGCGCGCCTACCGCCTGCCCAGCGACCGCGACGCGCTGATCCAGGAAGTGCGGCGCATGGGACGCGAGAAGCGCCTGCCCGAGTCACAGATCTACGCGGTCACCGAGGCGTTCGCGCGCCGCGCCATGCCGCCCGGCGTCGAGAACCTCGAGGCGCTCCTGCACGACGACATGGAGACGGTGTTCGACTATCTGCCGCCCGCGACGCGCGTGATCGTCGACGATCCCGAGGCCGGCCGGGCGCGCGCGCTCGCCTTCGTCGGCGAGGTGTTCACCGGTCACGAGCACGCGCTCGCGCAAGACCGGCTGGTCTGTGACCCGCTGGCGCTCTACGCCACCGACGAGAGCGCGTGGAAGCGCGTACTCGAGCACCGGCCGGTGCTGCTCGACCCGATCGGCATGGTGGATCCCGGCGCCGACGAGGAGGTCGTGGACGCGCGCGGCGCCGACCAGCGCGAGCTGCGGCGCGAGATCGAGGAGCAGCGCGGCAGCGGCCGCGCGCTCGAGCCACTCACCCAGCGACTCGGCGCCTGGCTCGAGGGCAAGCGCCGCGTGCGACTCACGGCGCCGAGCCTGGCCGCGGCCGACCGCCTGCTCGACATCCTGAAGGACTACGGCGTCGCGATCCCGCTTACCGATGAGCGCGCGGGCACCCTACCCGCGCGCTTGGGCTCCCTCGCGTGGCCGGAGTGGCCCGAGCCCGGCCAGGCCGACCTCGTGATCTCGCCGCTCGCCGACGGCTTCGAGCTGCCCGAGGACTCACTCGTGCTGGTGACCGAGCAGAACGTGTTCGGCGAGCGCCAGCAGCGCCGGGTCGCGCGAGTCACGCGCCAGTCGAACGCGGTCGAGCGGCTGGCGCAGATCCAGGAAGGCGACTTCGTGGTGCACGCCGAGCACGGGATCGGCCGCTTCGGCGGACTCACCCGCCTGTCGGTGCTGGGCGGCGAGCAGGAGTTCATGCTGCTCTGCTACGACAAGGGCGACAAGCTGTACGTGCCGGTGTCTCGCCTGGGTCAGGTGCAGCGCTACGGCTCGGCCGAGGACGCCACGCCCGCGCTCGACCGGCTGGGCGGGCAGACCTGGGTGAAGACCAAGGCGCGCGTGAAGCGCGCCGTGCGCGAGATGGCCGAGGAGCTCCTGGCCGTGGTCGCCGCGCGCGAGCAGCTGCCGGGCTTCGGCTTCCCGCCCCCCGACGCGAGCTACGAGGAGTTCGAGGCGCGCTTCCGCTTCGAAGACACACCCGACCAGCGCAAGGCCTCCGACGACGTGCTCGCCGACATGCAGCGGCCCAAACCCATGGACCGCCTGGTCTGCGGCGACGTCGGCTTCGGCAAGACCGAGGTCGCCTGCCGCGCCGCCTATCTCGCCGCGGCCGGCGGGAAACAAGTGGCGTTCCTGGTGCCCACCACCGTGCTCTGCCAGCAGCACTTCGAGACGCTGCGCGAGCGCTTCGCGCAGACGGCGGTCAGCGTCGCCGCGCTCTCGCGACTGACTCCGCCCAAGCGCGTGAAGGAGATTCGCGAGGGCCTGGCGTCGGGCAAGATCGACATCGTCGTCGGCACGCACCGGCTGTTGTCGAAGGACATCTCCTTCCGCAACCTGGGGCTCTTGATCGTGGACGAGGAGCACCGCTTCGGCGTCGCGCACAAGGAGCGGCTCAAGCAGCTGCGCAAGCTGGTCGACGTGCTGACGCTCACCGCGACGCCGATCCCGCGCACCTTGCAGATGGCGTTCTCGGGCATGCGCGACCTGTCGGTGATCCAGACGCCGCCGCCGGACCGGATCGCGGTGCGCACCCAGGTGGCGCGCGTCGGCGAGGACCTGATCCGCGAGGCGATCGACCGCGAGCTGCACCGCGGCGGGCAGGTGTTCTTCGTGCACAACCGGATCGAGACGATCGGCGAGATCGCCGACTACGTGCGGCGTGTCTCGCCCAATGCGCGCGTGCAGATCGCCCACGGACAGATGGCGGGCACGGCGCTCGAGAAGACGATGATGGCCTTCCTGCGCCGTGACTTCGACGTGCTGGTGTGCACGGCGATCATCGAGTCGGGGCTCGACATCCCCAACGCCAACACCATCCTCGTGCACCGTGCCGACATGTTCGGGCTGGCGCAGCTCTACCAGCTGCGCGGCCGGGTCGGCCGCAGCAACCGCCGCGCCTACGCCTATCTGCTCTTGCCACCTAGCGGCCAGGTGAGTGAGGAGGCGCAGCGCCGGATCGAGGCGATCCAGGATCTCTCCGAGCTGGGCGCGGGCTTCCGGCTGGCGACCGAAGATCTGGAGATCCGCGGCGCTGGCAACCTGCTCGGCGGCGAGCAGTCGGGGCACGTCGCCTCGGTGGGCTACGACCTGTACATGGAGATGCTCGAGCAGGCGATCGCGCGCCTGCGCGGCCAGGAGGACGCCGAGGCGATCGAGCCCGAGATCCGCCTGCCGCAGCCCGCGCTCCTGCCCGAGAGCTACGTCTCCGAAGTGAGTCAGCGGTTGGTGCAGTACAAACGCCTGTCGAGCGCGCGCGACGACCTCGAGCTGGCCACGCTGCGCGCCGATCTGCTCGACCGCTTCGGCCCGCTGCCCGTCGAGGCGCAGAACCTGCTCGAGGTGATCCGGCTCAAGATCCGCTGCCGCCGGCTCGGGATCGTGTCGGTGGACGTGAAGGGGAACGAGCTGCAGCTCAAGGTCGCCGAGCGCGCCCAGGTCGACCCTTCGCGCATCGTGCGCCTCCTGGGACAGCCCGGCAGCCAGCTCCGCGCCTATCCCGACCGCCGGCTCGGCCTGCGCCTGCGCAAGCCGGGCGATGCCCTGGCCGAGAGCCTCGCGCTCGTGGACCTTCTCGTGCCCGAATCCCCGCCGCAGCGAGAGGAGCGCGGAACCGCATGAAGATGGGTGTGGCCGGCCGACTGGCCCCGTTCGTTCTGCTGGCGGGCCTCTGCGCCTGCGGCTCGCATTCGGGCGACGACGGCTGGGCCGCGGAGGTCGATGGCCAGAAAATCCCGGCCGCGGACCTGCGGCGCGAGGTCGACCAGCGCGTCGAGGACAACCCGGCCGCCAAGCGCGAGGACGTGGCGCGCGAGGTGCTGCAGCGGCTGGTCTCGGACCAGGTGGTGCTGAACTACGCGCGCAAACGGCAGATCGACGTGACTCCCGCCGAGGTCGAGGCGCGGCTGCGCCAGATCCACGGCGACGACTGGAAGGACCCTGACCCGCGCTACCGCGATTCGGTGCGGCGCGAGATGATCCTGGAGCGCACGGCGCTCGCCGACCTGGGCGAGCGCGCGCGCGTGCCGGACAGCGCGCTCAAGGCCTACTACGACGAGCACAAGGCCGAGTACGCGGCGCCCGCGCGCGTGCAGATCCGGCAGATCGTGGTGGCCGAGCGGCCGAAGGCCGAGGCGCTGCGCACCCAGCTCGAAGGCGGCGCCGACTTCGCGGAGCTGGCGCGCGCCAACAGCATCGGGCCCGAGGCGAAGGCGGGCGGCGAGCTCAAGCCCTTCGCCAAGGGCGAGCTGCCCGAGGCCTTCGACCGCGCCTTCGACACCGAGCCGGGCCAGATCTCGCCGGTGATCGAGTCACCCTACGGCTTCCACCTGTTCCAGGTCGAGGCGCGGCTGCCGCCGCACGAGACGAGCTTCGAAGAGGTCCGTGAGAAGATTGCGCTCGACTTGAACGAGCGGGCGCTCGACGATCTGCGCCGCGACTGGGTGCGCGAGCTGCGCAAGAAGGCCGAGATCCACGTGAACGACCGGGTGATGGAGACCATGCGATGAGCCGGACGTGCGCGGCGCTCTTGTGCGTGTCACTCGCGCTCGCCGCAGCGCCGCGCGCGCGCGCCGAGATCGTGGACGGCGTGGCCGCGATCGTCGGCGACGACGTGGTGCTGCTCTCCGAGGTGCGCGACGCCTGGCAGGCCTACATCCAGCGCATTCGCGCCAAGGGTGACACGATCACCCAGGAAGAGGCGATGCAGCTGCGCAGCGAGGCGCTGAAGCAGCTGATCGACGAGAAGCTCGTGATGCAGGTCGCCAAGAAGCAGAACATGTCTGCGAGCGAGGAGGACATCGACGACTCGGTGCGCGGCATCGCGCAGGACGAGGGCGTCGCTGTCGAGGCGATCTACGCGGCCGCCGCGCAGCAGGGCCTCGACCGCAAGGCCTACCGCGAGCAGCTCGGCAAGCAGATCACGCGCATGAAGATCGTGCAGGGGGCAGTGCAGGGAAAGGTGCACGTCACCGAGGAGGACGTGAAGAAGCTCTACACCGAGCGCTACGGGCACGCCAAACCCGGCGTGCGCATCCGCGTGCTGCACATCCTGATTCCCGTGCCGTCGGACGCCACGCCCGCGCAGCGCCAGGAAGCGCGCGAGCTCACCGAGCAGCTGCGCCAGAAGGCCAAAGACAAAGGTGACTTCGGCGCGCTGGCGCGGAAGTACTCGGGCGCGCCCACCGCGCAGCAAGGCGGACTCACCGTGTTTCGCGAGGCCGACGCGCCGCCCGAGATCAAGGCCGCGATCGCGAACCTGGCGCCGGGCGAGATCAGCGAGGTGCTCGAGACGGCGCACGGCGAGAACCTCTTCCAGTATCTCGACAAGTTCGATCCCGCCGACGTGCCCTACGAGCAGGTCGCCGACAAGCTGCGCGCCGAGCTGATGGAGCAGCAGACCATGCCCGCGTTCGAGAAGTGGATCGCCGACGTGCGCAAGAGCCGCTACGTCGAGGTGGTCGCACCGGAGCTTCGCTGAGCGGGGGTAGGGTGCCCACTTCTCCGCGCATCGGCATCACCGTCGGCGATCCCGCCGGCATCGGGCCCGAAGTCGTGGCGGCGGCCTTGCGCGCGTTCGCGAACGAGCCGGTCGCGCTGTGCGTCTACGGGGACCTCGGGGCGGTGACTCGCGCGGGCGGCGTGCTGCCGCCCGGGCCGAACCAGGAGCACGCGAGCGCGCCCGTCGTCCCAGGAAAGCCGGCGGCGGCAGCGGCCGCGGGCATCGTGCGCGCGGTCGAGCAGGCCGCGCGGGCCTGCCTGGCCGGCGAGCTCGATGCGATGGTGACCGCGCCGCTCTCGAAAGAGGTGATCGCCGACGGCGGCTTCGCATACCCGGGTCACACCGAGCTGCTCGAAGAGGTGGCGGGCCGGGGCCGCGCCGTGATGATGCTGGTGGGGCGCGGCCTGCGCGTGGCGCTGGCCACGATTCACTGCCCGCTGCGCGAGGTGCCGGATCGGCTGTCGCGCGAAGGGATCCTGTCCGTGCTCGAAACCATGAACGCCGATCTCGCGCGCCGCTTCCGGGTCCGGGCGCCGCGCATCGCCGTCTGCGGCCTGAACCCGCACGCCGGCGAGGGCGGGCGCTTCGGCGACGAGGAGGCGCGCATCATCGCGCCGGCGCTTGCCGACGCGCGCGCGCGCGGGATCGATGCGCGCGGGCCGTTTTCGGGCGACAGTCTGTTCCACCGCGCGGTCGCCGGCGAGTTCGACGCCGTCCTGGCGATGTATCACGACCAGGGTCTCGCTCCGCTCAAGACGCACGCCTTCGGCCAGGCCGTGAACGTGACTCTGGGTCTGCCGCTGGTGCGCACCAGCGTCGACCACGGGACCGCCTTCGAGATCGCGGGGCAGGGCAAGGCGGATCCCAGCTCGATGATCGAGGCGGTAAGATTGGCGGTCGAGATTTCGCGGAACGAGCGGGGGTCGAGAGATGAGCTCTGAGCCTCAAGACATCGTCGTCAGGGGTGCCGCCGAGCACAACCTGAAGTCGATCGACGTGCGCATCCCGCGCAACAAGCTCGTCTGCTTCACGGGGCTGTCGGGCTCGGGCAAGTCGTCCCTCGCCTTCGACACGCTGTACGCCGAGGGCCAGCGCCGCTACGTCGAGAGTCTCTCGGCCTACGCGCGCCAGTTCCTCGACCAGATGAAGAAGCCCGAGGTCGACTCGATCGAGGGTCTCTCGCCCGCGATCTCGATCGAGCAGAAGACCACCAGCCGCAACCCGCGCTCCACGGTCGGCACGGTCACCGAGATCTACGACTATCTGCGCCTGCTCTACGCGCGGATCGGCATTCCGCACTGCGTGAACTGCGGCAAGCCGATCCAGGCGCAGACCGTGAAGCAGATGTGCGAGCGCGTGCAGGGACTGCCCGACGGCACGCGCATCCAGGTGCTGTCGCCGGTCGTGCGCGGCCGCAAGGGTGAGTACAAGAAGGAGCTGCGCGAGTTCCAGCGCCAGGGCTTCGTGCGCGTGCGCATCGACGGCAAGGACTACGAGCTCGACGACGCGCCCGAGCTCGACCGCAAGAAGCGCCACGACATCGACCTGGTCGTCGACCGGCTGGTGATCCGACCCGACGTGACCCAGCGCCTGGCCGACTCACTCGAGACCGCGCTCAAGGCGAGTCAGGGCTTCGCCAAGGTGGACATCGGCCCGGGCAGCGAAGAGGTGCTGTTCTCGGAGCTGGCCGCGTGCATGGAGTGCGGCGCGAGCTTCCCCGAGATCAACCCGCGGCTGTTCTCGTTCAACAGCCCGCAGGGCGCGTGTCCGGCCTGTGACGGGCTCGGCACGAAGGACTTCTTCGACCCCGAGCTGCTGGTGCCCGACCCCAATCTCTCGATCAACGACGGCGCGATCGCGCCCTTCAAGAGCAAGGGCCACGCCTCGAGATACTACAGCTCGATGCTGCGCTCGCTCTCGGCGCACTACGGCTTCTCGCTCGACACGCCCTGGAAGAAGCTCGCGCCCGAGGCACGCTCCCAGGTGCTCTCGGGCACCGACGAGAAGGTGACGTTCCGCTTCGGCCGCAGCCGCAAGTGGACCTTCGACCGCAACTGGTCGGGCGTGATCGGCCTGCTCGACAAGCGCTACCGCGAGAGTGAGTCGGACCTGGTGCGCGAGGGCCTGCGCGAGTACATGAGCAACACCGTGTGCGAGGACTGCCAGGGCGCGCGCCTGCGGGCCGAGGCGCGCGCGGTGCTGGTGGGCGGCATGAGCCTGCCCGACGTCGGCAAGCTGTCGGTGGCGCAGGCGGTGCAGCACTTCGAGAAGATCCAGCTCGGCAAGCAGGAGCTCGCGATCGCCGAGCGGCTGCTGCGCGAGGTGCGCGAGCGACTCATGTTCCTGTGCAACGTCGGGCTCGAGTATCTGACGCTCGAGCGCACGGCGGCCACGCTGTCGGGCGGCGAGAGTCAGCGCATCCGGCTGGCGACGCAGGTCGGCTCGGCGCTGGCGGGCGTGCTCTACATCCTCGACGAGCCGTCGATCGGCCTGCACGCGCGCGACAACAACCGGCTGTTGCGCACGCTGATCTCGCTGCGCGACACGGGCAACACCGTGATCGTGGTCGAGCACGACGAAGAGACGATCCGCGCCTCGGACTGGGTGATCGACCTCGGACCCGGCGCGGGCCGGCACGGCGGCGAGGTCGTGGCCGAGGGCACGCCCAAGGAGATCGAGAAAGAGGCGCGCTCACTCACCGGCCAGTTCCTGTCGGGCAAGCGTGCGATCCCGGTGCCCAAGCTGCGCCGGCCGGGCTCGGACAAGTTCGTGACCATCGTCGGCGCCTCGGCCAACAACCTGCGCGACGTGACCGTGCGCTTCCCGCTCGGCGTGCTGACGGTCGTGACCGGCGTCTCGGGCAGCGGCAAGTCGACGCTGGTCAACGACACGCTGTACCGCGCGCTCGCCCAGAAGCTCTTCGACGCGAAGGACAAGCCGGGCAAGCACAAGCGCGTGGACGGCCTGCCGCACCTCGACAAGGTGATCGACGTGTCGCAGGACCCGATCGGCCGCACCTCGCGCTCGAACCCCGCGACTTACACCGGCATCTTCACGGGCATCCGCGAGCTGTTCACGCAGCTGCCCGAGAGCCGCCAGCGCGGCTACCAGCCCGGGCGTTTCTCGTTCAACGTGAAGGGCGGGCGCTGCGAGGCGTGCGAGGGCGACGGCATCCTGCGCATCGAAATGCACTTCCTGCCCGACGTGTATGTGACTTGCGAGGAGTGTCAGGGCAAGCGCTACAACCCGCAGACGCTCGAGGTGAAGTACAAGGGCAAGTCGATCGCCGACGTGCTGGAGATGACCGTCGACGAGGCGCTCGAGTTTCTCGAGCACATCCCGTCGATCCGGCCCGGGTTGCAGACGCTGGCCGAGGTCGGGCTGGGCTACGTGCACCTAGGCCAACAGGCGACCACGCTCTCGGGCGGTGAGGCGCAGCGTATCAAGCTCGCCAAGGAGCTCTCCAAGCGCGCCACCGGCCGCACCATGTACATCCTCGACGAGCCGACCACCGGCCTGCACTTCG
>Ga0335080_10006305_pt1 | contig 12254 bp, 8 predicted proteins | sample Lox_Sample_34_FD_206720 | JGI IMG/M metagenome (GOLD analysis project Ga0335080, IMG submission 206720) | Soil microbial communities from Loxahatchee National Wildlife Refuge, Florida, United States - Lox_Sample_3.4 | ecosystem: Environmental > Terrestrial > Soil > Wetlands | place: USA: Florida...
GCCTCGCGGACCTGGTAGGCATCGACGTCCTCGCGCACGTGGCCCGCAACTTCCCGCAGGCCGGCCTCTCGCTTCCGCCCTTCCTGCAGACCATGCTGGAGCGCCGCTGGCTGGGCGACAAGACCCGGCAAGGCTTCTATCGCAAGGAAAAAGATGCGCAAGGCAACGACGTTCGTTATGCCCTGAACTGGAAAACCGTGGAATACGCTCCCGCAGCCAAACCCAAGCTGCCCTCGGTCGAGATGGCGAAGAACGCCGAACGGCTCCCCGACCGGCTGGCGCAATTGCTCTCGGGCGACCCGCGCAAGGACAAAGGGGTCAGGTTCCATTGGCGCCTGCTGACCAGCCTGTGGAACTACGCCGCGGACTGCCTGCCCGAGATCGCCGGCAGCGCTGCCGACATCGACCGCGCCATGCGCTCCGGCTTCAACTGGGAGATGGGCCCGTTCGAACTATGGGATGCCGCCGGATTTCCAGGCACATTGGCCCGCATGCGGGAGATGGGAATGCGCGTGAGCGAGGTTGCCGCCCGCCTGGAGACCGCCGGCGGCACGGCATGGTATCGCAATCACGGCCGCGAATGCTTCGACCCGGCGAGCGGCAGCTACCGGCCGCTCCCTGCTCCGGAGGGAGTCGCGCGCGTCGCCACCTTCCGTGCTTCCCATGGCGTAGTGCGAGGAAATCCCGGCGCGTCCCTGATCGACCTCGGCGATGGCGTCGGCTGCCTGGAATTGCATTCGAAAAAGGATGCCATCGGAGAAGATATCGTGCGCATGGTCACTGACACCCTGCGCCCCGACACCCAGGCAGTCCGCGACTTCGAAGCCTTCGTCATCACCGGCGATGGCGGCAACTTCTCGGTGGGCGCCAACCTGATGCAACTTCTGCTTAGCGCTCAGGAAGGCGAATGGGACGAGGTCGATTTCGCGGTCCGGGCGTTTCAGCGCATGACCGCGTCGATCCGCTTCTGCCCGCGCCCCGTGGTCGTGGCGCCGTTCGGATTCTGCTTCGGCGGCGGCGCGGAGATTGCCTTGCACGCGGTGCGCCGCCAGGCCCATGCCGAGCTGTACATGGGGCTGGTGGAATCCGGCGTCGGTCTGCTGCCCGCCGGCGGCGGTTGCAAGGAAATGGTCCTGCGGGCCATCGATTCCGCCGGCACGCTGCAGGAGGCCGCTCTGCGACGCCATTTCGAGAGTATCGCGATGGCGAAGGTCTCCACCTCGGCTCTGGAAGCGCGGCGGCTGGACTTCCTGGAACCCGGCGACCGCATCACTATGAACCGCGAGCGCCTGCTGAACGACGCCAAACAATTTGCCCGCGACATCGCCGCCGCGGGATATGCTCCGCCAACCCCGCGCGCCGATATCCCCGCGCCCGGGCAGAGCCTGCTCGCCACGTTCCGGATCGGAGTTCGCATGATGCGCGAAGGCGAGTACATTAGCGACCATGACGCGAAGGTCGCCAACAAGATCGCTCACGTGCTCTGCGGCGGTGATATCACCCCGGGGGTTCCGGTCAGCGAGCAATACTTCCTGGATCTGGAGCGTGAAGCCTTCCTCTCGCTTTGCGGGGAAAAGAAGACCCAGGAGCGGATCGCCTTCACGCTCAAGACCGGAAAGCCGTTGAGGAATTGATCATGAGCAGAACTGCAGTCATTGCCAGCGCGGTGCGAACCGCCGTCGGGAAGGCTCCCAAGGGCACCTTGCGCGCCACGCGCCCGGACGACCTGGCCGCCGCCGCCATTCAGGGCGCGCTGGAACGCGTCCCCAGCCTCGACAAAAAGCAAATCGAGGATGTCATCATCGGCTGCGCCATGCCGGAGGCTGAGCAGGGCATGAACGTCGCCCGCATTGCCTCTCTCCGGGCGGGACTCCCCGTCGAGTTGGGCGCGATGACCATCAACCGCTTCTGCGCGTCCGGCCTGCAATCCATCGCGCTCGCCGCCGAGCGCGTGGCCGGAGGCGGCGCCGACGTGATCGTCGCCGGAGGCACGGAGTCCATGTCGCTGATCCCCATGGGCGGCCACAAGGTCTCCATCAATCCCTGGATCGAGCAGCACTATCCGGATTCGTATCTGTCAATGGGCTTGACGGCGGAGCGCGTCGCGCGCCACTACGGCATCACGCGCGAACAGTCCGACCAGTTCGCCTTCGCCAGCCATCAGAAAGCGCTGGCCGCGCAGAGCGGCGGCAGGTTCGGCAATGAAATCGTGCCTGTGAACGTGACTTTCGCGCATCCGAACGGCGGTAGCCGGCTCGAACGGGCCGAGGTGCGATTCAAGACCGACGAAGGGCCGCGCGCCGACACCTCTCTGGACGCGCTGGCCAAGCTGCGGCCGGCGTTTCACGCCAAGGGCACGGTCACGGCCGGCAACTCCTCCCAGACGTCCGACGGCGCCGCGGCGGCCGTCGTCATGTCCGAGGAATGCGCGCGCTCGCTCGGAATCCGGCCCATGGCCCGCTTCGTCGCCTATGCGTACGCCGGCTGTCTGCCGGAAGAGATGGGCGTCGGCCCGGTCTATGCGATTCCCAAGGCGCTGAAACTGGCCGGACTGAAACTGGAAGACATCGAGCTTATCGAGCTGAATGAGGCCTTTGCCGCCCAGGCCCTTTCGGTAATCCAGATTCTCGGTCTGGACACGGCCCGCGTCAATGTCAACGGGGGCGCGATCGCGCTCGGACATCCGCTGGGTTGCACCGGAGCCAAGCTCACGGCAACCCTGCTGAGTGAGCTGAAGCGGCGCAACGCGAGATATGGAATGGTCACCATGTGTGTCGGCGGCGGCATGGGCGCTGCCGGTATTTTTGAAAATCTGAATTGAGGAGTACGAGATGGCAACCGTAAACGCACCCGCAACCGCTCGCCCCTGCAAAGGCGGCAGCTTCCTTCTCGAACAGCGCGGTCCGGGCGAGATCTTCACCCCGGAAGACTTCTCCGACGAGCACCGGCAGATCGCCAAAACCGCGATCGAGTTCGTCAACAACGAGGTCATGCCTGCCGCCGCGGACATCGAGGCCAAGAATTTCGAAGTCACCCGCAAACTGCTACGCAAGACCGGCGAATTGGGCCTGATGGCGGCCGATGTCCCAGAAGCCTACGGCGGCTTCGAAATGGACAAGGTCACCTCCGCCGTGATCGCCGAATCCATCAGTAAGCTGGGCAGCTTCTCGGTCGCGTTCAGCGCGCACGTCGGCATCGGCACCCTCCCCATCGTCTGGTACGGTACCGGGAAGCAGAAGCAGATGTACCTGCCGAAGCTCGCTACCGGCGAATGGATCGCTGCCTACGCCCTCTCGGAATCCTCCTCCGGCTCGGACGCCCTGAACTGTCGCGCGCGCGCAACTCTCTCCAGCGACGGTACCCAGTGGATCCTGAACGGCGAAAAGATGTGGATCAGCAACTCGGGTTTCGCCGACCTGTTCACAATCTTCGCCAAAGTCGACGGTGAGAAATTCTCGGCCTTCCTGGTGGAGCGCGGCACCCCGGGGTTCTCGGTCGGAGCCGAGGAGCACAAGCTTGGAATTCGCGGCTCCTCCACCTGTCCCCTGATCCTCAGCGATTGCAGGATCCCGGTGGAGAACCTGTTGGGCGAAGTAGGCAAGGGGCACCACATCGCGTTCAACATCCTGAATATCGGCCGCTTCAAGCTCGGCGCGGCAGCGGTTGGCGGCGCCAAGAACAGTCTCAACGATTCCATCGGTTACGCCAGGGAGCGCAAGGCGTTCGGAAAATCGATCTCCGAGTTTGGGCTGATCCAGGAGAAGCTCGCCGAATGCGCCACCGGAATCTTCGCCGGCGAGGCGCTCGTTTACCGCACCATCGGCATGATCGACGCGGCGTTGGCAAACGTGGACACCAAGGCCGAGGGCGCTTCCAGGGAAATCCAAAAACGGATCGAGGAGTATGCCGTCGAGTGCTCGATCCTTAAAGTCTGGGGATCCGAGATGCTGGACATGGTCGTTGACCATGCCGTCCAGATCTACGGCGGCTACGGCTACGTCGAGGAATATCCCGCCGAGCGCGCCTACCGCGATTCGCGCATCAACCGCATCTTCGAAGGCACCAACGAGATCAATCGCCTCATCATCACCGGCTTCCTCATGAAGCGCGCCATGACCGGCCAGCTTCCCCTGCTCGGCGCCATCAAGCAACTCATGGACGAGGTGATGTCCGGCCCATCGGCGCCCGTGGAATACGAAGGACCTCTGGCCGCCGAGCACCAGATGCTCGCCGCCGCCCGGAAACTGACCCTGTTTGCGGCCGGCGTGGCCTCGCAGCGCTACATGCAGGCTCTGGCCGATCAGCAGGAAATCATGGGCGCCCTGGCCGACTGCATCATGGAGGTCTACGCCATCGAATCCTGCATCCTGCGCACGGAAAAGATGCGCGCCGCCAGAGGCGAAGGTCCAGCGAAGCAGTCGATCGCCATGACCCGCTACTACGCTGCCAGGGCGATGCAGACCGTCGAGATGTCCGTCCGCAAGATTGTCGCCGGCGCCGCCGAAGGCGACATGCTGCGCACCCAGATGGCCATCGTGCGCCGCCTGGCCAAATACGAGCCGGCCGACACCATCTCCACCGGCCGCCAGATCGCAGGCGCTGTCATCGCCGCCGGACGCTACACGCTTTAGCCGCTACTTTCGCCGCGCCGCTTCGGCCCTGCGGATGAATTTCTCGCGAAGCTCGTAGGCTGCGATCGCCTGCTCGGACCCTTGCCGCGCCTGGGGTACGCTGAGTCGCCGCTCCGCCTCGTCGAACGTCTCCTCGGCGGTCATGCGCGCTTGAAATGCTTCGTCGTCGGCTTTCTTCAGTTTCGCCGCGAATTCCTTGAGTTCGGCGGCGACATCCTTCGCCTCCTCTACGGCCTTTTCGTAGGCATGTCTGCTGCGGGCGTTTCCGTCCAGATTGGAATGCGCTTGCAGTTCACGGTATGCCCGCCGCAAATCGTCGCCCCAGGAGCCTTTTACGTCCTTCTCCACCTCCTCCAGGTCCGCCCACGCCGCGTCGGCGGCCGCCCGCACCCGCTTCTTCTCGGTGAGCCATCGCCAGACTCCCCAGTCCTTGGCCTCGTTGAGCAGGGCCTTGGCTTTTTCCACGGACTCGATCGCTTTCATATCGGACCTTGCAATCCTGATTTCAGACTAATGAAAACGTGGGCCGAAGTCGAGAGCGGAATTCGCAATTCAATTTCCCGCCATTCCGCAGTACACTGAATCGGAGCTCCTTGTATGAAACTGGTGCTCGTTTTCCTGAGTGTTGCAGCTTCCCTGCCCGCTCAATCCCCGCCACCGGCGACATCCCAGGCCTTCGACTGCTATGTCGAGGGCGCCGAACACAGAATGCAGGCCGCGCCACAATTCCTCACCGTCGATACCGACGCCGCGCTCCGCGATCAACTGACCCGCGGCCGCAGGATTCTGACTGTTCCCGGCAACGCGCCCAATCCGCACAAACTGACCGGAGGCATGATTTACGATTGGATCGGCACCGTCTTCATCCCCGGTGCCACGCTGGAACGCGTGCTCGGCATGCTCCAGGATTACGATCGCCGCGCGCAATACTTCCCCGAGATTGTATCTGCCTCTAAACTGCTCTGCCGCACGGGCGACAACCGCTTCGGTTTCCGCATGACGTTGAAGGAACCCTCGGTCATCGAGACCGAAAACGACGTGGTCTGGGAGCGCCTGGACCAGAACCGCTGGCGTTGCCGCTCGTATTCCACCAAGGTCCGCGAGATCGGCAAACAGCACAACTACCTGCTCCGCCTGAATTCGTACTGGAGATTCGCCGGCACCGAACAAGGTGTTTACGTGCAAGGCGAGACCATCACGTTGAGCGGCGAGTTCAGCTCGCTGATGCGTACCATCGGATCGCTCGCCGGGATCAATCCCGAGAAGTCGCTGCGCAAGACACTTGAGCAGATGCGTGAATCTCAAGCGAGATCGGGCGCCGAGTTTCCCCGTCCGCCGGGCGGCCTGCCGGACTGCGGCGCCGCTCTGCCGACATCCGGATGTCCCGCCTCCTCCTCTCGGTGATCGGCATGCCGTCGTACGATTTCGACTACATCGTGATCGGATCGGGCTTCGGCGGAAGCGTCTGCGCCCACCGGCTCACCGAGAAAGGGTATCGCGTGGCGGTGATGGAGATGGGCAGGCGCTGGACCCCTGAAAATCTACCCCGGAACAACTGGATGCTCTGGCGCTGGTTCTGGCGTCCTTCGCTCGGGCTTCGCGGGTTTTTCAGCATTCAGTGGTTCCGGCACGTCGCCATTCTGCACGGCTGCGCTGTCGGCGGCGGCTCCATCACCTACGGAGCCACCCTGCTTCGGCCCAAGGACCACGTCTGGGACAACGGGTCCTGGAGCGGCCAGGCGGACTGGCATTCGGAGATGCCGCGCCATTTCGAAACTGCCGAGCGGATGCTCGGTGTCATCGAGAACCGCATTCTGGGGCCTGCCGACCAGCTCCTCAAGCGCGCCGCGGTCAACACCGGAAGGGGCGATACGTTTTACCCCACCAGGGTTGCCCTTTTCGAAGGCGCCGGCGGCGATCCGGGCGGCACCGTCTATCGCGACCCCTACTTCGGCGGCGAAGGACCCGAGCGCGCCACATGTATTCGCTGCGGCGGATGCATGATGGGCTGCCGTTACAACGCAAAGAACACACTCGACAAAAACTACCTCTATCTGGCCGAAAAACATGGCGCGCAGGTGTTCGAGGAAACCCGGGTCACTGCCGTGGAGCCGCTGAATGGTACCGGGGACGGCAGCGCCGGATACGAGGTTCGCACGGTGAAATCGACCGCGTGGCTCCGCCGCAATCCGCGCCGGTTCACCGCCCGATCGGTGGTCTTCGCGGCATCCGCGCTCGGCACCATGGACCTGCTGTTCCGCCTCAAGCAAAACGGCAGCCTGCCGCGAATCAGCGGTCAGCTCGGAAACCGCGTGCGCACCAACGCCGAGTCCTTGATCGGCGTCCGCGTGCCGCACGGCCTGGATGACCTCTCCGAGGGAATCGCCATCGGATCGGGAATCTATCTCGATGAGCACACCCACATCGAAGCCACACGCTATCCCGCGGGGTCGGATTCCCTGGGCCTGCTCTCAACGCCCCTGGCCGGCGGGCGTCCGGGATGGAACCGCGTTCTCACCTGGCTCGGAGTGCTGGCCCGCTCCCTCCTTTGCCACCCCCTGCGGACCGTGCGCTGCCTGCATCCTTTCGGCTTCGCGCGCGAGACGCTCATCATGCTCTGTATGCAGTCCACCGAAGGCCACATCGAGATGCGCTCCGGCCGGCCATGGTATTGGCCCTTCCGCAAATCGCTCTATAGCCGCGGCAAGCGCGTCCCCACGTTCATTCCGCAAGCCAACGAGTTTGCCCGCCGCACTGCCGCGCTGATCGGCGGAACCGCCATGAGCATGATCACCGAAATCCTCTTTGACATTCCCGCCACCGCCCACGTCCTAGGCGGATGTCCCATGGGCGCGTCGCCGGATGAAGGCGTGGTTGACGCCGGTCACCGGGTGTTTCGCTACCAGAATCTCTATATTTGCGATGGTTCGGTAATTGCCGCGAATCTCGGCGTCAACCCGAGCCTGACCATCACTGCCCTGGCGGAGCGCTTCATGAGCCAGATTCCGCCAAACGGCCAGGTTCACCTCTGAGCGATATTCTTCCCGAAATTGAAGCACGGTCCGATCGAGAAGCGCACCGTATTCCTCGAATCCGTGAGAAGATCGCTGAACAGGTGGTCGTGCACGAAATCGCCCTGTATGCGCACGGCAACGTGCTTGGAAAACAGCAGGTCGATGCCGCCGCCGAACCCGTAGAAGATTACGTTGTCCTTCTTTTCTCCCGTCGGCGCCAGCTGCGCCACAACTGCCGCCGCAATCGGGTCGCCCGCGTGGGGTGTGGCCGTCTCCTTGATGATCCCGCAGGACGGCCTGACGAAGATAGTGATCGGCTTCCAGTGCCGGAACGCCAGTTGCGGACCGCCGGCGAACGTCTGCGTGGTCGAGCTGGCCGGAACCACAAGCGCGTACCCCGCCGGGAGCTTCCCGGCTGCCGCCAGCTGGCCGAGCATGGCCGCCAATTGCTGTTGAACCGACGGCACGAGCAGATTCGGCGTTAGGGTAAGATCGCCCTGTACCACGCTGTAATCGAATCCTAACGACATCCAGGTCCACGGCCGCACGCCGAACTGGGTGTGAAATCCGTTCTCGGCCAGGCCGACGTGAGGGCTATTGAGATAGGTGTATCCGGTGAACAGATCGAACCGGGTGACATAGGTTTGTTGGCCCAGAACATTTGCGGCCAGCAGGATGATCAGCATCGGAACCGCAACGCGGCAGCTGATTCTGACGGTGGGGAGCACGGAATTCGTTCCTCCTCTCTACTACGGGAACCGGGGCGACAGCTTCAGCAACTTGAGCACCTGATAAACATTGACATCTACCTCTTCCAATGCAAGCCTTACATGCCTCTCGCCGGCTCTTGCCGCCAGCTCCTCCAGGAGCACCAACGCCGCCGGCTCGATCCGCCGCACGCCGGAGAAATCCAGCACCATTTCTCCGTCCGCGCTACCCACTCGGCCGAGAGCTTCTCTCAGTGCGGCAACCGGATCACCATCCAATTTCATGGGCGCTTCGCTCATCGAGTTCTCCTATGACGCCCGTGCGGCTCTGCTCAGCCCCCGGCCGTTGTAAGCGCTCCAAAGCAATTCCGCCAGCTCGCTCATCAGCGGCATGCGCGGATTGGAGCGCCAGCTCGGATCTTCGAACGCGTTCCGCGTCAGCTCCGGAATCGCCCGTTCGAACTCCTCCTTCGCGATACCCAGATCGGCAATCGACTTCGGTATCGCCAGCAGGTCCAGCAGGCCCTCGACCGCCCTCACCAGGTTGCCGACCTTCTCTTCAATGCTCTCGCCACCCAAGCCCAGCAGGTCCGCCGTCGTGGCGTACTTCTTGTGCGCGACATACGTCCGCTGGTTCGGCGACGGCATGAACTTGCTGGGCACCGACGCGTTGTACGCTATCACGTGCGGCAGCAGCAGCGCGTTCGCGCGGCCGTGCGCCACTCCAAACCGCGCGCCGAACGCGTGGGCCAGCGCATGGTTTACGCCCACCGACGCATTCGAGAATGCCATGGCCGCGATGCAGGCCGCGTTGTGCATCATGCTTCGCGCCTCCTCGTCATCGGGGTGCTCGTACGCGGACGGGAGATACCTGAAAACCAGCCGGATCGCCTGCATGGCGTTCGAATCGGTGTACGGGGATGCGTAAATGGATACCCCGGCTTCCAACGCGTGCGTCAGGCAATCGATCCCCGTGTCCGCGGTGAGCGCCCTTGGCATGGTCATCACAAACTGAGGGTCCACAATCGCCACATCCGGACTCAGCGAGTAGTCTGCCAACGTGATCTTGCGCCCGCTCGCCTTATCCGTCAAAACCGCAAACGGCGTCACTTCGCTGCCCGTCCCGCTCGTCGTAGGAATCGCGATCAGCCGCGCGCGGCTGCCGTTCCCGCCCGGAAACCGCACCACGCGCTTGCGAATATCCAGGAACGGCGCCGCCAGCTCCTCTAAGTCCGCTTCGGGGGACTCGTACTTGAGCTTCATGATCTTCGCGGCGTCGATCACCGACCCGCCGCCGAGCGCGACAATTTGGTCGGCGTCATTTAGCCGCAGCGCCTCCACGCCCTGCACCACCGCTGCCGCTTCCGGCTCGGCATCCGGAATCGCCAGGACACGAAGCATGGTGCCCGGCGGCATCCAGCGGCGCACCGTATCCACGTGACCCATCTGCTCCAGCGCCGGGTTGGTCACGATCACGGTCGAGCGTGACGGGAACTGCCGCAGATTTTCCACGGCGTTCCTGTTGAAGTAGATCTGATTGGGCACCCGATACCACATATGCGCCTGGGTCCTCCGCGCCACACGTTTGATGTTCAGATAGTGGTAAATATTGACGTTGTCCGTGGTGCTGTTTCCGCCGCCCGTCCCGCACCCGAACGAGAACGTCGGCACCATGTCGTTGTACACGCCGCCCAGGGCGCCGATCGAGCCCGGCGAATTCACGATGATCCGTCCGGCGTTGATCACCTCGCTGAACTTCCGGATCACCTCTTCGCTGCGTGAGAAAACCACTGCCGTGTGTCCCAGCCCGCCCGCGTGATTCACGTCGATGCAGACCTTGAGTGCCTCTTCCACGGATTTGGCGCGATACACGGCCAGCACCGGGAACAACTTCTCGACCGATAGCGGATGTTCGCGGCCCACGCCCCCAATGGGCGCGATCAGCAGCTTGGTGTCCGGCTTCACCCGCAGTCCCACCGCGCGCGCGATGTCCACGGCCTTCTGACCAACCGCCAGCGGCTGCGCGTAGCCGGTCTGCGGATCGACCAGCGCGCGCGCCAGCAGGCTCGCCTCCTCGGCCCGGCAGATGTGAGCGCCCAGGCCGTCGAACGCCGCCAGCACGCGGTCGTAGATCTCGTCGTCGATCACTACCGTCTGTTCCGAGGCGCAGATGGTGCCGTTGTCGAAGGTCTTGGAAGTGATGATGTCCACCACCGCCATGTCCAGGTCGGCACTCTTCTCCAGGTAGACCGGTGTGTTGCCTGGTCCCACGCCCAGCGCCGGTTTGCCGGAACTGTAGGCCGCTTTCACGGCGCCGCGCCCGCCCGTGGCGTCGATCAGCCGTACGTCCTTGTGGTGCATGAGGTAGACATTGTCCTCGATCGTGGGCTCGTCCAGACAGGTGAAAACGCCCTCCGGCGCGCCATGCCGGACTGCGGCTTCGTACATGACCCGCGCCGCCTCCCGGCAACACCGCCAGGCCTTCGGGTGGGGGCCGAAAATCGCGGCGTTGCGCGTCTTGATCGCCATGATGCACTTGAACAGGACCGTCGACGTGGGATTGGTGATCGGCGTCACCGAGAAAATCACCCCGATCGGCTCTGCAACCTCCGCGATGCCGCGCTCCGGGTACTCGGCGATGGTGCCCACGGTGCGCCTGTCCCGCACATAGTTGTACACGAACTCCGTGGCCACCATGTTCTTGATGATCTTGTCTTCCAGCACCCCGAGGCGCGTTTCCTGAATCGCCATCTCGGCCAGGTGCTGCGCCTGCGCCATGCCCGCCAGGACCATGGGCTTGACGATCGCGTCTACCTCGCGCTGCGTATACTGTGTGAACGCTGCGGCCGCCGCCCTGGCGCGCGATACCAGTCCTTCCAGGTAGGCGATCCGCTCTTCACTGAGGCTCGAGACCTTTTCCGTCATGCGGGCATCTCCAGCCAAAAATTCGGCCCTTCAGGTCTGAAAGTCTGGTCGCACTCAGTATAGCGCTTAGCGCCCTTCAGATCCGGGCCAGACGGCGTAATGGCAGATACAGAGCCTCCCGCTGGATGGCGAGGAAATCTCTGCCCTTTAAGGGCGCGTGGAACAGGCCGAAGCTCGCGGCCGCGCGCGCCAGGAACTCGCGGAGAATCACCTGGTCCATCGCGACCTCGTGGCCCGCGACATCGTGCAGCACGCCGTCCAGGGTGAACAGCACCTTCCGGAAAAGAAACAGCGCCGCGGGGAAGCGCACGCCGGCGAGCGCGATTTCGTCGAGCAGCATCATCGCGTCCAGAACCCCGGGCGGCCGGCCCTCCCTGAGCCCTTCGAACAGGCGCGCAACATGCGCCCGGATCAGGTCCCCTTTGCCGGGCTGGCGATCGCCGCCGCTCAACGCCTCGATCGCCGCGCAGACGCCCTCGCGATTGCGCAGCATCGTCATCAGGGCGAGCAGCACGAGCTGCCGACGCGATTCGCGGTCCAGCCGTTCGGCCAGCGCCCAGTCGAGTACCACCAGCTCGCGGTTCGGCTCGTCGTAGAGAAGGTTGCCGGCATGCGGGTCGGCGTGGAAGAAAGCCGTGTCCGCCCACGAAAAAAACGGCACCGCGATGAGCGCCTCAATGATCTGCTCGGCGATTCGTTCCCGCCGTATGGGCCACTTCTTGCAAGCGTCCGTCACCTTCACCCCGGCCTCGGCGCTCATCGCCGTGATGCCCTCCGCGCAGAGCTCCGGGATCGGACGGGGCACACGGATGCCGAAGCTCGACCGGTACATCTCGCGGGCCTCGGACAGCGCGGCCTGCTCGCGCGCAAAATCCAGCTCATGCTCCAGCAGCCGCCGAACCTCCTCCAGAGTTTCGCTGACCTGGCGTACGGCGAAGCCGTATTTCCTGGTCTTCCCAGCCAAGTATTCGCCCAGC
>Ga0335080_10006306_pt1 | contig 12253 bp, 12 predicted proteins | sample Lox_Sample_34_FD_206720 | JGI IMG/M metagenome (GOLD analysis project Ga0335080, IMG submission 206720) | Soil microbial communities from Loxahatchee National Wildlife Refuge, Florida, United States - Lox_Sample_3.4 | ecosystem: Environmental > Terrestrial > Soil > Wetlands | place: USA...
GGGGCTGGAGTCAATACCGCACGTGCGATCACCAGACGCTGAATCTGGTTGGTTCCTTCATAGACCTGCATGATTTTCGCGTCCCGCATTGCCTTCGCAATCACTGAGGTATACCCGTACGAACCCATCAGGCTGACGGCCTGAGAGGTCACTGCCATGGCAACATCTCCGCAAATCGCCTTGGCAATCGCCGATTCTTTCGAGAAAGGCGCGCCGGAATCGCGAAGTCTCGCGGTGTGATGCAACGTCTCCCGTGCCGCTTGCACCTGGATCTGCATGTCGGCCAGCTTGAACTGCAACGTCTGGCCGGGCTGCATCTTGCCGGGGAATCGCTGCTGCAAATACTTCACGCATTCGTCGAGCGCGCGCTGCGCGATGCCCACGGCAAGGGCGGCAATCAACTGACGCCCCAGATCGAGAGTCATCATGGCGATCTTCATGCCATCCCCCTCCTTGCTGAGGAGGTTACTGGCTGGGATGTGAACATCCTTCAGTAGCAGTTCGACCGTGTTCGAACTGCGAATTCCCAGTTTGTGATCGGTTGCCCCGACTGTGAAACCGGCGCGGCCTTTTTCGACGATGAAAGCACTGATGCCCTTCACTCCCTTGCTCGGGTCGGTCTTGGCTAAAACCACATACACGCTGGCGTAGCCGCCATTCGTGATGAAGCACTTGGTGCCGTTGAGGACATAATCGTCGCCCGACCTGACTGCCGTGGTGCTGACTGCCGCGGCGTCGGAGCCGGCCCCGGGCTCGGTCAAAGCGAAAGCCGAAAGTCCGCCCTTCACGATGACATCGAAATAGCGTTGCTTCTGTTCGTCATTTCCGACAAGCAGTACAGAATCCATCCCCAGAACGCCTGCAGCCAGCGTTGTCCCCATACCTCCGCAGCCATAACCCCACTCCTCCGCAACCACCGCCTGGGTGAGCGCGTCATACCCCAGGCCACCGTATTTCTTGGGTATGGCCATGGTGAAGATCTTGCTTTCCTTGGCTGCCTCGAGCAGAAAAGGATGGAACTCGCCCTTTCTGTCGTACTCGGCAGCGTTCGGGATGATGTGCTTGGCGACGAACTCTCTCGCTGCGTGTTTGATCTCCTGCTGCTCTGTGGTCAATATGCTCATAGCTTTTTCAACCTCTTCACCCTCGAACGCGATTCACCTCTTGTTGCGTCGATGGTTGGATTCGAACCTCATTCTCGACCAGACTGAAGTGCACCCCGGATGCCAACCGGCCGGAACAGTGCTCGCAACCGGGAACTCCGAGTCAACTCGGGCTTTGATGACGGTTTACGGTGGACATGCCGATCCCGCGGATGGTGCATATGAGGCAGCGCAACCATGTGCGTGCCCCAAACAAGGCAGTTGTGTTCACGATGAATCTGCTGTCATGCGCGCAACACACCTCCCACTGAAGCGGGGACCTCACCGGGGTGCAACACGAACCTGGACTCTGGGTCATGAAGACGCGAACAGACTCCGCGACTGTCAGGCGAAATCCCGAAACGCGTGAGTGGGCCTCGTCGATCGTGAGCTTGGCCGGCAGCCGCAGTCTGCGGATTCGACCGGAAGTTCGGAGCCTGTATCACGCAGCAGCGGTGATGGCCAGCAGTTACGTAGGGGCCCTCATTCATGCGGCGGCTGAAATACTGGAGGCCGCCGGCGTTCCGCGCTCACCGGGCTGACTGCATTAGTGCCGCTGGCCAGAACATGCGCCGAAAACTCTTTCAACATCGGACCAATTTAGGCTTTGATCGGTCCTATTGAGCGGGGGGGACAGCACCACCGTATTAGGTCATCTGAAGGACTTGGCAAATCTTTCGTCGCCGATGAGGCGATTGTGCTGCTCCGCCGGAGAATTGGTGGTCCAAATGGCTCTGGTGCATGGATTGCACGAGACGAAGGCAGCGGAAATCGAGAGAATGTCGAGGTCGGCCCAATGACCGGGGTACCGAAGAAGCTGCGAGTGCCCGATCTCGCCGCGATGAAGAAACGCGGCGAACGGATCGTCATGTTGACCGCCTACGATTCCACCATGGCGCGGTTGTTCGATCGAGCGGGCATTGACGTCCTACTGGTCGGCGACTCGCTCGGGCACGTGATTTTGGGACTGGATACGACGATTCCAGTGACACTGGATGCCGTCATTCACCACACGCTAGCTGTGACACGAGGCGCCAGCCGCGCTCTGGTTGTGGCCGACATGCCGTTTCTGACTTATCAGGTAACGCCCGAACAGGCGATGCGGAATGCAGCAAGACTCTTTCAGGAGGGAGGCGCTACCGCCGTGAAACTGGAAGGTGGACGGGCCGTCGCGGATACGGTTCGAAGACTCACGGCGGCTGGTCTCCCTGTAATGGGACACGTCGGTCTGACGCCTCAGCATGTGCATCGCCTCGGAGGAATGCGGCAACAGGCTCGCGACGACGAGGCAGCGCAGAAACTGATGCTCGATGCACTCGCTCTGGAAGACGCAGGAGCATTTGCAGTGGTACTCGAAGCGATTCCGGAAGCTGTTGCCGCGTCCGTTACGTCCCGTCTGCACATTCCAACGATAGGAATCGGCGCGGGGCGTCATTGTGATGGTCAGGTGCTGGTCAGCTACGACATGCTTGGGTTGTTTGACACTTTCGTGCCGCTATTCGTAAAACAGTACGCTCAACTCGGGAACGACATCCTGAGTGCAGCGAAAGATTATGCGGACGAGGTACGTCAAGGCGTATACCCGAAGCCCCTGTCCCGGGGCGCGACAGCCCCTCCCTAGTGGCACTAAGATGACTGCCATCGTGCAACGTGTAGCGGAATGGAACCGCATCGCCGCTGGGATCCGGCGCGAGCAAGTATTAGGGTTGGTTCCTACCACACAGAAGCAGGCCCGCAATGCGCTGGTGTCGTGACGCAAGCGTTTGGATTTTGTGACCAAACGGTTCCGGTAGGTTTTGTGAGGATTTCCGTCTGTCCGCGCAGGTAAACTAGCGGCCCAACAAATTGACCCGGAGTGAGGCTCTACTTACCTGAGACGATCTACCCGGCTTTGGCTAATGCGCCAGAGGTTCGGTGGTGTGATCGGAGGGGTCGATAAATGCACTAGGGCAAACCTGGTGCGCAAATCAAATAGGAGAAGAGGGAAAGAGTATGAAAGCATGCAAATTCGTTTTGGACATCTTTCTGGTATCTGGCACTGTACTAAGCGCGCAGGAGACTACGCCGAAGTATGAGGTCGGTCTGAATTATTCCGGGTTACATGTGAACTCCGCCAATGCGTGAACTGTTCCAAGACGCCGTTTCTTCGACATTAATGGCCGGCAATGAAGGAGGCCAGACGACCGGCGCAGACAGCCATCTGGCGCGGCTGTACACCCCGACACTTGAGGAGCCTTGGCTGCGTTCTCTGATCCGGACGATTGACGAGACCATCCATCCTCCTGAAATGCCTCCCCTGCTGGTCACTTCCAAGCCGATCGCCGTCAAGGAGATTTGGGGGCTTTATAACAAAGACAAGAAATCTAGCTGGATGTCGCTGGCCATCCACTGCAGTGTAGTAGTTCTGCTGTTCACCGTGGCGTCCAGCAAGGCCGTGCAGAGTACGGCCAAGCGAGTTGTTTCGTTGATCGAGCCGGATATCGCGGCATACATCCCTAAAATGGCCCAGCGCAGGCAGCAGATGGGAGGAGGCGGGGGCGGCGGCGATCGTTCCCCCACCCCTGCCAGCAAGGGTCGCCTGCCCAAACCTTCCATGAAGCAGTTCACACCGCCGATGGCAGTGGTGAGCAACTCAAACCCCAAGCTGCTAATGGAGCCGACCATCATCGCACCGCCAGACACGCCATTGCCGAATGTGAATCTGCCGAATTGGGGTGATCCGATGGCCCGTGTTGGTCTTCCTTCGAATGGCCCGGGTTCAGGGGGCGGCATAGGAAGCGGTTCGGCTGGCGGCGTCGGCCCAGGCCAGGGCGGCGGATACGGTCCAGGAGAAGGTGGCGGAGTAGGTGGCGGCGTGTTCCGCGTGGGCGGCGGTGTTTCGGCGCCGGTGGTGCTTTATAAGGTGGATCCTGAGTATTCCGAAGAAGCTCGCAAGGCCAAATATGCCGGAACGGTAGTCCTCCAGTTGATCGTAGATGCAACTGGCAGGGCGCAGAGTGTCCGGGTGATGCGCAGCTTAGGGCTGGGATTGGACGAGAACGCTATCCTGGCTGTCAACAAATGGAAGTTCCGTCCCGGCTATCGGAACGGGCAGCCAGTGGCGGTAATAGCGAACATCGAAGTCAATTTCCGCCTATTGTGAGAATGCAGGTTCATAGCATGAACTTGATCAAATGAGTCTGGGGCGTAGGATGTTTCGCGTATGGTGATACGCTCTTGCCGAGAACTCTGAAAAGTCAATGGGAAAAAGTATAAGTTACATCTCCAGCATGGTTCCTCTTTAGGCCATCGATTTTGATCCATGTACCGCCTGCAGCTTCGCGGCGATGTGCGATCCGGGTCGTCTCGGTTGTTGGTGCGTTCAACGATAAAACGCAACAAGGCCTTGGGTGATGCGGCGAGATCAAAAATGCGCGAAATTGCAACACGGTGTGTCAGAATCTACCGCGATTTCAACGCGCAGTTTCGAGGCCCTGAGTTGCATTCAAAAACCCTGCAAGTTAGACCTATGGTTGTTCTTTCCTATGAAACTGCAGAACGCGGTAAGGGCAGCTCGTTCTGCGCCGTAGGCAACACCTGCACTTAGCGCAATCGTTATTATGATCAGGACAATTCCCATAACAAGGTACCTCACTAACCCGAGTGGAGCAGTTGTGCTTCCACATTCTATGGAACTGGGCAGAAATCCCTGGGCGGCACAAGCGTAACGCTGGAAGTGTCAGCTTAGATCTCGGCGGATACAAATGCGGATCGTCACCCAACTACGGAAACCTCTGATGATGTTAGACACTCACAACGGGACAAGGCGAGTCGCGAATAATCGAATAGGTATTGGTTTGCAAGCTGCCAACAATGCCGATCTTCGTGGGGCCCCCGAAAACCACCAGGTCGGCTTTGTGTTTCTCAGCAGCCGAGCGCACAACATTGCTACGCTTCCGCCGTCGATGTAAATGCCGGCATCGGCCGCGCCGCACTTTGTGCCATTATCGCTTCGGCCGACGCGAGCTCGCTACGCAGCCTCGCGCCAGCTATATCGATGATGCAGGCCGCCGAGCCGGGGACTCGAGATCACCGTCGCGGCCGGCGCAGGCTTGCCTTCTACTGGCCGTCGATTCGGCGTGTCGTTATCGAGGGAATCGTGAATCCGGTCGTCGTGATGGTAGTTCACGTAATCGCGAATGAGCCTCCGCAGATGTTGTTCGTTCAGCGCGACGACGGTCGAGAATCTCTCGGCGGCAGCTTCCCACCCAGCGTTCCGCAATCCGTCACGCCCAAGTGGCAAGAGTTCGATGGACCGAGTACAGCGATAGACTGTCAGTTACTTGGTTTTTTGCAGACCAGCAAGCTCCTCTTGCTGCTCTTCAGCCTTTTGCCAACTGGAATTGGGGTTGTATTCCTTCATAGCTTTGGCGTGAGCATCGGTCTTCTTGCCGAGATCCTTCTGATACACCACTCCATCAACGCCAACGATGAATGTCAGCACACCGGACGATCTGTATTCCGCTGGATAGGCCACGAAAGCGAAACCCTCGGTCATCTTGCCCCTTACGATGTAACTCTTCGCGCCGTCTGGGCCATTCTTTCCCTGACGCGTTAGGATGTGGTAATAGTAACCGCGGTAAGGAGTCGGAGAGCCATTACGGCTCTTGGCATAGCCCTCAGCAACGGCCGATGCTACCAGGGGCCCGATAGGGCTCTGGGGTTCGCCGCCAACCGCTTTCCAATAAAGGCCATTGTGCCGCCCTTCATCACTCAAGATGTTTTGGGCGTACTCGTTGTGCTGTGTGGAGTAGTATTCTTTTTCCGCCGCCACCAGCTGCTGGCAAACGCGAATAGTCGACATTTCATTCCGGCCAATTCGCCTGTACAAAATCTCTTTCTTGCCCGCCTCGGTGTCGAAATACCACGAGTTGCCTCTGTTCACGAGCGGTATTGGCGTGGGCCAGTTCTTCGCGCCGATATATAACGTAGTGGTTCCATCCGGTTCTTTCACCAGACGGTGCATTTCCTGATATCTCTGCACGAAATTAGCGCGGCTATGGGCGTCCTCGATTTCGTCTCCCGACGAGATGATTTGCTTCCCGTCTGGTCCGAGGATATCGAGCATCGCCTTTTCGTCATTACTCTTCACAGCCGTGACGAGAGCGTTGCTCGCCTCCTCCGCGGATGAAAAGGTTTTCTGGCCCTGTTGCTGCGCCAGGAAACGGGTGGGAAAGCATCCCGTCAAAAGAATAGCGAGCGCGGCTAACTTAAGAAGACGGGCCCATTGAGATTTGTCGAACTTCAACTTCATTCGCCGCATATGGGTGCTCTCCATTTCTGAATTTCACGATCTACCAGGAACATAACGAAACTTCGATTACCGCCGCCCGCCGCCACCGCCGTGAAACCCTCCACCGCCATGAAACCCTCCGCCACCACCGAAGCTCGCGCCTCCGCGTGACGAAAAGCTTCTTTCTTGTCCGCCATGGTCATAGCCGCCGAAGGCGCCCGAGCGGACGCCGCTCTCACCGCGGGGTTCGGCGTATCCGCGAGCAGCCCGGGCATCTCCGTTGAAAGGCCTGGCCGCTGCGCCGGGACGGTTCTCAACTTCGCCGCGCCCGCCCATGTTCCCGTTGGAAGGCCTGTTCGCTTCGCTGGTGCGGTCGCGCGCTCCGCTGCGCCCGCCATCAACTCCGCCGCGTTCGCCTCTGTCCCGGTAGAAGTTGTTCCGGTTATAGAACGTGTTGCTCCGGGAGTAGTACCGGTTGTGGTCGTGAATTATGTATCGGTTATGCCAATCGCATCCCCAATGATGCCAGCCCCATCCAAAACCTCCGAACCAACCGATTCCGAAGCCAACTCCGAACGAGAGGTACGGGCCGCCAAACCAGATTCCGGGATAGGGGTACCACCCCGGCCACTCCATGATAGGATCTCCGTAAACCACCCACGGATCGTACGCGGGAACGTAAACGACAGCGGGGCTAGCAGGCTCAACGATGATCGTCGAGTCTTGCGTGGTTACGGTTTGCTGCGGCGTGGTCTTAAGATTGCCGGCTTCTTGCGCTCGCCGGCGCATTACCTGCACCGCATCCATCATTTCCGGTTGCTGGTTGTAGTAGGCGTCGCCTAGAGACGACGTCCAGGAGAGGTTCTTGTCCATATTTCCAAGGACGGATGGAAATGCCGTGAGCGCCTTGATGCTCGGGTCCCAGGGTTGTTGATCTACAGCCTGTCCCAAAGCGTCACCCTTCAAATCAGGATGCGATTGTACCCATCGATCGGCCTCGACGACTTGCTCGGGAAACGTGGACGCCGCCAGGATTTGCGACACAAGCGAATCCGGATACAGCGCAATCGGTGCTACCAACTGCAGCAACTGTTCGGGAGTCTGTTGCGTGTGTGTTGGCGCCGGCGTGGCCTGCGCCGGGGCTTGCGCGTCTTGGTAGGCCCATAGGCTCTGAGGCCAAGTCGGGAACAGCAGAGCGAGCGACAACAGGGAAACCAAAATCTGCTTGCCCAATCGAGGCCTTGAAAACCCGGCAGCATGTCCGACAATGTTCATGTTCGTGAACCCGAATCTCCGTTTCTTCGTGAGAGCTGTTTCTTATTCCGCGTTCGCTCTCTAGTTATGCACGTAGCATTTTTCGTGCCACCCACCTCGCGCCACTGCATACGACGGTTCTTTCAATCATTTTCGGTAGGCTTCCAGGTCGAATCGGGATCATATTGAGTTAGGGCTGTCGCCGCTTGCGCGGTGTCGGGACCGAGGTCCTTTTGGTAGATGATTCCAGCCGGAAGCGAGCAACGCGGCGCTGCTTATTAGTGCGGTGGCGAGAAATGCTTTCATAACGTATTGTTTTTTGGCATGCGTTTTATGTGGTCCATATGGGGTCCCTTAATTTGAGAAAAACTGCCTCATACCATAAGAGCCTCACCGAACGCCCTTTGTTGGTGTTCGGTACCAGCGAGTCACTTCGAAGCGGCTGATTCCAACAGGAGCGCTGTGCAGACGCTCCCTTCTCTTAGATTAAGATCTTGCCAGTAAAGACGTTAAGCGAGGGTTTCTTTGTTCACAGTACTCAAATCTGCAACACTGCTGGATGCCTTTAGGAGCGATCCAGGCTCAAGGGGATGATTGTGAAGTAACGCGCCACTCCAACGTCAACTAAGCCGCAGTGGGCCGCCCATTAAGGCCACAGTTTTAGGCGTCTCGACGGCACGCGAGTCCAGCGACGCATTGCAAATCGTCCCCAATCTCTCAAGAATTTTGATCTCGTGCTCCGCACGCTCGGCATCGGGCAGTCTGTTCACCAAGTCGAGAGCGTGCTCAAGAATCCCTGCGGCTTGCCTAGGTCCAAACAGCCGCCCGGCGCTATCCGCTGCAAGGTGCAGGTACTTGATGGCACGCGGCCAATCTCGACCCTGTTCGAAGTGGCCCGCCAGCCAAGCCGCGTCCTCGTCCACTCGTTCCAACAAATTTGCCTCACCCCACTCTCCTAATTGCCTGTGCAGCTTGACTCTGCGTTCCGGAGCAATTCGCTGATAGCACACTTCGCGGTAGAGCGCATGAACAAACTCGTAGCATGCGGAGACCGTGCCGTCTGGGAACTGCTCAGAGCGGGCCGAGCACAGAATACAATGCCGCCGCGAAAGCGTTTCGCACACGTCCTCAAAGGCTTCCGGCTCCAAGTCACCAGCCGCGGCTCTCGGGACGACCGCGAACCGGGAGCGGCCGACGCTCTCCAGGCTCGCCACCTCCAGCACCCGCTGCTCCTCAGTGCTCAGCCGATCGATCTGTAATTCGATCAGCTGGCGCAGACTTTCCGGCACCTCCAGATCGATTTCCTCAAGCGGCAAGTTGAGTTTGCACTCTCCGTTCTCCCGTGAGATCAAACCACGCTGCGTCATGTGTTCCAGTGCTGCCACCATGAACAGCGGATTTCCCTCCGAATGCCGGTGAAGCAGCGCGGCCAGACCCTTCGGCACACTGGCGTCTGACGACTGGCCGGCCAGATACGCCGCTATGTCCTTTTCCCCTAGCGGCTCCAAAGCAAGCTCATGACATAGCTGATGAACCAAAAGGTCTTGCTTCACCGCATTCAATGGATGGTTGGCCAGTGCCACGTCTACCGGACGATATGTGGCGACCACCATCAGCTTCGCAGTGCCTCGGCCACGCGACAGCGCGGAAATGAGATCGACTGTGGAGGGATCCACCCAATGAAGATCCTCCAAAACCAGCAGGAGGGGTTTCTCCGAAGTGATCGTCTCCAGAGCCTCGCCGATCTCACGCAGCATCCTCTGCCGTGTCGCGCCCTGGATTTCGCGTTGCAAGGTCTCGCCCTGTTGGCGTTTTAACAGCGCAGGGAATTGAACCAACCAGGTAGGAGCTTGCGCTGCGAGGATCTGGACCACGGAGTCTCCCTCTGGACCACGACATAAATTGCCCAGCGCCTCCAGCACCGGGTAATAAGCTTCCTTGCTGCCGTAACCTTCAACGCACTGGCCCCTGGCGATACGAATGGATCCGCCTGTGGTAGCCTGCCGTTGAAATTCGTCCACCAGAGTGGTCTTTCCGATGCCCGGCTCGCCGGTGACGAAAACGATCTGCCGCTGGCCGCCGAACGCTCTGCCAAGGTAAACTCCCAACTCACCGAGCGCTCGCTCTCTTCCCACCAGCTTGGTTTGCGCCGGTATCTGAGGCGCGGGGTCAGCCGACGCTGCATCACGAACGGCCGCGATGAACTGGTATCCGCGCCGTGGCAGGGTCTCGATATAAATAGGCTTCTTCGGGTCATCTCCCAGCACGTCTCGGATGTCGAAGATGTGCCGCTTCAAAACCTCGGGTTGGACGAAGGTATCGGGCCACACGGCCTCTAGGAGCTCTTGCTGGGTCACCAGGCGTCCAGCGTGATCCACCAAATACAGCAGTATGGCAAACGCTTTGGGCTTTAGGAGGATACGCTCCTCATCGCCGTGATCGCCGCTCCGCCAGAGGCACTGATTGGCAGTGTCCAGCCGGAATGGAGGGAACTCCTTTATGCCTGTCCGCGAAATTCGTGGGAAGGCATTAGTAGTCGCATTGTGAGACGAAGTTGCCCCCCGCAGTCTTGATCTGACTCCCTCTGCCGGTAACATCGCAGTCACTCTAGCACCTATTGTGATTCCGTCTCGCAAGGTCACGTTTTGAGAGCCGCGCGAACACTCTCGAGCAAAACTTCGTCATCGAATGGCTTGCCCAGGAACATCATGGCGCCGGCTTTCATGGCCTGTGTTCGCATTCTCGTATCTCCATATGCCGTGATGAAGATAACCGGTATCCGGAAATTCTCCTCTGCCAACCTGGCTTGGAGTTCGAGACCACTCATCCCGGGCATACGGATATCAGTGATCAAGCACGCGGTCTCGCTCTGTTGGCCGGATTCCAGAAACTCCTCTGCTGAAGCAAACGATCGAGTATTCAAGCCAACCGATTTCAGCACACCGTGGATCGCGCTGCGCGCGGATTCATCATCGTCCACGATGGCAATCAACTGCGTTTTGCGCCGTTCGTCCATGACTAGAGGAAAGATACTATAGGAGGGAAAGGGACACAATTATGCGAAGGTTGATGCAATTATACCTTCGTATATGGGATCTCATACCCCGGAAAGCTATTTGGGGGTGCGGAGGTCGAGTTTCTCAGCCATTCTAACCAAGTCGGCCACCGACTCCGCCTGCATCTTGTGCATGACATGACCGCGTTGAACTTTGACGGTGATCTCACTCGTCCCCAGTTCAGCAGCAATCTCCTTGTTGAGCCTACCTGCGACCACTAGGCTCATTACTCGGCATTCGCGCTCAGTGAGCGTCTCGAAACGCTGCCGCAATGCCGCAATTTCAGAACGCTGTCGCCGTATTGTACGGTCCCGTTCAAGAGCTTGCTGAATCGCGTCGAGCAGATCCTGATCCCGGAAAGGCTTGGTCAAAAACTCCACGGCACCGGCCTTCATAGCCCGCACCGTCATCGGAATGTCACCATACCCAGTAAGGAAGATAATGGGAATTCGAATATCTGCTCCGGCGAGTTGATGCTGGAAATCAAGCCCGCTTAGCCCAGGCAGTCTGACATCGAGCACAAGGCAACTGGGCCCATCCGGGGGCCATCTGCGCAGGAAGTCTTGTGCGGACGCGAACGTCTCAGCTCGCAGCCCGACGGATCTCACCACGCCCTTGATTGCGTCACACACAGAGACATCATCATCGATTACAAAAACCGTGGGCTGATCTTCAGTCATCGGCGGTTTGCGTGTTTCGTGCGCAGAGTCGATCGGACGAGGCGCCATGCGAAGAACTCATCGTCTTCAACGGCGAACGGGTCGTCTGCCTGGATCATAACGTGCTATCGCCCTCAACTGGCAGCGTGAACCGAAAGACAGCACCGTGGGGCTGGTTCGGCGTTGCCCATAGCCGTCCGCCGTGGGCCTCGATAATAGAGCGGCTTATCGAGAGCCCCATGCCCATGCCATCGGGCTTGGTCGTGTAGAAGGACTCGAACAGGCAGGAGAGATTCGCCGGATCGAGCCCCGGGCCGGAATCTCGCACTTCGACGAACACCTCGTTCGAATCGCTTCCGCCGGCGCCCACCACCAACTCGCGCGGTCTGTTGCCCACCCCGCTCATCGCCTCCATGGCATTGACGATCAGATTGAGAATCACTTGCTGCAGTTGGACTCGATCTGCGCAAACGAGAGGTAGATCGCTCGATAGGTGCGTCCGCAGCTCGACACGATTCCTCTGCAATTCACTGTGGGTCAACGCGATAACTTCGAGAATGGCTGTGTTGATGTCCAAGCGGTCCCTGCGCGGCGGCACTTTCTTGACGAGCGCGCGAATGCGGTAGATGACCTCGCCTGCTCGCTTGCCGTCTCTGACGATGAGTTCAAGATACTGGCGGACCTCGCCTATGTCCGGCGGCTGCGCGGCGAGCCAGCGTAAACAGGTGCCGGCATGGGCGACTACGCCGGTGAGCGGCTGGTTGACTTCGTGCGCGATGGAGGCCACCAACTCTCCCATGGTCATCACTCGTGTGACATGCGCGAGTGCTGCCTGCGTCTTGCGCAATGCTTCTTCGGCCCGCTTTCGCT
>Ga0335080_10006307_pt1 | contig 12253 bp, 9 predicted proteins | sample Lox_Sample_34_FD_206720 | JGI IMG/M metagenome (GOLD analysis project Ga0335080, IMG submission 206720) | Soil microbial communities from Loxahatchee National Wildlife Refuge, Florida, United States - Lox_Sample_3.4 | ecosystem: Environmental > Terrestrial > Soil > Wetlands | place: USA: Florida...
GCGACGGCCCGTCGTTCAGGACCACGGCCACGTCCGGCTGGCCGGACTTCTTCAGCCCGGCCGCCACTCCGGCGGCCCGGAAACCCAAGGGGGCGGTGACACTCAAGGGGACACTCCGTGTGCGGTCAGGCCGGCCATCTCCGGCAGGCCGAGCATGAGGTTGGCGATCTGGATGGCCTGCCCGGCCGCGCCCTTGACCAGGTTGTCCAGGGCGCAGACGACGACGGCGCGGTCGGCGTGCGAGTCGGCCGCCACCTGCAGGTGCGCGGCGTTGGAGCCGAGGGTGGCACCGGTGACCGGCCACCGGCCCTCGGGCAGCACGTGCACGAAAGGTTCGGCGTCATAGGCGGCGCGGAGCGCGCCGCGTAGCTGGCCGACGGTGGCGGCCGACCTGGCGGTGCAGGTGGCCAGGATCCCGCGCGGCATCGGGGCGAGCGTCGGCGTGAAGGACACTGATACCGGCGCCGGGGCAGGCACCCCGGCCCGTTCGGGATCAATGTTCTGCTCGATCTCCGGGGTGTGCCGGTGCGTGCCGCCAACCTGGTAAGCGGACATCGACCCCATGACCTCGGTGGCCAGCAGGTCGGAGCGCGTCGAGCGGCCCGCGCCGGACGTGCCGGAGGCGGCCACGATCACGATGTCGGCCGGGTCGGCCAGGCCGGCCGCCAGCAGCGGGGCCAGCGCGAGGATCGACGCGGTGGCGTAGCAGCCGGGCGCGGCCACCCGGGCCGCCGCCTTGATCGCGTCCCGGGCGCCGGGCAGCTCGGGCAGGCCGTAGGTCCACTGGCCCGCATACGGGGTCGGGTAGTACCTTTCCCAGTCCCCGGGATCGGCGAGCCGGAAGTCGGCGCCCAGGTCGATGACCCTGAGGTGGTCAGGCAGGCGCGCGGCCAGTTGCGCGGACTCGCCGTGCGGTAGCGCGGTGAACAGCACGTCGGCGCCGGCCAGGACGTCCGGGTCGGTGCCGGCGAAGACGGCCCCGTCCAGGCCGGGATACCCGGTCAGCTGCGGGTGCGCCGCGGTCACCCCCAGGCCCGCGCTGCTGTTCGCGGCCAGCGGGCCGATCTCGAGGTCGGGATGGCCGGTCAGCAGCCGGAGCAGTTCGCCGCCTGCGTAGCCGCTGGCCCCCGCTACCGCAACCCTGGCACCCATAAGCCCCTCACGTCCGCGCCACCCACCCTGGAAGAGTATTCATTATAACGCATGAATATGCAATGTGTCGGTCCCGCCTGCTCCTGGCCAGGAGCACTAGGGTGAGACGGTGGAGCGGGACGGGGTGCGGCGGGCCCTCGCGGTGCTCTGCGGGCTCGGGGTCTGCTTGCTTGCGGCCTGGCTGGCGGCGGGGTGCTCGTCCGGGCCGCCGACCGCGAGGGCGGCCTGCGGCAGCACGCATACCGCGGCCGGGGTGCCGGTCGTCATCAAGGTAGCCATGGGCTCGGTGAACTGCCAGACCGCCCTCCAGGTCGAGAACGAGTACGCGGCCAGGATCAGGAACGGGCAGGTGCCGGGAAACGGCGGCGGCGCGCCGGTCGTGGTGAGCGGCTGGACGTGCCAGGGATATGACACCCCGGAGGTGCTGGAGACGGGGAACGTGTCCCAGTGCCACAGCAGAGGCAATGCCATCCTGGCCGTGCTGCCGGTGCCGGATGCGACGCAGACCGCCGCCTAGGACTTCCTAGGAATTCGCGGCGTGCACGGCCTGGATGAGGAGCCGGAAGACCACGGCAGCGGTCAGGTAGCTCAGCCCGATGACGGCCGCGCTGAACACGCGCCGGTACACCGGGACGCGCAGGATGCGCCACTGGGTCAGGGCGAAGCGGACCGCCGGGAGGACGGGCACGTAGGCGAGCGGCAGCAGTATCGCGACCGGCAGTTCCCAGGCCGCGTATACGTCCTTGACGAAGCCGAGGTTCTCCCCTACCCGCCTGGTCAGCTCGACCGTGGCCGCGCTGCAGATCAGCAGCGCGGCGAACAGCCCGAGATCGTGGAGGTGGATGGTGACCCGGCTGGCTTCGACGCCCAGGACGACGGCGTCGGTCAGCACGACCAGGACGACGAAGCCGATCACCCACCGGGGAAGTTCCCAGATCGGCCACTCCCGCAGCCCCGTGATCCGCCCGCGCCAGAGGCTCCGCCCGCGCCTCGCGGGGACGGCATCCACCAGCGTCTCCTTAGCAGCCACGAGTGCGTTGAACCTTCGTCGGGCGTACCAGCAGCTGGAGCTAGGTAGCTAGGCGGGATCTGCGTAGACCTGCATAGGTCTGCGTAAGGCCTGCTCCCATGTCCGAGCCGGGCCAGCCAGGGGCCCGGATCAGGAGATCTGCGTGCGGCGGAACACGCTTGGCGCGTCTGGCCCGCCGCCCGTAGCGCTGCCGTCGTCGCTGCCATCCGCGTCACCGGGGCCGCTGATGGCGCTCACGCCCCGGGTCGTGCTGATCATCTGCACCTGATCACGGCCGCCTGATTTCGCCCGGTACAGGGCGGCGTCCGCCGCGGCCATCAGTTCGGCGTACTCGCGCTTGCCGCCGCTATCGAGCGCGGCTACCCCGATCGATACCGTCACGTGCACCCGTTCCCCGCCGGTGGCACCGGGGACGATGATGGACAGGCCGGCAATGTTAGCGCGCACACGCTCAGCGATCCGGAACGCGTCCACGGCCCGCGTCTGCGGCAGCAGCAGCGAAAACTCCTCGCCACCGAACCGCCCGGCCCGGTCATAGTCCCGCAGGGCGTTCTCGACGGATCGGGCGAGCTCCTTGAGCACCTGATCGCCGGCCAGGTGACCATAGGTGTCGTTGATCACCTTGAACCGGTCGATGTCGAGCATGGCGATCGCCAGCGGGGTCCCGGTCCGCACCGCCCGGGCCACCTCCACGGTCGCCTCGCGCTCCCAGGTGGCCGCGTTGAGCAGGCCGGTCTTCGAATCGGCGCGCGAGTCGTTGACCAGCTGGACATGCCGCAGCGACCGTTGCAGCAGGGTGACCACGGGCAGCGCGGCGAGCGCGAGCAACGGGTTGCCAGCCACGCCGTACGTCACCAGGATGCCCGTGCAGTTCTCGGCCGCATCGTTGTACAACGGCTCGCGGCTGAACACTTCGGCCCGGATCGTCGCGCCCGGATCGGTGGCCTTGACCGCGGTCAGGACCGCGGCCTTGTTCACGGTCTCCCTCACCAGCACGCTGACCACCACCACCAGGGTCCACACCGTGCCGTGGCTGAGCGCCCCCCCGGTGTCCTGCGGTATCAGGCCGGACAGGCCGTGGAAGGTCACCGACGCGGCGCCATAGGAGAGACTGAGCGCGGCCGCGGTGAAAACCCTGCGGTAGACCGGCGCGCGCCGGACCCGCCACTGCACCAGGGCTACCCGGATGATCGGCAGGACCAGCCCATAAAGCGCAGGCAGCAAGATGGCGGCCGGAAGCTCCCACACGCCGTGGACGTCCTTGATCACGCCGCCCTGCTCGCCCGACTTCCTGGTCAGCTCCACCGAGGCTGCCGTGCAGCCCAGCAACAGGCCGAACAGGGCCAGGTTGCTCCTGGTGATCGTGGTGAACGACGCCGCGACGCCGATGGCGGCCAGGTCCGCGGCGATGACCGCGAGAATGAACACGACGAGCCAGCGCGGCAAGGCCCAAAGCGGCCAGCTGCGAACGGCGATCGATCGCCGCAGCCAGCGACGGGCCACGAGCATCGGTGCCTCGCTCATACGGCTGTCGCCTCGCCACCCATGTAGAAGCTCGTCGGACTATTCTCCCCCGCGGTCACGCCGGGAGAGCGCAAAACGTGAAAACCCGGCTACTCACCGGCAGAAGAATACCTCCCCTTTGGGCAGCGGGCGCAACAATGTTCTATCTCCGTATCAGAGCAGTTGCATAAAGCTACGATCGCGCGGATTATTTCCGACATTAGCCGCAAAGCACCCCACCGACGCGATTGCGGGCCACAAAATGGGTACCCGCAACGCCCAGCCGTTCTGCAGAACGCGCGGGAGGGAGTGCGCGTGCGCGCGGGAAGCTGAACCAGCGGACGCAGCCGGACGTTCGAGTTAGTTACCCAGAGGATCCACGCGAGCACTTAAAGAGAGGAGCATGCCATGCGCACCACCGGCTGGGGCTGATCCCCGGACCACGCACCACACCATCTCGCCACAGAGAGGAGCCCGCCATGCGCACCACCGGCTGGGGCTGACCCCGGACCACGCACCACACCATCTCGCCACAGAGAGGAGCCCGCCATGCGCACCACCGGCTGGGGCTGACCCCGGACCACGCACCGCACCATCTCGCCACAGAGAGGAGCCCGCCATGCGCACCACCGGCTGGGGCTGACCCTAGTGCTGAAGGTGGCCGCTCCGCGGTCGCCTGCGCTCGCGGGTCCAGCTGACGGCGATCGCGAGCGCGACGACGGCACCGACGGTGCCACATACCGCAATGACCCACGCCGGGGAAAAGTGGTCCGCGGCGGCTCCCGCAAGGATCATGAGAGTTCCCTGGCCCAGGCTCATGCCACCCTGCGCTAGGCCGAAGGCCTGGCTGCGCTGTTCGCGCGGTGCCGCGGTCACGAAGGCGGCATTGGCGGCGATCTGGTAGCCCGACGCCAGACCCGACGCGAACAAGATGAGGAGTGATGCGGGCAGATCGGGCTGCAAGAAAAACAAGGCGAGAATCCCGCAGCCCGTGACGGCGAGCGGGCCCATGACCCGCAGCCGTGTCGGCGGAGCGACGAAGCGGCCGATCACGATCGCGCCTATGGTCTCCCCGAGAGCCTCGGTGGCCAGGATCACGCCCACGACGGCCGCGCCGCCGTGCAGGTCCCGGGCGAGCGGGGTGACCACGCCCTCTGGGGCGTTGTAAAACGCCGCCAGCCAGCCGAAGAACATCGGTATGCGCAGGGCCGGGCGGGCCAAGACGAGCCGGGCGCCGATAATGATGCCTGTCAGCCGGGACGGCTTATGGCGGCCCCCGGCCGCCGGGGCGGGCCGCGTGCGTACCCGGGTCCGGACGATGAGCGCTGAGGTGGCGAAGGTCGCCGCGTCGACGATCAGCGACAGGTGCGTGCCGAAGAAGCCGACGACGGCTCCGCCCGCCGCGAAGCCGAGGACCTGCGCGAACTGGTACGTGGTGAGCGTCACCGCGGTTCCCGTCACGTACCTGTCCCCGGTCAGCACATCGGGATAGATGGCCGCGCGCGCCGAGGTGAACGGCGCGCCGACCAGCGTGACCAGGAACAGCAACGTGACCAGCCCGGCCAGGGGCATGCCAGGGATGGCCATGATCAGGACGAGCGCGCACCGGACGAGGTCGCAGGCGATCATCACGCCGCGGCGCGGGTACCTGTCGGCTAGCCACGCCAGTGTCACGCCGCCGATGAACGTCGGCACGATGCTGGCCACGAAGGTGATCGCCGCAAGCAGGGCCGAACGGGTGCGGTCGTAGACCAGCACGGTCAGCGCGACTCGGGCGAGCTGGTCACCGATGACCGACAAGAGCTGAGCCGCCCACAGAGCCCGGAACTCTCCCACCGCGAATACGTCGCGGAACGTTGCGGCCTGCTCGGTTGCCTCCCCCCGGGCCACCGCTGGTCTTGTTATCTCGCCCTCCGGCTCAGCGCATCGCTGTGATCTTCGGTAACCACATCCTGACCGACAGTTTCCTTCTTAGCAACAGACCGGCCCAGGACGGGCTCCCTCTCCGGCAGATCGCGGATCAACCGCCCTAGCGGGACCGGCTTGATGGTGGGGCGAGTGAGACTATAGGTGCAGATGATAAATGTGTGGCGACATGCCGTGGCACCGGGCGCGCCATAGCCGGGGCGCGCCATAGCCGGGGCGCGCCATGGCTGGGGCACGCCTGGCGCGGCCGCCTAGCCGCGCAGGACGGCTCCCACCTGGCGTCCGGCTTCGGCCACGGCCGCGTCGCGGGCCGCCGTGGTCTCGGCGACGGTGAGCGTCCGGTCCGGGGCGCGGAACGTGAGGGTATAGGCCAGGGACTTGCGGTTCTCGCCCACCTGGGCGCCGGTGTACACGTCGAACAGCCGCACGCCCTCGAGCAGTTCCCTGGGCGCGCCCGCCACCAGCGCCGCTTCGACCTCGGCGGCGGGCACGGCCGCGTCCACGATCAGCGCCACGTCCTGGGTAGCCAGCGGGTAGTTGGACAGCTGCGGAGCCTGCACCGGCCCGGCCGCCTCGGCCGCGGTGAACAGCACCGACAGGTCGAGCTCCATAGCGCAGGTCCGCGGCGGCAGCCCGAACGACTGGATCACCCGCGGATGCAGCTCGCCGGCGTGCCCGGCGAGCCATTCCCGCGCGCCGTCGGAGTCCGCGACCTGGACGTAGATGGCCGCGCAGCGACCGGGGTGCCAGGGCGCATGCTGGTCGGCGCGAACGTCGAGTCGCACCCGGCAGATCCGGCCGATCGCCCGGGCCGCCTCGATCGCGTCTGCCCAGGACGCCGCGCGGCCCTTCCCCCACCAGCCGTCGAGTTCCTTCTCTCCGGTCAGCACCGCGCCGACCCGCAGCGGCTGGTCGGGCAGGGCGGCTTCCAGGGAGGCCAGTTCGGCCACGGTAGGCCCGCGGTCCACCGCGAGGATGGGCGCCGAGTCCGCCGCCCCGGGCCGAGGCCGGAAGACCAGGCCGATCTCGAACAGCGCTGTGTCGGCGAAGCCCCGCCCGACGTTCCGCGCCAGCACCCGGAACAGCCCGGGCAGCAGGGTGGTACGCAGCAGCGGCTCGTCCTCGCTCAGCGGGTTCGCCACCACCACGGCCGGGCGGCGCAGATCCTCGGGCGGCAGCCCGAGCAGGTCCGCGTCGGACCGTGACGCGAACGGCGACGACAGCACCTCCACGTATCCGGCTTCGGCCAGGGTCCGGCCGGCCGAACGACGCAGCCGCTGGCGCGGCGTGAGCCCGCGCCCGGCCAGCGCGCGCGGCATCCGGACCGGGATGTTCTCGTAGCCTTCCAGCCTGATGACCTCCTCGGCCAGGTCGGCCGGATCGGTCAGGTCGGGACGCCAGGACGGCGGGGTCACCTCGAGCACCGGCACGGCCGGCGCGGCCGCGTCCGGCAGGCCGCTCGTCGCCCGCCAGGGGGCGATGGTCGGCGTGGCCGCGCGCGTCTGGACCGCCGAGCAGCCCACCTCGCGCAGCCGCCGGACCACGGTGTCCAGGCCGTACACCACGCCGGCCACCTGGTCGGGGTAGTCCGCCGCCATCGAGATCAGCACCGGCACCACGTCGGCCGACGCGTGGGTGCAGCCCGGCACCATCTCGGCCCCTTGGCCACCGCCCAGGCCGTACAGCATGGCCACTGCCTTGGCGCTGGCACGCAGCGGCAACTCGCGGTCCACGCCGCGCTCGAACCGGTAGGAAGCCTCGCTGTGCAGCTTGTGCCGACGGCTCATCTTGGCCGTACCCCGGGCGTCGAAATGAGCGGCCTCGATCACCAGATCGGTGGAGGTCTCGTCGATCTCGGTGTTCAGGCCGCCCATCGTGCCGGCCATGGAGATCGGCCCGGACGCGTCGGTGATCAGGATGTCCTCCGGGTCGAGGGTCCGGACCACGTGGTCGAGGGTCTCCAGCCGCTCCCCCGGCCGCGCCCGCCGGACCACGATCTCGCCGGTGAGCTTGGACCGGTCGAACGCATGCAGCGGCTGCCCCAGCTCGAGCATCAGGTAATTGGTCACGTCCACGGCGAGCGATACGGAACGCATCCCGCTCCGGGCCAGGCGAACCCGCATCCACAACGGGGTGGGCGCGGCCGGGTCGAAGCCGCGCACCTCGCGCAGCACGAACCGGTCACAGGCGGTCGGATCGGCGATCCGGGCCGGGTAGACGTCGGGGCCGACGTAATCCAGCGGGCCGCCGAGCAGGGGCGCGTCCGGCAGCCCGGTCTCGGCGGGGTCGCGGAACGGCGCGCCGAACGCGCTGGCGAGCTCGCGCGCGAGCCCGCGCACGGACACGGCGTAGCCGCGGTCGGGCGTCACCGCGATCTCGAACACCTCGTCCCGCAGCTTCGCGTAGGACGCGAAGTCGGTGCCCAGTGGCGCGTCGGCGGGCAGCACGACGATTCCGGTGTGGTCATCACCGATGGCCAGCTCGCTGGCCGAGCAGATCATGCCCTCGGAGATGTGGCCGTAGGTCTTGCGCGCGCCGATCTCGAACCCGCCGGGCAGCACCGCGCCGGGCCGCGCGAGCGCGACCCGGTCGCCGACGGCGAAGTTGGTCGCGCCGCAGATCACCCCCGACGCTTCGTCCGGCGGGCCGGCCACCTGGGCCTCGGAGGTGGCGACCCGGCAGTACCTGATCGGCTTCTTCAGCCCGGTCAGCTCCTCGATCGACAGCACCTGGGCGACCACCACGCCACGGATGTCGTGCCCGACGGACTCGACCGATTCGACCTCGAGCCCGGCGGCGGTCAGCCGCCGGGAGACCTCGATGGTGTCCACCGGCTCGGTCAGGGACACGTACTCGCGCAGCCAGGAAAGGGGCACTCGCATCTCAGATCTCCATCCCGAAAGCCCGGCTGAACCGCACGTCGCCCTCTACCGTGTCCCTGATCTCGGTCAGGCCGTGCCCGATCATCAGGCTGCGCTCGATGCCGAGCCCGAACGCGAACCCGCTGTACCGGTCGGGGTCGATGCCACACGCCACGAGCACCCGGGGGTTGACCATGCCGCAGCCCGCGATCTCGATCCAGCCCTGCGACCGGCACACCCGGCACGGGTCGCCGCCGGGCTTGGCCGAGGCGCCGCGGCAGAGGTGGCACTCCATCGACACATCGCCGGACGGCTCGGTGAAGGGGAAGTAGTCGGTCCTGAACCGCGTGCGCAACCCCACGCCGAACATCGCGTCCACGAACGCCTGGATCGCGCCGCGCAGGTCGGCCATGGTCAGGCCCTCGTCAACCGCGAGCCCCTCGATCTGGTGGAATATCGGGCTGTGCGTGGCGTCGAGCTCGTCGTGCCGGTAGGTGCGGCCCGGGCTGACCACGTAGAGCGGCAGCGGGCGGGTGAGCATGGACCTGATCTGCACCGGCGAGGTCTGCGTCCGCAGCACCATGCCTGACTTGCGCCCCGGCCCCGCCGGGCTCTCGATGAAGACAGTGTCCTGGGCGTCCCTGGCCGGGTGGTCCGGCAGCATGTTCAGCGCGTCGAAGTTGTACCACTCGGCCTCGACCTCGGGTCCCTCGGCAACCTCGTATCCCATCGCGACGAACACGTCGGACAGCCGGTCGCCGAGCGAGGTGACGGGGTGGCGCGCGCCGACGAGGCCGCGGCCGCCCGGCAGGGTGACGTCGACCGCTTCGGTGACGAGGACCTGCCGGTCTCGTTCGGCCTCCAGCTGGGCCTGGCGGTCGCGCAGTGCCTGACGGACCTGGCTGCGGGCCGCGCCCACACGCCGGCCCGCGTCGGCGCGCGCCTCGGGCGGGAGCGCGCCGATCTCCGCGCTGGCCAGCGAGAGCGGCGCCCGGTCGCCCTCGTGCGCGATCCGCGCCGCTTTCAGCTCATCGAGGGTCCCGGCGGCGGCGATGGCGGCGAGCGCCTCGTCGAGGGCGCGGGCCACCTCGCCGGGCGCCAGTGAGGCCGCCGCCTTGGGGTCGTAATTCTTGTTCGGTGCGGACATGGGTCCTGCTTCCTGCGGGCCGTACCTTAGCTGGTCTTGAAGGTCTAAGGGTCGGGATCTTTCCTGCCGAACGGGCGTGGGTGGCAGCATCGCGTCAGCCTCGACGCGCTGGCGGGGCAGACGGGGCTGAAGGGATAACGTCGGCCCTGCTAGGCGTCCCCCGCCTGAGCGGCCAGGGGCCGATCGCCATGCTGGATAGCCCGAAGGGAGATTACCGTACCGAGCGCCCGCTCGATGCCCTGAGGGTGTCGTCCTCAGACGGCAGCCGTCCCCGCGGGCACGGTAAATCGGAACTCGGCGCCGCCGCCGGGCGCGCGGCGCACGCAGATCGTGCCGCCGTGTGCCTCGACGAGGCCCTTGACGATGTACAGGCCGAGACCGGTACCGCCGCCGTGCTGGCCCCTGCGGCTGCCGCCGCGGGGCTTGCCGCGCCAGAACTGGCGGAACACTCGGGGAGCCACGTCCGGCGCGATGCCCTCGCCCTGGTCGCGGACGGAAACGGCGACCGCGGCGGGCTCCTCCTCGGGTCTCTCCTCGCCCTCCAGCTGCGCCGGTGCCACCACGATGGTCACGATGCCAGCGCCGTGCCGGACCGCGTTTTCCACCAGGTTCCCGAGGATCTGGTCGATCTTGTCGGCATCCAGCCAGGTCTCCGGCAGGCCGCCGACCACCTCGAGCCGGAACCGGTCCTCGGCGTCACCTGCGGCCACCCGGCCCGCGATGATCTTCCGCGCCCGGTCGGGGACGTCGACCAGCTGCCGGTGGACCTCCATCCGGCCGGACTCGATCCTGGACACGTCGAGCAGCTCGGTGATGAGCCTGGTCACACGGTCGGCGTCGGCGTTCACCGTCTCCAGCATCACGCGCTTCTGATCGTCGGTGAACCGGCCCCACTTGTTCAGCAGCGTGGCGGTGAAGCCCTTGACACTGGTCAGCGGGGAGCGCAGTTCGTGCGCGACGGTGGACACGAGCTCGGCGCGGCTGCGCTCCAGCCGCTCCCGCTGCTTCGCGCCGCGCAGGCTGATCACCAGCCGTTTTAGTGCTAGCCCCGGGTGGGCGCCCCCCCGGCTCACCTGCCGATCACGCACATATCCGATCGACACCAGGATCTCGGTGCCGTCGGCGAGGTACAGCGATCGCTCAGGGTGACGGGTGCGGGTCGGCAGGCCGTGGTACGGGTCGGCGCACACCCACCAGTCCCGGCCTTCCGCGTCGCGCAGCGGAAGCACGTCGAATACGAACTTGCCGATGACCTCGGACGGATCCAGCCCGGTCAGGCGGGCGGCAATTCGGTTGAACACGATGATGCGGCCGACGTCGTCGGCGACCACCACGCCGTCAGGAAGCTCGTCGGCGGAAACCAGGCTCCCGACCGGGACCGGGCCTTCGGGAAGCGGGCTGATACCGGAAGCCTGACCGTGAGCAGTGTCCCGGTTCGCAGGCGTCCCGGCCGGTTGCGGGGCCGATGACGCCCGGCTCGATATGAGCTCGTCCACTGCAGCGAAGCCTCCGTCCGGCGGGGCCGCACTGAAGTAGTCCGGCGGCCGGAAGTGGTCACGGTTTGGGTGACGGATTGTGATCAGACTCTAGCGCGTATACGGATTTTGTGACAGTCCTGAGACGCGAATTCTCTATGTTGTCGCTCAAATACTCTAAGCCACCAGTCGCTACTTAAGTAGCATCCTGTCCCGCTACCGACTTACCCGCTTCCCCGTCACTCTGCACGCGTTGCACACGCGCGGACGCGTAGAGGCATACGGCGGCCGCGGCCGCCAGGTTGAGGCTTTCGGCCCGGCCGTAGATGGGCACCGCGACCGGCTCGTCGGCCAGCGCGACGAGTTCGGGTGGCAGTCCCCACGCTTCGTTCCCGAACATCCAGGCGGTCGGCCCGGCCAGCCGGGCCTGCACCTCGGGGTCGTCCAGGGGCCGCCCGGCGCGGCCGTCCGCCGCCACGATCCGCAGCCCGGCCTCACGCAAGGTGACGACCACGTCCTCGAGCCTGGCCCCGGCCACGACCGGCAGGTGGAACAGGCTTCCCGCTGAGGCCCGCACGCACTTGCCGTTGTAGGGGTCGACCGACGCGTCGGCGAAGACCACGGCGTGCGCGCCGGCCGCGTCGGCGGTGCGCAGCACGGTGCCCGCGTTCCCTGGATCGCGGACGTTGGCCAGCAGCGCCACCAGCCGGGGCTGGCTCCGGGCAATGATCTCGGCCAGCGGGACGTCGACGAAACCGCAGACGGCCAGCAGCCCCTGCGGGGTCACCGTCTGAGCCAGCTCATCCATGACCTCGCCGCTGATGATATGCACCGGTATGCCCGCGGCGGCGATCGCGGCGACCAGATCATGGCGCCTGCTCCGGGCGGGCACGGTCACGAACAGGTCGGTGACCCGCGCCCCGCAGTGAAAAGCCTCCGCCACCGCTTGCGGGCCTTCGGCGAGGAAGGCCCGCTCACGCTGGCGGAAGGCTCGTTTGTTCAGGCGCCGCGCGGCCGACAGGCGCGGCGAGTGCGCGCCCGTGTAGCTACCGGTAGCGGGCGATGCGATGCCCGGCACCTAGGCGGCCGCGGACCCGGATGCGTCCGGAAGCGCCTTCTTCGCCACCTCGACCAGGGCCGAGAACGCCGCCTCGTCGGC